>Ga0105107_10001085_pt1 | contig 17681 bp, 12 predicted proteins | sample PPLLaktember2015_6_FD_79335 | JGI IMG/M metagenome (GOLD analysis project Ga0105107, IMG submission 79335) | Freshwater sediment microbial communities from Prairie Pothole Lake near Jamestown, North Dakota, USA - PPLs Lake P8 Core (1) Depth... | ecosystem: Environmental > Aquatic > Freshwater >...
ACAGCAGGGTTGCCAGGGTGGTGAGTGTTACGGAGAGGGCAAGATTACCTTTGGCAAGATATGTCATAACATTAGAAGCCACTCCACCGGGACAGGCTCCTACCAGAATGATTCCGGCAGCTATCTCAGGCGGAAAGTTCCAGACTTTTATTATCATAAAAGCTGCGATCGGCATAAGTAAAAAGACCATCAGTGTACCGACGATTACCACAAGTGGTTTTTTCAGTTCCCTCACAAAATCCCTGAGATCGAGCTTTGTTCCCATACCAAACATAATAACCTGAATAGATGGTACAATCAGTTTATTGGTGTCGAAGCCCCAGTCGGTGAACATTTCCGGGAAATACAGGGTAAAGGAAACGAAAGCAAAGATTTGTAGCGTAAATGAGAGTCCTTTGAATTTTTCAGATTTTTGAGCACTGAGAGCCAGTGTGAAGAAAAATGCAAAAATTACCAGGCCTGATATTGGAAGTTTACCGTTTCCTGTAGCAAGTAAAAGGATTTCTGCAATAGATAGTAAACCTGCCATGGCAAGATACATCTTCATTGGGCCAGAATTTTTCATATACGATTCCGAGTTACTTATTTTTTAAGAATTTAATTACAGTTTCCTTTATCTGATCAGGCTGAAGTCCGTATTTGGCAAGCAGTTCTTCATAAGGGCCGTTACTGGCATAATGATCGCCTATTCCGATCATTTTCATTTTTACAGGACATTCCTGGATGCATATTTCAGCGATTGCGCTGCCAAGCCCACCTGCAATAAAGTGCTCCTCAACAGTTACAATCTTTCCTATTTCCCTGGCTGCTGAAAGTATGAGGTCCCGGTCCAGGGGCTTAATTGTATGAATATCGATAAGGCGTACACTGATCCCCGACTCTTCGAGGAGCCTGGCAGCGGCAACTGCTTTTGAAAGAACTGTACCCGTTCCGATCAATGCCACGTCGCGGCCGTCTTTTATAATTATTCCTTTCCCAAGTATGAAATCAACATCCTCCTCATAAAGCACCGGCATTGCGGGAGCGCCAATTTTCATATAGCATGGACCCACATGTTTTATCATTGCATGTACGGCTTTCCTGATCGTCACAGGATCGCCGGGGTTTAGAATCGTAACTCCCGGAATAGTCCTGATAATTGCCACATCGTCAATTGAGTGGTGTGTGGAGCCAAGCTGGTCATATGTAAGACTGGCACAGCGCCCGACGATTTTGACATTCTGATTCATATATCCGAGATCATTCCTGAACATCTCAAAAGGACGTGCAGTAACGAATGGAGCGATAGCAGCAAAGACAGGTATCTTTCCCGTTGTTGCAAGCCCGCTGGCAAAGCCAACCACTCCCTGTTCCATAATTCCAAATTCAAAATGCCTGTCAGGAAATTTTTTCGGGAAGTCACCAAGTCCGGAACCTGAACTGGAATCTGCTGAAAGTATTACAATGTTTTGATTACTGCCGGCAGCCTCTATAACAGCCTCTCCGAAAGTCTTTCTTGGATCTTTAAGTTCATTAATCATTGTCCTGTCGCCTCCATTTTTGCCTTAAGCTGTACCTCAATTTTATCAAGATCGTGCTCTGCCTGTTCCATCTCTTCAGGTTTTACTTTCCAGTAATGGTAGTTTACTTTGCCCTCTGCAAAGCTAATCCCCTTCGATTTTAATGTGTCGGCTATTATAACCGATGGTCTCCCCTTTTCAAATGGTGCCTGTTTTACGTTGCTTATTATCGATTCGAGATTGTGGCCATCAATAACTCTGACACTCCAGCCGAACGATCTCCACCTTTCGTCCAGGGGTTCATAGCTCATAACTTCAAGTGTAGGGCCGCTAATCTGAAGTTTATTCCTGTCAACAAATACTATCAGGTTCTCAAGCTTGTGCATCGATGCAGCTGACGCTGCCTCCCAGTTGGAACCTTCAGCAAGCTCCCCGTCGCCCATTAAAACATAGACGCTGGACTTTGATTTATCCATCCTGAGCCCTAAAGCCATTCCCCCTGCAATTGAAAGGCCATGTCCAAGTGCTCCGGTATTTGTTTCAATTCCCGGAAGTTTATGCATGTTCGGATGCCCGGGAATCGGACTGTCAAGTGCTCCATAAGTATCAAGAACCGATACATCAAAAAATCCCCGTTCAGCGAGTGCGGCATAGAGAACAAGACATTTATGTCCGGCTGACAGAACAAATCGGTCCCGCTGCGGCCATTTTGGATTAGCCGGATCAACATTGAGCAGATTAAAATAAAGTGCTGTTACAATTTCAGTGGAAGAAAGCGCTCCTCCAACATGACCTGCCTGCCCCGCCCTGATCAGGCGTAAAATATTCCGTCTTATTTTAAGTGCGGTAAATTCCAGCTTCAGTATTTCCCTTGAGTCCATAAGCGTTTGAAAATAATTTTCAAATCTTTTAAACCTGGTGCTTCCGGGCATATTCCATGTAGCATTCCACCTTAGGTTCCGAAGCAGTCCCCGGTTGCCACATTGATTCCATCCATATTTTAACGATCTGTTTGGCTACTTCCACTCCTGTTGTGAGTGCCCCTATGGTCAGGATGTTGGCATTGTTACTTTTTATGGCCCGCTGGGCTGAATAAGTGTCGGAGCAGAGGGATGCATATACACCCGGCACCTTGTTTGCCGCAATGCTCATACCAATACCTGTCCCGCAAAGCAGAATACCCCGGTCCAGTTCATGTGCAGCAACAGCCTCTCCCACTGCAAATGCCACCCTGGCATAAATAGGATCTTCACTTCCAAAATCCTTCACTGAATACCCCAGGCCTTTCAGTTGCGTAATAATTACATCTTTAAGTACTGCCGCATTTGGATCGCAACCGATTGCAACAGTTGGTTTTTTATGTTCAGTTTTTAAAGTATCCATAATCCTGATAAGTTTAGAGGTTTATCGCATCCCGGTTTTATTTCCCTCGATGCTGACCTGCAATGATAGTATAAAATTAAATTGTTTCAAATATAAAAATGTTTATTTAAAACACTTGTTGAGTCGAATGTTGACACATGTCCAACAAGGTATAAATCCGGGATTTAAAAAACCAGGGAGCTGAAAACCGGCTCCCTGGATTTTCACTGTTTTGGAAAACTGAAAAGCGACTATCAGATTTTAAAAGCATTTATGATTCCATGTAATTTTAATTCCTGTTTATCCTGAAAATACTTTTAAATGAAATCTGAAGGTTGCTTTTACCATCTTTATATGCAATAAATATTATTATCCTGTCTTATCTACTTCTTGCCTGTAAGACAAAATTAAGTTAACCATTCACAGATAATTAATAGAATCATTCAATTACTTTAAATAATCTGTCAATGGCTTCTCTTTTTAACCCTGGTACCGGGCATTGAACGAATTTCGAAAGTAATTGATAAAATTATTCAAATGTCTTAAACTATCTTTGATTAATTTGCAGTATTCCTGAATGATTAAATATTAGGAGAATGAGATTATTCATTATTTCATTGATCGTTTCATTATTCTCTGTTGCAGTGAATGGAAGACCTTATTATTTCAGGCATTACACGAATGATAACGGTTTATCGAATAATACTGTAATGTCATGTATTCAGGATCGAAGGGGATTTATCTGGTTTGGCACCAAGGAGGGACTAACCAGGTTTGATGGTTATCAGTTTAAGATCTTCCTTCACAACCCATCAGTTTCCAATTGCCTTTTAAACAATTTCATAACATCAATATGCGAAGACGGAGATGGCTGGATCTGGATTGGAACTCCTGAGGGTATCTGTTTTTATTTACCTGATAATGATTGTTTTGGGACAATTGAATCTGAAAATCCCAAAATTGGAGATATGGTACTTGATGTCAGGGCTGATAATAAAAACTGTATTTGGATAGCGACTTATTCAGGGTTATACAGATATGATAAAGGCAATAAAAAGCTAAGCCTTTATCCTTCAGTTGAATACTTTATAACAAGAAGCATTTATCTGACAAATGTGGGAGATATCTGGGTGGCCGCCACTGATGGGAAGATTTATAAATATGATGCACGAAATGATAGTTTCATCAGTTACCGGATTCTTACCGAAGAAGAAATTTCTGCTTCTGTCCGTATTGTAGACATTGTGGATGCAGGCAATTTTGGATTAATAATATCGACCGATATAGCAGGACTCAGGCAATTTGACCCAAATAACGGAAGGATTACAAATATGTTCGAAAATGATAATGTATGGAATAATATCATGATACGGATAACATATTTGTACAGTAACGAAGAAATCTGGGTAGGAACTGAATCCGGAATTTATATTTATAATCTGAAAACAGGCTTTGTGACAAATCTGCAAATGGTCCGTACCGATCCTTTTTCAATTTCAAACAATGCAATCCGGACGATTAAAAAGGATAGGGAAGGAGGTGTATGGATAGGGACATTTTATGGAGGTGTGAATTACCTTCCGCAGGAAAACAAATCATTTGAAAAGTTTTACCCGACTGGATTGCCCGGAGCACTTAATGGGAATGTGGTAAGAGAGATACGTGCTGACTCATATGGAAATATCTGGCTTGGTACTGAAGATGCAGGTCTGATAAAATTAGATCACCAAACGGGGCTGTTTGAGAGCTTCTATGAAGGTTCCGGTCATGTAAATATAAGCAGCAGAAATATTCAGGGGATTCTTGTTGATGATAATGACCTCTGGATTGGAACATATGGTGATGGGATATATATTTTAAATATACCTGCAGAAAAGATAACAGGTCACTTTGAATTAAACGATGGGCGCAGCGGGCTTAAAACAAATTCGTTTTTCACATTCCTGAAAGCCGCGGATGGAACAATTTATGCAGGAAGTGTCCTTGGATTGTACCAGTATGACCCTGAGACATCCTCATTTAGGTTCCTGAATGATGTGGCTGCAGGAACTTTTATCCATGCCTTATATGAAGATAAAAGGGGGATTATCTGGATAGGAACATATGGAAGAGGATTATATAAATTTGACAGATCATCAGGAATTTGTAAAATAATCCTGTCTGACAAAGGTGATTATGAAGGTTTAAGATACGAGCATATTACATCAATTTATGAGGACAACAACCATAAGATCTGGTTTACAACAGAAGGAAATGGTTTGAGTTATATCAATGGGGAGACAGAACAGGTTACACGGTACATTCCGGGAAAGGATATAGATTTTGCCATATACTGTGCCATGTTGCAGGATGGTCACGGGAGTATGTGGATTACGTCGACCAGAGGTCTCCTGCGTTTTGATCCTGATTCAAATAAACTTATAACATACACTAAAGACGATGGTCTTCTGAGTAATACTTTCAGTTATAATTCATCTTTTCAGGATAAAAATGGTAAAATGTACTTCGGGACCACGAGCGGCCTTGTAGCATTTAATCCTGCTGATATTAAAGAAACGACATATAATCCGCCTGTTTATTTGACAGGATTCCAGGTCAATGGTAAAGAATATATTGTTAACACATCAGGATCACCCGATTTCAAATCAGTTCTTGTAACAAATCAGATTTCACTAAAGTATTATCAATCTTCTCTAAGTATTGACTTCGTATCTCCCGGTTTCACAAGTCCTAATCTGACGAGATATAAATATAAAATGGAAGGCTCTGATGCTGATTTTGTTCTTATCTCAGGTAACAGGAAGGTTTACTATACTAATCTTTCTCACGGAGAATACAGGTTCAGGGTACTTTCTTCCCCGGATGGCACGAAATGGAGCTCTGATGAACCTCTTTTGGATATTAAAATTTCTCCTCCAATCTGGTTCTCTGTTCCGGCATATGTTTTATACTTTATTATTTCAGCATTTATCATATATACCCTGATTAGTTTTTATTTAAAAAAGAATGCCCTGGAACATCAAAGAAAAATAGATATAATAGAAACCAATAAGGAAAAGGAGATCCTTAAGGCAAAGATTAATTTTTATACAAATATTACACATGAAGTGCGGACTCCTTTAACTTTAATAAAAGGACCTATTGACAGAATTTTCCGGACCGGGATAAAAAATTCAAAGGATACTGAGGATAACCTTTTAATTATTAAAAGGAATGCCGACAGGCTCCTGAGCCTTACAAACCAGCTGCTTGATTTCCGGAAGACCGAAAAGGAAATGTTTAAACTAAATTTCATTAAGACGGATTTATATGAACTGATTGAATCAACATTCAACTTATTCCTTCCATACAGTGCAGAAAAAATGATATCAGTTCAGCTTCATTCCCCTGTAAATCATTATTATCTGGCTGTGGACAGGGAGGCAATAACAAAGATAATAAGCAATCTTCTGTCAAATGCCCTTAAATTTGCCGAATCGAAGGTTGACTTATATCTTGAACCTGAAACAGAAAAGGAAAACATCATAAGGATACGGGTAAACAATGACGGGAGATTAATACCTGAAGATATTAGCGAAAAAATTTTTGAACCATTTTATCAGGTAGATTTTGATAAACCAGGGGAAAAGGGTACAGGGCTTGGACTTTCTCTTGCCCGTTCACTTGCAGAACTTCATCATGGCACGCTTTTTCTTGATACTGCCATAAAGCACTATAATTCATTTGTCGTGGAATTGACCAAATATCAGGAAGAGTCAGTTTCCAGAAATATTATGGGATCTGATGGGATGAGTATGAGTGAAAATCATGAGTTTGAAATCTTTGGGCCTCTCGAAAATAATCGTCCAAATATTCTTCTTGTTGAGGATGAAATTGAAATGGGGAAATTCATTGCTGAGGAAATTTCAAGGGACTATAATGTGATACTTACATACAACGGAGACGAGGCGTTGAGGGCGCTTAAAAAATATAACATTATTCTGATTGTCAGTGATGTAATAATGCCGGTTATAAACGGATATGAACTTTGCAGGCAGATAAAAACCAACATTGAATTCAGTCATATACCTGTTATTCTGCTTACCGCCTCGATACATCTGAATGCAAGGATAGAAGGCTTGGATTCGGGAGCAGATGCTTATATCGAAAAACCATTCTCAACGGATCTTTTAAAAGCTCAGATTTTAAATCTCATTAAAAACAGGAGCCTGGACCGGCAAAATTTCATCAACTCTCCGCTTGCCCATTTCAGATCAGTAGCTGTGAATAAAACTGACGAGGAATTCCTTAAAAAACTCAATTCCATCCTGATGGATAATATCTCCGAAAATGATTTAAATGTTGAAAGGATTGCAGAGAAATTGGGAACCAGCATTTCAACGCTTTACAGAAAGGTAAAAGCCCTGACAGACCTGAATTCGGTTGAATATATCAGGCTGGTCCGTCTAAAGAAAGCAGCCGAATTATTGTCGGAAGGAAATTACAGGATCAATGAAATATCTTATCTTGTCGGGTTCTCATCCCCATCATATTTTGCAACCAGTTTCCAGAAACAATTTGGGATTTCACCTTCCCAGTTTATCAGGAAATTAAAGTAAGCGGGGTAATGGTAACAAAACATGCGGTTGATGTTGTGCGACAGGGAGGTCTTTATATACCTGGTAACAGAAGAGAGAGCGAAAATCAGCTGATGAAGAAAAGTTTCAGAGTATGTAATTTAAAATCAATACTCCGGCCAGTCCCATAAATGAGATGGTTGTCTCCATTAACGTCCAGGAGAAGAAAGTCTGTTTTAAAGATAGATTGAAAAATTCCTTGAACATCCAGAAGGCTGTGTCATTGACATGTGACATAAAGACACTGCCTGAACCAACAGCGAGCACCAGCAGTTCTGGTGAGACATGAGAAGTGGCGAGCAGAGGTGCCACAATTCCGGAGGCAGTTATTCCGGCGACTGTTGCGGAACCCAGGGTTACCCTGAGCAACGCAGTAACAATCCATGCAAAAACCAGAACAGGCATTTGCCACTGCCTGCTGAGGGAGGAAATATATTCTGCAGTTCCGCTATCGGTCAGTACCTGCTTAAACACACCCCCTGCTGTAATTATCAACAGAATGACTGCAATCGCGGCAATACCTTCATTAAGCCACTTCATCACATTTTCAATTTTACGCCCCGACCTTAAGCCGAAATACCAGAATGCCAGAAGGACGGTTGACAATAAAGCGATATTGGCATTGCCCAAAAAACCAAGAATTTTATTTACAAGGGATTCTGCCGGTAACAAATATGCCGAAATCACTGAAAGAGTTATGAGGAACACGGGAAGCAGCGCAATTATGAAACTTGTAAATGCCGGCGGAAGTTTTTCATAGGGAATATCTTCTTTTGATGCGAATATTCCCACAATATGTGTTTCACCTTTTTTGAAGAGTTTTCCCAGAATGGGTCCGGCAACAATTATTGCCGGTATAGCTATTATAGATCCATATATCAGGGTTTTACCGAGGTCGGCTTCAAAAGCATTTACCAGTATAACAGGGCTTGGATGGGGTGGCAGGAAGCAATGAACAGTCGAAAGTGAAGCAGCCATCGGAATAGCCAGGTACAAAAGCGGTAAACGTGTTTCCCTGGCGATTGAAAAGACTAAGGGAACCAGAATAATGAATCCGGCATTATAGTAAAGTGGAAGTCCGACCAGAAACCCTGTGAGAACAAGAGACCACTGAATGTTCTTAATTCCCAAACCGTTTATAAGAGTCAGGGAAATCTTTTTTGCTGCACCACTTAATTCAAGTGTCTTACCGAGGACTGCTCCCAGGCAGAGGATCAACGCCAGACCGGAGAGCGTGCTTCCAACACCGGTCTCCATAGATTTAATAACTTCCATGGGGTTCATGCCAAGAAACAAACCTGTCAGAATAGCAACTAAAAGAAGTGAAATAAACGGACTTACTTTTTTAACAGACAGATAAATCTGCAAGGTAATTGCCAGACCTATAATTATGAATGTCATCCGGTAACTCTTAATGAAGATCCCTTAAGACTGAAGATCCTGATGCACCTTTAAGGAAGTCAAAATCACAACCTTTATCGGCTTGTTCAACATGCTTTATGAACATATTTACATATCCCCGTTGAGCAACCGGTTCAGGAGGAGTCCAGGCAGCCCGCCTCTTTTTCAGTTCTTCTTCGGGGACCATGAGAGTAAGGGACCTTTTATCCAGGTCAAGGTCTATTATGTCGCCTGTTCTCACAAGGGCAAGGGTTCCACCTACTGAAGATTCAGGGGAGATATGCAGTACAACTGTTCCATAGGCTGTTCCGCTCATACGTGCATCAGAAATCCGGACCATATCTGTAACTCCTTTTTTAATCAATTTCTCAGGGAGTTCCAGATTTCCCACTTCCGGCATTCCCGGGTAACCAACCGGGCCGGCGCCCTTTAATACCATAATGCAATTCTCATCAATATCAAGTTCCGGATTGTCAACCCTGGCATGGTAATCTTCAATATTCTCAAAGACAACTGCCCTGCCCCTGTGTTTAAGCAGTTTCCCGGAGGTGGCAGAAGGTTTAATGACAGCACCATTTTCACACAGGTTACCCCTTAATACTGCAATTCCGGCTTTTACTTTTAGAGGCTTGTCAAGTGGAGCTATCACATCGCGGTTGTAGCAAACCGCCCCTTTGCAGTTTTCACCAATTGTTTTTCCATTGATGGTCATTGCGTCAGAATGAATGATTTCCTTAAGCTGATCGATAATCACCGGTAATCCGCCCGCGTAATAAAAATCTTCCATCAGATATTTCCCTGAAGGCATGAGGTTTAAGAGAAGGGGCATATCACTTCCCAGGAAATCAAAATCTTCCAGGGTTATGTCAATCCCGATCCTTCCGGCCAGGGCTATCAGGTGAATGACAAGATTGGTTGACCCACCGACAGCCGAGCTTATTTTGATTGCATTTTCAAATGCTTTCCTGGTCAATATATCTGACATTTTCAGGTTCTCAATAACCATCTCAACGATTCTGTTGCCAGACAGGTGAGCCATAACCTTTTTCCTCGAGTCCACGGCAGGAATTGCAGATGCCCCGGGCAAAGTCAATCCGAGAGCTTCGACCATAGTTGCCATTGTTGATGCTGTACCCATAGTCATGCAATGGCCGGCGCTTCGTGACATACAACTTTCTGCCTCAGCCAAATCCTCCCTTGTAACTGATCCTGCTTTTAATCCTTCAGATAACTGCCATGTAGCTGTACCGGAACCAATATCTTTCCCCCTGAATTTACCATTTAACATTGGTCCGCCCGGCACCACAATCGTAGGCAGATTAACACTTGCCGCTCCCATCAATGTCGAAGGAGTTGTTTTATCACAGCCGGTCAGAAGAACGATGCCATCGAGAGGGTTTGCCCGGATGGTTTCTTCCACATCCATGCTTGCCAGATTTCTCCAGAGCATTGTCGTTGGTTTCATGATAGTCTCCCCGAGCGACATAACAGGAAACTCCAGAGGAAAGCCTCCGGCTTCGTAAACTCCCCGTTTTACTATTTCTGCAAATTCCCGCAAATGACCATTGCAGGGTGTCAGATCAGACCAGGTATTGCAGATGCCTATTACGGGTTTACCCCTGAACATATGGTCAGGATGCCCCTGATTTCTTAGCCAGCTGCGATGTACGAAACCCATCTTATCATCCTTTCCAAACCACTCAGTACTTCTCAAATAAGATTTTTTCCCCATGTTTTCAATTGTTATTAAAATAATCCTTTAAAACAGACCCGCCGTTCTCATTACCGCATCGAAGGTGGATATTCTGGTTAAGAATTTTCTCATCTGATTCGGTATATTGAATTATGGAAAGTAGAAATGATTTCCATGTAAATATAATTAATTACCCAAAATAATTTTGGGTCATCATTTGAAAACTAAATGGAACAACAAATCCTGCTTCCTTCCTGACAACTGGAAGCAGGGCATCTTGTGTGATCCTGATAAAATGATACTGCCTGATTATTATGGAATTTATTAATATATTAGGCAAACATTAATAATTCAGAAAGGATGAAACGCAAAATTCTTAACAACCTGGGGCTAAGAAAAGGTATTACAGTTTTGGTTTGCCTTGTTACAGGGTTGTCGCTGTATTCACAAACCGAAAAACAACTCGTAATTGGCCAGCAGCCTGTTTATAAGGTCTCAAGAGCTCCCGAACCTATTACAGTAGACGGCAAAATGGATGAAGAAGGCTGGAAGAGCGCAGAAGTACAATCACTTAATTATTTCTTCAGGCTCGATAAACCTGTTGAAAAACAAAACTCAAAATTCAGGATGTTGTGGGATGATGCAAATCTTTACCTCTTTTATGAATGTGAAGACACATCGCTGACAGCCCGTGAAACAAAATTTGATGGTCGTACATACATCGATGATTGTGCAGAATTTTTTGTTGTTCCTGTTCCAGACAGTATCTATATGCACTTTGGATTTGAAATCAATGTTATCGAAGTAAGATATGACTATATAGTGCTCTGGAAATATTATAACAACAGAACATTCTTTATCAGTGGCTACAATCCCGATTATAAAGTGAAAGTCACATACGACGGCACAATCAATAACGATAAGGATAAGGATAAGGGTTGGAATATGGAATTCGCTATTCCTATATCAGCATTCAGCAATTTTCAGAATGTCACACGCCCAAGACCGGGGGCAAGATGGGCATTCCAGGTAGTGCGTCAGGACAGAAATTTTGTTGATGACAGGTTCCGGTCCACATCAACACTCTATCCTGTTTATGTTTACAAGTTAGATGTTCACCAGCCAAATCGGTTCGGACTGCTCGAATTTACGGATATTCCGTAATAGCCTTCAGGGTACTGCCGGCCCGGAATAATTGACAGGTATCATATTCTGAAGATCCTGATACACCTCTTTTAAGGTCTGACCAATAAAATCAGCAGGAAATGATTATTTAACCCTGTTCTCATAATTCTTTCAATTTTCAGTCATCATTTGCAAAAATTTTGAACATTTCTTAAGTTTTTTATTGTGACTTTTACATTATCAGAATTTCTATAATCTCTGATCATTTAACTTATTAAACACACCCAAAAACCTCTTGAAATGAAAAAAACACTATTACTCATGTTACTGATGGTCACATCAGTTAGTGGCGCCTGTTTAGCCCAATCAGGGCAGGCTTCAAACTCTTTTAACGCTGATACGGCGCATCCTTCGCCCTATAACCTCTATGGGAATCAGTTTCCGCGTATTGAGGCCGATTCGAGGGTTACCTTCAAGTTTTACGCCCCTAATGCGCAAAAGGTTCAGGTTTCTATTGTCAACGTTCCATATGATATGGTTAAAGGCGATAACGGTGTCTGGTCTTACACAAGTGAACCTCAGGATTTGGGTTATCACAATTACTGGATGATCGTTGACGGATCTATCGTAGTTGATCCGGCAACCAATGCATTCATAGGCTACAGTCATATGTGCAACGGTTTCGAAATCCCCGATCCCGATGGCGGATTTTATGCATTAAAAGATGTACCCCATGGCAATGTATTGATCAGGAATTACTATTCCACGGTTGCCAAATCATGGCGTCATATTTTCATCTACACCCCTCCTGATTATGAGAAAAACACACAAAATCGTTACCCGGTTCTTTACCTTCAGCATGGGGGTGGTGAGGATGAAAGAGTATGGATTGAAATGGGACGGACCAATTTAATACTTGACAATCTGATCGCCGGGGGGAAAGTCAAACCATTTATTGTTGTAATGGAAACAAGCGCCGTAAATGCTCCCCGTCCAATTGTTCCGGGTCCGCCGGCTCCCCGTCCGGCTGCTCCGGCTGCCGGTGCTCCAGGTGCTCCAGGTGCTGCACGCCCGGGTGGCGCTTTTGGAATGGGCGGCCCCGGTGGAGGGATCTACGGACAGCTTATGACGACTGATCTTATCCCCTGGATAGATAAAAATTTCAGGACAATGGCTGATCAGCAGCATCGTGCCATGGCAGGTCTTTCAATGGGTGCCATGCAGACCAGAACAGTGACTCTGGCCAATCTTGACAAATTCTCCCATATTGGTTTATTCAGTGGCGGTACCATCGCCCCGGCAGACATTTCAGACAAATCGAAGGTTAAGCTTGTGTTCATGAGTTATGGAAGCCGGGAAAGAGGATCAGAAGGTGTTAAGAATGCAGCCGATGCACTGAACCAGGCCGGTATAAAGAGCGCCTCATACATTTCTCCGCTTACCGCTCATGAATTTCAGTCCTGGAGGCGCAGCCTTCGTGAATTCGCACTGCTTCTGTTTAAGGACTGACAGGTAAATAAAACATATTGATCTTCAGATAAATAGTTTTTATAAAATAATTTAAAAAGGTAAACAAATGAAATACAGACAATTAATTGTGTTATCGGTTATGCTTATAACAGGAGGGATATGTTTATCACAACCAGTTAAGCCAACCATTATCGAAGACTTTAAGCCATCAACCAAAAATCAACCCGGACAAGAGTATCCCATGGTCAACTCACAAGGTTATGCCCGATTCCGGATTATTGCACCTGAAGCCAGGAGCGTAGTTGTAAGCCTGGGATTGGGCGGTACCAGAGGAGGCACCCCGCTCTCAAAAGCTGACGATGGCTCATGGATGGGCACCACTGCTGGTCCATTGGAAGAAGGCTTCCATTATTATCACCTTACTATTGACGGGGGGGTTTTTAATGATCCCGGTACTCTAAACTACTATGGCTCCACACGCTGGGAAAGCGGCATCGAAATACCTGCCCATGACCAGGATTTTTATGCGCTAAAAAATGTTCCCCACGGTAAAGTGCAGCAGATTCTCTTTCCTTCCCCTAGCACTAACACCTCGCGCCGGGCATTTGTCTACACCCCTCCAAGCTACGAGAAAGATAAAAAGGAACGTTATCCTGTTCTCTATCTTCAGCATGGCTGGGGTGAGGATGAAACAGCTTGGAGCAACCAGGGTCATGCCAATCTGATCATGGACAATATGATAGCCGAAGGTAAGATCAAACCCTTCATCATCGTGATGACTTATGGTATGACAAACGATGTTAAGATGGGCGGTATGAAAAACTTCAAGATCGAGCCTTTTCAGACAGTCCTGGTAGATGAACTGATCCCCTATATCGATGCCAATTTCCGAACGCTTGCTGATCAGCCTCATCGTGCAATGGCCGGCCTTTCGATGGGAGGAATGGAGACCAAAACGATCACTCTGGCCCGCCCGGATGTATTCTCACATTATGGTCTTCTCAGCGGCGGCACTTACGCCCCCGGAGATATCAAGGATATGTCGAAGGTCAAACTTATTTTCCTGAGCTGCGGAAGCTTCGAAAATGCCACCGGCGTAAAGAATGCCGCCACCGCTCTCAAGGAGGCAGGCATTAATGCTGTATCCTTTGTATCTGAGAATACCCGTCATGAGTTCCAGACCTGGCGTCGCAGCCTGTATGAACTTGCACTGCTTCTGTTTATTGGTAAATAATATAGAGTGGATAACAAAACGGGGCTGCTTTTGAAAAGAAGCTTATTTCAGTTTGCACAATTGTTATTCAAGTGAAATCTCTTAAAATCTTTGACATGAGAAAATTAATAACCTGTTCAATCATTTTTCTGTCTGCCGGCATTTTGTGTAGTGCACAGATCCAGCAATCACAACAGGCGCCACCTCCGCCGCCCCCTGCAGGTACAAAAACAGCATCAACCAACATTGTGGGTGCCGAATACCCACGTATCGATTCATTACGCAGGGCATTTTTCCGGGTACGCGCCCCCGAAGCTCAGAGCGTTGTGGTCAGTCTTGGCAATGTTACGCTGACAAAAGGCGAAGATGGTTTCTGGACTGGCATGACAGCACCGCTGGATCCCGGTTTTCATTATTATACACTTAAGATTAATGGTGTTGATGTAGCAGATCCCTCCAGCGAGACCTTTTTCGGTGCCAGCCGTGTGATGAGCGGTATTGAAGTGCCTGAAGAGGGTGTGGATTTTTATGATATTAAAAAGGTTCCGCACGGTCAGGTTGTTTCGTTCTGGTATTATGCAGAATCAACCGGAGAGAACAGGCATGCATATATATACACTCCACCTGATTATACAAGGAATTCCAATATACGTTATCCGGTACTTTATCTTCAGCACGGGATGGGTGAAGACAGGCGCGCCTGGTCGAACCAGGGACGAACGAATTTCATACTCGATAATCTTATTGCTGAAGGTAAGGCTAAGCCCATGATCGTAGTTATGGAAGACGGAGGTATCGCCGGCGGTATACGGGGTGGCCGTCGTCCGGCCGGAACTGCAAGTGCCGGACCAGGACAGGCACAGCCGGGTCAGGGACAACAAAACCAGGGCGCACCAGGGCAGGGTCAACGTCCCGGCGGCACTGGTCAGGGAACCGGTATCCCATCGTTCTGGGACGGCTTTGGCTCTGTCATTATTAAAGATCTTATCCCGGCAATAGATGCTAATTTCCGTACTATCCCGGATCGTGAGTACAGGGCTATGGCAGGATTATCTCTTGGTGGTACTCAGACCTACCAGATCACTCAGGTCAACCTCGACAAGTTTGCCAATATCGGCATCTTCAGCGCACCATTTGGATTTCCGGGTGTGGAAACAGGATATAACGGATTGCTCACCAAACCTGCAGAATTCGCCAAACAGGTAAGAGTGTTCTATATTAGTATGGGATCCAAAGAGGGTCCGAATACAGGCAGGAGCATTCACGAACAGCTTGAAAAGGCCGGAATTAAGCATGTCTATTTCGAGGCACCGGGGACAGCGCATGAATTTCAGACATGGCGCAAAAGCCTTTACGGATTTTCACAGCTCATTTTTCAGAATTAATTAATAGAATCATTAAAACCAGTAAGGAGATATGTAAAAAAAATGTCAAGGCGACCGGACTTGTTGTGTTGAAGAAGGGTTAACTTGTGGTCAGGTAAGTATTCTAATTATAAAACAAGTAATATCCATCCCTATGAAAAAGATTTTCATTTACTTCTTGTTTATCTGTATACTGATACTTGCGGGTTGCACTGGCATGGACAAAAAGACTTCACGATTTGATTTGACAGGATCAAAGGATCCTTCTCTTATCAGGGGTTTCAATTACACTCCTGCCAATGTTGCTTCTCCCAGGCATCATATTGATTGCTGGGTTCATTATGACTCTGCAACCATTGAATTTGATATGGATCTGGCCAAAAGTCTCAACATGAACCAGGTTCGTGTTTTTGTTCCTTATACAGTATATCTCGAGGACAGTGTTGCTCTTCCTGCAAAACTGAAACACTTTGTACGTGTATGTCATAAAAGAAATATTGGAGTTATGCCCGTACTTCAAGGAGGGCCCTGGGTGAGGGACACAACACAGCGTACCCTCGCGAGAAATTGGGTAAAGTTCCTGGTTGATGCAATATCAGATGAACCCGGACTTGCATTCTGGGACGTTATGAATGAACCTGACTGGCCTCCAACTCCGAGGGAGAGGGTACTGATGAATTTTGAGAACTGTAAATTTATGTCGAAGTCCTTCCGCGAACTTGATCCGGAAACTCCTGTGACAATAGGCATGGCTTTTGTCCAGGGAATGATTGACCTGGCAGACTATGTGGATGTACTCCAATTCCACGATTACATGCAAACCCGCGGACAGATCAGGGATACAATTGCAAGGGCTAAAGAATTTGCAGCAAAAGTGAATAAGCCACTGATAAATGGTGAAATTGGTTGTATCGCGCGGGCAAACCCGTATGATATTACCCTTCAGGAACATATGAATGCAAAAGTAGGATGGTATATCTGGGAACTGATGATTGTCCGTACAGGATGGGGAACAGTCCACGGTGTGTTTTATGAGGACGGAAGCGTTCGTGATCCATCCATTGCTGCCGCAATAATGGGCTTTTTCCGTAAACGTTCCCCGGACATACTTCCGGCGGTTCCGGACCTTGAAGGTTGGGTTACAAAGATAACAGACCGGAGTGATCAGTGGCTTAAGGATCCTGAAGGAACCTGGAAGGATGGACTGGATATTGCTGAAACTTCAGCTCACCTGCTGGAAGCCGGAGAGCTGACAGCAATGAGAATCCTTCCTACATTGGAGGTCGAAAAGCTTAGGCAGGGAGAGGTTGATATGAAAGCACTTAAAGAGCTGATCATCAAATTCAAGGGTCAAATTGAACCTTTTAAAAAGTCATCTGCACAGAATGACTGATTATTTATCTTTGATTAATTTACGTTACCTTTAATTGGCTATCATCAGAATCTTTTTTTAAATGTTATTTTTACACTTATTCGAGAATTTTAAATATGAAAAAGTCAATCGCCCTCTTTACAGTATTAATTACATTGAACAATCCTGCAAGATCACAAGATGTTGAAAAGCATGCCCCTGTGGAATATGATATTCCCCGTACAGGGATTTTGCATGGCAGAATTGATACGGTCACCTACGCCTCAAAAACAGTCGATACAAACCGGAGGGCAATTATCTATACCCCGCCGGGATATTCAAAAAGTAAAAAATATCCTGTTTTATACCTTTTACATGGTATTGGCGGTGATGAAAAAGAATGGCTTAAAGGTGGACAGCCACAGGTCATCTTCGATAATCTTTATGCTGATAATAAGATTGAGCCGATGATAGTGGTAATGCCAAATGGCAGGGCTATGAAGGATGACCGTGTGGGAAAGAATATGATGGCTGCTGATAAGGTGCAGGCCTTTGCCACTTTCGAGAAAGATCTGCTCAACGACCTG
>Ga0105107_10001086_pt1 | contig 17681 bp, 16 predicted proteins | sample PPLLaktember2015_6_FD_79335 | JGI IMG/M metagenome (GOLD analysis project Ga0105107, IMG submission 79335) | Freshwater sediment microbial communities from Prairie Pothole Lake near Jamestown, North Dakota, USA - PPLs Lake P8 Core (1) Depth... | ecosystem: Environmental > Aquatic > Freshwater >...
CGCGGGCGGAGGTGGCGGCGGGGGCGGCACGTCGCTCTACGACGGGTACGCCGACATCGACTGGGACGGTCCCGATGAGGTGATGCGGTCGCCGCTCATCTTTCAACCGTTCGACGTCCCGTCAGCGATGGAGGCGTTCAACGCGATGACCTCCGGCTTGCCCGGCAGCGTCGCACGCCAGCCGATGACATACGACGAGGCCATCACGCACGTCCAGGCGCTGCACAGCGCCCCGGACGCGGCGCGCACGTTCGACGAACTGCGCCGGGCCGCCGCGAGCGCGAGCGGCGCACAGATGGTGCACGAGTACGGCATCGCCGTGGGGATGGCCGGCAACCTGGAAACGTTGCTCGCCACCGAGTTCGCGCTGATGCAGGCCAATCCCGCCAACCCGATCCACGCCGTCAACGTGTCGAGCCTCCTGGTGCAGCGGGGCATGGTGAACGAAGCCATCGCGCTGCTCGACCGTCTCGGTGCCTCGCAGGCCACGCCTCGGCTCGCGTTCGGCTTCACCCCAGGCGCCGTCGTCGACTACGCACGCGGCTACACTTCGCTGCTGGTCGGCGAACTGGCTCAGGCACAGTCGCTGCTGGGCCGGGCCTTCAACGCCGATCGATCGATTGCCGACGCGAGCCTCGCGCTGGCCGTCGCTCAGCGGGCCCTCGGCGGCGATCCGCGCAAGGCCTTCCTTGAAGGATTTCTTCTCGCCTACGGGGACAAACCGCTCATGTACTGCGGTGAGATGTTCGACCTCGATCCGAAGACGACTGAGGAAGCCGAGAACGTCGGCCCTCCGACCGACGCGCTCTACGATCTCTCGGAGGGCGAGGACGGCACTTTGCCGCCGGCACCGCACCCGGCCGGAGGACCGGCGCTGGTTCGGCTCCTCGAAGAACTTGGAGGTGTTCGCGCGCAGATCCAGGCCGAGATAGTCGCCCACGACAAGAGGGCGACCGATCTTCACACAGTCCTGATGGATCGTCTGGCCAGTTCCACGCCGAAGGACACCGACGCGGCGGATCAGGCGCTCACCGCGATGATCGAGGAGTCCAATGTGTGTCTCAAGCCGCTGCAGAAGATGCGCAAGCAGCGCAGCGACGTGTCGGAGGAGGTTGACGCGCAGCTGCAGGCGCAGCTCGACGCCCTGGTACCGGAATTCATGGAGCTGGCGCGCCTGGGTGATTCGCCTGACGCCTTACCCCTCGCGCGTCGCCTCGTGAGCACGGGCGTGGCGCAGCGCGCGGCCCCGATCACGCGTTGGGAGCAGGCGGTGCGTCTCCATCATAAGTCGTGGCACAAGTATGCGACCGGGCTTGCCTCCCACATCACCGACCCGCAGTGGAAGGAGTATGCGGAGGAGACGATTCGCGGCGCCGACAAGGTCGTGTGGATGGAGATCTATGTCGGCACCATTACCAAGTACTCCGTGTACCTCCCGGCCGGGCGGCAGGCCTTCGCACCGGATCCCCCCAGTGCGACCGGCGACGTGGAGGAGGCGGACATCGTCCTGTGCACGCCGCAGGCGCGGAAGGGCTCGGTCGAAGTTCAGATGCTCGATATCCCACTGGGGCGGGCGCCGGTTCATCCGAAGGTGGGTGTCAGCATGGAGGTCAGCTGCGACAAGATGGCGATCGAGATGGACGCGCAGGTCGGCGTCGGGCTGCCAGGGATGACGTTTCTCGGCGGCGGTGGCTTCCTCGAGGCCTCGGGCAAGCAGGGCGAGCTCACCGTCGCCGGGGGGGCGAAGGCGACCGGGAGTGTCGTGGGGGCGGGCAGCAGCACCAAGGCCGGCGTCTTCATGACGATGAATCGGAAGGGGCTCACGTCGTTCGGAGTCAAGACCGACGGCAGCCAGCGGGTGGGGGGCGGCGTCGGGGCCAAACTGCAGACCTACGGCAGCGACTACGTCATCTGGAGCGCGCCTGCGCGCCCGCAGCGGCTAGAGGAGTATCAGTCCCGCGCCCTGTATCCGACCGTGAGATGAACGGCGGGCCACTCAGCTCCTCATCGTAGGAGTATGATGCGCCGAAGGATGCTCGCGGCGATGTGCAGCTGAGAGCGAGCGTCGGAAATGTCCAAGAGGTGCTCCATGCGGATTCCTCCTCGCCGGCTTTTGCGATTGCTGGTCTTGGCGTTTGCGCCCGTGGTACTGCCGGTCGTTGTCGAACGCGTGGCGGTAGCAGGTCAGAGCTGTGCATTTCGCGCCGCCACGGCCGAAGAACAGAGGTTCTACGCCGACGCATACGCCCAATTTCAGAAGTTCGCACCCCCGGCGCCGGCCGGCTGGACGGCCACCGACGAACTCCCGAACCGTGCCGCAGACGGGGTTGCGAAGGAAGTGTGCGCGGCGCCTGGCAAGAGCGTCTTCTACGCGTCATTCAGCCGCAGCTACAGTGTCCCCGCGCAGGTGCTTCGTGCCCGCGAAGAGGAGCTGCTACGCAAACTCGGGGCGCTGATGAACGAAAACCTCGCGGCAACGAAGGCCGGAAAGCCGGTCGACTGGGAGGCGTTCGAGGCGGCGAAGAAAAGGTTCGGAGCCGAAGCGGAACGCGACACAACCGCCCAGTTCAGATTCTTGATGGGCCACGACGCTCCCAATGTGTCAGCGGCCTTCTCGCCGGTCCAGGTTCCCCTCGGCAGGGGCTACCGACAGCTGTCGACTACTGACAACGGTCTGCGGCACCAGGACTTGATCATCGTGCTCAATCCGGGCAGGCCGGGCAACAGCGCCCTGATGTCCGTCCTGATCAACGGCGATCCCGCGCGCGTTGAGGCGCTGCTCAAAGCGATGCCGTTGCGATAAACGAAACGCGATCGCCCGGCGTGATCACCGGATCAGTTTCACTCGACACCAGAAAGCGCCTGTCGGTTACACGCGCGTACGGCGTCAGCTTCCTCGCCGGTTCGAGCAAGACGAGATTTGATAGGACGGTGATCAGCGACGAATGAGCTGGGCGCGTGCCTCGACAGCGGTCACGCCGCGCCGCTCCACAGCTGCAAGTACCGCTGGTTGCACGCCCCCGCAACCAGCTTTATTTGGAGTAGGAGGTCGCCGGTATCTGGCGACCTCTTGCTGTCTCTAGCCGCGCTCAGCATTCCCGCCAGGTCGCCCTTCAATGTGATGTTCAGGCGCTCGCCATCAGGCTTGAGCACGATCGCCTCGACGAGTGCTCCAATGGCGTCCGCGGCACCCGTGCGACTCTCCTCGTTCTCCAGCGCCAGACAGAGGCTCCCGACCTTGTCGCGATAGACGTCCGCCATGCGCGGGTGCAGTAGCTCCGGCATCTCCGGCGTTTCGAGACGTGACTGCAGTTCGGCCTCCCTGGCTTCGAGCGAGAAGAGCTCGTCCTTGATCGACAACGCAGAGACGCCGTCTTTGATGGCTTGAACGAGCTTGCGGATTTCTCGCTCGACCGCCGCGAGCTCACTGCTGTCCGCGCTCATGTAAAACCGCGTAAATCTGGACCGACATCGATGAGCGCGGCGGCGTGATCACCGCTTCGGTTTCTGCTCCTGTCTCCGCTTCTGCGCCTGCTCGGCCTCCCGTTTGCGATAGGACTCCCCGTCAATCGCGATGATCTCGGCGTGATGCGTGAGCCGATCAATGAGGGCGACGGCACACGCCGCATTCGGAAAGACCGTGTCCCATTGCTTAAATGGTAAGTTCGTCGTGATCACGATCGACTTCTGCTCGTAGCGACGGCTGACGACCTGGAAGAGGAGATCGGCGGCGTGTGCGTCGTAGCCCAGGTAGCCGACCTCGTCGATCGCGAGCAGCGTTGGGCGGAGATAACTGCGCAAGCGGTGCTGCAGCGCGCGAGCGGATTCTTGCCGCGTGAGGTCGAGGATCAGATCGGCCGCGGTGAGGAAGCGCGCCGAGTGGCCCGCGAGGATCGCCTCGTGCACGAGGTTCTTGGCGATCATGGTCTTGCCGAGGCCGTGCGGCGCGACAACGATCACGTTTTCACGCTGGGCGAGAAAGTCGAGCGTGAGGACGCGTTCGACGGTCGGCCGATGGATCGCTTTGGGCCACTCCCACTCCCAATCGGCCATGACCTTGAAGCGACCGAGGCGGGCGTCTCTGAGGCGACGCTCGACGCGATGCCGGAGCCGCGCCTCGAGTTCCGCCTGCACCAGGCGTTCGAGCTGCACGACGGGACTCCAGCGCTTCTGCGTCGCGCGCGCGATGAAGTCATTGAGCTCGCTGGCGGTGTGGACGAGCCCGAGTTGGCGCAGCTGATCACTCAGTGTCGTCGGAATCGGATCGGGTGAGGGCATCGTAGGTCTCCAGGCGATGGGGCGTCACGTCGAGATCGCGGACGCCCGGGCGATCAGGCAGCGCGATCGGCATCGGGGGCTTGAGCCCGCGCTGCCGACGGCGGGTTTCTAAAATGTGCGCGATGGCGCCGGCGCCGAGGGCGTCGCGTTCGAGCGCGCGGGCGACGGCCGCGGCGAGTTCCTGCGGGCCGTAGTCGTCGAGCAGGGCGAGCAATCGCGCGACGTGGTAGCGCAGCGATTCGCCCCGCGTCGCCAAGCGCTCGAGGAGCGTCGTGATCGCCGGGACGGCGAGCCGTAGTCGGTCGCGCGCACTGGAGGGATTGGCGTGGCGCGTGGCCGCGATGAGGCCGGCGACATGGGCCTCCTGCTCGATCACGTGGCCCGTGTCGTAGCTGCGCGCATGCCGGGCAATTTCCTCGGTGCCGGCGAGCACGCGCACGGTGGTGGGACTCGCGAGCAGCGTCAGCGGACGACGCACGTGGGTATGCGGAATCGAGTAGCTGTTGCGGTCGAAGCGCACGTAGGGCGTCTTGCCGGACACCACCGCGCGCAGCACGTTGGTCTCGAAGGGATGCGCGGGCAGCGGCAAGAGCCGTGGCACCTCCTCGGCCAGCACGTCGGCGACGGTCCGATCGCGCTGCTCAGGATGCGGACGCTGGTGCGCGACCTCGTCGCGCCAGCGCCGAAACTGCGCATTCAGGTCCTCGACATCGAGAAACGTGCGCGCCGCAAAGAAGGCGTGTCGCAGGTACTGGATCTGGCGCTCGACTTTCCCCTTCTCATTGCCCCGGCCCGGCGTGCACGGCCGCGGCGCGAAGTGATAGTGGCCGGCGAGCTCGAGCAGGCGCGGATGAAAGCGAATCGCGGTGCCCGCGCGTTCGAGGACGGCGCTGCGCAAATTATCGTAGACCAGCGTCCGTGCGACGCCCGGCCACGCGTGGAAGGCCTCGACATGGCCGCGGAGAAAGCTCTCGAGCGTCTGATCAACGGTGAAGAGCGCGAAGACCGCCCGCGAGTACGAGAGCACCATCACAAACCCGGAGAGCGGGCGCACGCCGCGCCCGATCCGGATCGATCCAAACGCGCCCCAATCGACCTGTGCCTCTTCAGCCGCTAACGTCGTGAGCCGGCGATAGACGGTGGCCGTCAGCGCCGGCCGGATCAGGCGGACGGCGCGCCGCAGCTGCACCACCGAGCCGGTGTAGCCACGCGCCTTCACCATCTCGAAGACGCGCGTGGCGCGCAGCCGCGGATACTGTGCGAGCGTGTCACGGATCACGGGCAGGTACGAATCGAGCTGGGTGGCGCGGCAGGTGCCACGCCGCACGCCCTGCGTATCGTTCACGAGGGCCGCCCGGACCGTCTCATGGTGGACGCCGAGGGCCGCGGCGATGGTGCCGACCTTCCAGTGCTCGCCGTAATAGAGCCGCCGAATCTCGGCGTGCTGCTCGGGGGTGATCATGGCGCGTCTCCCCGGACACGCGACGGATCCGCCAGGGCGGTGGAAGAAGCCAGGCGCTTTCCCGGCCACAGACCATGCAGCGCAACGCGCCCGCCAGGAGCGCGGTCGGCACCTGATCCGTCGTCGTGTCCGCCGGCAGTGTGGCAAGCGCGGCGGCGCGCGGGGAAGTCTGATCCCTCACGCGGGCGCGGTACGCGCGTTGATGATCGCGATGATCGAGGCGCCCTTCGGGACTCCGCCGATGACGGTGGCGCGCGGCACGGACCGACGCGTGGCGGGCCGCCGTGCGACACGGCGGCGAGCAGTACGCGTGACCGCGATCACACGAGCGGCAGATCGCAAAGGGTCGATTGCAGCGACGACAGACTTTCTGGCGAAGCGGCGCGTCCACGACGTCGGAGCGGCGGCGCGCTTCGACTGGACACGGCGCTTAAACCGTGGCACAAGAGAGAGGACTGGCTCGGTCCGTCGGAGCATCGAGGCGGTCATCGAGGGCCTGGAGGGTCAAGCTCCAGGCCTTCACCTCAATCCGCCGCAAGCTCGTCAGCCTACAACAATCCGGTGACTTCGGAGGGGCGCTCGGCGGCAGCTGCGCTCCGAGCATCGGGGTGATCATGACGGCCGCCGAGCGCCTGCAGGGCTCTTCGATGACCGTCGGTTACATGAAGGCGGGATTCGACCACCGTCCAGATTTACGCGGGTTCAGGTGAGCGCTGACAACTGCGGGCGCTCGACAGTCCGGCGCGATGCTCCATCCGCAGTCGATTCAGCTCGCGCACGTACTCTCGGCAGAAGTCCTCGAACAGATCGCGCCGCATCAGCTTGTCGCGAAGGGCCGCGAGGACACGCTCCTCCACCTCCGGGCGGCTGATCGTCAGGCGATTGCTACACGTGCCTCGCGAGCGAGCGCCAAAGCAGGCCAAGCGGTCGCGCCAATACATCACGTATCCGCCGCCGCACTCCGCACATTTCGTCAGGCCCGAAAACAGATACTTCGGGCGTCGTGCCTGGTTGAATCGCTTCGGATCACCGCTCGATGCCACGCGGCGCATCTCGGCTTGCCGTGCCTTCACCTGTTCCCAAAGCTCGTCGTCGACGATTCGTAGCTCCGGAACGGCGGTAGTCACCCACTCGGATGGCGCGTTCGGTCGCGAGACACGCTTGCCGGTATCGGGATCTTTGACGTAGCGCAGCCGATTCCACACGAGCCGCCCGACGTACAGCTCGTTGTTCAGGATTCCGGTGCCGCGAGAGGGATTGCCGTGAATGGTGCTGGGATTCCACGGTGGGCCGCCCGGCCCCGGACAGCGCTCCGCGTTCAATTGCTTCGCGATCGCCTTGGGTGACATGCCCGTCGAATACACGCCAAAGATCCGCCGGATCACTTCGGCTTCGGCAGGAACGATCTCGCGTTCGCCCGTTGCCATCCCGTCATGCGTTGCGCGTCTCACCCGGTAGCCGTAGCAGAGGCCGCCACCGGACTTCCCGAGCTCTACGCGACCGCGCAGTCCGCGTCGAGTCTTGTCGGCAAGATCTTTCAGGAAGAGCGCGTTCATCGTGCCCTTCAGCCCGACGTGAAGATGCGTGATATCGCCCTCGGCGAGCGTAACGATGTTCACGCCGGCGAAGGTGAGACGCTTGAAGAGGCCTGCTGTGTCTTCCTGGTCCCGGCTGAAACGATCCAGGGCCTCCGCGAGTACGACGTCGAAGCGTCTGTCGAGCGCCTCGCGCATGAGTGCCTGGAAGCCGGCTCGCAGGAGCGTGGCACCTGAGACGGCGTGGTCCGTGAATTCCTGCGTGACGATCCAGCCTTGCCGCGCAGCGTACTCCCTGCAGATTCTCAACTGGTCCGCGATCGACGCGTCGCGCTGGTTGTCCGATGAGTACCGGGCGTAGATGGCGACCTTCAATGCAGTGTCATCTCGGGTTGTGTCTCGCGGTTCGCAGCGACTTCACGCTCGAACCGTTCACGCGCCGCCTGGCGAGCGAGGACGCGGACCAGCATGCGCAACGGTTCGTCACCGTGATCGCGCAGCGCGCGTTGACGTGTTACGCGTCGAAGCCGTTGGCTGCGCGTGCGTCGAGAACGGATCATAACGCCGCCACTCCCTCCCTGTCGTTAATGTTTGCTCCCGAGCTGAGCACGTCGAGTGGTCTTGCGGCCATCACGTAATTTGCCGGATGACCGGCGGAACCGCAGGTGCGGTCAAGCCCGCCAGCCCGCAAGGGACGGAGCGAAGCGGAGTGGCTTGACCGCGCCGAGGACCGCCGAACAATCTCACGTCGTGATGGCCGCACCGTGCGCACCGCGAGTTCTGCGCAAGAACGAACTCGATGAACGGGACGCGCAGGATTGGAAAACAGTCGGCAGGTGACGGCGCGATGCCGTCTCAGGCGGAAATTCAGTGCGAGTGCGCGTTCACCTATATGAACGCAGTTTTCCGGAAGAACCTGACAGACGTGTTCTCAGTCGACGCGACTGCCGTGGACACCGCCTCCGACACAGGGCGGCGCACTCGACGATGGCACGACAGAGCGCGGTTCTGCTGGACAACAGTGACATGCATCTTGGGCGTGAGCGACCCCCGAAAACTGGGCGCGGGACCGTGAACGGGGGGTGGCAGAGGGGGTCGCTCACGCCCCAGATGCCTCCTCGCTGCGGCTTGCGACCGCGCTCGCGGGACACGGGCGGCAAAAAGCGCCGCCCGGCAGACAAAGGACCGAATTCGTTCATCGCGAAGAACATCGCCAGAGCTAACTGCCCTGCGATCAGCTCGAGCTCCGTGCCTCCCTCGCTGCCAATCAGCGCGCCACGGAGGGGGGACAACTGCTCCGAGACCTGTTGTCCCCCTCCGTTTCTCGATGCTGAGTTCGTGAATGGGCTACCAGGGGAACGGAATCAGGCGCGTCGCTCGTTGCGGTGGTGAGGGTTCCTACAAAAGGCGCAAAGGTAACATCCGGACGCGCGTCCCGCCTTCGTCGATCGACAGGAGGGCACCGCGCTCGATGTCCTCTCGGTAGGCTTCGAGTGCGTTGGCGACGATGCTCACGGCAGCGTCAGAGAGCAGATCCTGAGTGCGCAGTTGGATGACGCTCGGCCCACCGACGGCACCCGCGGCGAGGATTGCCGAAAAGTCCAGATCGTTGGTGATGAGGACGAACTCGTGCTCGTTGGCCCACGCCAGGATCTCGACGTCCGGCGCGGTCGCCGCGCCGATGGTGGACCAGTGGACAGCCTCGAACCCGTGACGCGCCAGCCGCTCGACCCAGCTTGGCGACAGGTTCATGTCCAGGAGCAGCTTCACGGTAGACGCAAGGAAACTTCGACTTCCTCCGCCCGCCACGCGGCGTAGGACAAGGCCTCGGCGATGTCCTCGGCCTCAAGGTAGGGATACTCGCGAAGAATCTCTTCCCGCGTCCGCCCGGCGGCGACGAGCCCGACGACAGTCCCCACCGTCACGCGCATGCCCCGAATACACGGCTTTCCGCCCATTACGCGGGGGTCACGGGTGATGCGCGTCAATTCTGGCATTTGCGTCGGCTCCTCTGGAGGACAGCTATATTGTCAACGAACTCGCCTCCCCGACCAACAGGCACTCGAGCAATCCTCGTGGTGACGCCGCAGGCGCCTCTTGTTTTGCCACCAGGGGACCGCCTCAATGCTGGTCGACCGGCGACGAGTCAGCCTGACGAACTGGTCGCGGCGGAATTTAAAGGAAATGCCCGAACCACGCGACAGGACGTCAATGCTTGTCCCGTTGGGGTCGCGACGCTAGACTGGGCCTGCCGGAGGCATTTCGATGCGTCGCGCATTCCTCCTCGTACTTCTCATTGTGTTGACGGTTCACCTCGAGGCTCAGGACCCGCCGATCCTCACTTTGCCTGAAGTCCACAGCGATCGCACAGTCACATTCAGGTTTTGGGCCCCGCGGGCGAGTGAAGTCCAGCTCTCCGGAAACTGGATGGGACCTCAGCCACCGATCCCGATGAACAAAGACGAGGCGGGCGTCTGGACCGTCAAGGCCGGCCCATTCGAACCAAACATCTACGAGTACACGTTTGTCGCCAACGGTGTGCGTACTATCGATCCCGCGTGCAAATGCGGCGTGATGTGGGCGGGGCGATTCGCGTCGAGTCGACTCACCATTCCAGGGAATCCGCCCCGCTCGTGGGAGCCGCAGAATCGCCCATCAGGAACGTTGCATCAGCACCGATTCTTCTCGACACGTCAGCAGCTAAGGCGCCGGTTTATCGTCTACACGCCACCCGGATACGAATCATCAGGCAATCGCCGTTACCCGGTGCTGGTGCTAACGCGAGGGACACCTGGTGATGAGAGCGACTGGACCAATGGCGGCGGGTTCGCTGACATCATGTTCGACAATCTGATCGGCACGGGTCGAATGGAGCCGATGCTCGTCGTCATGCACGCGTCCGACGTGCTGGACCCACCAGACTTCCGGCGCGGCGATGAGAACATGCGCGCGTTCGAAACCATCATTCTCAACGAGCTGCTACCGATAGTGAAGCAGCTGTACCGCGCGTCCGCCGATCCTCGAATGTGGGCGATCGCTGGACTCTCACTCGGTGGCGAGTTCGGCATGTACGTGGGCCTGAAACATCCCGAACAATTCCGGACGATCGTCTCGATCAGCAGCTCGCTGGTGGTCGCGGCGTCTGACGTCGCGCCGTCGTTCGATACGCGATTTCCACTCCAGAATCCCAAACGCATCGCCAGCGAATACCGGTTGATCTGGCTGGGCACTGGGACAGAGGACCTCTGGTACAAAGGCGCAAAGGCCTTCGCGGCGAGGCTGACCGCGAACGGAGTGCCGCATGTCTACAGGGAGTATCGCGGCGCGCACGTGATGCCAGTGTTCCGACAGGAACTCGATGATGTGCTGCCACTCCTATTCAGGTGATCTATCGTCGCTGAGTTTCATGCCCGGACCGAGGACACCCCATCTCGGTGGCCTTGCTCGGGAAGGAAGCGATTGGATGCGCGGGGCGAAGAGGGCCAATCGCGTAAGAACCCGTTTAGCTCGAGCGTTAAGCTGCGGCCCACGAGAAGTCCAAATTCAGCGGGTTGCGGGCCCCCGCAACCTTCACAACTTGCAGCGAGAGGTCGCCCGTTTCTGGCGACCTCTTCGCATTTTGGGCGGCACCCAGCATCGCCGCCAGATTCCCTTTCAGCTCGATTTGGAGCTCGCCCTGGTTTGGTGTCAGGACGATGGCGTCGATGAGGCCACGCAGCGCCTCAGCGGCTTCCGTGCGGGTTTCTGGATGCTCAAGGGCCTGAGCCAGCGTGGTTACTTTCTCGCGGTACAGCCCGGCCATCTCCGGGTGTAGGAGCGGCGGTGGCGCGTCGGCGGCAGTGAGTTTGGCTTTCAGTTCCTCGCGTCTGACCGCGTTCGCGTTCAGCTCGTCCCTTACTTCGCTGGCTGGGACACCCTCCATGATGGATTCAACGAGCTTCTTGCGTCGAGCCTCGATGCGCTCGATCTCGCGCTCAGCCGCTGACAGGCCTGCGCGGTGTTCCATCCGAAGCCGGTTCATCTCGCGCGTGAACTCGTCGCAGAACTCTTCGAACAGATCCTGCCGAAGCAGCTTCTCTCGGAGCGCTTTAAGCACTCGCGTTTCGATTTCATCGCGCCGAATGGTCAGGTGGTTGTCGCAGCGCCCCTGGTCGCGGGCGCCAAAGCATCCGAGCCGGTTCTTACCAGACATGATGAATCCCGCGCCACAGACGCCGCACTTCGTCCGACCGGAGAACAGGTACTGCGGCCGCTTCGCCGCGCCGAGGGCCCCCGCTGTCTTCATCGTGTGCCTGGTCTGTTTCTGGCGTGCCTTCGCAGCCGTCCAGATCTCGTCCGGCACGATCCGCAGCTCCGGAACGTCCTTCGACATCCACTCCGATGTCGGATTGAGCCGCGACACACGCTTGCCCGTGTCGGGATTCTTGATGTAGCGAAGCCGGTTCCACACGAGCCGGCCGACGTACAGCTCGTTGTTCAGGATGCCGGTTCCGCGCTGGTGGTTGCCATAGATCGTGCTCGGACTCCATGCGCCACCGAACGGACCGGCGACGCGTTCACGATTCAGGTTCTTCGCAATCTGCTTCGGCGAAACGCCGGCGATGAAGCCCCGAAAAATCCGCTCGACGATCCGTGCCTCTTCCGGTACGACTTCGCGTTCTCCGGTAGTCACGGTTCCGGCGTTCAGTGCCTTGACGACTCGATAGCCGTAGCAGAGACCGCCGGCCGACTTGCCGTCCTCGATCCGACCACGGAGCCCGCGGTGTGTCTTCTCGGCGAGATCCTTCAGGAACAGGGCGTTCATCGTGCCCTTGAACCCGATGTGCAGGTGCGTGATGTCACCCTCGGCAAGTGTGACGATGTTGACGCCGGCAAAGGTGAGACGTTTGAAGAGACCGGCCGTGTCTTCCTGGTCGCGGCTGAATCGGTCCAGCGATTCGGCGAGCACGACATCGAATCGACGGTTCAACGCGTCGCGCATCAACGCCTGAAAGCCTGCCCGCAGCAGCGTCGCACCAGACACCGCGTGGTCCGTGTACTCCTCGCAGATCGTCCAGCTCTGACGCTCGGTGTACGCGCGGCACACCCGGAGTTGATCGGCGATGGACGCGTCCCGCTGGTTGTCCGACGAGTAGCGCGCGTACAGGGCGACTTTCACGGGCCTTCACCTCATTGAACTCGCGTCGATCGCTGCTTCAGCTCCAACTCGAAGCATTCGCGTGCGGCCTGCCGCGCCAGGGCTCGGACGAACGCGCGAAGTGAGGGGTCTGCGCCATCGCCATTTCTCCCGTTGTCCTTTACTCGCGCGCGAGCCCAATACCGCCGGCCGCGTCCCGTTCGTCGCGATCGTCTTTCGGCCATGATACGCCTGCCCATTCCGAGCGTCGATGCCGCTGTTGTTCACTGTGATGGGCGCGCTGAGCGCATCTCCCGACGCATCGACTTCTGACAGGCGTACCGCCGTGGCAGCGTCGTGATGATTGCGACGATGACTTCGATTGCCGGATCTGCACCTGGTCTGAGGCCGAACGGGCAGTCCGGTTCGATCGTCGGTTTGCGGACGTGACGTCGCACGAACAGACGACCAGGATGTGGTTTGAGAAGTGAAGAACGAACCGTGGCCTGAGACCGCCGGTTCGAACATGCTCCACGTCGGGCGATGTGGAGGGGGCTGCGAGTGCAGCCGGCGAAGATGATCAGACAGTAGCGCCGTCGCTCACGGTCGTCAAGCACGTCTGTGTGGCGGCCGTCGATAGTTGCCAGAAACGGATCGCGATTCGCGCGGTCAAGGCCGCCAGCCGCGCGCAGCGCGGGCGGAGCGCAATCGAGGACGCGGGCAGCGCCTTGGGCGCGCGAGGAGTTGTGAGCCGCACAATGACCGCGCGACGGCCGAAGATCTTGACGTGGATCTCCACGCGTTCAACGCTGCCTCCATGCACGAATCTGACGACGACCTTTCCGGCTGAGACACAGACAGCGTGGCGTGAGCGACCACCTCGCTGGCCGCAGGCCTGGCAGACCATGGGGTCCAAAACGGTGGTCGCTCACGCCACGGTACTGCGATTGACCGCTGCGCTGACGGCGCTGGACTGGGCGGGCGGCACAGAGCGCTGCCCGATGCGCGCGTTCAGCAACTCGCAGCGTTGATTGACGTTGGCGGAAGCAGTCGGATGCCGCAGCGCATTTGCATCCACTGCGATTCGTGTGAGGTCCGGTGCCAGGAAGGGGGAACACCTCGCGCGGAGGGGGTGTTCCCCCCTGTGTTCCCCCTCCTGTTCCCCCCTTGTTCACGGCAGCCGAGATCCAAGCATCTGCGCCGCGCTCATCCGGGCTGCGAATCGAACGCACTGTCAGACTGCGATCAAGACGGCGTTCCGATCGGCGATTTAAGGCGTCTGGCGAACGGCTTCACCCGTGCGATCTCGACGCTGACGACGGCGGCGACAAGCGGGGCGTGAGCAACCCCCGGGCCGGGTCCGGGACGGAGTCCGGTAAAAACAGGGGGGTTGCTCACGCCCCGGATCCACTGTCGACGGTGAGTGGCGATAGCAGGCGCGCGGCACAGAACGCCGCGCGGATCGAGGACGACGGACATCTGCAACCTGAAGGTGCTCAGTCACTTGATTGATGGACGAGGATGTTCGGACTTCGTCTTGCCGCGACGCAGTTCCTCGACCCTGGCACTGCGGTCCAAGCGCCAACCCCCGCTTTTTGTCGCGGCCCTCCTCGCGGCGCCAGCAGTTCCCAGAGAAGGGGCTGATTCGACTGCTAAGATCAAGCGATGAAGCGCGACGCCGCCGACATTGTCAAGGACGCACTGGCACTCCCCACCGATGCTCGCGCAACGCTTGTGGGCCAGCTGCTTGACAGCCTCAAGCCGCAATCAGAACGACGAGGCCAGCAGTTCGTGCAGGCGAGACGCCGCGCCCTCAAACGACTTCACGACGGCTTGAATCTCCAGTGGGAGCCAGTGGCTTCCAGGGACGACTTGCACCGCCGCTAAAGAGCGATCCGCCGTTCATCTTTCCGAGCGGCAGCGTTGCCCAAGACACTGAAACCGGCCTTGCGGCCGGTTTCGCACCCGCCTACCGAAGGAAGCGGTGGGATCGATACGTTGGCCTGCTGCGGGATCAGCTGGCGCGCGTCAGCTTTCGAGAAGGGGTGATCTCGTGGCCTGTGACCGGTCGAGCCGCGGCTGCCTCCACGGTCGCCACCGCCGCGGTCTGACCATCGAGCGTCGTGAACTCGACTTCGAACGCTTTCCCGTCCGCGTACACGTGAACCACGGTACCCACGTCGCCGACTTCGAGGCCCTCAGCAGGAATGGGCTCCGTCAGCACGATGCGATCGTGTTCCTTGATCATCTCGAAGGGTCGTTCAGGCGGCGTCCTCTTCCTCTGCCAAGCGGATCGGAACCTCGACCCCATCGGCGAACCGTGCCGCGATTACCAGTTCGCCGTTCATCGCTTCGATGAACTTGCGCAACGTGCCGACGTAGAGCTCCGTCCGCCGCTCCATTTTGGACACTTCTGCCTGGCTCACACCAAGCAGTTCGGCCATCGTTTCCTGCGTGAGGCCTCGCGCTTTCCGAAGCTGCGAGAGGTGCAGATCGTCGGACAGGCGTTGCGCCTCGGCCTCGATTCGAGCGCGAATCTCAGGCTTCGCGCGAGCCTTGATGTCAGACCACTTGTGGCGCTTCATGTCAGTCCTTCCCGCTCCAGTTCCCGGAGGTATTCATCGTAAAGTGTGTCGGCAATCGGAACGTGTTCGTCGTACCAGCGATCATTTCCGGTCTTGTCGCCGCCCAGCAGCAGGATCGCAGCTCGCCGCGGGTCGAAGGCATACAAAACGCGATAGGGCCGTCCCTCGTGCTGAATTCGCAGTTCACGCATGTGGCGGTGTCGAGACGTCGAGATGCCTGACGAATAGGGGAACGGCAACGATGGCCCGTGTTCGACGAGCAGTTCGACGACGCGACCGACGCTGACCTGTTCGCTGTCTGCGAGGTCCCCGAACCATCCGGCGAACTCGTCAGTGCCTTCGACTTCCCACGCCACGCTGTATTATGCCATGGAACGCATAATGCGTCTAGGGTTATACTCAGCCGTCGTTTCCCTTTGGAATCCGGCCGTTCTTGGAGACACGAGATGAGCTCGAAGCCCGATGATTTGGAAGCGGTCCGATCCGTTGCCGACACCCTGCAGCCCTTCGCTAATGACGACAGGGAGCGAATCATCCGTTGGGCCCGAGAGAAGCTCGGGATGGGAGCCACGTCCACGCTCATGAACCCCGGCGCAGTGCCTGTCGAGACCACTGAACAGCGGGCCGCCGCCCAGGAGAGCACGCCGAGTGGGACAGACATCAAGAGCTTCGTTTCGCAGAAGGCTCCCAAGAGTGACGTCCACTTCGCAGCGACCGTTGCCTACTACCACCAGTTCATGGCGCCGTTGGACCAACGAAAGGACTCGATCACGAAGGAGGATCTGGTTGAAGCCTGTCGCCAGGTCCCGCGCAAGAGGCCCAAACGTCCCGCCCAGGTGCTTGTGAACGCCTATCAGGATGGCGTTCTCGACAGAGGGCGCACCGGCCACTACAGGTTGAACTCGGTCGGTGAGAACCTCGTGGCCATGGCATTGCCCGGCACCCCCCAAGCGGCCACCAAGACGAAGAAGAAGGCAGCCAAGGCGCCCCGAAGGGCAGGTGGCAAGAAGAAGAGCGCGCGAAAGGGCCGATAAGCACATGGCCGACCTCGTAGCCGTCATCGACGAGGCCGTTGCCGGCGTCACCAAGCTTCGCGCGACCCTTCACAGGGGCATGAATCCGCAAGTTCGCAACGCCGACGAACGCGCACTCATCAAGGCAACGGCGCAGGCTTGGTTCAAGAATCACCGACCGTCCCTTGCCACGCATCAAGCAGATTCGTCGTTCAAGGCGGCTGACCAGGCGTTCGCCTCACTGCTCGAGTGGGCCGACCAAAACACGACGCGGGCGAAGTATCGCGACCTCCTTCAGGCAACCAAGGGTCATCTCGTGAAGCTGCGGTCGAGCGGGGTCATGGTCGTACCGACCATGGAGCCAGCACGGCCCCAATTCCAGTTGCTAATCTCCGACCCGAAGATGCTCGGAATCCTCGAACGCCGCTGGACAGAGACGCTCGCGTGTCAGCGCGTCGGGGCCCATCTTGCAGCGACCGTAATGCTCGGCGGATTGTTGGAGGCGCTGTTCCTCGTTCGAATCAACCGACTGGCCAATTTCGCGCCCGTGTTCACCGCAGCCGCCGCGCCGAAGGACAAGGCGGGCAAATCGAGGCCACTCAAGGAATGGGGCCTGAAGGACTACCTCGACGTTGCAAACGAGCTGGGCTGGATTCGGCAGTCCGCAAAGGACGTGGGCCAGGTGCTTCGCGACTATCGCAACTACATCCATCCTGAAAAGGAGCTGTCGCACGGTGTCACCGTCGTTGCCGAGGACACCGCAATGTTCGTGAAGGTATTCAGCAGCATCGCCGAACAGATCATCAAGAGCGCGTAGTGGCAACCACATCGACGGTGCTGGATGCGGAGTCGAACCGGTGGCAGGATTAGATCGCTTCTCCGGCGACCGCGTTGCGTTTTGGGCCGCACTCAGCATGGCGGCCAGATTCCCTCTCAGTTCGATTTGAAGGCCGCTCTCCTGGCCGCCGTTCTCGGCCTGGACTCGACGACCTCGGCGGACGACGTGCGTTTCCAGGGCACCCGCGGCAGGCGTGAGGATGATGGCGTCGATGAGGCCACGAATGGCGTCGGCGGCTTCGGTCCGCGTGTCGGCATCCCACGCAACCATCGGGTGGAGGAAGCCATCCGGAGCGGCTGCCAGGGGCGACTTCGCACCGTTCCATCGTTCTGGTCGACGCGCTTGCCACGCCATACGAGAATCGGCCGGAGCACGTCGATCTGGAGGCCGCTCCAGCCCCTGACGAAGTGGTCCGCGCCACGTTCTGCGGAACCTGAGTTTCGCCCGCCGATCCTGACGTGCTACCCTGCGCGGTTACAATCAACTGCACTGGGCACGTCCGCGTCCGCCAATCGCTCGGTCACCCGGGCCGGAGCCGCCATGATGCGACCGCTCGCACGTTTGATTCTCGGTGCCCTGCTGGCGGTGCTCGGGGCCGCCCCGATGGCGCGCCTCGTCCACGCGCAGGCCAACCCGCAACAGCCGCCACCTCAGGCTCCGCCGATCGTCGTCATCGGGGGCGGCGGCGGTTCGGGCGGGAGCGGCGGGGCCGGCGGCGGTGGTGCCGGTGGCGCGGGCGGAGGTGGCGGCGGGGGCGGCACGTCGCTCTACGACGGGTACGCCGACATCGACTGGGACGGTCCCGATGAGGTGATGCGGTCGCCGCTCATCTTTCAACCGTTCGACGTCCCGTC
>Ga0105107_10001087_pt1 | contig 17680 bp, 16 predicted proteins | sample PPLLaktember2015_6_FD_79335 | JGI IMG/M metagenome (GOLD analysis project Ga0105107, IMG submission 79335) | Freshwater sediment microbial communities from Prairie Pothole Lake near Jamestown, North Dakota, USA - PPLs Lake P8 Core (1) Depth... | ecosystem: Environmental > Aquatic > Freshwater >...
AAAGCTTCAATCCCGCGGCGCTCGCCGACATGCAGAAGCGCCAGAACGTCCTCGGGGACGTGCGCCGCGTCGTGGACGCGTGCCGGTCGCGCGGCATCCTGCTGACCGCCGGACTGATGCTGGACCCGCGCGTCGACACGGTGGACTATGTGGACCGCATCCCTGACTATCTCGCCGCGAGCGGGTTGCACGTGCCGACGTACATCGCCTTCGAAACGCCGTTCCCGGGTACGCCTCACTTCAAGCGGCTGGCGGCCGAACCCGGGCACGCACTCCTGCCCGGCGCACTGCTGCGCGACTTTACCGGCTACACGATGGTCACCGCGCCGCGGTACGCAACGCCGCAAGCGTTCGTCGCAGCGTACCGGCGAGCGCACGAGCGCGTGTACTCGGCCGCGACCTGCGCGCGCAAGCTCGCCGACGACCTCCCCCGGCTCCTGCGGCGAGGTTACCTCGCGCCGGCGCTCGCCGACATCGGACAGGTGGTGCGGTTCTCGCCCGCGCTCGCGGCCGGCCGGACGCCGATCGCCGGCCTCGACATTGCGCCGCCGGAGACCGTACCGCTGACCGATGCGGACTTCGCGAGCGAGGCCGAGCGCGCCGCCATCATGGCGCCATGGGCGGTCACCGGCCCCGACGGCGCGGTGCTGCCGCACTGGCTGGGCGCACGGCCGGCGTACCTCGCAAGAGGGCGCGTCGCCCCGGGACGAAGCGCCGGAGAGCCAGTCGTCGACGCACCGTGGCTGCCCGCCGCCGCGCCGGCACCGGCATGAGCGCGCCGGGCCGCCCCAAGCGCGAATCCTTGGCGCGCAGCGACAAGGTAGCCCAGTGAGCGCGCCGAAGATGCGCGCGCCAGCGCATCCGCCGAAGCCTGCCGCGCAAGCGGGCGCCCCGCCCGCCGTCGAGCTGACCGAGCGGGTGCGCGGCGAGCAGGTGCGCATCCTCTACGAGCAGCTGCCCTACTCGATCACCGGCACAACAATAGCCGTGGTGTTTCTCGCGGCGCTGATGTGGGACCTCGCGAGCCGCAACGCAATCGTGGGCTGGGTGCTATGCATGGCCGCCAACCAGGCGTGGCGGCTCGCCCTGTTCTTCCGGTTCCGCACGCTGCGCATCGAGGCGCACGACGTGGACCGCTGGGCGCAGTACTGGGCTGCGGGCTCGCTGATCTCCGGCTGCCTGTGGGGCGCGACGAGCTTTCTCTTCTTCGTGCCGGACTCGCCTGCGCACCAGGCGTTCCTGATCGTGCTCCTGTTCGGCGTGGTCGCCGCAGCGGTGATGCTGATCGGGATGCACATGCCGTCGTTCTACGGCTTCGTCGTGCCGGCGCTCCTGCCGATCGTGCTGCGCAACCTGATCGAGGGCGGCACGGGCCATTTCATCCTCGCGTTCGTTGCGACGGTGACGACGGCCGCGATCCTGTCGTTCGGGCGCAACTACAACCGCACGCTGATGGAGTCGCTGCGCAACCGCTTCGAGAACGAGGCGCTCGCCCACCGGCTGGCGCAGCAGAATCTCGAGCTCGAGCGCGCGCGGGTCGCGGCCGACGCCGCGCGCAGCGACGCGGAGATCGCAAACCGCTCGAAGACCCAGTTCTTCGCCGCCGCGAGCCACGATCTGCGCCAGCCATTGCATGCGCTCGGCCTTTTCGCCGCGGCGCTCGCCGAGAAGGTCCACGACCCCGAGGTGCAGCAGGTCGTGCACAGCATCAACGCCTCGGTCGATGCGCTCGAGGGTCTGTTCAACGAGCTGCTCGACATCTCGAAGATCGACGCCGGCGTGGTCAAGCCGGTGTTGGCGCACTTCGCGCTCGCCCCGCTGCTGGAGCGGCTGCGGATGGACTTCGAGCCCGAGGCGTTCGAGCGCCGGCTCGCGCTGCGCGTCGTGCCGACGCGGCATTTCGTCTACAGCGACCCGGTGCTGCTCGAGCGCATCCTGCGCAACCTGATCGCGAATGCGCTGCGCTATACGTGGCAGGGCGGCGTGCTGGTCGGCGTGCGCCGGCGCGGCAGGGAGCTGAGCATCGAGGTGTGGGACACCGGGGTCGGCATCGATGCCGAGGACCGCGAGCGGGTGTTCGAGGAGTTCTACCAGGTCGGGAACCCGGAGCGGAACAGCCGCAAGGGACTCGGGCTCGGCCTGTCGATTGTCAAGCGCCTCGCGCTGCTGCTCGGCACGCGCGCCGCCGTTCGCTCGGTGCCCGGCCGCGGAACCGTGTTTCGCGTGCGCGTTCCCCTCGGGCGCGAGCCGGACGTCCCGCAGTCCGCGCAGCGCACGGGCCGCGCCGACACCGGCGACCTCGCGGACCGCGTCATCGTGGTCATCGAAGACGAGCCTGCGGTGCGGCAGGGCATGGAGGTGCTGCTGAAGGGGTGGGGAGCGTCCGTCGTCGCCTGCGCGGCAGTGCCCGAGGCGCTGGAGCGCGCCGCCGCGCTCCCGGGCGCGCCCGACCTCATCATCGCCGACTACCGCCTGCGCGAAGGCGCCGTCGGCACGCAGGCGATCAGGGCATTGCGTGCGCGGTTCGGGAGCGAGATTCCCGCGATCATCGTGAGCGGAAGCACCACGCCGGTGCATCTCGAGGAGGCACGGGAGATGGACGCGCACCTGCTGCTCAAGCCCGTAATGCCCGCGAAGCTGCGCTCGCTCATCAACTTCAAGCTGCGGGGCGCGTGAGCGGGTGGACACCGCCGGAGCGGCGAGTCCGGAGCGGTAACGGCCCTGTGAACGAGTGCCGGCGCGGACGGGCTTCGTCCGCGATCACCGCTCCCACCGATGTGCAGGTGCGATTTGCGAGTGCTACCATGGCGCAAATTCCAACAACACAACCGCGAGGGATGCTGTGAAGATCTTGGTGGTCGACGACCATCCATTGATCCTTGAGGCGCTGCATCACGTGCTGCGGCAACTCGACCGCGAGGTCGAGGTGCATGACGCGCGCACCGCCGCCGAGGGCCGGAAGCTCGTCGCGGCGCATCCGGACACCGGTCTGCTGCTGTTGGACCTGTCGCTGCCCGACGCCGACGGCCTCGAGGTGCTGGGCGGCTTGCGCAACGACTTTCCCGCCGTCCCGGTGGTCGTGCTTTCCGCGTCGGATCGGCGCGACGACGTGTTGCGCGCGATCGACCTTGGCGCCATGGGTTTCATTCCGAAGACGTCCTCGAACCAGGTGATGCTGCAGGCATTGCGGTTGGTGCTGTCGGGCGGGGTGTATCTGCCGCCCTCCGCACTCGGGCAGCACGAGGACACGGCGCACGATGCGCCCGCGCCAGGCACCGCCGAGGCGCCCGGCGCTGTCCGCCCGACGGCGCGCGAGCTCGGTCTGACCGGCCGCCAGGCGCAGGTGCTCGCGCTCATACTCAAAGGCAAGCCGAACAAGGTGATCTGCCGCGAACTGGGCCTCGCCGAAGGCACGGTCAAGATCCATGTCGCGGCGATCCTGCGCGCCCTGAACGTCAGCACGCGCACCCAGGCGGTGATCGAGGCGAGTCGCCTGGGACTGCATCTGGACAGCGAGGACTTCGCCGCGACCGCCGCTCATCCGCGGCACTAACCGGTTCCCGGGAAGAAGTCTCCCGGCGCCGCGGGTTCCGCGGCGCCGGGAACAAAGACGACCGCAGGTTTGCGAGGAGCGGGACGACCTGCGATCGGATCGGAAAGGGCTTACCCGGCGCGTGCGGCAACGGTCGCCGCCGGGGTGGCGCGCAGCGGCGCAGCGTCCGAAACGCCGGGCCACAGCAGCAGGAGAACGATCGCCACGAACCAGAACGTCGCGCGCATCGCGGTGCCGATGCTGCGGTCCTCTTCGTCCTGCAGGCGGCGCGAGGCGACTCCGTAGGATTGGGCATCCGTCATGAGGGCGTGACCTGGGGCTGGAGGGTGTGGAGGGCGAGTCGTGACGAAAGTCTCACCCTAATCTCAGACCATTGCATCCCGTCAGACAAGCGCTCGGAAGGTCTAGACCGATCGGTCTAGCAACCACCGGCGAAACGACGCCCATCCGAAACGGATACCGACATGCCGAAAGCGATCTGGAACGGTGCGGTAATCGCGTAGAGCGACGCCTGCGAGACGGTCGAGGGCTGAACACGGGGCTGCGACGCGCAGGCGCCGGGGGCCAGGGGACTGGGGACCGATGCCCTTCCGGGCATCGCGTCGTGAAGGAGGCGGCCACGCTCTGAAGCGAGCAGTCGCGGTCGGTCTGCGATCGCGGGTGGCGCCGGGCGCGACGCCGCTCCGCGAGGCCGAGCTTGCCGTCCGCTGCTGCGCGCCTCTCGCCCCAGCCACCGGCCCGCGGCGCCCGCCCGGGCGCCGGATGCCGGCGCGGGGATCAGCCTGCGAGGCGCGCGAGCGCGAGGACGATGCCTCCTGCGACGATGCTCGCGGCGACCCCGCCGGCAAGCGCCTTCAGGAAGACGATCGAGAAATCCGCGAGCACGACCCGCCCGAAACTCGCGGTGGCTTGAGGTTTGGTGCTGTCCACTCATGTCTCCTTCCGTCTTTGCAGCCCGTACCCCGGGGCTGCGACGGTATGCATTTAGGACGACCTTCGTGACGGGGGCGGGTCGTCGGAGTGGAAGGTTAGCGCCGGAATCTGGCAAGAAGATGGCAACGTGCGCCGCACGGTGAAGGATTGCCTCCCGCGTCGGATCCCGGTGGCGTCCTCAGTGCTTGCTGCCGCGCGCGCCGCGGAGTTCCTCGTCGCGCGCGATGAGCCGCTTGGCGTTGAGATAGGTGGGCACCTCGACGAGATTCCCGTCCACCTCGACGCGGTCCCGGCCGGCGGCGCGGGCGGCATCGAAGGCCTCCACCAGGCGCCGCGCGCGCGCGATCGCCTCGGCATCCGGGGTGAACACCGCGTTGATCGCCTCGATGTGGGCCGGAAGCACGGCGCTCTTCGCCCGATAACCGAGGCGGCGGGCGTAGAGCGCATCGGCGCGGGCGCCCGCCACGTCGCTGAACGTGTACGGCGCATCGATTGCGACCACGCCGGCCGCGACGCACTCGACCAGGAAGCGTTGCCGCACGTAGGCGAGCTCGAGTCCGTCCGGCGCGCGCTCCGCCCCGAGATCGGCGGCCATGTCCTCCGCAGCCACGAGGCACGCCTTCACGCGCGCGCTCGCCTTCGCGATGGCGGCGGTCGCCACGAGCCCGACCGCCGTCTCGATGTTCGGCACGATCTCGGTGCTCCCGGTCGGGATCGCGAGGCGGCGCTCATGGTCGGTGATCGCGCGGTCGAGCTCGACGATCTGCTCCGGCGCCGTCACCTTCGGCAGGAACACCGCCGTCGGGCGCGCCTGCATCACGACCGCGAGGTCGTTGCGGCCTTCGGTCGCGAGCGGGTTCACGCGCACCGCGCCGACGGTGCCGGACTTGCGGCACTTCTCGAGCAGCGCGAGGATCATCTCGCGCGCGCGCGGCCGAAGCGCGGGCGGTGTGAAATCCTCGAGGTCCGGCACCAGCACGTCCGGAGCCGCCTCGAGAGCCGCACCCTGCGCGGCTGCGTCGGCGCCGGGGCAGAAGAGCCAGGTGCGACGCAGGTGCGTGGGACGGCGCTTCGCAGCGGAATATGGCATGCGTGGTGCTCCTGGACTGAGCCGGCCGACGGAACGGAGGAAGCGGCCGGGGGGCGCACTTCCATGATAGGCGCGCCTATATGCTACGACCATGAAAACATCAAATGAGTTCGCGCTCCACTCGGCCGAGCTGCTCTCAACGGTCGGCCGCGTGACCGTGCGGCGGATGTTCGGCGGCTACGGCCTCTATTGCGACGGCACGATGTTCGCCCTCATCGCGGACGATGTCCTCTATCTGAAGGTGGACGAAGCCAACTGCGGCGAGTTCGAGCGCGCCGGGGCTACGCCGTTCGTGTACGAGGCGAAGGGCCGGCGGACCGTGATGTCCTACTTCAGTGCGCCCGGCCCGGCGCTGGAGTCGCGCGAGCTCGCCGCGCCGTGGGCGCGCAGCGCCTACGCCGCGGCGCTGCGGGCGCGCGCCTGCAAGGGGACCGCAGCGCGGCTCAGCCGCAGGAAATAGGCGGTGACGAGCACGGCCGTCAACACCATCCCGCCCACCGCGGCGAGCCAAAACCCCTTCGCGCCCATGGGCGTCACCGCCACGCCGAACGCATCGAGCCCGGCTATCGCGAGGAGATACCCGCCGCCGAGTGCGACGCCCCATAGCGCGACGACGTAGATCGCCATCGGAACGGCGGTGCGCTTGTATGCGCGGACCGCGTTGACCGCGACGACCTGCAGCGCGTCGAACACGTGGTAGACGCCGACGAACGCGAGCAGCCCCGCCGCGATGCGCTGCACGTCCGGATCGCCCGTGTAGAGCGCGACGATCGGTCGCGCCGCGAGAACGAGCGCCGCGCCGACGGACGCGCCGCACGCGAGCCCGAGCGCAATGCCGGCGAGCCCCATTGTCCGCGCCCGCGCCGGGGTCCGTGCGCCGAGCGCCTGGCCGACCAGCACGCTCGCCGCGATGCCGATCGCGAGGGGGAGCATGAACGCGAGCGCCGCGAGGTTCGCGGCGATCTGGTGCGCGCCCGACCACTGCGTGCCCGACCGGGCGATGAAAAGCGCCATGAAGGTGAAGGCGGTGACGTCCACGAAGAACGTTGCGCCGATCGGCACGCCGAGCGCGACGAGCTGCCACTGCGTGCGGGCGCGCGGCCACGACCAGCGGTCGAACACGCGGTAGCGGCGGAAGTCCGGCTCGCGCCAGCACCAGACCCAGGCCGCACCGCAGGTGAGCCACGCAATCATCGCGGTCGCGGTGGCGCAGCCGGCGGCGCCGAGCGCGGGCAGCCCGAACTCGCCATTCATGAAGATCCAGTTGAGCGGCACCTTGAGTGCGAGGCCGGCGAGGTTCAGGACCATCACCGCGCGCGGCCGCGAGACCGCGGTCGAGAAACCGGCGAACACGCGAAAGAGCAGCGTGGCCGGAACGGCCCACGCGATCGCGTCGAGGTAGGCGATGGTGCGCACCTCGAGCTCGGGCGCGAGGCGGCTGAGCGCGAGCAGCGGGCCCGGGTTCATCAGAAGGACGAGCGCTGCGCACGCGAGCCAGACGGCGAGCCAGGCGCACTGGCGCACGCTCTCCCCGATTTCGGCGTGCCGGCCCGCGCCATAGGCCTGCGCGACGATCGGCGTCAGCGCGAGCAGCACGCTCATCAGCGTGATGAACAGCGTCGCGTAGATCGAGGCGCCGATCCCCACCGCAGCGAGGTCGAGCGTCCCGTACCGGCCCGCCATCACCGTGTCGATCACGCTGTTCGCCATGACTGCGGCCTGCGACACGTAAACGGGCCAGGCGAGGCGGACGATGTCGCGGAAAGCGTGGCGAAACATGAAAACGCGCCGCGGGAGCGCGGAGACGAACGGCGCGATTGTATTCCGCCGAAGCGTACGCGCCCGGCTCGTCGCACCCGCCGGCGCGAGAGCGGGGGCCGCTACGGCCGCCGTCAGGCCGGTACGAGCGCCTTGACCCGGTGCCGCTTTCGCCGGCCGCGGTCCTCGCCGCGCATGATCCGCGCGAGCGCGCGTTCCTTGCGCCGGCGCTTCCTGCGCCACAGGCGCGCCGTCTTGAGCGGCATCCAGACCCAGGCAGCGAAGGCGAGCACCAGCGCCGCGGCGAACCACGACCAGTACTCGCCGACGAAGCGCGCGAGCGCGCGCTGCAGGTAGTGCTCGTCCGCGCGCGGCGGCGCGATCCCGAGATCGGACGCGGCCGCGTCGCCCGGGAGGGGGGGCGCCGCACCCGCCAGCGCGACGTGCTGAAGCCGCGCGATCTGCCGGTTCTGCAGCTCCGCGAGCCGCTGCAGGCTCTCGATGTTCTTCTCGAGCGCGACGATCCGCTCCTGCGCCTCCTTGAACGCGAGGCCCGTCGCGGCGACGTCGTCGGTGCCGCCCGCGCGCAGCGCGCCGTCCGCGCGCGACAGCCGCAGCCGATCGGCGGCGGTCGACGCGACCTGCGCCTGCGCGGGCTGCGCCGCGTCGCGGTGCGCTGCAACGGTCCGACGGGCATCGTCGGGCGCGATCGCGAGCACGGCGGCCGCGTCGGGGATCGCGAGCACGCGCCCGGCGGGCAGGCGGTTCATGTTCGCGTCGAGGAACGCACTTTCGTTCGCGCGATAGAACGCCACCAGGACCTGGTCCACCGTGGCGCCCGGCACATTGAAGGCGCTCGCGATCGTGGCGAGCGTCTCTCCCGGCCGGACCGCATGCCGGCCCTCGGCTGCGGCGACCGCGGTCGGTCCGGCGGGGATGCTCGCCGGCTCGCTTGGCGCCGCATCGGGCTGCGCGGGCGAGATGCTCGGCAGCGCGGGCGCAGGGCGCGCTTCGCGCGTGCGGCGCTCCTCGAGCAGGACGGGATACTCGCGCAACGACTGGCGCGACGGCGAATCGAGCTGCACGAGCAGGCTGATGAACGGCTCGTCGATCGGCTCGCTCGAGGTGACGGTGACGACCGGTCGGCCCTTCTGCCCGCGCCCGATGCCGGCCCGCAGCGCGCCCAGGATCGCCGGAGGTTCCAGGCCCGCCCGCCAGAACTCGTCTGGCGTGCTCAGCCGCGCCGTGAGCGACCGCGCCTCGTTGGCGCGCACGTTCACGATGTCGATCTCCGCGCGCAGCGCCTCGCCGACGCCGGACCGCACGGTCAGCCGGCCGAGCTCGGCCGCCGTCGCCGCCAAAGGCGCGGTGAGCGCAAGGGCGAGCCCGAATGCAGCGAGCCGGGCGATGGGCGCCTCCTTCGTGGGATCGTGCCACCCCGCTCGGGGCGACGCGACCAGTATGCCATTAGCATAGAAGAACGGGCAATACCGCCGTGCACTGGAGGGCATAGGTATCATCCCTGCAGCCGCCGGGCGATCGTCGCCTCGTGCCGACACTGTCATCCCTTCGACGCCAGGAGAATCGGTCGATGCGCAAGCGTTTCGCCCGCCGCGAGGACCTCGGGCTGACCCCCGCCGAGTTCCGGGTCCTGCAGCGGCTCGACACCCCGCACAAGATCCAGGCCTACCTCAACGGCATTCCGCAGAATTTCGAGCCGGACGGCCAGACCGCGCTGTCGGTGCGGGAGGTGCTGCGCCAGCGCCGCTCGCATTGCATCGAGGGCGGGATGCTCGCCGCGGCTGCATTGTGGGTGCACGGCGAGCGGCCGCTGCTGCTCGACCTCTCGGCGGAGAACGACTACGACCACGTCGTCGCGCTGTTCCGGCGCAACGGGTGCTGGGGCGCGATCTCCAAGACCAACCACTACGCGCTGCGCTACCGCGACCCGGTGTATCGCACGCTGCGCGAGCTCGCGATCAGCTACTTCCACGAGTACGCGAACCGGCGCGGGCACAAGACGCTGCGCCGGTACTCGCGGCCGCTCGATCTGCGCACGCTCGATCCGAAGATCTGGGCGACGGGCGGCAAGAACTGCTGGGAGGTGGCCGAACGCCTCGAGGCGCTCCCGCACTATTCCCTGCTCACCGGGCGACAGATACGCACGCTGCGCCGGCGCGACGACGTCGAGCGCCGTGCCTTCGAGGTGCGCCATCACCCCCCGCCGCTGCGGGTGCGGCGGCGGTGGGCCGAGAAGGCGGCGCTGCGCCGCGCATCGCGTGCGCGCAGGAAGCACGCTCGATGATTCGCATCGTCGACATCGATCACGTCGTGCTCCGGGTGCGGGACCTCGAGACGATGATCGCCTTCTATCGCGACGTCCTCGGGTGCGCGGTCGAATGGCGCCGCGACGACCTCGGGCTGGTGCACCTGCGCGCGGGGCGCGCGATGATCGACCTCGTGCCGGTGGACGGAAAGCTCGGCCGGCAGGGCGGCGCGCCGCCCGGTAAGGAGGGCCGCAACGTGGATCACGTGTGCCTGCGCGTCGCGCCGTTCGACGAGGCCGCGATCACGGCGCATCTCGCGGCGCACGACGTGCGCATCGGGGAGATCCGTCCGCGTTTCGGCGCGGAGGGCGAGGGCGTCTCGATCTACCTCTGGGATCCGGAGGACAACCTGGTGGAGCTGAAAGGCGCGGTGCAGGCCTGACCGGCCGGGCGCCGCCCTACTTCGCGGTGCCGCCCACCTGGCGCTGGAGGGCCTCGATCTCACGGTTGCGCGCGTCGATCCGCTCCTGCAGCTCGCGCATCGTGCGCTCGAGGTCCTGGACCCGGCTCTCCGCCGCCGCAACGTCGCCGTCCTTCGGCGCAGCGCTCGGGCGCGGCCGCACTGCTTTTGCGGCGACTTTCTCCTTCGGCTTAGGCGCGGGCTTCGCTGCGGCCGCCGGCTTCGGCGATTCGGGGGTCGCAGCGGGCGGTGCCGGCGTTGCGGCGAGCGCTGCAGGGGGCGTCTCGGCCGCTTGAGCCGGCGGCGGCGCCTCCGCCTTCGCGACCGTCCGCTCTGGCGGATCGACGTTGAACGAGTACTGCCGCACCATGCGCCCGCCGTTCCAGGCGAGCTCGACGATAACGCTCACGGCGGGCCGCTCGAGCGGCACGGTGGACTTCAGACGCACGACCGGGCGGCCGTCGGCGCCGCGCTCGACCGCGGCGCGCAACACCTCGAGCGGCGGTGAAGGCGTGACGCCGAAGCGTTCGAACACGCCGATCGGGACGATCTGCGCGGAGAGCGAGTCGCGCGCCGCGACGGGCATTGCGGTGACCTCGATTTCCGCGTCGAGCGGCTCGCCGAGCCGGGAGAGCAGCGCGAGCCGGCCGAGGTTCTGGCCCGGCGCCGCAAGCGGAGCGAGGACGAGCGCGGTCGCGGCGGCGCGCAGTACGAAGTTGAGGGCTCGACGCGCTGGGTTCATCTGGGACGCGATTGTTTCAGAGCGGCTGCCGAGTGTTCACGAAAAAATGCACCAAACGCCGCGACTGCCCGCTCGAGACCGTGCGCGTTCACGTCGAGATGCGTGGCGAGGCGCATGCGCGCGCCCGGCAACGCGAGCACGCCTTGCGCCCGCAGGTGCGCGACCAGCGCGGTGACGCGATCCTGGGGCACGTGCACGAAGACCATGTTCGTCTGGGGCGGCTCCACGCGCAGACCGCCGATTCGCCCGAGGCCCGCGGCCAAGCGCTCGGCGTTGGCGTGGTCGTCCGCGAGCCGGTCGACGTTGTGCTCGAGGGCATGGAGCCCGGCGGCCGCGAGCACTCCGGCCTGACGCATCGCGCCGCCCAGGATCTTGCGGCAGCGACGGGCCCGCGCGATGACGTCGCGACTGCCTAACAGCACGGTGCCCACGGGCGCGCCCAGGCCCTTGGAAAGGCAGACCGAGACCGAGTCGAAGCCACGGCACAGCGCGGCGACCGGGATCCCGAGCTTCACCGCCGCGTTGCACACCCGCGCCCCGTCCAGATGCGTCGCGAGCCCACGGCGCTGCGCAAGCGCGAGCGCCTGGTCCAGGTAGCCGCGGGGAACGACGCGACCGCCGATCGTGTTCTCCAGCGCGAGAAGACGGGTGCGCGCGAAGTGCGGATCGTCGGGCTTGATCGCGGCTTCGACCTCCGCGAGATCGAGCGTGCCGTCGGGGCGGTTGGCGAGCGGCTGCGGCTGGATGCTCCCGAGCACCGCGCCGCCGCCGGCCTCGTAGCGGTAGGTGTGCGCCTCCTGGCCGACGATGTACTCGTCGCCGCGCTGGCAATGGCTCATCAGCGCGGCCAGGTTCGACTGCGTCCCGGAAGGGAAGAAGAGCGCGGCCTCGAGACCGAAGAGCGCCGCCGCGCGCTCCTGGAGCCGGTTCACGGTCGGATCGTCGCCGAACACGTCGTCGCCGACCTCGGCGGCCGCCATCGCCGCGCGCATCGCGGGCGAGGGCTTCGTTACGGTGTCGCTGCGCAGGTCGACGATCTCGGGCATCGCGGGTCCTCGGCTCCGGTCGCGCTCGGCCGCAAGAGTACCCCGTTCCGCATGCGCGGCGCAGCAGCCCGCGCCGCTACGGCTTCCTGCCGGCGAATTAGAAGAGCGCGGGGCGGCGGCAAATGCGCGCGATCATGCGGCAGGCCGCCCGACCTCGAACTCGAGAGAGCGGCCTACGCCTTCGCGTCCTTCGGGAGAAAGCGCAGCGCGACGCCGTTGTTGCACCAGCGCTTGCCGGTCGGTCGCGGGCCGTCGTCGAAGACGTGCCCGTGGTGGCCGCCGCACCGGACGCAGTGATACTCGGTCCGCGGCAGGATCAGCTTGTAGTCGGTCTTCGTGGCAAACGCGCCCGGGATGGTCGTGAAGAAGCTCGGCCAGCCGGTGTGGCTCTCGTACTTCATCGCGGAGGTGAAGAGCGGCAGCCCGCAGCCGGCGCACGCGAAGATCCCGATCCGGGTCTCGCCGTTGAGCGGGCTCGTGCCAGCGGCTTCGGTCCCCTCGTCGCGCAGCACATAGAACTGCATCTTGTCGAGGCGCTTGCGCCACTCGTCGTTCGAGAGATTGAGCGCCTCGGTCGGCGCCGGGACCGCCACCCCCGGCGCGAGCAGATCGCGCCAGCCCTGCTGCAGCGCCTCGACCGCCTTCATGTCGGCGGGCAGCGCCTTCTGCGCTCGCGCCGGCAGCGCCGCCGCGAGGCCCGCAGCCAGGATGCCCTGCAATACGCCGCGTCGCGTCATGGTTGTGTCTCCGTAGGGGGTGATCTTGTGACCGCGGACCCGGCCGTGAATTCCCCGGCGGCGGCCGCTCCGGGGTGAGTCGCGCCGCACGACCGTGCCCTTACACCGGCGCTAGAATCCCAACCATGACCACGAATCAACCCGGCAAGGCAGGCGTCGATCTCGAGGAAGTCGCGCGACTGGTCGCGGCCCTGGAGCGCGACATCGAAAAAGTGCGCGCCGGCTCCGGCGACGTCGACATCCTGCGCGGCGAGGTGGCACAGCTCCGTGCGGCGCTCGAGTCCCCGACGCCCGCACCTAGCGACGTCAACGAGGGGTTGCACGGCATCCGCGCGCTGCTGCAGAAGGCCGAGGACGAGCTCTTCACCGACGCCGACTACGTCGCCCGCATCGGGCGCATGCTCGGCATGTAGCACGGCGAGCCTAGCCAATCGCCCGCAGCGCCGCTGCGACGACCGCTTCCCGATCGACCGCGAAGAACGCGCGCAGGCTCGCGCGCGTGTCGCTGCGCCCGAAGCCGTCGGTGCCGAGCGCGAGGTACCGCCGCCCCTCCGGCACGAACGGGCGCACCAGGTCGGCGACGGCGCTCACGTAGTCGCTTGCCGCGACGATCGGGCCCGCCGTGGCGCCAAGACACCGCGCGACCCAGCTCGGCCCTTCAACGCCGCCGCGCACCTCGCGCACCGCCGGGGAGGCGCCGCTCGCGACGAGACCGTCCCAGCGCAGCTCGGTCCAGCTCGTCACGCTCCACACGTCGGCCGCGACGCCATGCTCGCGTTCGAGCACGTCCGCGGCCGCGAGCACCTCGCGCAGAATCGCGCCCGACCCGAGCAGCTGCACGCGCTTGCCCGTGCCGTGACCCCCCTCCCGCAGCCGGTACATCCCGCGCCGGATCCCTTCCTCCGCGCCGGAGGGCATCTCGGGATGAACGTAGTTCTCGTTCATCACCGTCACGTAATAGAACACGTCCTCCTGGGCTTCGAGCATCCGGCGCATGCCGTCCTGCACGATCACGACGAGCTCATGCTTGAAGCACGGATCGTAGGCGCAGCAGGTCGGGATCGTCGAGGCGGCGAGGTGGCTCGTGCCGTCCTGATGCTGCAGTCCCTCGCCCGAGAGCGTGGTACGGCCGGCCGTCGCGCCGAGCAGGAAGCCGCGCGCGCGCGAGTCCGCCGCTGCCCACGCGAGATCGCCGACCCGCTGGAACCCGAACATCGAATAGAAAATGTAAAAGGGCAGCATCGCCGTGCCGTGCGCGCTGTAGCTCGTCGCCGCCGCGAGCCATGAGGAGATCGCGCCCGCCTCGGTGATGCCCTCCTCCAGGATCTGACCGTCCTTCGCCTCCTTGTAGTAGAGCAGCTCGTCGCGGTCCTCCGGCTCGTAGAGCTGTCCGACCGACGAATAGATCCCGACCTGCCGGAACAGGTTCTGCATCCCGAACGTGCGCGCCTCGTCGGCGACGATCGGGACGATGCGCTTGCCGAGCGCCGGGTCGCGCAGGAGCTGCCCCAGCATCTGCACGAACACCATGGTCGTCGACTTCTCGCGGCCGTCCGCGCCCGCGAGGAGTGGCGCGAACGCCTCGACCTTCGGCACCTCGATGCGCGGCGCGTGCGGCGACCGCGCGGGCAGGTAGCCGCCGAGCGCCTGCCGGTGTGCATGCAGGTACCGCATCTCCGGCGAGTCGTCGGCCGGCTTGTGGAAGCGGAGATGCTCGACGTCGTCATCCGAGATCGGCAGCGCAAAGCGGTCGCGGAACGCCCTGAGCGCCTCGTCGTCGAGTTTCTTCTGCTGGTGGGTGGTCATCTTGCCCTGCCCCGCGAGCCCCATCCCGTAGCCCTTCTTGGTCTGCGCGAGGATCACCGTCGGCTGTCCGCGATGCTTGGCCGCGGTGTGATACGCGGCGTAGATCTTCACCGGGTCGTGGCCGCCGCGGCGCAGGCGATCGATGTCCTCGTCGGTCATGTCGGCGACGAGCGCCTGCAGTTCCGGATACTTGTTGAAGAAGTGCTCGCGGTTGAACCGTCCGTCGGTCGCGGCGTACTTCTGGAACTCGCCGTCGACGGTCTCGTGCAGGCGGCGCAGGATCACCTCGTCGTGGTCGCGCGCGAACAGTGGGTCCCAGTCCGACCCCCAGAGCAGCTTGATCACGTTCCAGCCCGCGCCGGCGAACAGGCCCTCGAGCTCCTGGATGACCGAACCGTTGCCGCGCACCGGCCCGTCGAGCCGCTGCAGATTGCAGTTGACGACGAAGATCAGATTGTCGAGCCCCTCGCGCGCCGCGAGCGAAAGGCCCGCGAGCGACTCAGGCTCGTCCATCTCGCCGTCGCCGACGAAGCACCACACCTTCCGGCCGGCGGTCGCAAGCAGCGCGCGGTTCTCGAGGTAGCGCATGAAGCGCGCCTGGTAGATCGCGTTGATCGGCCCGAGCCCCATCGTGCCGGTGGGAAACTGCCAGAACTCGGGCATCAGCCACGGGTGGCAGTAAGACGAGAGCCCCTTGCCCTGGTGGGCAAGCGCCGTTGAAGCGGGGACCCCCCCTTCCCCGGCGTAGCTCCCGACCTCGCGGCGATAGCTATCGAGGTGATGTTCGCTCAGCCGCCCTTCGAGGAACGCGCGCGAGTAGACCCCCGGTGCCGAATGCGGCTGGAAGTAGACGACGTCGCCGCCCTGCCCCGCTCGGAAGAAGTGGTTGTAGCCGACCTCGAAGAGGTCCGCCGCCGACGCGTAGCTCGAGATGTGACCGCCGAGCTCGGCGTGCGCGCGGTTCGCGCGCACCACCATCGCGAGCGCATTCCAGCGGATGATCGAGGCGAGCCGATACTCGGTCTCCAGGTTGCCGGGAAACGGCGGCTGGTCCGCGAGCCCGATCGTGTTGCAGTAGGGCGTGTTGAGGACCGGCGGCATGCGCACGCGCTTCGCGCGCGCCCGGTCGAGCAGCCGGCGCAGCAGGAATGTCGCGCGCTCGGTGCCCTCGTGCTCGACGAGCGCGTCGAATGCATCGAGCCACTCGCGCGTCTCGGCCGGATCGACGTCCGGCGCGTCCACGCGCCAGTAGCCGGAGAACGGGGAGGCGGAAAGGTCGGTCATGGCGGCGCCTTCGAGTGGGTCCAGGAATGGTACGCGGCTTCGTCGAGCATGGGATTTCGTTCGTCCTGCAGTCCCCCGCATTGAACGGCATACTGTGCTGCAAGATTACATACTGACAGCTGATTATGCCGACTCAAAAGCTCGACGCGATCGACTTGAAGATCCTCGACACCCTGCAGAGCGACGCGCGCATCGCCAACGTCGACCTCGCCCGCAAGGCGCATCTCTCGCCCTCGCCCTGCCTCGCGCGCGTGCGTGCGCTCGAGGACAGCGGGATCATCGATCGCCACGTCACGCTGCTCGATGCGAAGCGGCTCGGGCTCACCGTGAGCGTCCTGGTCCAGGTGACGCTCGAGAAGCAGATCGAGCCCGCGCTCGAGACGTTCGAGAAGGCGATCCGCGAGCGCCCCGAGGTGATGGAGTGCTACCTGATGACCGGCGACGCCGACTACCTGCTGCGGGTGCTCGTGTCCGACGTGCCGGCGTTCGAGCGCTTCATCCTCGATTTCCTCTCCAGGGTGCCGGGGGTCGGAAACATCAAGTCGAGCTTCGCGCTCAAGCAGGTGAAGTATCAGACGGCGCTGCCCCTGCCGCGCGCGGAGCCCGCGGCCCGGCCCCGTCGCGCACGCACGCGCCGTTGAATCCCTGCCCGGACGTGCTGCGCAGCCGCGGCGTCATGCACGGACCCTTGCACCGTTCGGTTGCACGGCATATGGTGAGCGTCCAGCATCCGGAGGCTGCCATGCGCGCGTTGCCGATCCTGCTCGTCGCCCTGCCGCTGTCCGCGTTCGGTCAGGGCACCATCCCGCAGCCGATGATCCCGCAAACGTTCGTGCCGGGCGCCGCCGCACCGGTGCCGCATGGTTACGGCTACGGGCCGACGATCGTCGCCCCGACGCAGGGCGGCGGCGGCGTGATCCTGGCCCCCGGCTATCCGCCGGGTTACGTCGTCCCCCCGGGCGCGGCCGGCACCGGCGCGATTATCGCGCCGGGATATGGGCCGACCTATATCGTGCCGGGACAGGGCGGGGGCACAGCGATCATCACCCCAGGCCAGGGCACCACGCTGATCCGGCCCAATCCGATGGGGGGCACGACGATCGTCGGACCCGGACAGCCCACGACCCTCATCAACCCCATTCCCGGCGGGCGCGGCGGCGCCACCATCATCGGTCCCGGTGGCGCGCCTGGCTACGTCGTCCCGGTCCCGCAGGGGACGTACGTTCAGCCCGGCGGCGATCTGCCGCCGGGGTACATCTATCGCCCCTGACCCGGTCGATCCTCGAGCGCGACCCTGTCGGCTTGCCGACGCGGAAGCGTTGCGTACGTCTCGCGCCGCACACAAGTTGACAGTTCGTCAGCTGGCGCCGTCGCGCGCCCCACGCGACACTTGCCCGGCCGGTGCATACGCCCGCCCGTCCGCCTGCGGGTTCGGCCTAGGACGAGATGGCTATGGAACCGCGAGATGCGCTGTAATAGAGTGGTTGGCCGGGGGAACACTTCAATGGGGGACAGGATCGGAGCTGTGGCGCGGAGACGGTCTCGTCTCCGTGCGGCGCTATTCGTCGCAGCGCTAGTCCCCATCTGCGCAGGCGCGCAAGGCTTCAAGTTCGAGAAGGATCCGGGCGCCCAGCAACGGGCTGCTGAAGAGGCGGCGCGCCAGGGTCGCGTCGCCCAGGACCTCTCGACGCCTTGCAAGGACGCGATCAAGAACAAGAAGATCGCCGTCATCATCGGCGAGGAGCAGTCAAACGGCGTGGTCCTCGCGCGCCAGGAGAACTACGGCCCGCACTTCCAGCTGATCAACGGCCGCCTGCAGGCGCTCGGGCTGCGCACGTACACGCCCGAGGAGATCAGGAAGCAGATCGCGCAGGCCGAGATCGACGCGTACTTCAAGAACAACCCCGACGCCGCGCTCTCGGCGGCGAAGCGCCTCGGCGCGAACTTCGTGCTGCGCGGGCTGATCGTCTCGCAAGCGACCTACAACCCGATCGTGCGCGTCAA
>Ga0105107_10001088_pt1 | contig 17678 bp, 16 predicted proteins | sample PPLLaktember2015_6_FD_79335 | JGI IMG/M metagenome (GOLD analysis project Ga0105107, IMG submission 79335) | Freshwater sediment microbial communities from Prairie Pothole Lake near Jamestown, North Dakota, USA - PPLs Lake P8 Core (1) Depth... | ecosystem: Environmental > Aquatic > Freshwater >...
AAATCCGGAGGTGCAGCCATCGAAATCATCCACGACATTCCAACCATGCAGGCCCGCGCCGAAGCGCTGCGGGCCGAGGGGCAGACCATCGCCTTCGTCCCCACGATGGGCTATCTGCACGAGGGCCACCTGTCCCTCATGCGGGAAGGCCGCCGGCGCTGCGATGTGCTGGTGGTCAGCATCTTTGTCAACCCCACCCAGTTCGGCCCCGGCGAAGATCTTGATACCTACCCCCAGGACCTGGCCGGCGACACCCGCCGCTGCCGGGAGGTGGGGGCGGACATCGTCTTCACCCCCGGCCGCGACAGCCTTTACACGCCGGGATTCCAGACTTACGTTAGCCTCCAGGCGCTGCCCGGTCACCTTTGCGGGCTCTCCCGGCCGGTCTTTTTTCGGGGCGTGGCCACGGTGGTCACCAAACTGTTCAACATCGTCCGGCCGCATGTCGCCGTCTTCGGCATGAAGGATTACCAGCAGCTGATCATCATCCGGCGGATGGCGGCGGACCTGAACTTCGCTATCGATGTGGTCGGCGCCCCCACCGTTCGGGAGCCCGACGGCCTGGCGATGAGTTCCCGCAACGCCTACCTGAAACCTGAGGAGCGGCCGGCGGCCCTGACGCTGTACCGCTCGTTGCAGCAGGCCCAGAGCATGGTGCGCGACGGCGAACGCGACCCCGCACGCATCATCGCCGCCGCCCGCGGCACGATCGCAGCCCACCCCGCAACCCTGATCGATTACGTGCGCATCTGCGACCCCCACACCCTGGAGGATGTGGCGGCGGTGGCCCAGCCGGCAGTGATGGCGCTGGCCGTCAAGGTGGGGACGGCGCGCCTGATCGATAACGCCGTTTTGACGCCGGCCTGACCGGTGCCGTTTTCCCAATAAAGATCACCCCGTGAAAAGTCGAGAAGTGGGTAACCAATGCAGGCAATGTCCATATAGTTAGCCGCTCGAAGATGCCTGAAATGGGTCTTTTTACGGGACCATGCAAAAAAGGAGTGCTTGATGAGCAACGAACAATTCTTTTTTACCTCCGAGTCGGTGACCGAAGGCCACCCCGACAAGGTTGCCGACGCGATCTCGGATGCCATCCTGGATGCCATCATGGCCCAGGACCGCAACTGCCGGGTGGCCTGTGAAACCCTGGTCACCACCGGCCTGGCCTTCATCGCCGGTGAAATCACCACCGAGTGCTACGTGGACATGCCGCAGATCGTGCGCGACACCATCCGCGATATCGGCTACTGCTCCTCCCAGATGGGGTTCGACTATCAGACCTGTTCGGTGATCACCAGCATCGACCACCAGTCGCCGGATATCGCCCAGGGGGTCAATGTCGGTCAGGGGCTCCACAAAGAGCAGGGCGCCGGCGACCAGGGGCTGATGTTCGGCTTCGCCTCGGATGAAACCCCCGAGTTGATGCCCATGCCCATCATGTACGCCCACAAGCTCTCGCGGCGGTTGGCCACCGTGCGCAAAAACGGGGCGCTTGACTTCCTGCGGCCCGACGGCAAGACCCAGGTGACCATCGAGTACGAAAACGGCTCCCCCAAGCGGGTGGATGCCGTCGTGGTGTCCGCCCAGCACAAGCCGGACGTGACCTACGAAGACCTGCGCGAGGCCATCATCGAAGAGGTCATCAAGAAGGTCATTCCGGCCAAGATGACCGACGGCGACACCAAATACTACATCAACCCCACCGGCCGTTTCGTGATCGGCGGCCCCATGGGCGACTGCGGGCTGACCGGGCGCAAGATCATCGTGGACACCTACGGCGGCCAGGGCAGCCACGGCGGCGGGTGCTTTTCCGGCAAGGACCCCTCCAAGGTGGACCGCAGCGCCTCTTATATGGGGCGCCACATCGCCAAGAACATCGTCGCCGCCGGGGTTTCCAAAAAATGTGAAGTCCAGATCGCTTACGCCATCGGGGTCGCCGAGCCGGTTTCGATCATGGTGGATCTGATGGGCACCGGCAAGATTCCCAAGTGCCGGGTCAAGGAGATCGTGCGCGAGGTTTTCGACCTGCGGCCGGCGGCCATTATCGAATACCTCGACCTGCTGCGCCCCATCTACCGCAAGACCTCGGCCTACGGCCATTTCGGCCGCAGCGAACCCGAATTTTCGTGGGAGAAAACCAATATGGCGGAGGTCATCAGAGAGAAAGCCGGGCTCTGATTATTCTCCCATCCGATCGGCGGGGCGGCGGGGCGGTTCACGGACCGCCCCGGCTTTTTGAACCCCGCCGGACGATAATCGCACACAACCTGAAAAGGAGAACCGCAAGATGCCGATTGCACCTGCCGATATACCCCATGACACGATCCTGGCGCTTGATCTCAGCCTGCCCTACAAGGTGGCCGATCTGTCCCTGGCCGAGCTGGGGGCCCGGGAAATGAAACTGTCCGAAAAGGAGATGCCGGGGCTCATGGCCCTGCGCGAAAAATACGGCACCCGGCAGCCCCTGGCCGGTCTGAAAATTATGGGCAGTCTGCACATGACCATCCAGACGGCCATGCTGATTGAAACCCTCAAAGTGCTGGGGGCCGATATCCGCTGGGCGACCTGCAACATTTTCTCCACCCAGGATCACGCCGCCGCCGCCATTGCGCACGCCGGAGCTGCGGCGGTCTTCGCCTGGAAGGGCGAGAGCCTGGAGGAGTTCTGGTGGTGCACGGAGCAGGCCATCACCTGGCCGGACGGCAGCGGACCGGACCTGATCGTGGACGACGGCGGGGATGCCACCCTCTACGTCCACCAGGGGGTGGCGGTCGAAAAGGACCCCGGCCTGCTGGAAAAAAGCTACGACAGCGAGGACATGCGCTGCCTGATGGCCCGTCTGGCCGTCAGCCATGCCCAGGACCCCGGCCGCTGGACCCGGGTGGCCGCCCGGATCCGCGGTGTCTCCGAGGAAACCACCACCGGCGTCCATCGCCTCTACCACCTGGCCAATCAGAAGGCCCTGCTCTTTCCGGCGATCAACGTCAACGACGCCGTGACCAAATCCAAGTTCGACAACCTCTACGGGTGTCGGGAATCCCTGGCCGACGGCATCAAGCGCGCCACCGACGTGATGATCGCCGGCAAGGTGGTGGTCGTCTGCGGCTACGGCGATGTCGGCAAGGGCTGTGCCCAGTCCATGCGGGGCTTTGGCGCCCGGGTGCTCGTGACCGAGGTCGACCCCATCTGCGCCCTGCAGGCCGCCATGGAAGGCTACGAGGTCGTGCCCATGGAAGACGCCGTCGGGCGGGGCGATATCTTTGTCACGGCCACCGGCTGCATCAACGTGATCACCGGCGCCCACATGGAAGCGATGAAGGACGAGGCCATCGTCTGCAACATCGGGCATTTCGACAATGAAATCGAGATGAGCTACCTGTACAAAAACAGCGCCTGCCGCAAGACCCCGATCAAACCCCAGGTGGATCGCTGGATCCTGGCCTCCGGGCGTTCCATCATCGTGCTGGCCGAGGGGCGCCTGGTCAACCTGGGCTGCGCCACCGGGCACCCCAGTTTTGTCATGAGCAACAGCTTTACCAACCAGTGCCTGGCGCAGATCGAGCTGGCCTCCAAGGACCTTGAAAAGCGGGTCTACACGCTGCCCAAGAAGCTCGACGAAGAAGTGGCGCGGCTGCATCTCGAGCGGATCGGGGTCCGGTTGACCCGGCTGTCCCGGGAGCAAGCGGATTATCTTGGGGTTCCGGTGGACGGCCCCTTTAAACCCGATTATTACCGCTATTAGCGCCAGGAGAGACCGGCGGGGTCGCGGCAAATGCGGTGGGATGGCAGGCATGGGCCTGCTCCGCCATCAGGGATCACGGGTTCTTTTTTATCCCATGCTGCTGCGCTGGCGGCACTGGCGGATTTTTGGCCGATCGCGGTGGCCCCGGTCAGACCCGGCCGCCGCTCCAGCGCAGCTTGGACTTTAGAATGTCGAAATAGTCCTGCCCGGGCAGGGTGATCATTTGGACGGGGTGGTACCCCTTGGTGACGATAATCGTGTCGTCGCCGTCGATGTCGAGCCCGGCTTGGCCGTCAAAGGTCAGCATGATGTCCGCCGAGTTGGCGTCCAACTGCAGCGTGATGCAGACGTCCTCCGGGACGATCACCGGCCGGTTGGTGAGGGTGAAGGGGCAGATTGGGGTGATCAGGATGCCGGGGACCGCCGGGTGGACCACCGGGCCGCCCGCCGCCAGGGAATAAGCGGTGGAGCCGGTGGGGGTCGAAATGATCAGACCGTCGGCGCGGAAGGTGGTGAGGTAATGATCGTCGATCGAGGTCCGGATGTTGGCCAGGCGCGCCAGGGCGCCCTTGTTGATAACGATGTCGTTCAGGACCGTTTCGCGAAGCACTTCTTTGCCCTGCCGCAGCACGCGCACCAGCAGGCGCATGCGCGACTGGGTTGAAAACGGTTCCGCGAGAATCCGTTCGGCCGCGTTGAACAGGTCGTCCTCGGTTATTTCGGCCAGAAACCCGACCTCTCCCAATTTTACCCCCAGAATCGGGATGGGCTGATCCCCGATCCACCGCACGGCGCTCAAAAAAGTACCATCGCCGCCCAGCACGAAAACGCAGAAAAGATCCGCCGGCGCCGGGGGCGCGGCGCCTTCCGAAATCCGCCGGTTGATCGGCAGGCTGCTATCCTTGCGGACCACCGTACATCCCCGGAATTTGAGCCACTCCTCGAAGGCATCCGCCTTCCTGCCGGCCTCCTGGTCTTTTTTAACTACCAAACCGATTCGCTTCGCCAACCGTTCCACCTTCCTGTTGTGGGCTGCCATTTTCGGGCTGAAAATCGCTGTGCCCGCCCGTGGGCAAAAGGGCAGCGGCGCAGGCGCTGATGAATTCGGGAATAACGGTTTTAATTATAAAGATAATGTAAAAACGGCAAGGGGTTTTTATGGGGGACCTCAAATTCTTTTGACTTGACGCGGATATCCCGAATTATTATAAAAATCCGAGTTTTGTCGGCGGGTCTTTCTTTGGTTGCATTCATTAACCTGCGGGAAGGAGAGAAAAAGATGAAGAAATATGCAAGCAAGCGGTGTTTGGCCGTCATTTTGGTTTGCGTGGCGGTTTTTGCGTTCTCGGGTGTCGGGTTGGCCCAGGACACCATCAAGCTGGGGGTGGCCGGTGCTCATTCCGGTGACTTGGCGTCCTACGGTATTCCTTCGATTAGGGCGGCCGAACTGGTCATCAAAGATATCAATGCCAAGGGCGGGATCCTGGGCAAAAAAATCGAGCTGCTGCTGGGCGATGACGCCTGCAAGCCGGAGCTGGCGACCAACGTCGCCACCAAGCTGGTCTCTGACGGGGTCAACGTCGTGCTCGGCCACATCTGCAGCGGGGCCACCAAGGCGGCGCTGAACATTTACGCGTCTGCACGCATCCCGGTCATGTCGCCCTCAGCCACCAATACCGAACTGACCCTGAGCGGCGATTACCCCAACTTTTTCCGCACCATCGCCTATGATGACCTCCAGGCCAGGCTCCAGGTCAGTTTTGCCAGGGACGTTCTCAAGGTCAAGCGCGTGGCCTGCCTGCACGACAAGGGCGACTACGGCAAAGGGCAGTCGACCCTGGCCAAGCAGTTTTTTGAAGAGGCCGGGATTGAAGTCGTGCTGTTCGAGGGCGTGACCCCGGGAGCGGTGGATTATTCGGCCATCGTCCAGAAGATCAAACGCGAGAACGTGGACCTGGTGGTGTGGGGCGCCTACCACCCCGAAGCCTCCAAGATCGTGACCCTGATGCGCAAGAAAAAAATGGACACCCCCTTCATGGGTGCTGACGGCATCAAGGACGAAACCTTTATCAAGGTCGCCGGCGAATTTGCCGAAGGCGTTTTCGCCACCGGCCCCCGCGACAATTCGAAAAACCCGCTCTTCATCGCCGCCAAGAAAGCCCACCAGGATGCTTACGGCGAAGATCCGGGTGTCTTTTTCCCCGAGGCCTACTCGGCTTCGCTGGCCCTCCTGAACGCCATTGAAAAAGCCGGCGGCACCGACTTCGATGCCGTCACCAAAGCGCTGCGCTCGGAGTATGTCGACACCCCGGTCGGCAGTATCAGCTTCGACCAGAACGGCGATGCGATCGGCATCGGGTTCTCGGTCTACCAGGTCAAAAACGGGGTTTTCACGACCGTTCAGTAATTTCCACAGCTCGCCTGCTGCAGGGGAGGGGCGCCAGTGCCCTTTCCCCTGCAGTCTTGCGCCTCGGTCCAGGTTTCTTTCAAAAGATCTCGCCTGATGCGGGCGCCGCCCGGATCAGCCCTTCAGCTGGAAGAAGCGCGGACGGCCACCTTTTCACCGGCCAAGCCAGCATCGGACATACCAGAATGGAATACTTCATCGAGCTTTTTTTCAGCGGGCTGACCCGGGGCAGCATCTATGCCCTGATTGCCCTGGGCTACACCATGGTCTACGGCATCATCCAGTTGATCAATTTCGCCCATGGTGAAATCTACATGATCGGGGCGTTTACGGCCCTGATCGTCACGGGGGTGCTGACCTACTACGGCTGGCCGCATCTGGCGATCATCCTGATAGCCGCCGTGCTGGCGATTTTCTACTCGGCCGCTTACGGCTGGACGATGGAGCGCATCGCCTACAAACCGCTGCGCGATGCGCCGCGTCTTTCGGCCCTGATCAGCGCCATCGGCGCCTCCCTGTTTCTTCAGAATTACGTGCTGCTGGCCCAGACCTCCGACTTTCTGCCCTTCCCCAGCCTGATCTCCGATTTCGCCTTTCTGGATCCGGTCTCCAATCTTTTCGGCACCACCGACTTCCTGATTTACACCACCACCGGGGTGGTCATGGCGCTCTTGACCTGTCTGATCAAATTCACCCGGGTCGGAAAAGCCATGCGGGCCACCGCCCAGGACCGTCACATGGCCATGCTGGTGGGCATTGACGTCAATCGGATTATCAGCATCACCTTCATCATCGGTTCGGCGACGGCGGCCATCGGCGGGGTGCTGATCGCCTCGCATGTCGGTCAGATCAACTTTTTCATCGGCTTTATCGCCGGGATCAAAGCTTTTGTGGCCGCTGTTCTGGGCGGCATCGGAAGCCTGCCGGGGGCGGTGCTCGGCAGCCTCGTGCTGGGCTGGACCGAAGCTTTTTTCACCGGCTACGTCTCCAGCGACTACGAGGATGTCTGCGCCTTCGTTATTCTCGTGATCATTCTGATTTTCCGGCCGTCCGGGCTCCTCGGCCGCTCCGGTGTCCAGAAGGTCTGACGGGTATTGCGGCCGTTCCCGCCGGGCCATCCGCCTTTTTTGCGCTAACGTTTTCCACAGGACTTGGCATCCATGACCCTCGGGGAAATAAAAAAATCACTGCTCGCAGCAGCCTGGTTCATGTTTTTGACCTTTCCGGTCATGGTGATCAAGGTCAATACGATCCAGAAGACCGTCGAGTGGCACTGGGAACGGCTGCTCTATGTTGCGGTCGGGGGGTTCGTCTTCTCCTTTCTCTGGCGCTATTTCCTGCGACGCAAGCAGGGCGGCCGCCGCTCGGCCGCGCCGGTGGAAACCGACGAGCCCGAGGCCGTGCCGGCTTTTCAGCGCTTGATCCACGATCGGCGCTTTTCCATGCCGGCCCTGGTGGTCCTCGGCTTGTTCGTACTGGTGTTCCCCTACCTGTTCAGCATGTACCAGGTCAACATCATGACCACGGCCCTGATCTACGTCGTCACGGGGCTCGGGCTCAACGTCGTGGTGGGCGTCGCCGGGCTGCTGCATCTGGGGTATGCCGCCTTCTACGCGGTGGGCGCCTACACCTATGCCCTGCTCAACCTCCACTTCGGGGTGTCCTTCTGGCTGGCGCTGCCCATCGGCGCCGCGCTGGGCAGCGTCTTTGCGGTCATCCTGGGGTTTCCGGTGCTGCGTCTGCGGGGCGATTACCTGGCGATCGTGACCCTCGGCTTCGGTGAAATCATCCGCCTGGTGCTTGAAAACTGGAATGACTTTTCCTACGGCCCCAGCGGCATCGCCAATATCCCGCGTCCGAAATTTCTCTGGTTCGATTTTTCCCTCGAGCAGTCCGCGGTCTTCATCTACTTTCTGATGCTGGCGATGGTCCTGCTGACCGTTTTCGTCACCAACCGGCTGAAAGATTCCCGCATCGGCCGCGCCTGGATCGCCTTGCGCGAGGACGAGGTGGCCTGCCAGGCCATGGGGATCGACATCGCCCGGACCAAGTTGTCGGCGTTTGTCATGGGGTCCGCCTGGGCGGGGATGGCCGGGGTGGTGTTCGCCGCCAAAACAACCTTTATCAACCCTGCCAGCTTTACGCTCTGGGAGTCGATCGTGATCCTCTGCATTGTCGTGCTGGGCGGGATGGGGTCGATTCTGGGCGTCATCCTGGGGGCGCTCGTGCTGATCCTGCTGCCCGAATACCTGCGGGCCTTCTCGGAGTATCGCATGCTGATTTTCGGGGTGGTGCTGGTGGTGATGATGGTCTTCCGACCGGGCGGGATCCTCAGCGAGGTCCGCCGCACCTACCAGTTCAAGGAAGGCCTCAGCAAGGACGGGAGCCTATCGTGATGCAGCCGATTCTGGAGATTCGTAATCTGTGCATGGATTTCGGTGGGTTGAGGGCCATCGACACATTGGACCTGCACATCGGCCAGGGTGAGATCGTCGCCCTGATCGGGCCCAACGGGGCCGGCAAAACCACGGTTTTCAACTGCCTGACGGGCATCTACAAGCCCACCGGAGGCGAGATGCTGGCGCGCTCCCCCAAATCCCAGGAGGCGCGCCGCCTCAATGGCCTCAAGCCCAACCAGGTGACCGAGAACGGGCTGGCGCGGACCTTTCAGAACATCCGCCTCTTCGGCAGCATGACCGTGCTCGAAAATATCATGATCGGCCGGCACTGCCGCACATCGGCGGGCATCGGCGGGGCGATCGTGCGCAACCGCGCCACCCGTGAGGAGGAAAAACGCATCGTTCAGGACAGCTACGATGTGCTCAAAAAAATCGGCCTGGCCCGCTACGTCAATGAGTACGCAAAGAACCTGCCCTACGGCGCCCAGCGGCGGCTGGAGATCGCGCGGGCCATGGCCACCGACCCGTTTCTGCTGCTGCTGGATGAACCCGCTGCAGGCATGAACCCCCAGGAAACCGATGAACTCAACGAACTGATCATCGGCATCCGGGAAGAGGAGGGGATCACGATTTTTCTGATCGAGCACGACATGAAACTGGTGATGAGCCTTTCGGATCGGATCTACGTGGTGGACTACGGCAAGAAGATCGCCGAAGGCCGGCCGGAGGAGATCAAGCGCAATCCGGCGGTGATCAAGGCCTATCTCGGAGAGGAAGTCGATGCTTAAGCTTGCGGGTGTCAAAACGTACTACGGCAATATCCAGGCGCTCAAAGGGATCGACATCGAGATTTCCCAGGGGGAGATCATCACCTTGATCGGGGCCAACGGGGCGGGCAAGTCCACCACCTTGATGTCCATCTGCGGGATCGTGCCGCCGCGCGCCGGCAGCATCACATTTGAAGGGCGCCCGATCCACGACATGAAACCCAACGACATCGTAAAGCTGGGGATCTGCCAGGTGCCCGAGGGACGCCGGATTTTTCCGTTTCTGACCGTTCTCGAAAACCTCGACATGGGGTCTTTTCTGCGCAATGACAAGGCGGGCGTGAAAAGGGACCTGGACTACGTCCTGACCCTGTTTCCCATCCTGGCCGAGCGCCGCAACCAGGCCGGCGGCACCCTGAGCGGCGGGGAGCAGCAGATGCTGGCCATCTCCCGGGCGCTGATGGCCCGCCCCCGGCTGCTGCTGCTGGACGAGCCCTCCCTCGGTCTGGCGCCCCTGGTGGTGCGCCAGATTTTCGCCATTATCCGGAAAATCAATCAGGAGCAGAAAACCACCATCTTCCTGGTGGAGCAAAACGCCAACCTGGCCCTGAAGGCCGCCCACCGGGGCTATGTTATGGAAAACGGCCGGATCACCCTGGCCGATTTGACCGTCAACCTGTTGGCCAACGAAGCCGTCAGAAAAGCCTACCTCGGAATTTAGACCCAAGCGCATCGGATCGGTGGGCTGCCCGCCGGGCCGACTGGATGCCACCGCATGCCATCCCTTTGGGTATACATCCTTCTGGCCCTTGTGGCCGGGGCCTGCCTGCCCACCCAGGCCGGGATCAACGCCCAGCTCAACCGCTGGACGCTCTCCCCGGTATGGACCGCCGCCGTTTCTTTCGCCGTGGGGACGGCGGCCCTGATCGTCTACGGCTTTCTGACGCGCGGGCCCCTGACGCTGCAGGGGCTTTCCGCCGAAACCCCCTGGTGGGTCTGGACTGGCGGGTTTCTGGGGGCCTTCTTCGTTTCGGTCACCGTGGTGCTGGCCCCGGCCCTGGGCGCGGCCGCCATGGTGGCGCTCATCATCGCCGGCCAGATGCTGGTTTCTCTGGGGCTGGATCATTTCGGCCTGCTCGGCTACCAGCCCCATCCCCTCACTCTCTGGCGACTGGTCGGCGCGGCCCTGATCGTCGCCGGCGTAGTCCTGGTCCGGCGCTTCTAAATCCTTCGCAGCGCTTTCAGGTCAACAGAAAGTAGACCGCGCCGACCGCCGCCAGGCTCAGGACGCGAAACCCCTGGCCCATCAGCAGGAGCTGGGCTCCCATGGCGGGCGCGAAGATGCCCATGTAGTGCGGCAGCTGGTGGCGCAGCGCCCGGATCGGAAAGGCCACCAGGTTGCCGATCAACAGCGCCAGGACCGTCTGCCGGGTGGTGAGCACGCCGGCCGAAAGCAGCGCGCCGGCTGTGGCGAAGCCGGAGGTGAACTCCGCGGCGAAGCTCAGGATCACCACCGAAAGCGCCTCCATCGGGATAAAGGTCGTGACCACGTAGTGCGCCAGCCAGTTGCGGATCTGGTCAAAAAGGCCGACCGTGTTGACCAGAAAAACGGCGATGTAGATGGGCACCACGTAGACCGCAACCTGGGTGAGGCGCGCCGGGAATTTGCGCCGGATGCCCTGCCAGAGGCCCTTCCACCGGTTGCCGTCCGGCTGCCGGCGGTCGTCCCCGGCCGGCGCCGTTTTCTCCTCTGCCGGGGCAGACGCTCTGAAACGGCCGTATACCAGAAAAAAAAGCGTTCGCAGGAGGGCTGCCAGGAAGGTCAGCAGGAAGTAGAGGGCGCCGGCCCGGCCGGTCAGGGGGATGACGATGAAAAACGTGGTGGGCAGGTGCAGAAAGTAGGCCGGCAACTGGTTGACGAAGTTGGTCAGAAAAAGCTGGCGGCGGGTGATCCGGCCCTCCTTGAAGAATTCCCAGAGCATCGCGTTGGCGGCCACCCCGGAGAAAAAAGCGGTGGTGAAGGTCGCGCTGCAGTGCGGGCCGAGGCGGCCGAAGCGGAAAAGGGGCCCGGCCAGAACCGCCAGGTAGCGGGTCCAGCCGGCGGCCTCGATGAGCTGGCCGGCCACCAGGCCGGCGCCGATGAACCCCAGCAGGCGGGTCAGGGGCCACAGCAGCCGGCGGGTCGCGTGGGCCAGGGTCAGGTGCTCGATGGCCAGCAGACCGGCGGTCAGCAGAAGCGTGGAAATCGCCAGGGATATGCCCAGCGCGCGGTAGGGGATGCCGTCACTGCGCCGGGCCATTTTGGCCTTTGCGTTTGGCGATGATCAGGGTCAGGTAGTGCGGCGGCATGTCGGCCAGCGCGCGGATGTCGCGCACGATCTCTTGGTCATCGTGGCAGCAGTTGCGGATGCCGAAGCTGTTTTCGAGCATGCCGGCTTCCTCGATGGCCCCCGCGATGCCGCGTACGTTGCGGTAGGACTTCAAAAAGACCACATTTTCGGGTTTGACCGGCAGCTGCCGCAGGCGGTCGCCGCCCTTGACCCCCGACATGATCAGGAGCGCCTCCTCGCCTTCCACCAGGGGCACGTTGACCGCGGCGGCGGCGGCCTGGTAGGAGGTGATCCCGGGAACGGTTTGCACGCGAACATGGGGGGCGGCGGCTTTGACGTACTTCAGGGTGTAGCCGAAAGTGGAATAGGTCAGGGGGTCGCCCAGGGTCAGAAAGGCCACGTCGCGACCGGCTTCCAGCTCGGTGATGAGGGTCCGCGCGTGGGCCTCCCAGGCGGCGTGCAGGGCCGCCGGGTCCCGGGTCATCGGGTAGGAGAGGCGCCGCACGGCGGTCCCCTCGGGGATGTGCGGCCGGGCGATGTTGACCGCGATGCTGTGGTTGTTTTTGGCGGATGCGGCCGTAAAGATCACATCCACCCGGCCCAGGATGCGGGCCGCCTTGAAGGTCAGAAGGTCCGGGTCGCCGGGGCCGACGCCGATGCCGTAAAGGGTGCCTGTGGCTGGGGTCATGGTGCTGCCTCTGTTTTCCTTGGGTTCAACCGCTGCCGTGAAGCGGTCTGCGGTTGACGCGTGGCGTTCACTGCGGGTCAAGCCCTGCGGCTTGCAAAATGGTCGCTGCCGACGGCTCGAAAACCGACGGGTAGAGGATCCGCCCCAGCGTTGCGATGCCCAGCAGCAGCCGCGGCGTTGGGCGCGCGACGATGGTTTCGTCCACCAGAAAAACCGCATTTTCGCGCACCGCCTTGAGGGCCGCAAAACCAGGCGCTGCGATGATGGTTTGCCTGCTGACCTGGTTCATCACCCCGTGCTGGGCCAGGTACACGTCCAGCTCGGCGGCATGCGACAGGATCCGTTCCATGCCGTAGGCCGCGATGTTGGTACCCCGCACGGGGGTCGCGTCTGCGGCCAGATTTATGCCGCCGGCGGTTTCCAGAGCGAAGATCGGCATGGAATCGGGGGAAAAGGTTTTCATCTTGCTGTGGATCGCCTCGAAGTAAACCCTCTTGGGGGCCTCGACCCCGGCCGCGAGCGCGGCAAAGGCCGCCACCGCCCTGCGGAAGCGCGCCGCCATGGCGGCGGCCTCGGCCTGCCGGCCGCCGAGCACCCCAAGAATCTGCCAGTAGACGTACATCTCCTGGATGGTGCCGGGCTGCAATGAAACCACGGCGATCCCGCTCTTCTCCAGGCGGTCCATCAGCGGTCGGTAGCCGCGGTCGATCATCGGCCGCACCAGGACGAGATCCGGCCGGGCCGCCAGAAACTTTTCGGGGTCATCGTGGTAGGAGAACACCGGTTTGTGGGCGGCCGCAGGGGGGTAGGACTCGTGCCGCGTGACGCCGATAATTTCGCGCTCCAGGCCAAGCGCAAACAGGTTCTCGGTATGGGCGCCGTAGAGGGAGATGATCCGCCCGAAGGGCTGGTCGACCACCCGCCGGCGGCCGCCCTGGTCGGTGATGCGCTTGCCGTCGGCCAAACCGAATTCAGCGGCCGCCGCGGGCAGGGCCCCGGCCCAGCCGCCGGCGGCGATAATCAGCAGCAGGATGGCGGTTGGTTTCATTCTGCCGACTTTCGGAAAACGACCTGCTGGGCGTCGCAATAGGAGTTGTAGGAAACCCTGGCGCTGACTCCGAAGATCTCCCGCAGGACCTCTGCCCGCAGGACCTCCGCGGTTTCGCCGTGGGCCACAACCGCTCCGGCCTTGATGAACACCAGCCGGTCGCAGAAAGCGGCCGCCAGATTGATGTCCTGGAAGACCGCGATCACGGTTTTGCCCGCCGTTCGGACCGCACCGGCGGTCAGGGCCAAGAGCTCCAGGCAGTGGCCGATGTCGAGGTTGGAGGTGGCCTCATCCAGCAGCAGGACCCGGGTATCCTGGGCCAGGGCGCGGGCGAAGACCACCCGCTGGCGCTCCCCGCCGCTGAGCTCGGTGACGAAGGCGCGCCGCAGGGGCCAGGTGCCGGTGACCTTCATAACGTCCCGAACCCGCTGGTGGTCTTCGGCTGAAGGCGCGGCAAAGCGCGGGATGAAGGGATAGCGGCCCATCATGACGATTTCCTGGGCGGTGAAGGGGAAGTTGATGTAAAAATCCTGCGGCACCAGGGCGATTTCGGCGGCCAGGGCGCGGCGCGCATAGCCGCCCAGATCCCTGCCGCGGTAGCGGATGGCGCCTGCAGCCGGCTGGCGGTGGCCGGCGAGAAGGTCCAGCAAGGTGGTCTTGCCGCAGCCATTGGGCCCCAGGATGCCGTAAAAATGGCCCGCCGGCAGGGCAAGCGACACCCCCTGCAGGACGGGCTGGTGGGCGTAGGCAAACGCCAGTGATTGGACTTCAAAGCTCATCTGCGGCTGCCTCGCATCGTCTGGCGTTTACGGAAGACGTAGCAGAAAAACGGCCCCCCGATCAGGGCGGTCAGGACCCCGATGGGGATCTCGGTGGGCAGCAGGGCTCGGGTGGTGGTGTCGGCGCACAGCAGCAGGATCGCCCCCGCCAGCAGGGACACCGGGATCAGGCGCCGGTTGTCGGGCCCGGTCAGGGCCCGCATCATGTGGGGCACTAAAAGCCCCACGAAGCCGATGATCCCGGAAACCGAGACGCACACCGCCGACACCAGCGACGCCGTGACGATCAGCACCAGCGTCACCCGGCGCGTATCGACTCCCAGGGATCCGGCCGCGCGCTCGCCCATGGCCATCAGATTGAGGTCGCGCGCAAAAAAAACAGAGACCGCCAGCCCCAGGCTGACACACGCGAGGGTGAGGGTCACATCCGTCCAGGTGCGGGAGGCGAAGCTGCCCATCAGCCAGAAGATGATCACGGCCACCTGCTCGTCGGCCACATACTTGAGAAAGCTGATGCCCGCCGAGAGGATCGCCGCCACCACGATCCCCGAGAGGATCAGGTTGTTGGAGGAGAACCCGCCCGCCGCCGCGGACAGGTAGATGACCGTTGCCAGCGTGCCCGCGGCCCCGATGAAGGCGCACAGCGGCAGCGAGTAGATCCCCAGAAGGTCGATGTCCAGCAGCAGGGCCAGCGCGGCACCGAACGCGGCGCCGGCGGAGACCCCCAGGGTGTAGGGGTCCGCCAGGGGGTTGAGCAGGATCCCCTGGTAGACCGCCCCGGCCACGGCCAGACCGCCGCCGACGATGGCCGCAGTCAGGATGCGGGGCAGGCGCACCTCCCACACCACCACGGGCAGCAGCGGGTCCAGGCCGTCTACCAACCCTGGAATTCCGGTCGCTTTGGCCGCCAGGATGCGGGCCACATCGCCAAACCCCAGCTGGATATAGCCCAGGCCGGCGGACGCCAGGATCAGCGCCCCCAGCAGGAGCGCCAGCATCAGCAACTGCAGGCCGGTGGCCTGTTGCAGGCGGTTTTTGAAATTCACTGCCGTCATGGGGCGCCAAAGAGGGCGCCGCCGTCGCCGGCGGTCCCTCCCCGCTGGAAGCTTTACTTCAAAGGAATGCCGTTATCGCGGGCGGCATCCCGGATGTGGGACACGAAGATCCGGGCAAATTCATCGTTGGATCCCAGCCCCGCCAGCACGGGCTCCACCTTGAACCCCTGCCGGTTGAGAATCGTTTTCCAGGAATCCTCCTCGTCACCGGCCATGTCGTTCACGGCGTGATCCCCGGCCACGATCATAAAGGGCTTCAGGACGATTTTGCCGCCGTCAAAGTGCGACAGGCCACGGGCGACATCCTCCACGCCCGGAAACCCTTCCACCGCACCGATGAAGGTGACCACGTCGGGGTACATTTCGCGCATCTTTTTCTGGGCTTCGCCGTAAATCCCCGTGGACCAGTGTTCGTTGCCGTGCCCCATGTAGACCAGCATGGCGCCTTTCTTGCGGGCCAGGTCCACGTCCGGGGCCAGGGTTTTTAGCGCCTTGGCCATGTCCTCGTGGTAGCTGTAGCGGTCGCCGGGCATGCCGAGCGCCGGCCGCCCCATCACGACCCGGTCGAAAGGCTGCCACTTGGCCTTCATGGTGCGAATGCCGGCCAGGGCGCGGACGTAGGCGGCCAGGTCGTGGGACTGCTCCATGAAAAACATGTGGGTCGGCTGGACGATGACGTTGCGGTAGCCCTCTTCCATCAGGTCGCCCAGCGTGGCGATGATGTTCTTGACGTATATCACCTCGGCGGGAATGCCCTGGTTGAGCCACGCGGCGGACTCGGCCTGGCGCTCGCGCCAGACCGAGCGCACGATGTTGGAGGTGAAGGTGATCTTGACGGGGATGCCGGGAAACGCCTTTTTGACCTCTTCCTGGATGTTGACGATCGCCTGAACGCCCGAAGGCACCGTGGTGCCGAAATTGGCCAGGACAATCGCCGTCTTGGATTTTAGGGCATCGACCGTTTCGGGGTCTGATGCCTCAGCAGATGCAGTCCTAAGAATTCCCAGGACCCCCAAAACCCCTGCAATCACCAGCAGATTTTTCACCATGTGAACACTCCTTTGTGGGGTGACACTGTCAGCGGATCGGCAGCAAGAATTTTTTTGCCGCGGTGACTGCCCCGCAGCGGCGCCCGCAAAAACGGCCCAAACGCCAGCCGGAGGCTGTCGGCAAATGACTGGCGAACGTCCTTTGGCCTGCACCTCCTTTCAATTGAAAGGCCGGTCCCGCTGAGAGGTTTGCCAAGCCCAACGAAAAAGCCCTTCAAGCCGATTTACGGCATGAAGGGCTGCACCCGTTTACTTGACCCTCGCGATGCGGCCGTTTGTTCTGTATCCACGCAGCAAAACGGCCAATGTCAAGGCAGGTCTTCTGGCTTACGGATCAACCGATCACCCGCACCTTCCCACCTGGAAAACGCCAAGCAGTGGCATGTTGCGAGTTTCGTACCCGATTACAGCAGCGGGACCGCTCCCGATTTTCACGGGATTCCCTTTTAAGCCCATACGGCACCTTGGGCCCCTCCTCTAAACGATCTGAGTTAGTTTGTCAAGCAAGCGGCGGCGATTTGCGCACGCTGAGCACCGGACGGGGCCAGTCGGTGTTTACCCCGAGGGCCTGGAGCAGGCGGATGCCCCGGGGGATGTGGCGTCCGACGGTGTCCACCCCGTGGGAGTCATCGCCGGGGACGATGGCGATGCCCATCGCGTGCGCCGCCTGCAGGATGGGGGCGGCGATGTAGGGCTCGTGCGCGCCTTTGGCCAGGGCGCGCACGTTGAAGTCGAGGATCAGGCCCAGGTCCCGGATGCAGGCCAGATTGCGCCGGATGCGGGCCCGGATCGCCGGCCGCTCGATTCGCGCGCGGTAGTCCGGGTCGTAGATCCGCACCAGGTCGAAGTGGCCCACCACCGCCGGCTTGAGGGCTTCGATCATCTCCAGCTGGAGGTCGAAATAGCGGATGTAAAGGGCGTCCAGCCCCCCGACCGCGCGGGCCGCCAGGGCATAAGCCGCCGGGGAGAAATCGAAGTTGAGATCGGCCACATGGTGAACCGACCCCACGAGGTAATCCGGCGCGAAAGCGGCGACCAGCTCGCGGACAAATGCGGCAGCGCCGCTGTAGGTTTCGGTTTCCATCCCGATGAAGACCGTCAGCCGGTCGGCGAAGGCGGCCTGCAGGCGCCGGCCGGTGACGATGTAGCGGGTGAAGCGCTCCCGCAGGGCCCGGGCGTCCAGATCGGCTGCGACCTCGTCCGGGTAGCGAAAGCGGTCGCCGGCCGGCGGCATGTGTTCGGTGATGCCGACCCAGGCGAAGCCCTGGGCAGCGTACGCCTCCAGAATGGCCTCGAGGCTGTCGCCGGCATGCTGACAGAATTCACCGCTGTGGCCGCCGTGGATCGATACCAGGGCTGGGGGGGCGCTCGTTGTCATCGGGAACTCCTTGTGGGTGAGGGGGGCAACCCCCCC
>Ga0105107_10001092_pt1 | contig 17653 bp, 17 predicted proteins | sample PPLLaktember2015_6_FD_79335 | JGI IMG/M metagenome (GOLD analysis project Ga0105107, IMG submission 79335) | Freshwater sediment microbial communities from Prairie Pothole Lake near Jamestown, North Dakota, USA - PPLs Lake P8 Core (1) Depth... | ecosystem: Environmental > Aquatic > Freshwater >...
AGGTTACCGGCTCGATGTAGGTCGCATCCGCCATCCCGGGGTCGGTCATGATGGTCGCCGGGTTGGAATTCACCAGGATCACCCGGTACCCCTCTTCGCGCAGCGCCTTGCACGCCTGCGCGCCGGAGTAATCGAACTCGCAGGCCTGGCCGATGATGATCGGGCCGGCGCCGATAATCAGCACGCTCTTGATGTCGGTTCTTCTAGGCATTCTGCGCGGGCTGCGAGACGCGCCCCTCCATCATCTTGACGAAGCGGTCGAACAGATAATCGACATCGTGCGGCCCCGGGCTCGCTTCCGGGTGTCCCTGAAAGCAGAATGCCGGCCTGTCGGTGAGCGCAAATCCCTGCAGGCTGCCGTCGAACAGCGAGACGTGGGTCACCCGCGCGTTGGCCGGCAACGTCGCCACATCCACCGCAAATCCGTGATTCTGGCTGGTGATCATCACCCGCTTCGATTCCAGGTCCTGCACCGGGTGGTTCGCCCCATGGTGGCCGAATTTCATTTTCAGCGTTTTCGCGCCGCAGGCCAGGCCCAGCAGCTGATGGCCCAGGCAGATGCCGAACAGCGGCATATTGGCATCGAGCAGTTCGCGGATCGCGCGGATCGCGTAATCACAGGGCTCGGGATCGCCCGGACCATTGGACAGGAACACGCCGTCCGGCCGCATTGCCAGCACGTCGGCGGCTGGTGTCTGTGCCGGCACCACCGTCAGCCGGCAACCGCGCGCCGCGAGCATGCGCAGGATGTTGCGCTTGACGCCGAAATCGTAGGCAACGACATGAAACCGCGCGTCGGTGCGCTTGCCGTAGCCCGTGCCCAGTTGCCATGGCGTTTCATCGCTTGCATAAGGCTTCGCGCAGGACACGACTTTCGCCAGATCCATGCCCATCAGTCCCGGAAATTCGCGCGCTGCCTTGAGCGCCGCTTCCTCGTCGATGTTCCCGGCCATGATGCAGCCGTCCTGCGCGCCCTTGTCGCGCAGCAGGCGGGTCAGCCTGCGGGTGTCGATATCGGCGATGGCAACGATATTCTCGCGCCTGAGATACTCACCGAGCGTCCAGTTCTGGCGGAAATTCGACGAGCGCAGCGGCAGGTCGCGGATCACCAGACCGGCGGCCTGGACCTTTTCCGCTTCGACATCCTCGGCATTGGCTCCGGTGTTGCCGATATGCGGATACGTCAGCGTGACGATCTGCCGGCAATACGAAGGATCGGTGAGGATTTCCTGATAGCCGGTCATTGCCGTGTTGAACACGACTTCGCCGGCAACGATACCCTCGGCACCAATCGCGGAGCCGCGAAATACCGTGCCATCCTTCAGTACAAGAATGGCGGGCGTACGCGAGGACACGACAAGCTCCTGATTTTATTGGGTTTGATACGACAAGCGGAACGGGGTAAACCCGTTCCGCCGTTTCTGAGCTCTGAATTATACGCGAGCGAGCCGCCCAGGACAAACCGTGCGCGGGCGCGCCGTAACGAATCAACGGCTTAGCGCAGCCTTGATGAAGACTGCGGCACGTTTTGCCGCATCGGCAGTCGCCAGTTTCTCTTCGTCGCGCTGGTCCTGGCGAAAATCAAAAGCGCGGCGGGCATGTGGATACATCAGCATTTCCACCGGGACCCCGCGCTGCAACAGCGCGTAATACGCGCGGCGGATGCTGGTGCGGCGAATTTCCATTTCTTCGTCGCCGACGATGAACATTACCGGCACATTGATTTTGTCGACTTCCGGCGCATAGCGATAGACCTGCCACGGTTCCGGCGCATTCGGATTGACCATGTGCCCGTAATAGGTCACGACACAGGCCACTTCGCGGCGTCGCGCGGCGAGCAGCACCGCATGATATCCACCGCGCGAAAAACCGACCACGCAGATCCGGTCGGAACGGACTTCGGAAATTTTAGCCAGCGCATCGATCGCCAGTTCGACATCGCGCTCGGTCGCCGGATCATGCTCGATCGGCCAGCCGGGGATGAAGCGCGGGCTGTGATAATCCGGCGCAATCACGGCAATGCCGTGCTCGGCAATGCGCCGCACCTGACCCTCGGCTTCCGCGTCCCAGCCACGGCGCGCATGCACATAGAGCACCGCGGGATGCGGCCCGGCACCCGCCGGCAGATACAACTTCGCACCGACCTCGATGTCGCCGTTGCGATAACTGACCTCACGCACCGTGAGGCCGTCCGCCATCGCCTGCAGGCTGCAGGCGAGCCACAGGGCCATCAGGCGTGCCGCCAATGACATCCTATAACCTGTTGTTTTTAAATATTTTTTATTTCAGACCCAACACATCCCACATGTCATACAGGCCATGCGGTCGGGTCATCAGAAAATGCGCCGCGCGCAACGCGCCTTGGGCGTAAGTGACGCGGCTGTTCGAGCGATGGGTAATTTCGACACGCTCGCCGGTACCGGCGAACAGTACCGTGTGGTCACCAACGATGTCGCCACCGCGGATCGTGGCAAAGCCGATGGTTTCGCGGCGGCGCTCGCCGGTGACCCCCTGACGACCGTAGACCGCGCAGTCCTTCAGATTGCGTCCCAGCGCCTGCGCCATGACCTCGCCCATTTTCAGCGCCGTGCCCGATGGGGCATCGACCTTGTGGCGATGATGGGCCTCGATGATTTCGATGTCATGGTCACGGCCCAGCGCCCTTGCGGCCATCTCCAGCAACTTCAGCGTGACATTGACACCAACGCTCATGTTGGGGGCAAACACGATGCCGATCTCGCCTGCCGCATCGGCAATGCAGCGTTTGCCCGCTTCATCAAAACCCGTGGTGCCGATCACCATGCGTACCCGGTGTTGGCGGCAAATGGCGAGGTGCTGCAGCGTGCCTTCAGGTCGGGTGAAATCGATCAGCACATCGCAGCCGGCGAGAACCTGCTGCGGATTGTCGCTGATCAGCACGCCGCGCGGCGCACCGGTCAGCTCACCGGCATCGCGTCCCACCTGCGGGTTGCCTTTCTGCTCCATTGCCGCTGCCAGCACCGCGCCGCTGTCCTGCGCCACCGCCTCCAGCAGCATCCGCCCCATGCGCCCGCTGCTGCCGGCAATTGCGATCCGCATCGGTTTGCCTGTCGCGCTCATTTTTTCTCCGTCGTTTCCGGCGCTGCCGGGGCTGCCGCCTTGCCTTCCGCCGGCGTCACCGAGACATTGGGACCGGCAACCACATCGCCCTCGATGCGGTCCACTACGTCGCCACGGAACACCACGGTCACCTGCCGCTGCTCGACCAGTTTCCCCTGCCGGTGCAGCGTATACACATAGTCCCAGCGGTCGGTGCGGAAAGGATCGACAATCAGCGGTGTGCCCAGCGCAAAACGCACCTGGCTGCGCGACATGCCGGGTTTCAGCTTGGCAATCATGTCCTGCGTCACATAGTTGCCCTGCTGAATGTCGATCTTGTACGGCGTCAGCGTCGGAATCTTGCTGCATCCCGCCAGCAGCAGCGTCATCATCAGAATTTTTTTCATGTCGGCTACTTGATTTCGGGCCCTACCGGCCCGCGGCATGCAACAATGAACTTTGCTAATATCATAGCCGAGATTAACCGGCCATGGCCGCTGGGCAGCGCCCGTTGGCACCCGCATCCGCCCGCCGACGCCGTCCTTCCCGACAGGAAACGCGATGAGTTCTCCGGACGACCTGAAAACCATCGGCCTCAAGGCCACGTTGCCCCGGCTGCGCATCCTCGAGTTGTTCGAGAAAAGCGATATCCGCCACCTTGGGGCGGAGGACGTCTACAAGAAACTGGTCGAGGAAGGCACGGACACCGGGCTCGCGACAGTTTATCGGGTGTTGACCCAGTTCGAACAGGCAGGCCTGCTCACCCGCCACCATTTCGAATCGGGGAAGGCCGTCTACGAACTCAATCAGGGCGGCCACCACGACCATCTGGTCTGCATGCAGTGCGGGCATGTCGAGGAGTTCTACGACGCCGAGATCGAAAAGCGGCAGGACAAGATCGCGAAGGACCGCGGCTTTCGCATCCATGACCACTCGCTGCACATCTATGCCGACTGCACGAAGGCCAATTGCCCCCGCAAGCACAACGCCTGATACGCGGACCGTCATCGCATACGCCACAGCCGACGGGCGCCACCATGCGCCGCCGCTGACCCGCAAAACCAGCCGCTGATGTCCATCGATGAACAGTCTTGGCTGCGCCTGGCCATCGCACTCGGCATCGGGCTGCTGATCGGCATCGAGCGCGAACGCCGCAAGGGCGAGGGGCCCGCGCGCTCGATTGCAGGGATCCGCACCTTTGCCGTGGCGGCGCTGCTCGGTGCGGTCAGCGTCATGCTCGGCGATGAGATCCTGCTCTCGGTCGCAGTCTGCGGCGTTATGCTGCTGGCAGCCATCGGCTATTACCGCTCGCCCGAAGACCCCGGGCTGACCACCGAAATCGCGCTGCTGCTGACCGTACTGCTGGGCGCGCTGGCCATGCGCCAACCGGCACTCGCCGCCGGGCTGGGCGCGGGCGTGGCCATCCTGCTGGCGGCACGCAGCCGCATGCACCATTTCGCGCGCAAGGTGCTGACCGAGGCCGAATTCAACGATGCGCTGCTGCTCGCCGCCGCGACCCTGGTCGTCCTGCCGCTGATCCCGGACCGTTATGTCGGACCGTACGCGGCGATCAACCCCCACGTCGCCTGGACCATCGTCATCCTGATGATGGTGATCGGCGCCGCAGGCCATATCGCGCTGCGGCTGCTCGGGCCGCGCTATGGCCTCGCCATCGCCGGGTTCGCCTCAGGCTTTGTTTCCAGCGCCGCCACCATCGGCAGCATGGGGGAACGTGCGCAGCAGATGCCCGGACTGATGGGTCCCGCGGTAGCGGGCGCCGTGCTGTCGACCGTAGCCACGGTCGTGCAGATGACGGCGCTGCTCGCTGCCACCAGCTTCGATACGTTGCGGGCACTGGCGCTGCCCCTCGCCTGCGCCGGTGCCGTGGCCGTGGCCTATGGCGCGGTGTTCATGGTGAGGACCGCCAGCGAGCCGGTAGCGGATAGCGGTGCGCCCGGGCGCGCCTTCAGCTTCCGCACTGCGCTGCTGTTTGCAATAACCGTGACCGGCGTGATGTTCGTCTCCGCCGCGATCGTCGACTGGCTGGGTGCCGCCGGGCTGGTGCCCACCGCTGGTGCGGCCGGATTTGCCGACACGCACTCCATCGCGGTGTCCATCGCTTCTCTGGCGGCTGCGCAGAAGATCAGCGTCAGCGATGCCACGATTCCCATCCTGGTGGCGCTCAGCACCAACACCGTCACCAAAATTGCACTCGCGGTGATCAATGGCGGCAGCCGTTACGCGATGCAGGTCGTCCCCGGCCTGGTGCTGACGATCATGGCTGCCTGGCTGGGGTGGTTGCTGACGCCCTAGCGCGTTCGACCCCCGCAAGATTGTCACGGCGGATCGCCGCGACCCGGTTCTCATTTCAATTTCTGACCGAGCATCTCTGCCGCATGCTGGCGGGTCGTCGCGGTGATTTTGACGCCGCCCAGCATGCGCGCGATTTCCTCGATACGGCCCGCAGCCTCCAGCGCGACGACTGATGTAGCCGGTTTGCCACCGGTATCCGTCTTACTGACCTGCCACTGCTGATCAGCCGCCGCGGCGACCTGTGGCAGATGGGTGATGCACATCACCTGGTGTTTCCCGCCCAGTTGCCGCAGCATGCGCCCGACGATTTCGGCCACACGACCGCCGATGCCGACATCGACCTCGTCGAACACCAGGGTCGGCACCCGCGCAATGCGACTCAACACGGTCTGTATCGCCAGCGACAAGCGCGACAATTCGCCGCCGGACGCAACTTTGGCCACCGGCTGCGGCAGCATGCCCTTGTGCGGTGCGACGCGGAACTCGATCTGCTCCAGGCCATGGGCGGCCGGCGTCGTCAGCGGCTCCAGCGCGACCTCGAAAGTACCGCCCTGCATCGCCAGTTCCTGCATGCCTGCGGTGACGCCCGCAGCGAGTTTCTTCGCGGCTCTCTTGCGGCCTGCGCTCAATTTTCTCGCGGCATCGTGATACGCCGCTTCGGCTTCAGCCTCGCGCTGACGCAGGGTTTCCGGATTAGCCCCGGCGCCCAGCTCTACCAGCCGCTCGCGCGTGCGCGCGGCGAGCTCGGGCAAGGCGTCGGGTTCGACGCGGTATTTGCGCGCGGCCGCGTGCAGCGCGTCAAGACGCTGCTCGACCGAGCGCAGCCGCTCCGGGTCGAGTTCGGTGCGCTCGCCGTAACGGCGCAGCGCGCCGGCGCCCTCCTGCAACTGGATCTGCGCCGGTTCCAGCGCATCGAGAATCTCCCGCAGCCGCGGATCATGCTGCAGCAGCGTCTGCAGCCGCGCGATCACACCGTTGAGCTGCACCAGCGCCGCGCGCTCGCCTTCGGCCAGCAGCTCGACGCCGGCCTGTGCCGCTTCGATCAGGCTCGCGGCGTGCGCCAGCCGCGCATGTTCGGCGCCGATCGCGTCCCATTCGCCGGGCGCGAGCTTCAGCGCCTCCAGTTCCTGCGCCTGCCACTCCAGCCGCTCGCGCTCCGACTTGATCGCCGCCGCGTTGCCTTCGAACGCCAGCCGCTCCTCGCGCCGGCGTTGCCAGGTGCGCCAGGCTTCAGCGACCAGCGCGGCCTGCGCCTCCAGTCCGCCGTAGGCGTCGGTCAGGGCACGCTGCGCCGCGGGCCGGCTCAACGACTGGTGCTGATGCTGGCCATGAATATCGACCAGGAACTGTCCCGCGTCGCGCAATTGCGCGGCGGTTGCGGGATGGCCGTTGATGAAGCCGCGCGAGCGTCCCGACGGCTCGACAACGCGCCGCAGCAGGCACACGCCCTCGTCACCGGCCAGCTCGTGGTCACTGAGCCACGACCGCAATGGCCGATTGCCATCGCTATCGAATTCGGCGGTCACGTCGGCGCGGGCCGCGCCGTGCCGCACCGCAATGGCATCCGCCCGCTCACCGAGCGTCAGCGCCAGCGCGTCGATCAGGATGGACTTGCCGGCACCGGTCTCGCCGGTAAGGACGGTAAACCCCGGTGCGAACTCCAGTTCGAGGCGCTCGACGATCACAAAATCCTGGATGGTCAACCGTTGCAGCATGAGACAGTGAGCGGCTAATCGTGAGCGGTGAGCGGCAAGTGGTGGGCGGCAGCGGTGCTGGCTACGTCACTTACCGCTCACCGCTGACCCGTCAATCCCGGTTCCAATACAGCTTCTCGCGCAGCATCGCGTAATAGCTGTGGCCTACGGGATGCAGCAGCTTGATTTTGTGCGCATAGCGGCGCACAACCACACGGTCGCCCTCGCGCAGGTCGAAATGCGAATGGCTGTCAAAATGCGCACGCGGGTCGTCGGCGCTGCGCACGATGATTTCCACAGTGCTGTCGCCGCTGATGATGATCGGCCGGTTGGACAGCGTGTGCGGCGCCACCGGCACCAGCGCCATCACCGAGAGCGCCGGATGCACGATCGGGCCGCCGGAAGACAGCGCGTAGGCCGTCGAACCGGTCGGCGTAGCCACGATCAGGCCGTCGGAACGCTGGTTGTAAATGAACTGGCTGTCGACCTGCACTTCGATTTCAACCAGGCCACCCTGGAAACCCTTGGCCACCACCACGTCGTTGAAAGCAAGCACGTCAAACACGCGCTCCTGGCTCCCGTTGCCGCCGCTCCAGACCTCGGACTCGAGCAGCATGCGCTCCTCGGAGACGAACTGGCCTTCAAGAATCGAGGTGATGGTTTCGAACATCGTATCGAGGGAGATATCCGTCAGGAAACCCAGTCGCCCCTGATTGATGCCCACCAGCGCCACGTCGTATGGCGCAAAGGTGCGTGCGATATTGAGCATCGTGCCGTCACCGCCGAGGACGATCGCCAGATCGGCTTTGCGCCCGAGTTCCTCGAGCAGCAACACGTCGTAGGGACAATCCTTGATATGTGCCGCGGTCAACCGGTCGATCAGCACCTTGACGCCGCGCGCCTCCAGGAAGCGTGCCAGATGCATCACCGGTTCGGCAATCTCCGGAGCCTTGTATTTTCCGATCAGCGCGACGGTGGGGAAGGCGGCAGGCATGGCGGCATTAAACCATAATTCCAGTATGCCCGGTACCGCGCAAAGCCATAAAAAACAAGGCATTGGCGCTCCACGACAGCGAGTGCTGGCGCGCCGGCGTTTTTGTGTAAAATGAATTTTATGGCCAATGAAACACCGGCGCTGAACGAACGCGCGCAGTTGCTGCTGAAAACACTGGTGGAGCGTTACATCGCCGACGGGCAACCCGTCGGTTCGCGCGCGCTGTCCAAATTCTCCGGGCTCGACCTGTCGCCGGCGAGCATCCGCAACGTGATGGCGGACCTCGAAGACATGGGCTTCATCGCCAGTCCGCACACATCCGCGGGACGGGTCCCGACCGCGCGCGGTTACCGTTTTTTTGTCGACACGCTGCTGACCGTTAAACCGCTGGACCGCATCGAGATCAACCAGCTCGAGGGCCAGTTGCAGGTCGAGAACACGCAGAAGCTGGTGTCGTCGGCCTCCCACGTACTGTCGGAACTGACGCGCTTTGCCGGCGTCGTCGTCACTCCGCGCCGCAGCGCCGGTTTCCGCCATATCGAATTCCTCAAGCTCGCGGAAAAGCGCCTGTTGCTGATTCTGGTCACCGCCGAAGGCGATGTGCAGAACCGCATCATCCAGACCGAAAAAATCTATACGCCATCGGAGCTCGTCGAAGCCGCCAACATCCTCAACCAGAACTACGCCGGCTGCAGCTTCGAGGACATCCGCCGCCGCCTTCACGCCGAACTGAAGCAGGTGCGCGAGGACATGACCCAGCTGATGGCCGCAGCGCTTGCCGCCGGCGACCAGGCAGTCAGCGAATCGGCCGAGGACGTGGTGATCTCCGGCGAGGTCAACCTGCTCGGCATCGACGACCTGTCCTCGAACATGGCCAAGCTGCGCGACCTGTTCAACCTGTTCGAGCACCGCACTTCGCTGCTGCAGCTGCTGGATGTGTCGAGCCGCGCCCAGGGCGTGCAGATTTTCATCGGCGGCGAAGCCGGGCTGACCCCGCTCGACGAGTGCAGCGTGGTCACCGCACCCTACGAAGTCGACGGCAAGATCGTCGGCACCGTCGGCGTGATCGGTCCGACTCGGATGGCCTACGAGCGGGTCATTCCGATCGTCGACATTACCGCCAAGCTGCTCTCCAGCGCGCTGACGCAGCGCTAAAAAACCGTTTTGGGCGGGTGCAGTCTCGCCACACCCTGCTTACCGCTTACCGCTTACCGATTGCCCATCCCCCATGTCCCAATTCGCCAAAGAGCCACCCTACATCCACGGCACTGCGCCGAAAATCGGCGTCCTGCTGATCAATCTCGGTTCGCCCGCCGCTGCGACGCCCGGCGCAGTGCGCACCTACCTGCGCGAATTCCTGTCCGATCCGTATGTCGTGGAAATCCCGCGACCCATCTGGTGGCTGATCCTCAACCTGTTCGTACTGACCACGCGCCCCAAGGCGTCGGCCGAGCGCTATGCGCAGGTATGGACGAAAGAGGGCTCGCCCCTGAAGGTGCATACCGAACGTCAGACCACGATGCTCCGCGGCTACCTTGGCGAGCGCCTGAAGCAGCCGCACGTCGTCGACTACGCAATGCGCTATGGCAAGCCGTCGATCCGCGAAAAACTCGATGCACTGAAGGCTCAGGGCTGCGACCGCATCCTGCTGCTGCCGCTGTATCCACAATACTCGGCGAGCACCACGGCCACCGCCTTCAAGGCCGCATTTGAGGCGCTGGGGGACATGCGCAACCAGCCGGCATTGCGCACCGTGACGCATTTCCATGACCACGAAGGCTATATCAAGGCTGTGGCACAAAGCATCAGCGACGACTGGGTCAGGCACGGCCGCGGCGACCACCTGGTACTGAGTTTCCACGGCGTGCCCCGGCGCACGCTGGACCTCGGCGATCCCTACCACTGCGAATGCCTGAAGACCGGGCGCCTGATCGCCGAGCAGATCGGCCTCAAGGCCGGCTTCTACACCATCGCCTTCCAGTCACGCTTCGGCCGTGCCGAATGGCTGAAACCCTATACGGCCGAAGTGCTGAAGGACCTCGCACAACGGAAAGTCGGTCGCGTCGACGTCGCCTGCCCCGGCTTCGTCGCCGACTGTCTGGAAACGCTCGAGGAAATCGGCATCGAAGCCAAGGGTGATTTTCTCAAAGCCGGCGGCAAGGAATTGCACTACATCCCCTGCCTCAACGAACGCGACGACTGGCTGCACGCGCTGACCGACCTCGCCCTGAAGAATCTGCTCGGCTGGAACACCGCGGCCACGCCGGGCAGCCTCGCAGCCGCGAAAACTCGCGCGCTGCAACTCGGCGCGAAAAACTGACGCCATGCCGTTTGTCAAAAGGGCGGGCCAGCCACGACTGCACTACGTCGTCGACGATTTCACCGACCCGTGGCGGCAAGCGCCTGTCGTGTTACTGCAGCACGGCAACGGCCGTTCGGCGAAATTCTGGTACCAGTGGGTCCCGGCGCTCGCCCGCCACTACCGTGTCGTCCGCCCCGACATGCGCGGCCTGGGCGAATCGGGTCGCAACTTCGATCTGGCGACCGGGCTGACCGAGGAACAGTGCGTCGCCGACCTGGTCGCGATCATTGAAGACCTCGGCGCAGACCAGGTGCATTTTGTCGGCGAATCCTCCGGGGGCATCATTGGCCTCGGACTCGCCGCCACGCATCCCCACCTGATCCGCACACTGACGCTGGCCGCGACCCCGGTCTATATCAGCGACCACATGAAGGCGAGCTACGCGCTGCAGCGCGGCTCCCGCACCACTGCGATGCGCGAGATGGGTATCCGCACCTGGGTGGATACCACCAACCGCTCCACCCGCTTCCCGCCGGACATGGACGAGGGTTTTTTCAACTGGTACGCCGACGAATTCGCCCGGGGCGACATCGCAGTGCTGCTGCGGCTGGTGCAACTGGTCAACGACGCCAACGCGCTGGACTGGCTGCCCAAAGTGCAATGCCCCGTGCTCGGCCTCTACCCCACCGGCGGTCCGATCACCGACGCCGAACAGGAGCGCCTGCTGACCACCCACCTGAGGACCTTCAGGCTGGTGCACCTGCCGACCGAGTACCACATGGTGCATCACATCGTGCCCGACGCGTGCACGGCGGAACTGCTGAAATTTCTGGCACCACATGCCTGACTGACTGCTGCATCGACCCGGGAGTAGATGATGAAGAGACTGCTCGTTACCATCGCCGCAGCCCTGCTGGCAGGCTGCGGCGCCGAAGTCGCAACCACCGCGGCCACTGGGGCTGCAATCAAGAAACGGGAAGTGGAAGCCGCGCAGCAGACCAAGGCCAGGGCAGAGGAAAAAATCGATCAGGCCACCCAGGCGATCCAGCAACGTGCCGAGCAGCAGGGTAACGTGAACCAATAACAGCATACCGGCGGATCGTCCAGTACGCGGCGAGACGCCTACCCTGCCCCCTCGCGAACCGCCGTGCAGCGCGGAGAAGCCACCGCATGGCGGGATCCGTTGCGCTACTCGCGCCCTACAAATCCTGCGCCGCCAGCGCACCCTTCGCCCGGTCGAGCAACTCAGCGCGTTCGCCCTTCCCCCGCCGCCCCAACGCCACCCGCCACAACGGAAACAGGTTGTGCTCCTCCCGATACTCATGCTTCGCCAGCGTCCCCGACAGAATCGCGCAATAAATCCCCAGTTCGGAAGCATCCACCGGTTCCATCGCCAGCGTCTCCTCGACCAACGCGAGCTGCTGGGCAATCTCGCGATGCTCCCGCAGCATGATCGCTGCAGGCTGATCTGCAGCAGCCTGCGCAGCACCGAGCTTCACTGCCAGTTCACCATCCTCAAACGCGACGTGCCGGTTCAGCGCCACCACAAATTCCCTTAATACCGGCACCGCCGACACGGCATCGCCCAGGTTGAGCAACCCCAGCGCGCGCGCCAGCAGGCCGTCGATGCGCTTGTGGTCAACGGCCAGCAAAGCCAGTACGTCGGTGGCCACAACATCGGCGCGGTGGCGTACGGTGACCCGCCACATGCCGTCGGCCTCGACGATGTCCCACGCCAGGTTCTCGCGCAGCTGCAGATTGAGGCTGGCCATCAGCAGCGAGGGCTCCTGCGCGAGAATCAGCGTCACTGCGGCGCCGGGACGGACGGACCTGACCCGGTCCAGCGCGGCGCCGATCACGTGACCGGCACGCTCATCGCGCAGGTCGTGGACGGAAGCCATTTCAGTCATAAATTATCAATAAAAACAGATACCTGTAAATTTTCGCCAATAGCCTTGAAATCCGCAGGGTTGGCCCAAGTTGCAAATGGTTGCCTTTTCAACGACACCTTCACTTCAAGAACAGCCATGTCCCAGGAATCGCTGGACCAGAAACCCGAGAATACCCCCGAAAACGCCGCCGGCGCCGAAACCGCGCAACCGGCACCGGAAGTCATGCCCTCGCTCGAGGAATTGCTGCGCAAAGCCGAACTCGATGCGCAGGAGCATCATGATGCATGGTTGCGGGCCAAAGCGGAAACCGAGAATATCCGCAAGCGCGCAGTGCTCGATGTCGCCAATGCACACAAATACGCGGTGGAAAATTTCGCCACCGAACTGCTCGCGGTCAAGGACAGCCTGGAAGCCGCGCTCGCCGTTGATACGGCCACCGTGGACAATCTGAAAAGCGGCGTGGAACTGACGCTGAAGCAGCTCACAGCGGCCTTCGAAAAATTCAACCTTGCCGAAGTCCATCCGATCGGCCAGAAATTCGACCCGCATCGTCATCAGGCGATCAGCATCGTGCCCTCGGATGCCGCACCGAATACCGTGGTGCAGGTGTTGCAGAAGGGTTATGTGCTCCATGAGCGGGTGATCCGCCCGGCCATGGTGACCGTGGCGAAAGCGCCCGATGCTTGAAAACCACGCCACCAACCCAAACCTAAGCGCCAAGGCAGAGATTTCATCCACGAACGGCTTTTTGTAAATTATTGAATATAATCAATAAGTTACACAAATCCAGACGTAACAACTTTTCAGGAATGAGGTAACAGACATGGGCAAGATCATAGGCATCGACCTGGGTACCACGAACTCGTGCGTGGCCGTCATGGAAAACGGCCAGCCGAAGGTCATCGAGAATTCCGAGGGCGCGCGCACCACGCCCTCGATCGTCGCCTACATGGACGACGGCGAGATCCTCACCGGCGCGCCGGGCAAACGCCAGGCCGTGACCAACCCGAAAAACACGCTGTATGCCGTGAAGCGGCTGATCGGCCGGCGCTTCGAAGAAAAAGAAGTGCAGAAGGACATCGACCTGATGCCCTACAAGATCGTCAAGGCCGACAACGGCGACGCGTGGGTGGAAGTTCGCGGCAAGAAAATCGCGTCGCAGGAAGTCTCCGCGCAGGTGCTGATCAAGATGAAGAAAACCGCCGAGGACTACCTTGGCGAGCCGGTCACCGAAGCCGTGATCACCGTGCCCGCGTATTTCAACGACTCGCAGCGCCAGGCGACCAAGGACGCCGGCCGCATCGCGGGCCTCGACGTCAAGCGCATCATCAACGAGCCGACCGCTGCCGCGCTGGCCTTCGGCATGGACAAGAAAAAAGGCGACCGCAAGATCGCGGTGTATGACCTCGGCGGCGGCACGTTCGACGTGTCGATCATCGAAATCGCCGAAGTCGAGGGCGAGCACCAGTTCGAAGTGCTGTCGACCAACGGCGACACCTTCCTCGGTGGCGAAGACTTCGACCAGCGGCTGATGGATTACCTGTGCGACGAGTTCAAGAAGGAATCCGGCGTTGACCTGAAGAAGGACATGCTCGCGTTGCAGCGCCTCAAGGATGCCGCGGAAAAAGCCAAGATCGAGCTGTCGTCTTCGCAGCAGACCGAGATCAACCTGCCCTACATCACCGCCGACCAGTCGGGCCCGAAACACCTGGCGATCAAGATCACCCGCGCCAAATTCGAGGCGCTGGTCGAGGACCTGATCGCGCGCACCATCAAACCCTGCGAAGTCGCGGTCAAGGATGCCGGCGTCAAACTCTCCGACATCGAGGACGTGATCCTCGTCGGCGGCCAGACGCGCATGCCGAAAGTGCAGGAAGCCGTGAAATCCTTCTTCGGCAAGGAGCCGCGCAAGGACGTCAACCCGGATGAGGCAGTTGCCGTGGGCGCGGCCATCCAGGCCGGCGTGCTCAAGGGCGATGTCAAGGACGTGCTGTTGCTTGACGTGACCCCGCTGTCGCTGGGCATCGAGACACTGGGCGGCGTGATGACCAAGCTGATCCAGAAAAACACCACGATTCCGACCAAGGCGTCGCAGGTATTCTCCACCGCCGAAGACAACCAGAGCGCGGTGACCATCCACGTGCTGCAGGGCGAGCGCGAGATGGCGAAAGCCAACAAGTCGCTCGGTCAGTTCAACCTGACCGACATACCGCCGGCGCCGCGCGGCATGCCGCAGGTCGAAGTCACCTTTGACATCGATGCCAACGGCATCCTGCACGTGTCGGCCAAGGACAAGGCCACCGGCAAGGAAAACAAGATCAAGATCCAGGCCTCCAGCGGTCTCTCCGAAGAAGAGATCCAGCGCATGGTCAAGGATGCCGAGGCCAATGCCGAGGAAGACAAGAAGCTGCGCGAGCTGGTCGATGCCCGCAACCAGTGCGACCAGATGATCCACAGCGTGAAGAAATCGCTCGCAGAACACGGCGACAAGGTCGATGCCGGCGAGAAAGCCAAGATCGAGGCGGCGCTGAAAGAGGCCGAAGAGGCGATCAAGGGTGACGACAAGGAGGCCATCGAAGCCAAGAGCCAGGCGCTGGCGCAGGCTGCGCACAAGCTGGCCGAGCAGATGTACAAGGAGCAGCAGCCGCAAGGCGGCGCCGCTGGCGGGGAGCAGTCGGCGGGCGCGAGTGGCGAAAAGAAGGATGATGGCAATGTGGTCGACGCCGAATTCGAGGAAGTCAAAGACAAGAAATAATTGGGTTGCGGATTGCGGATCGAGGATTGAGGGGGGAGACACAAGCTCTCCCCTTGGTCTTTTCTGGCCAGTCCATCACATGCGTCAATCCTCACTCCTCCATCCTCGATCCTGAATAAAAAATGGCGAAAAAAGACTATTACGAAGTGCTGGGCGTGAACCGTGACGCCACGGAAGCCGACATCAAGAAGGCCTACCGCAAGCTCGCGATGAAGTGGCATCCGGACCGTAACCCGGACAATTCCAAGGCCGAAGAGCACTTCAAGGAAGCCAAGGAAGCCTATGAGGTGCTGACCGATGCGCAAAAGCGCGCGGCTTACGATCAGTTCGGCCATGCCGGCGTCGACCCCTCGGCGGCAGGTGCGGGTGCGGGCGCCGGTTTCGGCGGTTTCTCCGACGCCTTCGGCGACATCTTCGGTGACATCTTCGGCGGTGGCGGTGGCGGTCGCCAGCGCTCAACCGTGTTTCGCGGCGCCGACCTGCGCTACAACCTCGAGATCACGCTGGAAGACGCTGCACGCGGCAGCGAGACGCGCATCCGCATTCCGGCGATGGAAGAGTGCGAAACCTGCCACGGCACCGGGGCCAAACCCGGCACTCAGCCGAGCACCTGCACCACCTGCGGCGGCCACGGCCAGGTGCGCATGCAGCAGGGCTTTTTCTCGATCCAGCAGACCTGCCCGCGCTGCCACGGCACCGGCAAGATGGTGGCCCACCCCTGCGCCACCTGCTCCGGCAGCGGCCGGGTCAAGAAACACAAGACGCTGGCAGTGAAAATTCCCGCGGGCGTCGACGAGGGCGACCGCATCCGGCTCTCCGGCGAGGGCGAAGCCGGCGTCAATGGCGGGCCGTCGGGCGACCTTTATGTGGTCATCCAGATCAAGCGGCACGGCGTGTTTACCCGCGACCACAATGACCTGCACTGCGAAATGCCGGTCAGCTTCACCACCGCCGCGCTGGGCGGCGAGATCGAGATTCCGACGCTTGACGGCTACGCCAAGATCAGAATTCCGGCGGAGACACAGACCGGAAAAATCTTCCGGCTGCGGGGCAAGGGCATCAAGGGCGTGCGCTCGTCGAGCCACGGCGACCTGTTGTGCCATGTCGTCGTCGAAACGCCGGTCAGCCTGACGGCGAAACAGAAGGAACTGCTGCAGGAATTCGAAGCCCTCAGCAACAAGGACGCCGCCCGCCATAATCCGCGCGCGAAGTCGTGGATGGACCGGGTCAAGGAATTTTTCGCCGAGTAGCGGTGAACACCATAAAAAAGGCCGGCGCCATGGCGCCGGCCTTATTTATGACTGCTGCCGGGCCTACTGCTGCTGCAGCTTGCTGTCCGTCACCACTTTCGTGTATTTCGCGATCTCGGACCTGATGTAGGCGCCGAAATCTGCAGCGCTGCCGCCCAGCGGATCGGCACCCAGCGACGCCAGCCGCTGCTGTACGTCCGGCAGCTTCAGTGCCTTGTTGATGTCGGCATTGAGCCGGTTGACCGCTGCCGTCGGCGTGCCCGCCGGCATGATCGCGCCGTACCAGTTGATCATGTCATATCCGGCCACGCCCGACTCCGCGACAGTCGGCACATCCGGCAGTGCGGGATTGCGCTTGGCGCTGGTCACCGCGATGGCGCGCATCTTGCCTGACCTGATGTGCGGCACCGCCACCGGCGCGGTGTTGAAACCCAGCTGCACCTCGCCCGAAATCAGTGCCAGCGCCGACGGCGCGCCGCCCTTGTACGCCACGTGCGTCATATTGGTCCCGGTCATCCCCTTGAACATTTCGGCCGCGATGTGCTCGGGGCTGCCGTCGCCGGACGAGGCGTAGTTGATCGATTTGGCTTTTGCCAGCGCAACCACGTCGGCCACGCTTTTTGCCGTCGACGACGGCGGCACAACGACAAACATCGGCACCGAGGAAATATTGATCAGCGGCGTGAAATCACGCACCAGGTCGTAACCCAGTTTCCTGTACAGCGGCCGACTGATGGCATGGGACACCGAGATCATCATCACGGTATATCCGTCCGGTGATGCTTTCGAGGCAATCTCGGCCGCGACATTGGCATTTGCCCCTGGCCGGTTGTCGACGATGACCTGCTGACCGAGGCTGTCGGTGAGCTTGGCGGCGACGACGCGCGCCATGATATCGGTCCCGCCGCCAGGCGCGTAGCCGACGAGGAAGCGGATGGGTTTGACGGGATAAGCCTGCGCAGCAACGCTGCCTGCGCACAGCGCGCCGGCGACTGCGGCAAATGCAATGACTGTGCATTTCATGATGTTTCTCCTCCGATTATCAGTTTGTGCTGAGTCACGCAACCGCGGCCTGGACCTTGCGGCTGCGTAATTGCTTGACGACGGCTGCGGCGAAACTCCGGGTGTTGCCGCGACCGCCCACGTCGCCGGTACACACATCGGCATCGGCCAGCGCGGCATCCACCGCCGCCTGGATCGCAGCATGCGCCTGCTGGAACGCCGGTCTGCCGTGGCGGATGCCCAGCCATTCGAGCAGCATGGCGGCTGACAGAATCATGCCGCTGGGGTTGGCGATGCCCTTGCCGGCAATGTCCGGGGCCGACCCGTGGCCGGCATTGGCGATCGCGTGCCTGTCACCGGCATTGATCGCGGC
>Ga0105107_10001093_pt1 | contig 17651 bp, 16 predicted proteins | sample PPLLaktember2015_6_FD_79335 | JGI IMG/M metagenome (GOLD analysis project Ga0105107, IMG submission 79335) | Freshwater sediment microbial communities from Prairie Pothole Lake near Jamestown, North Dakota, USA - PPLs Lake P8 Core (1) Depth... | ecosystem: Environmental > Aquatic > Freshwater >...
ACCCATTCCTCGCGCCAGGTTGCCTTGATTTCGATGCCCGCCTCATCGGCCTGGATGAAGGTGAAGTTGAGCCACTGGTTGAAGGGGCCGCGGCTGATCAGTTGCTGCAGTTGCTCAAGCGTGGGAGGGGCGGGTTTGGTGTCGGTCATGTTATGGCTCCGGAGGATGCGGGTGATTGAAGACTGCGCAATGCAATTGCGCAATACAGAAATGATCAGGTCGTCGATGAATTCTTCTCAGTGCGGTATTCAACGAGTGATGCCGTGGTGTCATCAGCGGGTGGCTATTGCCCGGTCGGTGTTGGCGGCCTCGCGGGCGGCCAGGCTGCGCAACTGTTCACGGTCTACCTTGTTGGTGCCGGCCAGCGGCAACTGCTCGAGGAAGAACACGCGGCGCGGGTGCTGGTAGGCTGGACCATTGGCCAGTGCGTAATTCTTGATCTCGTCCGCCGTAGCCGATGCACTGCTGCGCAGCACGATGAAGGCATAGGGAACCTGGCCCTTCAGGTCGTGTGCGAACGGCAGCACGCAGGCCTGGTGCACGGCAGGGTGGCGCTCGAGCAGGCGCTCGACCTCGATCGGGAAGATGTTCTCGCCGCCGCAGACGAACATGTCGTCGGTGCGGCCGATGAAGTAATAGAAGCCGTCGGCATCGCGCCGGCAGACATCCCCGGTGTGGTACCAGCCGTCGCGGATGCGTCTGGCGGTTTCGTCCGGAAGATTGTGGTAACCGAGCAGGATGCCGGGATTCTTCAGCAGCAGCTCGCCCTCGTTGTCGTGCGGACCATTGATCAGTTTTGCCGCAGTTCCCGGATACGGCTTGCCGATGGACCCCGGGGGGCGTGGTCTGCCGTCGGCATCGGGACCCAGCGGTACCGGACCGCCCTCGGTGACGCCGTAGACCACCAGCGGTTCGGCGTTGGGGAAGTGCGCGCGAATGTCCGACAGCAATTGCGGCGACGAGGGCGCGGAGCCCATCATCACCGTGCGTACTGTCGTGGTATCGGTTCGGGTCAACAGGTCCTTGCGCGCGAGCACCATCGACACCATGGTCGGCACGCCGGAAATCACCGTGCAGCGGTAACGCGCGATTGCCGCGATGTAGTGCTCGACATTGAACTGTGGCAGCAGCACCAGCGTGGCTCCGGCAGTGAGGCCCTGTTTGATCGCATTCAGCGCGTTCTTGTGGTACAGCGGTGCGGCGACGAGGATCACGTCCCGGTCGGTGGTATTGCGCGTATGCACAAGGATCAGCCGGCTCCAGTTCTGGCCGTAATGGGTGAGCAGCACGCCCTTGGGTTTGCCGGTCGAGCCGGAGGTATACGGCTGGATCGCCACGGTGTCGGGTGCAGGCTCGATCGGCGCGTACGGGCCCGGATCGAGAAACTGCGCAAACGCATCGCCGTCATCGTAGCGCACGGCCGGCAGATCCGGCGGCAGCAGGTGCGCATAGGCGGATTCGCAGAATGCCAGCCGGGCACCGGCATCCCTGACGATATAGCGCACGGTGTCGGTGGCGAGCTTGACATTGATCGGTACCGGGATCACGCCGGCGCGCATCGCGCCGAGGAGGGTGACGACGAACTCGGCGCGGTTCAGCGCGAGGATGCCGATGCGGTCGCCCTGCTGCAGTCCGCTTCGCAGCAGGCCGCGCGCCACGGCGTTCGCCGCCAGGTCGAGGTCGCGGAAGCTGTGCTCGCGCGGCGACTGCGGGTCGCGCAGGTCGATCAGCGCCGTGCGTGCGAGCCCCGCATGCGCCACGAAGGGGACGCCGAGGTTGCCGGGGTAGCCCCTGGGCTCGGGACAGGTGGCGGCCATACTGGTCCGGTCAGGGCGTGATGATGACCTTGCCGAAAACCTCGCGGTCTTCGATCAGCTTCAACCCTGCAGCAGCACGTTCCAGCGGCATGACTTCATCGATGACCGGCTTGATCCTGCCCTGCTGGATCAGGTCCATCAGCGCTTTCAGGTTTTCGTCGTAGAAGCTGTTGGAGCCGATGATCTGCAGTTCGAAGCTCCACACGTAGCGCAGGTCTTCCTTGGGATCATAGCCGGCGGTGGCGCCGCAGACCAGGATCTTGCCGCCGCGTTTGACGCACTTCAGCGTCGGGGCCCAGGTGTCACCGCCGGTGAAATTGATGACCACATCGACGCCACCCTCGTAACTGCGTCGCTGCGGCTTGCCGAATTTTTCGACGGCCCATTTCGAAAAATCGGTGTCCTTGTAATTGATCACATGATCGGCGCCCAGATCCTGCAGCCGCTTTATTTTGTCGGCACTGGAGGCGCAGGCGATGACTTCAGCACCGAGCATCTTGGCCAGCAGCACGCAACCGGTGCCGACGCCGCCGCTGGCACCGAGCACCAGCACCTTGTCGCCTTGCTTGATGGTGTTGTGGGTGATGATCATGCGATGCGCAGTGCCGTAAGCCACCGGCAGCGAGGCGGCCTGCTCGAAAGTCACGTTGGCGGGCATCCGGATCAGCTGATCAGCGGCGACCAGGCATTTCTCGGCGAGCCCGCCATGCAGCATTTCGCCCATCAGGCCTTTTTTCTTGTTCAGCGGATTCACCAGCACGCGGTCACCGGGTTTCCAGCCCGACACCCCGGCACCGACTTCGAGGATTTCGCCGGCAAGGTCGAGGCCGATGATCATCGGGAACGGCACCTTGATGCCGGGCATGCCGCGCACCGTGAAGACGTCGTGGTAGTTGAACGACGTGGCTTTCACCCGGATGACGACATGGCCTTCGGCAATCACCGGATCGGGAAAGTCCTGCACGTATTCCAGGCTGTCGAGGTTGCCGTGTCCACGCAATACCACTGCTCGCATCGTGTTTTCTCCAGATTGACAGGGTTGTCCGATATCCGCGGCGAATGCGCGGAAAGGCCGTAATTATGAGCAATTTTCGGGCGCAGCGCTGCATTTCCGGCAATCATCTGACACCCAAGCCCGCATCGTGAAAACGCGCCTTGCACCGAGTTGCTGCAGTCAAGACAATGTCGGCTCCCTCCCAGCTTGCGCTTCCCTGCATAAAACGTGTCGCCGTGAATAATGCCGTTGCCATGCCCGGCCCCTGGACAATCGTGGCGATTGTCACTGCAACGCAGATGATCGTGGCGATGTCCAATGTGATCCTGCCGACGATCGCGCCGAAGCTCGCCGAGGTGCTCGGCGTCAGTCCGGTGCTGATCGGCTACCAGGTCAGCCTGACCTTCGGCGCGGCGACGCTGGCGACGATATTCGGCGGCAATGCCGTGCTGCGTTACGGCGCCGCGCGCACCACGCAGATCGCGATGCTGTGCTGTGCAGCGGGGATGATGTTGTTTGCGTTTCCCAACATTCCCGCGATTGCGCTCGGTTCGGTGGCCATCGGCGCCGCCGCCGGCATGGTCAACCCGGCCGCAGCCCACCTGCTGGTTTCGCATACGCCGGGCGCGCGGCGCAACCTGATGTTTTCGATCAAGCAGACCGGCGTGCCGGTCGGCGGCGTCGTCATGTCGCTGACGGCGCCGGCGATCGCGGTGACGTTCGGCTACCAGTGGTCGCTGTTGGCGGTCGGCGTGTTTGCGTTGATCGTGCTGGCGCTGATCCAGCCGCATCGGAAAGCCTGGGATGCCGACCGCGGCGCTGCCGGCAAGGAAAAACGCGCAACATTCGGCGGCGTGCCCCTGGTGGTGCGTACGCCGGGACTGCGCTGGATTTCGCTGGTGGCGATGATTTTTTCGGGAATCCAGCGTTGCGTGATGAGTTTTACCGTGATCTACCTGGTCGCCGAAAAAAATCTGGGACTGATCGAAGCGGGCGTACTGTTCTCGGTGGTGCAAGTCGGCGGCTCGGTGGCACGGATCTGCTGGGGCTGGCTGGCCGACCGGTTGCGCAGCAGCATCGCCGTGCTGGCGATCATTGGCGTGGTGGCGGCGGCTTCCATCCTCGCCATGCTGCATGTGGACATGAGCAACAAGTTATTGATTTATATTATATTTTTTGTGCTTGGCGCGACGTCACTGGGCTGGAACGGCGTGTTCCATGCCGAGGGTGCGCGACTGAGCCCCCCGGGCCTGGTGAGCATGGTCGCGGCGGGCACGACGTTTTTCGTGTTTGGCGGGGTGCTGTTGGGGCCGGCGCTGTTTGCGATGGTCTACGGGGTGCTACAGAGTTATTCGCAGACGTTTCAACTGATGATGATTCCCTCGCTGATCGCGCTGGTGCTGCTGGAGGCCGCACGGCGCGCCACGCCGCGGGAAAAAGCGTGACTGCTGCCGCGCCTTCGATGACGGTGGTGCTGGTCGCGGCGACGCTGGCGCAGGTGGCCTCGGCCATGGGTATCGCGATATTTCCGGTACTCGCGCCGCAGCTGGCAGCCATGCTCGGCGTCGACGCGTCCATGGTCGGTTATCAGATCAGCATCCTATTCGGTGCCGCATTGCTGGCATCGAGTGCGGTCGGCACCATCGTGCTGCGCTGGGGTGCCTGCCGGTCGATGCAGTGGTCATGCTGGCTCGCTGCCGCCGGCATGGCGGTCGCGCTTGCCGGACAACTATGGCTGATGCCGCTGGCCGGGGCATTCATCGGTGCCAGCAACGCGCTGGCCGCCGCGGGCGCTGCCCATTTGCTGTTCCGCTTCGGTATGCCGCAGAACCGCAACCTGGTGTATTCGATCAAGCAGGCGGGCGTGCCGCTGGGCTGGGCGGCAATCGCGCTGATCGCGCCGTGGCTGACGCTGACTTTCAGCTGGCGTGCGCCGATGGTCCTGGTGCTGATTTATTCCGCGGCCTGCGCCTTGTGGCTCGGTCAATTCCGCGCTGTCTGGGATGACGACCGCGATCCTGGCGCGGCCGCCAAAACCGGCGTGTTCACCGGCATGCAGGTGCTGTGGCGGTATCCGACGCTGCGCTACATGTCGATCGCGGCATTTTTCTTTTCATTCGTGCAGCTTTGCCTCGGATCGTTCACGGTCAACCTGCTGGTGCAGGAGGTCGGCTACAGCCTCGTTGCCGCCGGCGTGATGCTGTCGCTGGTGCAGGTTTCCGGCATGTGCGGGCGCATGATGTTCGGCTGGCTTGCCGATCGCGCCGGCAATGCCATTTCCGTGCTGCTGATTACCAACCTGCTGGCGGGCGTGTGCTGTGCGCTCACGCTGCTGCTGCCGGTGGGCTGGCCGGTCGCCTTGCTCACCGTGTTCTACATCGTGTTCGGGCTGGTGGCGTACGGCTGGAACGGCATCATGCACGCCCAGGTCGCGCGGCTCAGCCCGCAGGGCATGGTCAGCGTGACCACCGGTGGCATGATGATGTGGGTGTTCGCGGGGATTCTCGCGGGCCCGTCGCTGTTTGCGACCGCGTACCGGATCACCGGCAGTTACGTGTCCACCTATGGCGGTGTCGCGCTGGTCGCTCTGACGGGTGCCGTCGTGGTGTGGGTGGCGCGGCGATCGGTGATGGCACAGGCGGCAGGGTCATGAGCGGACAGCCTGCATCGCCGGTGGTCGCGGTGGTCGCAGCGACGACTGCGGCACAGGTTGCGGGAGCGATGGGCGCCGCGGTATTTCCGGTGATCGCTCCGGAGCTTGCGTTGTCCCTCGGTGTGGAAGCGTCGATGATCGGCTACCAGATGAGCCTGATTTACGGTGCGGCGATGCTCGGCTCGATGTCATTCGCCTGGATGGTGGCGCGTTACGGCGGCTGCCGCACCACGCAGATCGGCATGGCCTGCTGCGTGGCGGGCCTGGCGGCGGGCTTTCATTCCAGCATCGCGGCGCTGGCGGTGACCTCGGTACTGATCGGGGTGGCGATGAGCATCAACCTGCCGGCAGCAGCGCATCTGCTGTTCCGCTTCAGTCCGCCGCAGCACCGCAACTTCATTTTTTCGCTGAAGCAGACCGGTGTCCCGCTCGCCTGGGCGCTGATGGCGCTGATAGCGCCCACGGTGACGCTGACCTGGGGCTGGCGCTGGGCGTTGGCGCTGGTGCTGCTGTCGGCACTGGCGACGCTGCTCGCGATGCAACCGGCACGCGAGCGCTGGGACGATGACCGGCGCCCGGACCTGCCGGTGCGGGCGCGGGTGTTCGAGGGCGTGCAGCTGGTATGGCGGCTGCCGGCATTGCGCTGGCTCGGGGTTGCGGCCTTCGGCATGGCTTTCGTGCAGCTGTGCGTCAGCACTTTTACGGTGATCATGCTGGTCGAAGAGGGTGGTTACTCGCTGGTTGAAGCCGGACTGATGCTGTCGGTGGCGCAGATTGCCGGCGTGCTCGGGCGGATTGCCTGGGGCTGGCTCGCCGACCGCACGCATGACACCCTGCGCGTGCTGCACGGGCTGACTGCCGGCATGCTGCTGTGCTGCATCGCCGTCGCATTTCTGCAGCCGGGCTGGCCGGTGCTGATGACGGCAGTGCTGTTTGCAGTGTTCGGCGCTACGGCGATCGGCTGGAACGGGCTCTATACCGCCGAGGTCGCGCGGCGCAGCCCGCCGGGGCAGGTCAGTATCGCGACCGGCGGGGCCATGGTTTGGAATTTCGCCGGCATACTCGCCGGGCCCACAGCGTTCGCGCTGGTCTACCAGCAGCTGGGCAGCTATGCCTGGACCTACGGCAGCATGGTGCTGATGGTGGTGGTCATATTTTGCGCGCTTGCCGGCAGCCGGCGCGCATTGCGCCGGGAGCGTTGATGGAGCAGTTGAGCATGTGGCAGCTGGTGTTCAGTGCCGCGGTGGTGACGGTGGCCTTTGCGGTGCGCGGGGGCACCGGCTTTGGCGGCGGGGCAATTGCCGTGCCGCTGCTGGCACTGGTGTTTCCGGTGCAGGTCACCGTGCCGGTGGTCACCGTGCTCAACATGCTGTCGTCCATCGGTCAGGGCGTCGTCGACTGGCGCAGCATCGTCTGGCGCGAAATCCGGCGCATCCTGCCCGGCAGCCTGCTCGGGGTCTTCCTCGGCGTCTGGCTGCTGACGCTGTTCGACCCGCAGCCGCTGGGGCGGGCGCTGGGCATATTCGTCGTGCTGTATGCGGTTTATGCGATGGTTTTCGCCGGCCGGACGCCGGTGATTCCGGCGCGATGGATGCTCCCCGTGGCGGCGGTGACCAGCCTCGCCGCCGGCGTCATCGGTTCGCTGTTTGGCGGGGCGGCAGGGCCGGTCTACGTGATTTATCTGAATTCCGTACGGCTGGGCAAGGACGCTTTCCGGGTGACCATCACCACCATCATGCTGTTTCAGGGGCTGACGCGCATCGCCGGCTACGCAATGCTGGGTCTCTACAACGAACAGACGCTGCTGCTGCTGGCGGCAGCGTTGCCGATGGTGATCGTGGGTTCGTGGCTGGGTGCGCGGGTGGTGCGTCAATTCGATCCCGTACTGTTCAATCGTGCGGTGGGGGCCGTGCTGCTGGTGAGTGGCATGGCACTGATTTTCAAGTGAACCGATGGCTGAACTGAGCTATTGGCAGCTGGCATGGATTGCGGCGGTGTTCTTTTTCGCTTTTGTGGTGCGCGGCATGTCCGGGTTCGGCGCCGGCATGATTGCAGTGCCGCTGCTGGCTTTTGCGATTCCGCTGCAACTCGCAGTACCGCTGTGCAGCCTGCTGGTATTCGTGCTGTTCGTCATCCTGGTCATTCGCGACCGGCGCGAAGTGGTGTGGTCCGAACTGCGGCTGCTGGTGCCGCCGACGATCATCGGTGCGCTGGCCGGGCTGTGGCTGTTTGCGATGCTCGACAACCGCATGCTGGTGATGATGCTGGGCTCGTTCCTGGTGCTCTATGCAAGCTACATGCTCGCCGTCAGCGTACTCGGCCTGCCGCAGTTGCGCTGTTCGCAGCGGTGGGCGCTGCCCGTCGGCTTCTTCGGCAGTTTTTTCGACACGCTGTTCGGTGGCGGCGGCGGAACTCTGGTGGTGATTTACATCAACGCCCGCGGCATCGGCCGGGCGGGGTTTCGTGCGACCGTGGCAGCGTTGTGGTTCACGGAGATGATCACGCGTATCGGCGGTTATGCCTGGGCCGGCTTTTATGACGCGCGAACGCTGGTGCTGTTCGCGCTGCTGCTGCCGCTGATGTGGGCGGGGACAGTGGTGGGCGAACGTCTCGGCAACAGGGTAAGCAGCGACACGTTCACGCGTATCCTCGCCGTGATGCTGCTGGCCAGCGGGGCAAGCCTGTTGGCGAAGTGAGTGGGGCGGCCGGCGGACTAGCGCAGGAAGATGACCACGGGGAAGACGGCGACGGCAAGGACCAGCACGAGCCACTCCAGCTTGTTGCGTTTGAGCCAGCCGGTGAAGTGCAGTATCAGTACGATGATTGCAATGACATAAAAAGCATAAAACGCCATTTCCACGCCCCCTGTGAATTTGGCTGAAAGGATAACCGAATTCAGCAGTGCTCGCTATTGGCGATTACGGCGCGCCGCATGGGCGCGGCGAAACTGCGGCGGTTGGCCCCGAACATGGCGACCGCATGGCCCGTGGATCGCCACGGCATCAGGGTGGTCCCGCGCTGCGGCGTTGGCAAACAGTCCGCGGCTCGACCCACGCGCGCCCGCGCCTTGGCCCTGGCGCACTGCAGCCGGTGATTTCGCGTACAACATGGTTGCCCGATGCGGGGGTTTCCCTGGACCGTCGCGCGTGCGTGCGTGTTTTTCCTAACTAATTGTTTATTCTGAATGTTTTTTCATTGAGCGCATTGCGTTCGCACCCTCAGGTGATGACACGCGGTTACCCGGGATTTTTTTATAATGAATTGCAGGACAGGTTGCCAACCTGTTGATTGACAGCGCAAAATGCCGAGGCCATGAGGTGGTCCAGCGGTTAATAATCTTGGGGGGGCAGGTGGCACGTATCGCAGTGTTCAATCAGAAAGGCGGCGTCGGCAAAACGACGACGACGTTGAACCTGGCGGGCCTCCTTGCGCGGCGCGGCGCCGATCCGCTGGTCATCGATCTCGATCCACAAGCCCATCTGACCCGTGTATCCGGTGTTGCGGTGCCGAGACCCGAAGCCAGTCTCTACGGACTCTACGCGCACGGCACGCCGCTGGCGGTGCTGACTTTCCCCACACGTAATGGCTGGAAACTGGTGCCGTCGCATATCGAGCTGTCGAAAATCGACACGCGATTCGGCAAGGGGCACGGTGTGCTGGGACGCCTCGATACCGCGCTGAATCGCGAGCCGCCCGGGCGCGCGGTGCTGATGGATGTATGCCCAATGCTCGGTGTGCTGTCGCTGGGCAGCGTGTTCGCCGCCGACGGCGTGATCGTTCCGATTTCCAGCGACTATCTGGCAATGCATGGGGCCATGCAAATGGAGCGTACGCTGAAGGCGCTGGAGCCGGTGCTGAAGAAGCGGGTACCGCGGCGCTACCTGATTACGCGCTATGACGGGCGGCGCCGCATGTCGGTCGATGTCGAGCGCCAGTTGCGCGAGCGCTACGGCGACGAGGTTTGTGCGACGCGCATCGCCGAGAATGTCAGCTTGGCCGAAAGTCCCGGCTCCAATCGGGATGTGTTCGAGCATGCCCCTGACAGCCGCGGCGCCAAACACTACATGGATCTGCTTGACGAACTGCTTGCTGCGGACTTTATCCGCCTGCCTGAAAACGGGACGGCCACGGCCGCGCGGATTCCGTCACCGGCGGCGGGAACGACGCTGCAACAGCAGAATATCGTGCGCGCCGCCGCTGCAGTGGCGGCGGGTCTACGACTGGTCCACGGCGGTCGCAAGAGCGGTTGAGGCGAACCCGCGCGGCGCGGCAGCGACCAGGTCAACAGCACGTGCCCGGCGCAGCTTCATGTTGCGCTATCGGATATCGCCCTGCTTGCTGATCAGCGAGATGACGTCCTCCAGGTCGACCCCGTCGTCCCGGGTCCCCGGTGACGGTTCGCTGCAATCCAGGATCTCGCAATTTTTGTAGATCTGCCGAATTCTGGTCTCGGCGTCAGCGCGGGTGCGCGCCTGCACCATCAGATTGTCCACGACCATGCCGCCGCGGGTCTTGATCCTGAATCCGAACTTGCTCATGTCGGCCATGTGCATGCTCCCATAGCGTGAGGTTCAGGAGTCGTCGGCCTGCAGTTCCTGCCGGAAGCGTTTGAAATTCTGGACGTAATGGTCCGCGATGCGGTTGATGCCCTTGATCTGTTCGGCAGACAACTGACGCACCACCTTGCCCGGGGCGCCGAGTACCAGCGAGCCGTCGGGAATTTCCTTGCCTTCCCCGATGAAGGCGCCGGCACCGATCAGGCAGTTTTTGCCGATTTTCGCGCCGTTGAGGATCACGGCCTTGATGCCGACGAGGCTGCCCTCGCCGATGGTGCAGCCATGCAGCATCGCCATGTGGCCGACACTGACGTTTTTCTCCAGCTTCAGCGGGAACCCGGGGTCGGCATGCAATACCGAGCCGTCCTGGACTTGCGCGTTTTCACCGATGGTGATCGTGTCGCTGTCGCCACGCAGTACACAGTTCCACCAGATGCTGGCATTGTTCTCGAGTATCACGCTGCCGATGACAGTGGCGTTGGGGGCAATCCAGTAGTCGCCGTTGCAGACGACCTTGCGTTCCCCGAGGCGGTATTTCATCGGTGCGACTCCCGGATGTTCGAGATCAGAAACCGACCGCCTGGCCGTCGGTGCGCCGTTCGGATGCCGCAAAATAGCCGTCATCCATTTTGTAGATCAGCTGCGCGCGACCGAAATCGGTGGACCAGCGGTCGGCCTGCGGCATGTCATGACCGCGTGCGCGCAACTGCGCGAGTGTATCCGCGGATACGCCATGTTCAACGCCGACCTTGAGGCCGGTATCGATGCGCCAGCGCGGCGCATCCGCAGCCGCCTGCGGGTTCTGGCCGTAGTCGACCATGCGCGAGATGACCTGCATGTGTCCTTGCGCCTGCATCGAGCCGCCCATCACGCCAAAACTCATCACGGGTTTGCCGTTCTTCGTCAGGAACCCCGGAATGATGGTGTGGAAGGGCCGTTTGCGCGGGGCCACGACGTTGGCGTGGCCGGGCTTCAGGCTGAAGCCATAGCCGCGGTTCTGCAGGCTGATGCCGGTGCCGGGTACGACCACGCCCGAGCCGAAGCCGGCGAAATTCGACTGGATGTACGACACCATCATGCCGGACTCGTCGGCGGCGGTCAGGTACACGGTGCCGCCCTTGGCAGGATTGCCAAACGCGGGTTGCTGCGCCTTTTTCATGTCGATCAGCTGCGCGCGTTGTTTCAGGTAGGCCTTGTCGAGCATCTCCGAGGGTTTGATGCGCATCGTTGCCGGATCGGAGACATATTCGTTGATGTCGGCGAAGGCGAGTTTCATGGCCTCGATTTGCAGATGCATGCTGTCGGGAGAGTCGACCGGCAGTTTTGCGACATCGAAGTTCTCGAGTATGCCCAGTGCGATCAGTGCGGCGATGCCCTGGCCGTTGGGCGGGATTTCGTGCAGCGTGTAGCCGCGGTAGTCGATGCCGATGGGTTCCACCCAGTCAAGCGCATGGCTGGCGAGGTCGTCGAGGGTCATCGCGCCGCCGTGCTGCTTGGCCCAGGCGACAATCTTCTCGGCAAGGTCGCCCTTGTAGAACGCTTCACCCCTGGTCTCTGCAATTCGTGCCAGGGTCTTGGCCTGCGCCGGAAACGAGAACTTCTCGCCGGGTGCCGGCGCGCGGCCCCGCGGCATGAAGGCCTCGGCATATCCCGGCTGATTTTTCAGTTCCGGTGCCTGGTTGGCCCACAGCCGCGCGATCGTCGGCGTCACCATGTAGCCATCGGCGGCATATTTGATTGCCGGCTCGAACAGGTCGGCGAACGGCAGTTTGCCGAATTTCCGCGACATTTCCACCCATGCCGATACGCAGCCCGGCACGGTGACCGAATCCCAGCCGCGCTGCGGCATGGTCTGCGCGCCCCTGAACCGCTCTGGCGTCCATGCTGCCGGCGAGCGTCCCGAGGCGTTCAGGCCGCGCAGTTTCTTGCCGTCCCACAAGATGCAGAACGCGTCGCTGCCGATGCCGTTGCTGGTCGGCTCGAGCACCGTCAGTGAAATTGCCGTGGCGAGGATCGCGTCGACCGCGTTGCCGCCTTTCAGCAGCATGCGTAATCCGGCCTGGGCGGCGAGCGGCTGCGAGGTGGCGACGGTGTTGCGTGCCAGTACCGGCATGCGCTGCGAAGTGTAGGGGAACTGGAAATCCAGGGGGGGCATGGTGTTTCTCGAAAAAGACATTCAAAAAATACGGGGCGCGTGGCCCCGTATTTTAACCCACTGCGTGTCGGTTCAGTTCGGCTGGATGCCGGCGGCACGGGCAACCTTGATCCATTTCTGGATTTCGGCGCGGTTGAATTGGTCATGCGCTTCCGGCGAACTGCCATTCGGCTCTGCGCCCTGATCAAGCAGTGTCTTGTTGACCTTGGGATCCTTCAGCGCCTGTACCAGCGCGGAGTTGACCCGGGTGACGATCGGCTTCGGCAGGTTGGCGGGGCCGAACATCGAGAACCCGCTGGAGACCACGAAATCCTTCAGGCCCTGTTCCTGCATCGTCGGCACGGTCGGCGCCGCAGGAGAACGTTTTGCGCCAGTCTGCGCGATCATGCGCAGCTTGCCGGTGGCGACATGCGGCACGGCGGCCGGCATGCTCGGGAACTGCATCTGCACGTGGCCGCCGACCAGGTCGATCATCGACGGGCCGCTGCCCTTGTAATGCACGGCGGTGATCTTGATGTTGGCGCTGGAGATCAGCAGTTCCGCGGACAGATGTCCCACGGTGCCGACGCCGGCGGTCGAATAAAAGATGTCATTGGGCCGTGCCTTGGCCAGCGCGATGAACTCCTGCAGGTTCTTCGCGGGCAGCGAAGGGTGAATCACGAACGCGGTGGGGACGTCGGCGACGATACCGATCGGCGTGAAGTCCTTGACCGAGTCGTAAGGCAGCTTCTTGACCATCGCCGGGTTGATGGTATGGCCGGCCGAAGCCATCAGCAGGGTGTAACCGTCGGGTGCGGCGCGCATCACCGCCTCGGTGCCGATCATGCCGCCGGCACCGCCGCGGTTGTCGATGATGATCTGCTGGCCGATGATTTCGGCCATTTTCGGCGCGAAGATGCGGCCGATGATGTCGGTGTTGCCGCCGGCGGCGAAGGGAATGACCATGCGGATGGTTTTTGCGGGATAGGTCTGCGCGGACGCGGCGCCGGCTGCGGCCAGAATGCATGCGGCTGCGGCGATCCGGAATCGGGTCAGGTTCATCGGTAGTCTCCTCGAGTTGGCGCTGCGATCGGATTGGCCGCAGGCGGTCTGTGTCGTTGCGGAGTTTACCAAGCCTGTGCCGGTTGGCACGGTCAGGGTCCAATCCGTGGCCGGCTCGGGTGCGGGGCGCGCGGCCGGGGGTAGAATCTGCCGATGCCGCCGCATACCGGCGGTGGATTCCGGAGATCGAGGCATGAGCGCCAAACGCATGACCATCATGGGCACCCGGCACGTGGTTGCGGCCGGGCATTATCTTGCGGCGCACGCGGCCTTCGAGATTCTCGAAGCCGGCGGCAATGCCGTCGACGCCGGCGTTGCCGCGGGGCTTGCCATCGGCGTGCTGCAGACCGAGAAGGTCAATATCGGCGGCGTCGCGCCGCAGATCATCTACACCGCGAAGGACCGCAAGATCCGCTCGATCGACGGCCTCGGCGTGTGGCCGCAGGCGGTGACGCCGGACTACTTCCTCAAGAAGCACGGCGGCAAGATTCCGCCCGGCGTCGAGCGCTGCGTGGTGCCAGCCGCCCCCGATGCCTGGATCACCGCGCTACAGCACTTCGGCACCATGAGTTTCGGCGAGGTGGCCTCGGCGGCGATCCGTTTCGCCAGCGAGGGCTTCCCGATGTATCCGCTGATGGCGGACTTCATCGCCGACAACACCGACAACTATTCCCGCTGGCCCTCGAGCAGGAAAGTGTTCATGCCCGGCGGCAAGCCGCCGGTGCCGGGCAAGGTCTTCGTGCAGGCCGACCTCGGGCGCACGCTGAAATACATGGCCGACGAGGAGCGCCGCGCGAAGCGCAAGGGCCGCAAGGCCGGGCTGCAGGCCGCGCGCGATGCCTTCTACAAGGGCGACATCGCGAAGGCGGTGACCAAATGGATCGCCGGGCAGGGCGGCCTGATGCGCTACGAGGACTTCGCGAACTTCAAGGTCAACTTCGAGCCGACCGTGAAGTCGAAGTTCGGCAACATCGAGCTGCACGCCTGCGGGCCGTGGTCGCAGGGGCCGGCGCTGCCGATGGCGCTGAACATCCTCAAGGGCTACGACCTGAAGGCCATGGGGCACAACACGTCGCAGTACATCCACGTCGTCACCGAGGCGCTGAAACTGGCCTTCGCCGACCGCCACCAGCATTTCGGCGACCCGAAGTTCGTCAAGGTGCCGCTCGCCGGCCTGCTGTCGGAAAAATACGCCGGCTGGCGGCGCACACTGATCCGCGCCGACCGCGCCTGGCCGGAAATGCCGCCCGCCGGCGACCCGAAATCGCTGACCGCGCTGCAGAACATCTGTATGCCGGAACCCCAGCCCGACGCAGCGCCGGGGCCGGGCGACACCTCCTACCTCTGCGTGATCGACCGCCACGGCAACGCCTTTTCGGCGACGCCCTCCGACGGCTCCGACAAGACGCCGATCATCCCGGGCGTGGGCATCGTGTGTTCGGGGCGCGGCACGCAGTCGTGGGGAGACCCCAGCCATCCGTCCTCGGTGGCGCCGGGCAAACGCCCGCGCTTGACGCCGAACCCGGCGCTGGCGCTGAAAAACGGCCGTGCCTACATGCCCTTCGGCACGCCCGGCGGCGACGTGCAGATCCAGGCGATGATCCAGGTCTTCCTCAACGTCAACGTCTTCGGCATGTCGGTGCAGGACGCGGTGGAAGCGCCGCGCTTCGCCAACTACAGCTATCCCGGCTCCTTCGAGCCGCATCCGTATTTCCCGGGGCGGCTGTACCTGGAGTCGCGCATCGACAAGGCCGCCGGCGAGGCGCTGGCGGCGATGGGCCACAAGGTCTACTGGTGGGACGACATGACCTGGCTTGCCGGCTCGGTGTGCACCATCGTCAACGACCACGCCCAGGGCGTGCTGCACGGCGGTGCCGATCCGCGGCGGCCGGCCTACGTGCTGGGCTGGTAACAATGCGTATCCGGCGTGGCATGAATGCTGCTCCGGAGCCATGCACCGGCATGTGCCGGCATAACAAGAGGAGAGCAGTCATGAATACACTCAGCCGTGCGCTGGTCGCTGTGGCGGCGACCGGTACTGTCGTCTTTGCCGGCGCTGCCGTCGCGGCGGCGGCCTATCCCGAACGTCCGGTGCGCATGATCGTCGGCTTCCCGCCGGGCGGCGCCGCCGATATCCTCGGCCGCATCGCAGCCCAGCAACTGGGTGACCGCATCGGCCAGCAGGTGGTGGTCGACAACCGCGGCGGTGCCGGCGGCCTGATCGCCACCGAGATCGCGGTCAAGGCCAATCCCGACGGCTACACGCTGCTGTTTTCGTCGATTCCGCACGTGATCAACCCGCACCTCTACAAGAAAGTGTCCTACGACGCGCTGAAGGACTTCGTGCCGGTGGTGCAGTTCGTCGCAGTGCCGCTGATGATGGCGAGCGGCAACAGCTTTCCCGCCAAAACCGTCGCCGAACTGATCGCGTATTCGAAGGCAAACCCGGGCAAGGTCAACTACGGTTCGGGCGGCAGCGGCTCGTCGAGCCATCTTGCGATGGAGCTGTTCAAGTCGATGACCGGCACGCGCATGGAGCATATTCCGTACAAGGGCGTGGGTCCGCTGGTGACCGACATGCTGGGCGGCCAGATCGCGCTGACGATTTCGAGCGCGGTGCCGTTGTCGCCGCAGGTCAAGGCCGGCAAGCTGCGCGGCCTGGCGGTGACCAGTCCCAGGCGTTCGGCGGCGTTTCCGGAGTTGCCCGCCATCGCCGAAACCGTCAAGGGTTACGAGGTGATCAACTGGTTCGGCATTTTTGTGCCGGCGGGCACGCCGTCCGTGGCGGTGAGCCGCGTCAACACCGCGCTGAACGAGGCGCTGCGTTCCCCCGAACTGGTCAAGACCCTCAACGCACGCGGCGCAGACGCGGTCGGCGGCAGCGCCGAAGGCTTTGCCAGGGTGGTGCGCGCGGACTTCGCGAAATGGGGGCGCGTGGTCAAGGATTCCGGCGCGAAAGTCGATTGAGCATGGCCGAAACGCTGCCCGATCCGCGGGAAGCCGCGGCGGATGCAGCCAACCCCCTGCTTGCTGTTGCCGCGCAGACGGATGATGCATCGCTGCGCGTCGCACTGCAGGATGCGCTGGCTGCCGGCGACGATGCCGGCCTCCGTGCCGCGCTGCGCGCGCAGCCGCCGGCCCGCGCGCAGCGCGTCGCGCGCTCGCTCGCCGCAGCAGTCGACGCCCGCGGCGAAGGTATCGGTCTGCGTTTTTTCGCAATACCGCTGGTGATCGTTGCCGGCGCGCGCAATCGCAACACGGTGCCGGGCGCGTTGCCCGAAGTCGGGAAGATCGCCGCGTTGCTGGAGCAGCATGGCGCCGTCGGCGTCACGCGCAACTTCGGCCTCGGCAACGCGCTGGTCAGTGCCGAGGCGCTCGATGCGCTGTCGCCCTCGGCGCTGTGGCGGGCCGCTGCCGATCCGTCGCAGCGCGCGCCGCTCGATGCGCTGCAGCCCGAACCGATCGCTGTCGCCGGCGGCCGCGAGCAGGTGCAGCTGCGTTTCATCACCGGCGCCGGCATCACGCCGCAGCACCTGCCGTCCTTTCTCGAATCGGCCTCCAACATCGGCACCTGGGGCATGGTGATGACGAAAGAACTCGCGCGCCAGCTTGCCCGGCCCGGCCTTGAAATCCTGCCGATGCCGCGTTCGCCACAGCCGCTGCTCAACGCGGCCCATGCCGGGCGCCGCGCCCAGCTCGAAGCCGCGCTGAGCCTATTCCTCGGCAATACGCTGCGCCGTTTCCGCATGGCCGTCGGCGATCCCGAAGCCGTGCTGTCGGCGCATCGCCTCGACGGCGGCGCCGGCGAACTGCGGCTGAGCTTGAGCACGCCGCTCGACGATTCATTGTTTGAAGGCTTTGCCTGGCCGCTGCAGCCGCAGGATGAGGCAGCGGAGGTGACGCAACTGTTTCAAACCGTGCTGGCCGAATGTCGCGTGACGAACGTGACGCTGCTGGACCGGGTGCTGCCGGATCGGTTGACGGGCGGTGCGGTATTCGTGGCGGGGCGGATGCTGGAGGGCTTGGGCCGGGAGCCGGCGCGGCATTGAACGTATTTTGTAGAGATTATCTGTCTATTGATGTCTTTATTCAGAATAACTGCATTAAGCCTCTTACTTGCCGTCGCAGGTTGCTGCACTTTTTGTGGAACCGATGTATTCGTGCGACCTGCTCAATATGAGCCAAACCTTGTTTATGTCACCTTGGGCTGGGAAATTGTTGAGGCACCAGGTGGAGTTCGATCAGATGCGACAAGGCAGCGAGTGATGAAGGAGCTAGAAAAATCGAAAGTTTGTTCTAAGGGCTATGTATTTAAGCAGTTCGTTGGAAATACCAGCGCGCATTACACGTTTCAGGCAAATTGTGAATGAATAGGGTCGGTGTAAGTTAGTCGTTAATGAACTTGGGCGGTTCACTCTGTTTAGTCAGTCTGAAA
>Ga0105107_10001095_pt1 | contig 17627 bp, 15 predicted proteins | sample PPLLaktember2015_6_FD_79335 | JGI IMG/M metagenome (GOLD analysis project Ga0105107, IMG submission 79335) | Freshwater sediment microbial communities from Prairie Pothole Lake near Jamestown, North Dakota, USA - PPLs Lake P8 Core (1) Depth... | ecosystem: Environmental > Aquatic > Freshwater >...
AGAGGGATTCGTTTTCACTCACGTGCTGATAGAAGTGCGCCGCCTCGGCCACGGTGCCGGTCTCCATGGCGCGTTCGGCGGCGATCCAGCCGTACCGTGCGGCCAAGTCACGCTCTCCGGCGCGCGCGTAATGGATCGCGAGCTCTCCGGCCGCGTCGTCGGACGCCTCCGCCATGATGTGCTGGGCGACCGCGCGGTGATTGACAGCCCTCCGTACATCGCCGATGCGCCGATAGATCGCGCTACGAAACAGGTCGTGGGATATGCGCACTCGGTCGTGCTCCGCCTCCACTAGGCGTGCGCGGCGAAGCTCCTCGACGGCATCGGTGGTGTCGTCGAGCCCTAGGTCCGCGAGCGCCATGAGGCCCGAAACGCGCATGGGGCGAGCGGCGACCGCGAGGAGCCCGGCGAGCTTCATGGCGGGACTGCTGAGGTTCTCGAAGCGGCTGCTGAGGATCTGCTCCAGCGACACGGGGATGCTGACGGCGTCGACGGGTTGCTCGGGGATCTTCAGTCGCCCGGCCACGTAATCGCGCGTGAGCTCCGTGAGATACAAAGGGTGAAGACAGGCGAGCTCACAGATCTGACGAGAGCGACCCTCCCCGATCTGCCCCTGCCCGAGGAATCTGACGAGCTGCATGGCTTCGTCCTGAGAGAGCTCACGGAGGTCGATCCGCCGGATGGGGAGGCCATCCTTGTTCGACAGGTACTTGGCGACCGGATCGTTTGCCGACACGAGCTCGGGACGGATCGCCGCCATGACACCCAAGGGGCCGCTCACCCATCGACGCTGAACGAACTGGAGCGCCGCCACGGTCGTCGCGTCCGCCCAATGGAGGTCGTCGAGGAAGAGGATGGTGGGCTTCTCGTGAGCCAGGCGCTGCAACAGCAGGAAAAACGCGTCGAGGAGTCGACGGGGAAGAGCGGTCTCCTGGATGGGTGGCAGCTCACCCGCGGGCTCGTCGAGCGTACCCGCCGGCAGGACCGCACCGATGACCGCACTCCACGGCCGCCCGAGCGCGGTCAGGTGCGTCTGGAGGTCCACCCCGCGGAGGGCGTCGAGCAGCGGATTCAACGGGATTCGCGACTCGAGCTCGACCGCCTGTGCCGAAAGACACCGAACGTCGCGTGCCAACGCCTCACGGTGGAGCTCGCGGAGGAGCTTGGTCTTGCCGATGCCCGATTCCCCACTCACGAGCACGAAACCGAAGCGGTTCTCCGCGATCTGATCGAACAAGGATCGGGCTGACGCGACGGCCTCGAGTCGCCCGATCAGTGGCGCGGTCGGCTCGCTCCGCTGCCCGTTCGAGATACTGCGTGACAGCTTGCGAACGCGTCCGATCGCCTGCCGAATCGCGGCGTCCGAAGCGCGGGCATCCACTCCAGACTCCATGTAAGCTGCGAACGCCCGCTCGGCTGCTTCGAAGTCGCCTGACGCCCCTCGCGCTTCGATGAGCCGTGCGAGAGCCGGTAGATCGGTGGGGTCCATGACGTGCAGAGCCTCCGCGGCATCGCGAGCGGACCGCCAATCCGAGCCTTCGACGCCGCGACTCCACTTGGCGACAGCTCGGCCGGCGACTCTCTTGATCACGCTGTCGTTCATGGATGAGCGCCAGTCATGGAAGCCGTCGGCGAGCCCATCGCCGGCCACGTCGCAGAATCCCCGGCTCGCGAGGGTCGCCGCCTGCAGCAGGTCGTCGCGATCGAGCGCCCGCTCGAACTCCCTTAGATCGCAGGCGACCGCCGACAGCGACGCGAGGTCGTCACCTCGAGATTCGATCAGCACGACGCCCGTCTTGGCCCGAACTTCCACGAGGAGCTGCCGGATGCGATGCCGCACGTCGGCGTCGGCCTCCTCGCGCCAGAGGAGCTCCGCGACGCACGGACGCGCGATGCCTTCGCGTCCGTGGCCATACACGACGGCGACCAGTCCGAGCTGAAGAGGCGAGAGCCGCACGGGCGAATCGGCTCTCAGCACCCTCGGGATTCCGAAGAGCTGAACACGGAAGCTCGACGCTGTACCGTCGGTCATCGGCTGCGCCATGGCGTATCGGAGGTGGGGCGCGGGGGCGTGAATGTCCGCATCGCGCCGTCAGGTTGCAACGCCGTCTTTGGAGCTCACGACGATTGCGTGGCCGTCGATCGCCGCAGGCGCCGAGGAGCCCGATCGGGCGTAGGGCGACTCCCCCGCGTCAGTGTCGGCGTGAGGGCTCCGATCTCCGCTTCCTGCCTGAGCCATGCCTCGAGGATCCATTCCCATCCGAGCCGCTCGCGGATCTCACTCGGCCTATGGCCGATCAGTCGCTCCATCTGATTGCTCACCGAGAACCCGTCGGGATATCCGTGTTCGATCGCGATCGAGGCGACGGTCGCCTCGCTGTTCTGCAGCTTGGCCGCGACGCGAAGCAGACGAGCCATCTGCAACCAATGGGAAGGAACGGGCAAGCCTCGGCTCATGAATCGACGGCCGATGGCCCGACGAGACAGATAGAGGCTGCGCGACATGGCGGACACCGACCGTAGCTCAGCGGAGAGATCGACGATGCGCCGGATGATGTGGGCGGTTTCGCGGTCGATGCCCAGCCCCCGCCACGAGAGGTAGTCGGTGACGTCGCTGGCCAGGTCGTAGGGTGGCCGGCGGAGCGCCTGAGCCAAGTCGGTGGGATGAGGCTCGGTATGAAAGGGCAGGATCCCATGGGGTCGCGAGCGTTCCACCGCCATGCGGACGTCTCGGTCGAGCGCAACCTCGAGCCCCGGCGGAAGCACCACCAGCAACGACATCCCGCCCGGCCGGTCGGCGACCGCATCCAGGGACGCGGCGTAGCGACTCCCCATGCACCACACGAGGGCCGTCCCCGGCTCGCGGCCTCGCTCCCGCATTTCCCCGGGGCCTTTGGTCACCGGATGGAGCGAGGTGTACGGGTGCGCGAGCACGCTCAGCATGGGCTGGGTCATCGTAGGCTCCGAGGGCGGTGGTGGATGAGCGCTACGATAAACGTGAGGCGTCAGGGCCCCGTCAGGACGCGGCGCCGTCCGGCGAACCGACCTTCTGCCCGATCATGACGCCACTCTGAACTCGCCAGACTTCTCGGAGGGAACGCACGACGCAACACGCGAACTCTGGCGGAATGGCTGGATAAAGCGCATGTTTCAGAACCAGAATTCGAGTTTCTATCATGCCGCACATCACTGATCCCAAACAGGCCCGCTCACGGCGGACGTTGGAGCGGATCGTGACCGCCGGCCTCGAGCTCCTCGAGGAGGGCGGCCCGGACGCGGTTACCGTGCAGGCGGTGGTCTCGAAGGCTCGGTCCTCGGTCGGCTCCTTCTACGCGCGATTCAAAGGTAAGGACGACCTCCTCGCGCATCTCCGCGACCGCGTGCGTGAATCGGCCGCGTCGGAATGGCGTGAGACGGTCGGCACGGCGTCGTGGGAGACCTCCCTCGAAGGCATCGTCACGGGGACGGTCGACCTCCTCCTCGACCTCCGGCCGGGTTACGACGCTCGGATCCGCTCGGCTGACCGGCTGATCGCCGGAGGAGACGATGACGAGCCGACGCGGAAGGCGCTCGACGAGCTGGCGGCGAGGCTGCTCGAGCGCAGGGACGAGATCACGCACACCGATCCGGAGAGCGCGGTGCGCGTCGGTCTGGCTGCGGTGCTCGGCGTGGCCGAGCACCTTTCCGCGGAAAGCTCGGACGCGCCGGACGCCCATCCTGACGGCCTGCGTACGGAGTGCGTCCGGCTACTCCTCGGCTACCTGAGGGCGGGACCGCAGGTGGAGGCGGGCCCGGTCGAGTTCTTCGACGTGTGGGGTTAACCGCGTCAGACTCAGTCGAGCTCGAGCGCGCTCGTCTCGACGTAGTAGATCGACCAGCTGGAGCCCGGCGCCCTACGGTCGCTCGCGAAGAAGAAGTAGCGTCCGTCGGGTGAAAAGCTCGGGTAGCCGTCGCTCGCTCCGGAGTTGATGGGCTCCGGCAGCAGCCGCGGCGTGCTCCATCGTGGACCGGCTCGCTCCGAGACGTAGAGATCCTGCTCGCCGGTCGCACTCAACTCGCGGAACGCCTGGAAGACGAGGAACCGTCCGTCGGGCGAGACGGCGGGGCTCGTTTCGGCGCCCCTCGTGTTGAGGCTCAAGGGGCGGGGGTTCACGAACGCGCCGTCCACCTGCTCCGCAACGTAGAGATCCGCGCCCCACTCGAAGTCCTCGGTGGTCGAGTAGAGCAGCTCCCCGCCGGGCAGGAGAACGGGCCCGCTCTCGCTCATCGCCGGTGCGTCGTCGTCGTCCGGTCGCGGCTTGTTCACGTCGCCTTCGACGGGCGTCGGAGTTCCCCATGCGCCCTCCTGCGACCGCTCCACGACCCAGAGGTTGTTGTTGCCCCGAGCGTACTCCTGGCCGGGCACGTCACGACGCGACGAGAAGAAGAGCCGACTCCCGTCGCGAGTCAGGAAGGGCGCCTCCTCCCAACCGGTCGAGAACGGCGCGGGCTCACCGGGCGTCCAGACGCCGTCGACGAACCGCGACACCATGATCTGCGGACGCCCACGCCGCCCGCCGCCCTGACGGGCGTAATACGCCTCGGTTCCGTCGGGGCTGAAGGTGATCCCGTATTCGCTCATCCCGGTCGGGGCGCGCTCGGGAGCGAACGGGACGGGCTCGGTCACAGAGTCCGTACCGAACGGCGTGGGGGGCGGCGGCTCACAGGCCGAAAGAAGCAGGGACGCCAAGCCGACGCAGAGCGACGGCGGGGGCGTCCAAGAGCCTACACGCAACATGCGGAGCGGTTCGAAGGTGCGAACAGTAGCGGGGGCTGGAACCTCGCCCCGAGACTGGCGACGCGGGCGGACGCCTGCAAGGCACGAGTCCCTCGTCTTTGTCCTCGCCAGGGTCGCGTGACGCCGGATACATTGCGCGTCGTCCATACCACCGCACGCCAGCAACAACCGAGCCCGGTTCGTACCAGCGAGTTGCCACCATGCCCTTTCGTGTGCTGTCGATCGACGGAGGCGGAATCCGCGGGATCATCCCGGCGCTGATCCTCGCCGAGCTCGAGCAGCGTGCTGAGCGCCCGATCGCGAAGATGTTCGACCTCATCGCGGGTACGTCGACCGGGGGTATCCTCGCCGTGGGCCTCACCATGGCGGGAGCGCGACGGAAGCCCAAATTCTCGGCGCGCGACCTCGTGGCGCTCTACGAGGAGGAAGGCGACGACATCTTCCATCGCTCGAAGTGGCATCAGATCCGAGCCGTCGGGAACCTGGCGGAGGAGAAGTACCCGAGCGACGGCATCGAGCGCGTGCTCCGCGAGCGGTTCGCCGAGGCGTGGTTGTCCGATTCCCTCACCAACGTCTTGGTGACCGCCTACGACATCGAGCTCCGCCGCCCGCACTTCTTCAAGAGCGATCGGGCTCGGAAGTGGCCCGACCGCGACTTCCATCTGGCCGACATCGCCCGCGCCACTTCCGCGGCGCCGACGTACTTCGAGCCAGCACAAATCAAATCTCGCGCGGGCGGCGATCCGGTCGCGCTCGTGGACGGTGGCGTCTTCGCCAACAATCCCGCAGCGTGCGCGCTGGTCGAGTCGATCTGCACGTACGGCGCGAAGCTCACCGACATGACCTTCGTGTCGCTCGGAACCGGCGAGCTCACGCGTCCGATCCTGTTCGAGGAAGCGAAGGGATGGGGGCTCGCGAAGTGGGCGCAGCCGATCCTGAGCGTCGTCTTCGACGGCGTGAGCGACACGGTGGACTTCCAGGTGAAATCGATCCTGCAGATGGCGGACGAGGAGAGCCGCTACCTGCGCATCCAGGCGCCGCTCCACGAGGGGAACGACGACATGGACGACGCGAGCCGCACGAACATCAAAGTGCTCAAGCTGCTCGCGAAGGAGCTCATCGCCACGCACAGCGATGCGATCGACGCCATGGTGGAGCGGCTGAAGGACTGAGCGATCCACGTCCCAGCGCGGCTAGCGGCTCTCCTTCTCCCTCTCCAGCCGCCTCCGCGCAGTTCGGAAGAGTCGCGTGAGCTCCGAGTCGTGGAACTGCTCGTGCACGGTGGCGGGAAAGCCCTTCACCTCGGCGAGCACGCCGTCCACCGCGCGACCACCCTGATAGAATCGATAGGACAGGAACGGACGCGGTACCGGAACCTGCGCGATGGTGATCTCGAAGATCACCGTCCTTCCGTCGATATCGAGAATACGACGGTCGCCCACGTCAGCGATGATCGCCTCCTCACGAGTATGCGGCGGCGTCTCGTGCACGAGCCGCGCCAGAGCGCGGAGCGAGAAACGCGCGTGGAGGGGCGCGTCACCTTAGGGCGAATCGCCTCACCTCAGGGCTCCGGTCGTGGCGGAACGCCCCACCGGCGCGGCGGTCGACGAGACGTGCGAGGTGAGGCCGCCGGCGACCCGATGCGTCGGGAGCGTGATCCGCACGCACGTGCTCCACTCCGAGGACGTCGGTTGGACCAACGCGATGGAGCCTCCGTGGTCCTCGACGATCGCGCGCGCGAGCGCGAGCCCGAGACCGGTGCCTTGTCCGCGCTCCTTGGTCGTGTAATAGGGATCGAACACGCGGTCGCGGAGCGATGCCGGAACGCCCACGCCGCTGTCCTCGATCTCGACCATCGCGTGCGCACGATTCGGCTCGGCGGATCGCCCCAGGCGCACCGCCACTCTGCGAGGATGCTCCGCCCCCTCGAGCGCATGCAGCGCGTTGAGGAGGACGTTGAGGAAGACCTGATGGAGGAGGTCGGGATCGCCCGACACTCTCGACGGCGTCTCGAGACCGTGCGTGACGAGCTCGACGTTCACACGAGCGAGCTCGACGTCGAGGAGGTCGAGGACCGCCTGCACGACTTCCGTGAGATCGATCTCCACGACCCGGGGCTCTCGGCGTCGCACGAAGCCCAGCAGGTTACGCACGATCAGCGCGATGCGGTCGATCTCCCGAACGATCGCGTTCAGGTGACGATCGGCGTCCTCGACTCTTCCACCGCCCCGGCGCACGAGGTCCGCGCGGCCGCGAATGACGTGCAGTGGTGCCCCGATCTCGTGCGCGAGACCGGCCGCGAGCTGCCCGACCTCGGCCAGCTTCTCGCTCTGCAGCAGGCGTCGCTCGAGGGAAAGGCGCTCCTCCGCCTGGGTCACGAGCTCCTGGCGTGCCTTCTCGAGCCCGTCGGCCATCCTGTTCAGCTCTTCGGCGACCTCGGCGAGCTCCCCCGCGGCGATCGTGGGCTCCATGCGGTGGGTCAGCTCTCCGCCGCCGAGCGCCCGGACCGCGTCCACGAACTGCGCGAGGGGCTCCGACAGATACCGACGGACCAGCCAGAGGAGCAGCAACGTCACCGCGATCAGGAGCGTCGCGGTATTCAGGAGGAACCGGAGCCGCGTGCGCGCGAGTTGCTCCGTCACGGGCGTCAACGGCTGCACCACCTCGAGCACGCCCCTCACGTCGCCTCGCTCGTCCACGAGCGGCCGCAGAACGACCACGGACTCCTCGAGCACTTCGCGCCTGAGCGTCCTCACCGCGCGTTCGGCCAGGACCGATCGGATCTGCTCCGCGTCCGCGGCGGGCGCCGAAGCCAGCGGCGAGGACACGTACTGGGGCATCCCGAGGGTATCGTAGACCAGAACGCCGTAGATGCTCGGATCCCGGTCGATGCGATCGATCATCTCCTGGATCGCGCCCGGGTCGCCCTCCGCTCGTTCGAGGGCGAGACCGAGGGCCGTAGCATAGGCGCGAGTCTCTCGCTCGGCCTCGGCCTCCATGACCTCGGCGCGTTGGCGGAGGGACCATAGCGCGTACGGCAGCATGACCGCCGCCACCACCGCGAGGAGCGGGAGGAGCAGCCGCGTGCTGAGTCGTGCCCCGCGACGGGGCTCGTGCCCTTGACGGATCATCGCGCAGGGAGGATAACCTCCCTCGGCGTCGCGGCGCCGGCAACCGGCCCGGAAGTTGCTTTCGCTCCCGACCCGTCGCCGCCCCCGATCATGGATCCGATGCCGTCACATCCGTCGTCGCCGCATGGCTGAACGAGTCGTCGTCGTGGAGGACGAGACGGCCGTGCGCGATCTCCTCGAGGAGGTCCTGCGCGGCGCCGGATACGACGTGGTCGGCTACCCGAACGGCCTCACGGCGCTCGACGCGTTGCTCGCGGGGACGGACGCGGATCTCGTCATCAGCGATCTTCGCATGCCCGGCATGGGTGGCGACGAGCTCCTCACGCAGCTTCGCGCATCGCGGCCCGAGCTGAACGTGGTCGTGATCACCGCGTTCGGAAGCATCGAATCGGCGATCGAGATGGTGAAGGCGGGGGCGTACGACTATCTGACCAAGCCGTTCGGCAGCGACGAGCTCCTGCTCACCGTGCAGCGAGCGATGCAGGAGAGTCGACTCCGGCGTGAGGTCTCCCGGCTTGCTCGCGGCGAGAACGGCGTGCCGGGTCTGATCGGCGCGAGCCGGGCCATGCGGGACGTCGCGGCGCGCATCGTGCGGGTCGCGCCCTCGCCGCTTCCAGTTCTCATCACGGGCGAGAGCGGCACCGGCAAGGAGTTGGTGGCGCGGGCCGTCCATCAGGCATCCGGCAGGGGGCCTCTGGTGGCGGTCAACTGCGCGGCGTTGCCGCTGGACCTGCTCGAGTCGGAGCTCTTCGGGCACCAGCGCGGGGCGTTCAGCGGCGCCGTGAGGGACAAGCCGGGCCTGTTCGAGGCAGCTCACGGTGGCACGCTCTTCCTCGACGAGATCGGCGACCTGCCCTTGGCGTTGCAGCCCAAGCTGCTACGTGCGCTCGAGAGCGGTGAGATCCGCCGCTTGGGCTCGACGACTCCCCAGTTGGTCGACACCCGCGTCTTGGCTGCGACGAATAAGGATCTGAGCGAGGAAGTGCGCACCGGGCGGTTTCGTCAGGACCTCTTCTGGCGACTGAACGTCCTGTCGATCCGGGTGCCGGCCCTGAGGGAGCGCGTCGCCGACATTCCTCTGCTCGTCGAGCACTTTGCGGCCGGCCGTCCGGTCTCTGCCGAGGCGATGGCGCGGCTGACCGCGCATCCCTGGCCGGGCAACGTGCGCGAGCTGCGCAACGCGATCGAGCGCGCCCTGGCGATGCGCACCGGCGACTCGATCGACGCGCGGGACCTCGCCGAGCTGTCGACGGAGACGACGGGAGGTCTGCTCGCCGGAAGCATCGAGCAACAGGTGCCGCTCCGCGAGCTCGAGCGCTCCTACATCCTGATGGTCCTCGAGAACGTCCGCGGGAACAAGTCGCGCGCTGCGGAGATCCTGGGGCTCGACCGCAAGACGCTGTACCGAAAGCTCGAGGAGTTCGCGCAGGACAAGTCCCCGGCCGCCGGTCCGGAGGATCGACCCCAGCCCAAATAGCCCGGAGTCGCGGTGTGGCATGCCGACCGGGCGCGCTGGGGCGTAACGCCACGCAGGGCAAGTCGACGGTCCACATAAGTGCCATCGTGGCAACATGTTACCATGCGGCAAGCATCTTGCTAGTCCGGGCGCCTCAACGTGCTCCGGAGGAATCGCAGGATCGTGGAACAGGGTCGAGCGTGTGTGCTGGCGGCAACCGACTTTTCGATCGGCGCCCTGAACGCCCTCGAGGAGGGTCGATGGATCGCTTGGCGGGGGGCCATGGATCTCCAGGTGCTGCACGTGGCGGCTCCTGGGACGCCATGGCACGACTCTCCTGTGACGGCGGAGTGGTTACGCGCAGCTTCGCTGACTTCGTCCACGGTCCTCGTCCGGCGGGGGCTCGCGTGGGTCGAGATCGTTCGGCACGCGCGTGAAGTCTCGGCCGCGCTGATCGTGATCGGCACGCACGGATCGTCGGGCGTGCAGACGATGAACCTCGGATCCACGGCGACCCGAGTCGCCACGAGCGCGGGCTGTCCAGTGCTCTTCGTCCCCGGTGGCCGAGAATGGCCGGCAGCCGAGGGAGCCGAAGCGGTCGTCGAACCCATCACCAGGAGTGACCCATGAGAAGCAGCGTCAGACCGTGGTACGTGGCCGTCATCGGCATCACCTTCGCCGCCTGCGGCGGCCCCGAGCCGCCGCCTCCCGCGCCGGCTCCGGCACCCCAGCCAGTCGCCGCGCGCCCGGCGGCTCCGACGGACGATGCGGCGGCCCGCGCTCGGGCGGCCGAGGCGGAGCGGCAGCGCCGTGCGGCGGAGCTCGCGAGCATGCGCACGACGCTCGCCGAGATGATCTTTTTCGACTACGACCGCTCGGAGATCCGCGCGGACGCCAGGGCCATACTCGATCGCAAGGCGCGCATCCTCCGCGACCAGCCTACCGTCTCCATCCGGATCGAAGGCCACGCGGATGAACGCGGCTCGACGGAGTACAACCTCGCGCTCGGCTCCCGCCGGGCCGACGCCGTGAGGGCGTACCTCACGGGCATCGGAATCAACGCGTCCCGGGTCCAAACGACGACGTACGGCGAAGGCCGTCCGTTCGCCAACGGAGCGGGCGAAGGAACTTGGTCGCGCAATCGGCGGGCCGAGTTCGTCGTCACGGCGGGCCTCACGCCGTAGCGGCATCACACACTCGCGACGCGCCGGCCCGCGCGCTCCCGCGGCGGGCCGGTCGCTCGAGCCGGCGAGTGCGCCTAATCCGCGGCCTACCGGGGGAGATCTGGAGGGTCGGTACCCTTGCCGGTCGTCGGACGACCACTTACATAGGCGCCGCGGCTCGGATCCCCCCCCTCCTCGTCGCGCGGGAACGATTACGTCCAATGGGGAGGGTCATGCGGCGAGCCCGGAGCATCGAGGCCATGGCTGACGCGCGCCCCGCCCATGGTCGCGCTCCGTTCAGGTTAGCCGCGGAGCGGCGTGGATGAGGCAACGCGTGCTGGTCGTCGATGACGATCCGGCGGTGCGGCTGGTCCACAGCCGCTTCGTCGAGCAACTCGGGTATGACGTCGAGACGGCGGAGGACGGGGTCGAAGCGCTGACGAAGCTCCCGCTGGGAGTGGACCTCGTGCTGCTCGACCTCTACATGCCGAACATGGACGGCTTCGAGGTCGCCTCGAAGATCCGCCAGCACCCCACCCACGGCTTGGTTCCCATCATCATCGTCACGGGCTCGGACAAGGAGGCGTGGTATCCCCGCGCGCTCGAGGTCGGCGCCAACGACGTTCTCGCGAAGCCGATCAACGCCGACGAGCTTCGCCTTCGCACACGCTGGCTGATGGAGCTCAAGACCTCGCACGACCAGCTGAGCGAGAGCAACGCGCGACTGGCTGAGGCCGTGGAGCGAGCCACGGCAAGCATGCGCGAGGCGCTCGACCGCGCGACCGAGTCCGAGCGGCGCATGCACAGCGCTCATCTCGACACGATCAGCCGGCTGACGATCGCCGCCGAGTACAAGGACGAGATGATCGCCGGCCATTTGCTCAGGGTCGGCTTGGCCGCCGGATTCCTCGCCAGAGCCGTGGGTCTGCCCACGGGCCAGGCCGAGATGATTCGGCACGCCGCTCCCATGCACGACGTCGGCATGATCGGCATCCCTGATCAGATCCTCTTCAAGGAGGGCAGCCTGGATGACGTCGAGCTGACGTTCGTCAGGGAGCACTGCCGGATCGGGGCGGCTCTGCTCGCCGAATCGGACTCGCCGATCATCCGGATGGGCGCCACCATCGCGCTCCGCCATCACGAGCACTGGGACGGGTCGGGCTATCCGGACGGCTTGGTCGGCAACGCCATCCCCCTCGAGGCCCGCATTTGCGCGATCGTCGACTATTACGACTCGTCCACGATGGACCGCCCCTATCGGGCGGCGCTACCGCCCGATACGGTGATCGCGTCGATGAGAGAGGAGTCGGGGACACGGTTCGATCCTGAGCTGCTGGACGCATTCCTGACGTCCCTGCCCGAGCTGCAACGCCTGCAGCGCGAGATGCCGCCAGGGTGGGACCCACGTAGGGTCTGATCGCGAATAGGATGCGTGGGGCGCGGTGCCGACGGCGATAGGCTCAGCGCTGGCCCTCGTTGCGAGCAGGCTGCAGCAGCGGCGCGACACAGGGGGATCCCCTGGAAGCCGTGCCGATTGGCGGCGCGCTTCTTGCCTTCGCTCATGGTTGCGCCGCAAAGCTCGTTCCGGCCCTGCCCGCTGCGAGTCGCGCTGAAGCGACACCCCCATCGACCGGTCGTCGAGCCCGGTAGCGGATATGGACCTGCAGACGCCCGAGAACGGCCCCGGTTTCGTGACCCTCGCGCATGCCCTGAATCACTGTCGGCATGGGCAGGAGGTGCGGCATCTCACCGCCGAGGAGACCGGTGGCCAGTGGATCGTCTGGGGTCACTACGCCTGTAACGATTGCCGGCGCGTCGCGCTCGACGCGATGAGCTACGAGCCGAAGGAAGCCACGATTGCGGGCCGCCGGCTGCTGATCGCACGCCGCTGAGCTGCGTCGCGCACGAGCGGCACGCGTCGCTTGCTTGCGGCACGTTTCTGTCCCTGGTGGGCCGCGAGCGCGTCGTGAGCCGGTTGAGGGCCATGGGAGACGTCAATACATGTATTGACAACCAAAATCCCGCGCCGGATCTTGGCTCTCATGACCGGCCGGACTTCCCAGCTCCAGATCAGGGTGAGTCCCGAGCAGAAGGTCGCCCTCAAGCGGTTGGCTGCCGCAGCCGGCCAGAACGTCTCCCAATACGTCCTTTCCCGGGCGCTCCCTCGTTCGGGAGACGAGCTGGTCCGCGCCTTGGACGAGCTCCGGCGAGGGGGTGACTCCCGGTCCGGGCTCCAGACGGTCGCGAGGGTCCTTTCCGGACACGGGCGGGAAGACCTGGAGCTGTCCCTCGCCTCGTGTAGCGTCGAGGGCATGTCCCCTCTCACCGAGAACCGGGTGGTTGCCTTGGTGGAGGAACTCACCGCCGCGAGGGGAGTCGATCCCCCGCTCTGGGCCGGGGCGGTGCCACCCCTCCCACGCCCCCACTTCCGGTGGTCGCTCGACAGCCTGCGCCCGCACCAGCTGCGTAACACGCGAGTGGCGTACAAGCGCCGGAATCTCTTCGACCCCTACCCGCCCGCCTCGGGAGACGGGTCATCGCCGGCCGGAGAGCTGGCCGTCCTAGCCGAACATCTGAGGACACTAGAACTAGACGTCGAGTTCTATTTCGTAGCGGGTGCCGTCCTGAGTCAGGTGTTCCTCTCGCGAGCGACCAGCTCCCGCCCAAAGGACCTCTTCCGGCCGGCGGACGACACCGATCCGGTCGGCGCCTTCGCCACCGGGCAGGGGTGGAGCGCAGGCTGGGCGACAGACACGGTGAGGCGAATCGTGGGGCGCCATGGCCCCCCCGGGGGCTTCCTCGACATTCCCCACCTGGCGGTCTTCCAGCCACCGCCGGAGTACGCGCTCGCCGTGAAGCTCGCGGTGTTACGCCCGGATCCGTCCACTCGAGACCTCGAGGACCTCCGGTTTCTTCTCCGCGCGATGAATCTTGGCTCGGAGGAAGGCGCCCGGGCCTCCGTCGCGAGATACGTCGCCGATCGGCACCTGCCGCCCCATGCCTCGAGCGTGCTCCGGAGCGTCCTGAACGGCTGAGCCGGGCACATCGGTTGCATTTCTAGCTTCCCGAGTCCAGGGAGGAGGCTCGCATGCTCGGAATGCTGAAGCGCACGTTGAAGGAGTTCCTGGAAGACGACTGCCCGGCGATGGCCGCCTCCATGAGCTACTTCACCGTCTTCTCCCTCGCGCCCCTGCTCGTTCTCACGCTGATGGTGGTCGGGGTCTTCGTCGACCCCGCCGACCTCCAAGGGCACATCCGCGACCAGATGGCGACGCTCATCGGCGCCGACGGCGCCCGGCAGGTGGACGAGATGGTTCTCTCCGCCGATCTCACGTCGGATCGCGGGCCGCTGCCGACCATTCTCGGCGTTCTCGCGCTGATCTTCGGCGCGACCGGCGCATTCGGCGCGCTCCAGTCGGCCCTCAACCGAGTATGGGAAGTGAAGCCCGATCCGCGCCGCGGAGGGCTGAAGAGCTTCGTCGGCAAGAGACTGCTCTCGCTCGGCATGGTCGGCACGATCGCGTTCCTCCTCCTGGTGTCGCTGATCGTCAGCGCGGCGTTGAGCGCATTCGGAGACCGGATCGCGGGGATGCTCGGAGGCATCTCGGGAACCGTCATGCAGGTCGCGCAGGTCACCGTTTCCCTGGCCGTCGTGGGGATCCTCTTCGCGGCGATCTTCAAGATCCTGCCGGACGCGCGGATCGCCTGGCGGGACGTGCGGGTCGGCGCGCTCTTCACGACCATCCTATTCGTGGCGGGTAAGTTCCTCATTGGCTTCTACCTGTCGCGCGCCGATCCGGGAAGCACGTTCGGCGCGGCGGGCGCGCTCGCCGTGATCCTGATCTGGATCTACTACTCGGCCATGATCGTCTTCCTGGGCGCGGAGTTCACCCAGGTGTGGTCCTCGGAAAGGGGGCGAGGGATCGAGCCCGAGGAAGGCGCGGTCCGCGTCGAAACGAGGACGGTGCTCACGCCCAAGCAGCATCCTACGCGCAGACGGGGGCGGAAGAGCCCCGCCGGAGAGGCCGGCGGGGCCTAGCGCTCATCGGACGCTCACTTCTTCGCGGCGCGCCGAGCCGCCTCCGCAGGGCGTGAAGCCATCTGCTTCATTCCTTCCGGGGTCAGCCCTTCCTCTCTACTGCGCTCGCGCGCGGCGTCGACCGCCGCGGTCTTCACTTCCCTTGCGGACTCCTTCACCTCGTCGACGACCTGACGCAGCGGATCGCTCTCCATCACTTCCTCGCGCTTGCGGCCGGCTTCCTCGCGCACCGTGTCGTACGTCTCCTGCGCGACCCCCACCACCTTGCCGGCGGTCTCCTCGACGACGTGCTTCGTCTCCTGCTTGAACGACCGCGCCGCCCGCCCCATCCGCTCGTCCTCCCAGCGGGTTCGGGGAGCGCTCAACCCCGCCGCCAGTCCCGCACCCAACGCGATCGCTCCAACGGCGACCGGATTCCGCTCGAGCATGTGCCAGAATCCCTCCTGCGCTCTCTCGGCCCCGTGTCTGACCCGACGGGCCGCGGAGTCCGCTGTCTCACTGACGGACTCCTTCGCCTCCGAGAGCTTCTCGGACACGGCGCCTGCGGCCGAGGAGGCCTTCTCCTCGGCGCCGTGGAGCGCGTCGGCCGCCGAGCGCTCGAGCCGAGCCTTCTTCTCCTGCAAGGACTCCTTGCCGTGCCTGACCGCGTCGGCCGCTCTCGCGCCGATGCCGGAGCGTGAGTCTTCTCCGTCGTACTCCACCCCTTCGTACTCCTCTCCGTCGTACTCGACGTCGTAGCCGTCGACACCCCGCTGAGAGCCGCGACTCGAGCGGCCATCGGGGCGCTGAGGGCGGCCGCTAGCGCGCTCGTAGACGAGCCAGCCGAGGCCCGCACCCACGAGTGTGAACGGGATCGGGTGCTCGCGCAGCGTATGTGCCACAGCCGACGCGCCTTCCGACTGCACGCGCACCCACAGCTCGTCGACGAACTTGCCCGGTGACAGCTTGTCGCCGATGGCGTCGAACGTGTCGTCCAAATGGGAACGTGTCCGTTCGATCTCCGCGCGAATCTGCTCGGGCGACCGCTCGTCGCGAGCTCTCTCTCTATCGGCCATGAGTGATCTCCTCCTTGATCTCGTGCGCCTTGTCCTGCGCCCATCGTTTGTCGTCCCGCAGGGCGGTGGTGGTCTGGCGGGGGACCAGCCCTTCTTCCTTCATGCGGTTCATCGCTCCGCGGATCATCCCCCATCCCATCGCCCCCAGCACGACGGTCAGGATCAACGGCGACAGCCACACCGCGACGCCGAGATCCATCGACTGCGCAAGCAACGCGGTGAGGCCCGTGTTGAGCGCCCACAGTCCGGTGAGGAGCGCGGCCAGGAGCAACGCGGCACCGCCGCCCAACGCGATCGTGCTGCGCTGGTACACGTCCAGCTTATCTCGCATCTCCGCGCGCGCGAGCTCGAACTCCTGACGCACCAAGCTCACCATCTCGGTGGAGAGATCACGCAGCAGATCGGCCACCGAGCGACCGTCGTGCGCGGGAAAGCTGCTTGGGGTCGGGATGCCCTGCGGGCTACGATATCGATTCGCTCGCCCGGGAATTCGCACGTCCACGTCTCCATCGTTCGATCTCATCGGGCCTCCTCGATCGTCTCGGGCTCGCTGGACCGCAGGAAGCGTCCGATCAGCAGTCCCACGGCGAAGCTGCCGGCGACGAAATAGGCCGGGTGGCTCCGCGCCGAGCGCTCGATGTCCTCCATCATCTCCCGCGGATTCTGACCTTCGAGATAGGACCCGAGGCGCTCCACGCGGTTGGCCGCCTGATCGGTCATCTCGGCGAAGCGCGGCTCACCTTCATCACGCATTCCGTCGCCGGCGCGCCGCAGCGCTCGCGCCAGGGTTTCGACACGACCGCCCATGCGCGTCGTGAGCTCATCCGTCCTCCGCACGGCGCTCTCCTTGAGCTCATCGACCTTGCGGCCGGCGGTTTCCTCGAGCTCGGCGCCCTTCTCCCGCGCGCGTTGCTTCGCCCGCGCCGTCTGCTCCCGGACCGAGGACCTCGCATAGCCCTCGTGCTCGACATCTACGGACGCGGCGGACTCCTGACCGTCCGGTTGGCCGTCCCATTTCTTCTCTTCCATCTCCATGACCACGACTCCTTGCTTGCATCGGATGCGCAGGGGAGGATCGCGGGGTGCCGAACGGCGTCCACGCACTCACCTGCGATCCAATGCGGGGATGCAAAATCGAAACCAGCCGGGAGGCCCGTCGATGTGGCGGCGCTTCGCGCCGGCGTCGCCTGCCCGCACCGTATACGCGACCGCGCACCTGCCGCGCGCACGCTACTCGGGTCTGCTACCTACCTCGGCCAGGCAGCGGAGCTCCGACAGAGCGGCGGGACCACCGAGCGGACCGCCTTCGGCCGTGAGCAACACACGGCCGTCGGCCGACAGGCTCACGCCTTCGCCCTGGATCTCCTCCAGCGGACGGAGGTTCACCGTTCCGTTCCGAACCGGAATGAGCGAGTCACCGTCCACGCCGTAGAACCGCAGCGCCTGATACGTCCGCAGCGCGACCGTCCGGCCGGTGGGTGACGCGCTCGCCCCGGTCACCTGATCGAGGAGGGACTGGGCTCCGCCGGTGAGCCTCTGCACTTCCTCGACGGTGACGGTGTCGGGGCGCAGAGGGCCGGGGTAGCGATAGACGGTGATCGCGTGGCGCCGGCCCTTCGTGACGAGGTGGACGCCCTCGGAGGGCAGCACGAAAATCGCCTCGGTGTCGCGTGGACCATCCGGGAACCGCACCGGGAAGGCGTCAACCTGGAGCGGGCCCGCCTCCCGCGGCTCATCGGGCTCGCGCACCCTCAAGACACGCACGACTTCACGGCGCTCGGCGTTGTCGCCGGTGTCGGCGAGATAGAGGCAGGAGACGCCGGCCGAGCACTCAGCGACCGCGACGTCCTCCAGGTCGTTGGGCTCGACGCTCAGACGATGGCGAGCGAGCACACGGCCCCCTCGATCGATCGCGAAGATCTCGGTCCCGCCGTCGTTGTGCGTCCAGAAGACTTCCGGATCCCGGCGGCTCACGGCGACGCCGCTCGTCTCCTGGAGCTCGGCGG
>Ga0105107_10001096_pt1 | contig 17606 bp, 15 predicted proteins | sample PPLLaktember2015_6_FD_79335 | JGI IMG/M metagenome (GOLD analysis project Ga0105107, IMG submission 79335) | Freshwater sediment microbial communities from Prairie Pothole Lake near Jamestown, North Dakota, USA - PPLs Lake P8 Core (1) Depth... | ecosystem: Environmental > Aquatic > Freshwater >...
CCCGTAATCGAGCACCACAATGCGGTCGGAGATGTCCATTACCACACCCATGTCGTGCTCGATCAGCACGATGGTAGTGCCGAACTCGTCGTTCACGTCGAGGATGAAGCGGCACATATCCTGTTTCTCCTCGACGTTCATTCCAGCCATGGGCTCATCCAGAAGCAGCAGGACCGGCTCGGCGGCCAGAGCCCGAGCCAGCTCTACGCGCTTCTGCAACCCATAGGGGAGCCTCCCCACGGGGGTTTTGCGCACGTGTTCGATCTGCAGGAAGTCGATGATCTCCTCGACCTTCGCGCGGTGCTCGAGCTCCTCGCGCCGGTTGCGCCCGAGATAGATCGCCTGCTCCAGCAGGGTGGCGCGCATCTTCAGGCTGCGCCCGGTCATGATGTTGTCGAGCACCGTCATGCCCTTGAACAGCGCGATGTTCTGGAAAGTTCGAGCGATGCCCTGGGCAGCGGCCTGGTGCGGATCGACCTTGCGCCGTGCCTCGCCCTTGAACCGGACGGTGCCCTGCTGCGGGTGATACACGCCGTTGATGACGTTGAGCATCGAGGACTTGCCCGCGCCGTTGGGTCCGATGATGGCCCGGATCTCGCCTTCGCGCACGTCGAAGGTTACTTCCGTGAGCGCCTTCACGCCGCCGAAGGCGAGCGAGATGCTCTCGACGCTCAGCATGGTCTCCCCGATGCGAGGCGAGGCGGCCGGCAGGCTCATGCGTGCGCCGCTTCCTTGCGCATTTGCTGCGTCGCGCTTTTCGGGTGCGGCGCAGGGAAGACCTTGGCATCGCGGATTTTGACGTCGGCTCTGATGTTGCCCTTGCGTCCGTCCTCGAACTTGACCTCGGTCTCGATGAAGCAGCTTTCTTTGCCGCCGTAGAGCGCGTCCACCAGCACGGCATACTTCTCGGCGATGAAGCCGCGCCGCACCTTGCGCGTGCGCGTCAGCTCGTCGTCGTCGGGATCCAACTCCTTGTGCAGCACCAGGAAGCGGTGCACCTGCGAGTCCGCCACCATCGGGTCGGCGGCCAGCTCGGCGTTGATCTGCTCGACGCACTCCTGGATGAGCTGATACACCTCTGGCTTCGCAGCGAGATCCGTGTAGCCGGAATAGGCGATCCCGCGCCGCTCGGCCCAGTTGCCCACTGCGCCCAGGTCGATGTTGATGAAGGCGCACACCATGTCGCGGTCGTGGCCGAAGGCCACGGCTTCCTTGACGTAAGGAAAAAACTTGAGCTTGTTCTCGATGTAGTTGGGTGCGAACACCGCGCCGCTCACAAGCCGGCCCACATCCTTTGCGCGGTCGATGATCTTGAGGTGGCCGTCGGGATCGAAGAAGCCGGCGTCGCCGGTGCGGAAGTAGCCATGCTCGTCGAACACCTCGGCGGTCGCATCGGGCCGCTTGTAGTACTCCCGCAGCATCGCAAGGCTTTTGACCAGCACCTCGCCGTTCTCCCCGATCTTCACCTCCACGCCCGGCGCGGGCAGCCCCACCGAGTCGAGCTTGATCTGGCCGTCGGGCTGCAGGCAGACATACGCGCAGGTCTCTGTGGACCCATAGAGCTGTTTGAGGTTGATGCCGATGGAGCGATAGAACCGGAACAGGTCGGGCCCGATTGCCGCGCCGGCCGTGTACGCCACCCGGATGCGGCTCATGCCGAGCACGTTGCGAAGGGGCGCGTACACGAGGAGATGGCCGAGCGCATACAGCAGCCGGTCCTTGGTCCGCACGCCGGGTCTGCGGTCCAGGATCTCGGCCCCGCAGCGCCGGGCCACAGCGAGAAAGTACTTGAACAGCCAGCGCTTGATGCGCGAGGCGTCCTCCATGCGGATGGTGAGCTGTGTCAGCAGGTTCTCGAACACGCGAGGCGGCGCGAAGTAGAAGGTCGGCCCGATCTCGCGCATGTCCGTCATCACCGTGTCGCCCGACTCGGGGCAGTTGATGGTGAAGCCGGCCACCAGCGCCTCGGCATACGAAAAGAGGTTGTCTCCCACCCACGCCATCGGCAGGTAGGACAGGATCTCGTCGCTGGGACCCAGCCTGTCGAACTCGCAGCCGCCGCGCGCCGCAACGATCAGCGCCCGATGCGTGTGACACACGCCCTTGGGTTTCCCGGTGGTGCCCGAGGTGTAGAGCATGATGGCCACATCGCTGTCCTGGCCCTGCGCCACCTCCGCGTCGAACATGGCGGGAAAGTCCCGATGCAGGCTGCGACCGCGCTCCTGCAGCTCGCCGTAGCGATGCAGGAAGTTCTGCTTGTAATGCCGCATTCCGCGCGGGTCTTCGTAGATGATGTACTCGAGCCGGGGCAGCCGGCCCTTGATCTCGAGCAGCTTGTCCACCTGCTCCTGGTCCTCAACCACGGCGACGCGCACGTCGGCGTCGGCGAGGATGTAGATCATCTCCTCGGCCACGGCGTCCTGATACAGCGGCACCGGCACGCCACCGAGGCATTGCGCTGACGCCATCGCCCAGTACAGCTGCGGGCGGTTGTCGCCGATGATTGCGAGGTTTTCGCCGCGCGCGAATCCCAGCGTGGTCAGGCCCAGCGCGAAAGCGCGGACCTCGTCGGCCACCTGCGCCCAGGTCCAGGCCTGCCAGATACCCAGATCCTTCTCGCGCATGCACGTCTCATACGGACGCACGCGGGCGTGGTCGAGCAGGAGCTTGGGAAACGTGTCGGCGGCTTGCGCTGGCCGAAGAGGGGCGTTCATGGCGCCTGAAGGTCTCGTTCTTCTGAATTGATGCGCAGGGCTCGCAATGATAAGTCAATCCGGGCGCGGGAAGCGATGCTGCGCTGCGCAACACGGCAGCTCCGCCGCCCGTGCCACGGGCACTCCGGTCGGCTCAGCCGCCGCGTGCCCCCTGCGTGTTCACGTAGAGCGAATAGACGCTCTTGCTCGCCGCCATGAACAACCGGTTGCGGTAGGTCCCGCCGAAGCATAGGTTGGCACAGCGCTCGGGCAGGTTGACGCGGCCGATGAGCCGGCCGTCGGGATTGAAGATCGCCACGCCGTCCAGCGCGGCACTGCCCATTCCCCAACCCATCCAGAGGTTGCCGTCCACGTCGCAACGCATCCCGTCCGGCGTGCCGGGACCCACGTCGATGAGCTTGCGGCGGTTGGTCAGGCGCCTCCCGCCGTCCACGACGTCATAGGCGTACACATTGCGCGGCGTGGTGCCCGACTCCACCAGGTACAAGATCGATTCGTCGGGCGAGAAGCACAGTCCGTTGGGACGATTGACTTCGCTCTCGACGACGGTCATCTCCCCGCTCGACCCGTCGACCCGATAAACGTTCATCGGCAGTTCCTGGTCGGCGCGATAGCCTTCGTAGTAGCCGAGCAGGCCGAACGGCGGGTCGCTGAACCAGATGGAGCCGTCCGACTTCACCACCACGTCGTTCGGCGAGTTGAGCCGCTTGCCGTTGTGGCGATCGGCGATCACCGAAATGGTGCCGTCGTACTCGGTGCGCGAAACGCGTCGCGCGCCGTGCTCGCAAGTGACCAGGCGTCCCTGCCGGTCGCGCGTGTTGCCGTTGGCGAAGTCGGAGGGCCTGCGGAACACGCTCACTGCGCCGCTTTCCTCCTCCCACTTCATGATCCGGTTATTCGGGATGTCGCTCCACAGCAGAAAGCGCCCGTCTCCGAACCACACCGGTCCCTCGCACCAGCGGAAGCCGTGAGCGATCCGCTCGACAGCGGCGAGGTTGAGACGGTACCTGGCGAAGCTCTGGTCCAGAACTTCGACGGCGGGATCCGGGTAGCGCTGGCTGGGCTGCCACGGCGTACTGTCGACGGCCCGCGTTGCCGGGTCCTCGGCTTGCATGCGTTCGTCCCCAACCTGGCCTGTCTAGCGTTGTCTCTTCAGCGCACCGAACGCGTCGTCCACGATGCCCAGCGTGCGATCCACATCCACATCGGTGTGCGCGATCGAAATGTAGAACTTCTCGTTCGGGTTCACCAGCAGCCCGCGCTTCATCAGCTCGATCGCCCAACGCCAGCCGAGGTCTTTGTCGTGGGTCGTGAGGTCCATCCAGGTGCGCAGCGGTTTGCACTCGGTGAAGCGGATGCCCCAGACGGCGTCCTCGCCGGGCGCCTGCACGGCGAAGCCATGGCGCTGGCCGGCCTCGACCATCCCGGTCCGCAGCCGCGACCCGATGCGATGCAGGTGATCGTATGTCCCGGGTTGCGACAGCACGTCCAATGCGGCGAGTCCCGCTGCCGCACACACCGGGTTGCCGTTGAGCGTGTTGGTCGCCCATACCACTTCCGCCTTGGGCCGGCTGCGGGCATCGAGCACGGACATGATCTCGTCGTTGCCCACGATGGCGGCCATCGGGAAGCCCCCGCTGATGGCCTTGCCGTAGCAGGCCAGGTCGGGGATCACACCGTATCGCTCCTGCGCGCCGCCCCAGGCGATGCGGAACCCGGTCACGATCTCGTCGAAGATCAGCACGATGCCGTGCTTCTTCGTCACTTCCCGGACCGCCTGCAGAAAACCGGGCTCCGGCAGCAGCACGCGCTGCAACGGCTCGACCATTACGGCAGCCAGCTCCTTGGCGTGCCGCTCGATCAGCTCGACCGCGCGCGCGGTCTCGTTGAACGGCGTCACCAGTACCGTCTCACCGGTCTCGTGCGGGACGCCCACGGAATCCGGCGCGGCATGCGGATACTCCGACGCACGACTGGGCACCGTTCCCCACAGGCCGTAGTCGTGCATGCCATGCCACGCCCCCTCGAACTTGAGGACCTTGTTGCGCTTCGTGAAGGCCCGGGCGATCCGCAGGGCATAGAACGTCGCCTCGGTCCCCGAGCCGGTGTAGTGCACGACTTCGCCGCAGGGGATCGCATCGACCAGCCGCTTACCGAGCCGAATCTCCGGCTCGTTCAGGAAAAAGTAGGTCGTGCCCTTGGGCAGCTGCGCCGCCACCGCCTCCGTGATCGCCGGATGCGCATGCCCCAGCAATGCCGGGCCGGAGCTCAAGTGGTAGTCGATGTACTCGCGTCCCGCAACGTCCCATACGCGGCTGCCCTCCCCCCGGGCGACAACCAGGTTGAGCTCGGCAGGCAGCACGAAGAGTCCCGTGCCGCCGCCGGCCAGGTACTTGCCCGCTAGGGCGAGGAGTTCGGTTTGTCGCGCTGCATCCATGTCGTTCACCGGTTTGAAGTGGATAGCCGTTAGTCTACCTGCTCCCCCACATGGGTGTGACAGGCGGAGCCCGGCTGCAGGGCATCGTCGCGGTGACTCGCCTACAGCACCGGCGCGCGCAAGCGTGCAAGGTCGAACGCCAGCCGGCGCGGGTGCGGGGGATGCCTCAGGTGCTGGTTGCGCAACCAGGCGCGCGGCGGCGCATCAGAGCTTGCTCTCGACGTAGACATAAATATAGTTGGAGCCGCCATAGACGTTTCCCAACAGCTGCGAGCTGCCGAAGATCCCCGAGCGGTGTGAGACGCCGAAGCCGAAGAAGGTGTCGGCGAGCCTCTTCGACCCGACGATGTCGCCCACCGAGACATCGATGGTCGGGTCGATGTAGGTGAGCAGATTGGAGGTGCTGCGCCCCTCCTCCTGCGCCTCGTCTGCCTCGCTGAACGGTATGCTTTCGGCCACCGACAGGCCGAAGCCCAAACCGATGCGCGTCTTCACCCGGTGACTCCAGGGAAAGCCGTAGAAGAACGCCTTCACGTACGCGTTGGCCTGCCAGGAGTCGTCCTGCAGGTCCTTCTCGAGGTGCCGAATCACGCTCAGGTAGCCGACGAAATCCAGCGGCCAGCCATTCACCCGCTCGACAAAGGGCTTGCCCAGTTCGATGCCAACGATGTCAGTGTCGTCCCGGCCGTGCGTCGATACGCACCGCAGCGTGACGATCTTTGCGAGAATACAGTCGGTCGACTGTCCATACAGCGCTTTGACGTACAGCGGACCGCGCTCTTGCGCGAACTCCTGGTGGCTGCCGAAGTCGTAGGCTGCGCCCAGATAGGCAGTGGGCTGAACGTCGCGTTCCACGATCGGGCTGTTCCGGGCATCCTCGCCCAGGAACTGGACCCCGGCGCCGCCGAGCAGCCGCCATCCGTGAGTGAGCCGATAGTAACCGTACAGGCCGAGCCAGCCCTGCAGGCCTGCGTTGGCCTGGTAGGCGGGGCGATCCGGGCGCGCCTCCTCGGGCCGCACGCCGTAGTAGTAGTCGTTCAGCTCGGCGCTGCGCAGGAACACGGTGGCCACGGGACGCAACCTGAGTCGGCCCCTGGTCCAGTCGTAGCTGTAACCCAATCGCACCTCGCTGCCCTGGTTGATGTTGAAGGCATCGTGCACCAGTTCGACGCGCAGCTGCCCCAGCGGGGTTTCGCGCCGATAGGCGAGCCCGATGTCCGCGCTGCCCTGCCTGGTCTGCATGCCGGTGAGGCTCTGGGGCACCTCGTCCGTCGGGAAACCCTCGAAGCGGTAATCGAGGATCAGGTCGAGGCGATCCTCCGGCCGGTTGAACAGCTTGATGCCGACACGGCTTGCATGCAGGAACAACCGCTCGCCCTCGTACAGATACAAGGGGAGCACGTCCAGCTGCGGATCCGCGCCCTTGTAGGGCGACGGGTACATCCGGAACAGCGCGCCCAGGCCCGCGCTGCCCGGTGTCGCGAGGATGTCGACCAGCGGGTCGACTTCGGCGCGGGGAGCCAAAGGCCAGATGAGTCCGAGTAGTGCCAGACCGATCTTCAGCGTTCTCACATGCGCGACACCCCAGGACAGGACGTGCAGCCTCCGTGCGCGCGGGCCTATCGCTCCACGCTGGTGAGTGATTGTAGACTCGTGACGTTGGCCGCCACTTACCCGATGCAACGCGTGCCACGGAGAAGCTAGGCAACCCGAGTCGGTCCTACAAGCCGATGGACGACGTCGGGCGCGTCGAGCAATTCGACGGCGAGCGCCAGCGCTGCCTCCAGGCGTCGCTTGGCAGCCGCGCTCATCGGCGCGCCCAGCTCGAAAGCCTCACCACGGATCGCAAGGAGATAGGCGTCCGGCGGCTCCCGCCCGAACACCTGGCGGTAGACGGCCAGCACCGCTGACGGGCTCATCGCGTGGCTGGTGAAGGTGCCGTCGCGCTCCGCCTGCAGGCGAGAGAAGGAGTACGGGACGCTTGCCGAGACAGCCGCATCGGCGAACAGCAACAGGTCGCGTTCCTCGAGGTCCAGCGCGTGCTCGGGTTGCAGCTGGAAGTCGGTGAGGAACCCGTGCCCGCGCCAGCCGGGGCGGTCCGTCGCGAGCGCTTCGAGCCGCCGCACCAGCTCGGGGCCCAGCGCGTCGTCGCCGCGGCTGGGGTTTCCCCAGCCCAGGACCAGCACGCGGCTCACGTGGCCCGCACCGCGCCGTCGGAATCGCGCACCAGTCGATCGACGTGGTCGCCGGCGGCATCCAACAGCTCCACTTCCAGCGGCATCTTACCGAGCGCGTGCGTAGCGCAGGACAGGCAGGGGTCGAAGGCGCGGATGGCGACCTCGATGTAGTTGAGCAACGGCTCTGTGATCTTGCGGCCGTCCAGATGCTGGCGCGCGACCTGCCGGACCGCCTCGTTCATCGCCTGGTTGTTGTGGGTGGTCGAGACGATGAGGTTGCAGCGCACGACCTGATCGTCGTCGTTGATGCGGTAGTGGTGGATCAGCGTGCCGCGCGGCGCTTCGATGACGCCGACGCCGCGGTACTGCCGCTCGCCCTTCACCACCAGTTCGCCGGCGAGCAGGTCGGGATCGGCAAGCAGCTCGCGGATGGCTTCGGCGGCATGCAACAGCTCGATCATACGGGCCCAGTGACCGGCCAGTGTGGAATGGCGAGCTGAGCCGCCGTCGTGGGCCAGGAATGCCTGGCGTTGCGCTTCCGCGAGCGGCGTGGGGATGAAGTCGCAGTTGGCCAGGCGTGCCAGGGGGCCGACACGGTACCAGCCGTGCTCGGTGCCGCGCGAACGGATGAACGGGAACTTCATGTACGACCAGGGCTTGACCACTTCCCGCAGATAGTCCCAATAGCGCGCGTAGTCCACCTGGTCGAAGATGGCGGCGCCGTCCTCGTCCTTGGCGCGCAGCCGGCCGTGATAGAGCTCCATTGCCCCGTCCTGGCGCACCAGCGACAGGACCGGCGAGCAGAACGACCCGAATTCGCGGTGGCGCGCGCCGCCCGCCAAGTAGAGGCGGCACGCAAGATCGACCGCTTCCCGGCTCCAGGCAACGGTCTGCTCGATGTCCTGCAGCAGATAGTCGCGCTCTTCGGTGCAGAGGTGCTTGTTGACACCGCCGGGCACCACCAGCGTCCCGTGCACGCGCTTGCCGGCCGTGACGCGGATCACCTCCTGCCCGTACTTGCGCAGCAGCACCCCCTTCCTGGCGACGTCGGGGAACGCTTCGATCACCGCAAAGATGTTGCGCTTGGCGACCTCTGCGTCGAAGCCGAACAGCAGATCCGGCGAGGACAGGTGAAAGAAGTGCAGAGCATGCGATTGCAGCACTTGGCCGAAATGCAGCAGGCGTCGCATCTTGTCTGCGGTTGGTGTGAGCTCGGTCGCACCGGCCAGCATGTCCACCGCCTTGCCGCCCGCCAGGTGATGGCTCACCGGGCAGATCCCGCACAGGCGTTGCACCATCACCGGGACTTCCCAGTAGGGGCGGCCCTGCACGAACTTCTCGAAGCCGCGGAACTCCACGATGTGGAAGCGCGCCTGCTGCACGTGGTCGTCTTCGTCCAGCAGCAGCGTGACTTTGCCGTGGCCCTCGACCCGCGTGACCGGCTCGATGACCACCCGCCTTAAGGTTTCTGGGTTCGTTGCGTTCTCAAGGGAACTCATGCCGGCAACCGTCCGTCCAACTGCGCCTCACGCCTCAGTCGTAGTGAATCATCCCGCGCTCGACCTTCGGCTCGCGGCCGGCGAGCACGTCGCTGAAGAAGCGCCAGAACACTTCGGCCGCGGGTGGGCAGCCGGGCAGGAAGTAGTCGATGCGCACGATCTCCTGAACCGGGCGCACCTTGTCGAATGGCAGTGGCAGCTCGCGGTCGTTGGGGATGACGCGCCCCTCGGTGCCGGGCTCGTACTGGTACACCTCGCGGAAGCAGTCCCACAGGTCGACGTTGTTGCGCATGGCCGGCACGCCACCCGTGATAGCGCACGCGCCGACCGCCACCAGCGTCTTGCAGTTGCGGCGGAATGCCTTCAGGACGTGCAGATTCTCCGCGTTGCAGACACCGCCTTCGATCAGCCCCACGTCGCAGGGCCCGATCTCCTTGATGTCGGTCAGCGGGCTGCGATCGAACTGGACCTTCTGCACCAGCTCCAGCAGGAGCTCGTCGATGTCCAGCAGCGACATGTGGCAGCCGAAGCAGCCGGCGAGGGAGCACGTCGCGACCTTCAATTTTCTCTCAGCCACGCGCCTTCTCCTTCCGGCGCCGGGCTTGTTCCACCGCCACTTCGCTGATCGGGCGCAGATCGTACTTGCGTTTGCCGTACGGCACCTGATAGGCCTGCCGCTTGCGCAGAATCGCGCCCACCGGACAGACATCCACCGCTTCGTCCTGCGCCGACAGGTCGGTATCCCCCAGCCTTCCCGACGCGGCGTTCACGATCAGGCGCGAGTCGATGCCCCGACCACCGATGCCGAACACGTTCTTGCCGTCCACCTCCCGGCTCGCGCGCACGCACAGCCCGCACAGGATGCAGCGGTTGCGGTCCAGAAGGATATCCGGGTGCGAGGCGTCCAGGTCGCGCGCCGGGAACATCAGATCGAAGCGGGTGGCCAGCATGCCGACGTGATAAGCCACCGCCTGCAGCTCGCACTGTCCGGTCTGCTCGCAGGCCGGACACGTGTGGTTGCCCTCGACGAAGAGCATCTCCACCAGCGCCCGCCGCATGTCGGAAAGCTCCGGGGTCTGCGTCTCCACCACCATCCCCTCGCGGGCTCGCATGGTGCACGAAGCGGCATTGCGGCCGTCCACGCTCACCGTGCATACCTTGCAGCTGCCGTGTGGCGCGTAGCCCGGCCGGTGACACAGATACGGGATATAGGCCCCGGCGACCAGTGCGGCCTCGAGGATGGTCTCGCCCTCCTCGAACGCGACCGCCTTGCCGTCGAGCGTAAACGTGCTCATCGCTCGTCTTCCACGATATGCGCCCACTCGTCGTCACGGCCGGTGATGTGGCGCGCCGTCCCCAGCGCGGCATCGAGATCGAAGGCCGGTTCGAAGTCCAGCTTGCGTAGGCGGTGCTCGTAGGCTTCCGGGAAGGCGCGCATGGTCTCCACCACCGGCTTCGCGGCGGTATGCCCGAGACCGCAATGGCTCATCGTGAGCAGGATGCGCATGAGGGTCTGCATGGACTGCATATCATAGGCGCTGCCTTTGCCGGCTGCGAGCTTGTCCATGGTGTCGCGCAGCAGCGAGGTGCCGACGCGGCACGGCGTGCAAAAGCCGCAGCTCTCATGCGCGAAGAAGTGGCTGAAGTTGCGCGCGACTTCGAACATGTCCTGGCTGCGCGAGAACACCATGAGGGCGCCGGCGCTGGGCACATCCTCGAAGGCGATCTTGCGGTCGAACTCGCGCCAGGGCACGCAGGTGCCGGACGGCCCGCCGACCTGCACCGCCTGCGCCTGCGACGCACCGGCCTCGGCGAGGATCTGCCGGATGGTCACGCCGAAGGGATACTCGTAAGTGCCGGGGTACTTGCAGTCGCCGGAAACCGAGATCAGCTTGGTGCCCGTCGATTGCGCTGTGCCGATGCCGGCGAACCACGCGCTGCCGCGTTCGGCGATGCGCGCCGCGCACGCGAAGGTCTCGACGTTGTTCACCACGGTGGGCTGGTCGAGATAGCCGTGCGTGTCGGGGTAGGGTGGGCGGTTGCGAGGCCGCCCCGGCTTGCCTTCGAGGGACTCGATCAGCGCAGATTCCTCGCCGCAGATGTAGGCGCCCGCGCCCATTGCGATCTCGATGTCGAAGTCGAGGCCCGCACGGCCGAGTATGCCGGCGCCGAGCAGTCCAGCCGCCCGGCGACGCGCCAGCACGTCCTGCAGGTGCCGCAGCAGATACAGGTATTCGCCGCGCAGGTACACGAACCCCCTGCCCGCACCGATGGCCAGCGCCGCGATGGTCATCCCCTCGAACACCAGATCGGCGTAACTCTGCAGCAGCACGCGATCCTTGAAAGTACCGGGCTCGCCCTCGTCGGCATTGCAGATCACGTAGTGCGCCTTGCCCACCGCTCTGCGGCACGACGCCCACTTCGCTGCCGTCTTGTAACCCGCTCCGCCGCGCCCGCGCAGGCCGGCAGCCTCCAGCTGCGCAAGGATGCCATCAGGACCCATGGACTGTGCCCGGGCGACTCCCGCTCCTGGCGAGAACGGCTCGCCGAGTAAAGGGCCCGTCTTGCGCACGTTATCGCTCACGTCCAGCAGCGCACGGGGCCACTCTGCGACCGGCAGCTGCGCCCGGATCAGGTTGGCGATGAGGCCGAGGCGGTTCTTGTCCAGTGCCGGGAGCGCAAACCCGTTGACCAGGGCGGCCGGCGCGTGGTCGCCCATGCCGATGTCCGACGTGCTGCCGACATAGACCAGCCCGTCGTGCGAGAGCTTGTCGGGATGCACCAGCAGCTCATCGCAGAAGTAGCGCATGAGCTCCTCCTTGCCTCCCATCCGGTCGACGATGTTGTCGGAGAACAGCACCTCGTAGGCGCCGTGGGAGGTGTTGTGCAGGAGGTGGTAGAAGGTGGCGGTCGACTCGACCCGGACGCGGGGCTGACCGACGGCGGCGGCGATGCCGTCGATGGCCTCCGGAGGGAGGCTTCCGGCCTCCTGCTGCACATCGCGCAGGATGGCAAGCAGCCGGGTACCGTCGTTGGCTTGACGGCGGACAGCGCGGTCGACGATTTCGGCGAGGTCCATGGTCGAAAGGTGTCCGAAGGCCGTTGATGAGAAATCGCTCGGCGCGTCCGCGGCCTGGGCGGAGGCACCACGCACGCGGCCCGCGCAGTCTAGCTCCCGGCCCGAGTCTCCGGTTGACCTGCGTCAAGCTGCTTCGTTCCCCGGTCGCGCCGGTACCCACGCGGAAGCGCTGCGCACCCGACGCTGCCAGAATAAGCGATTGTGCGCCTGATGCGAGGGGCTGGCTCGACCCTCGCGGCGACCTTCCCTTGAGAGGAGCGCAGCATGCCGGATCTCGATGCGAAAGCGAGTGGAAACCCTGTTGCCATGAAGTCCCACTACATCGATGTCCCCGCAATGCCGTGGCAGCCCACGCAGTTCCCCGGCATCGAGATGAAGATCCTCTACTCGGATCCCGCCTCCGGCATGTCGACCATCCTGTTCAAGATGGCGCCCGGCGCCGAGGTGCCGCGGCACGAGCACATGGGAGTCGAGCAGACCTACGTGCTGTCCGGGGCGCTGGTGGACGAGGAAGGCGCCGCGACGTCGGGCAGCTTTGTCTGGCGGCCCGAGGGCAGCAGGCACGTCGCCAGGGCGCCGGACGGTGCGGTCTTCCTGGCGATGTTCACGAAGCCGAATCGCTTCGACGCCGGGACGCGCTTCTACACCGAAAGCGACGACGCATGAGCAAGGTAGCCTTGATCATAGGCGCCAATGGCCGGCTGGGGCAGGTGCTGACGAGCGCCTTCCTGAGCGGTGGATGGCGCGTATTGGCGCAGGTGCGCCGCCAGCCGAGCCGCGCTGCGGAGCCCGGCCTGCAGTGGCTGCAGATCCCCATCGACGATCCCGCGGGGCTTGCCGAGGCGGCGCGCGCAGCCGATGTGGTCGTGCACGCGGCCAACCCGCCCTATACGCGCTGGAAAACGGATGCCATGCCGCTGGCCCGCAAGGCTATGGACACGGCACGCCGGCTGAACGCTGTGCTGATGTTCCCCGGCAACGTCTACAACTTCGGCGCACGCATGCCGGAAACGCTGGAAGAAAGCACCCCTCAGGAGCCGACTGCCCGCAAGGGCCGCATCCGCGTCGAGATCGAAGACGCCATGCGCGACGCGGCACGATCGGGGTTGCGCGTGGTGATCATCCGCGCGGGGGACTTCTTCGGGGGGCCGGGCCGCGGGTCATGGTTCGATCTCGTGGTCGCGAAGTCGCTGCGGCAAGGCAAGGTCGTCTACCCCGGGAGGATGAACATCGTCCACGCCTGGGCCTATCTGCCCGACCTGGCGCGCGCGTTCGTGCTGGCGGCGGAGCGGCGCGCAGATCTGTCGGTGTTCGAGACGCTGCACTTTCCGGGGCATTCGCCCACCGGCAAGGAGCTGCTCGACAGCATGGAGCGCTCGGCACGACGGGTGGGGCTGCTTGGCGAGACGACCCGGTTGCGTCGCAGCGGCATGCCGTGGGCTTTTCTCCGGGTCGCAGGCTTGCTGGTGCCAATGTTCCGCGAGCTGGCGGAGATGCGCTATCTCTGGTACGTCCCGCATCGCCTGAGCGGGGAGCGGATGGGCAAGCTCATCGGCGAGCCGCCCCGCACACCCCTCGATCAGGCCATGGACGAGACGCTGCGGGAGCTGTTCAAAATCGGCAGAAGATGAGACGAGCGGTATCCTGGTGCTCCCATGCGAGCGTCGCCCGGTCGTTGCGGTTTTCTTCGTGCCCTCGTGTCTTCGTGGTGAGAGGTGGAATTAATGTGTCGCAGCACTAGTGCATGCGCGGCTTCTTCAGGTACTCGCCGCGGTCCGCCGAGCGGATGCGTGCTCGCAGCAGATTGCCGTCGCGCGCCAGGGTGAGGGGCACCTCGACGCCCGCCGAACCCAGGCGCCACACCCTGCGGAACAGGTCCGCGAGCCCGGAAGTACGCTCGCCCGCGACCTCGACCACCACGTCGCCGGGCCGCACGCCTGCGCTATCGGCCGGCGCACCCTTCGCCAGACCCGCCACGACGAGTCGCCCTTCCGTCTCGGTGGTGTACATGCCGAGCCAGGGCCGTGGCGGCCGGTTGGCCTGCGCCATCGTGAGCATGTCCTGCAGGATCGGCTCGAGCAGGTCGATCGGCACGAACATGTTGCCCTGGACCTGCTGGCCTTCGACCGCTTCCTGCACGAGCAGCGAGCCGATCCCGAGCAAACGCCCTTCGGCGCTCACCAGGGCCGATCCGCCCCACTCCGGATGTGCCGGCGCGGTAAAGATCGCTTCGTCCAGCACGTACTCCCAGTAGCCGGCGAACTCCCGCTTGTCGATGACCTTGGCCTTGAGCGCGTGCGCGCGGCCGCCGTTGCCGATTACGATCACGTCGTCGCCGATAGCGCAGGAGCGAGCCGACCCACGTGGCAGCGGCGGAATTGTCAGCCGGCCGAGCGGCTGGACCAGGCCGAAGCCGGTAGCGAAGTCGTAGGCGAGCGGGTAGCCGGCGATGAGCGTGCCGTCGTTGGCGCTGAGCCAGATCGTTTCGGCTTCGGTGATCAGGTAGCCGATGGTCAGCACCAGACCGTTGTCGCCGATTACCACTCCATTGCCGATCCGCTCGGTCCCGAGGATCGAGGCTGTGAAGGCATCCTCGGGGACCTCGGTGCGCAGCATGACCACCGAGGAGAGCGCCGCCTCCAGGTCGAAGCGCACGTCTTCACTGCTCGGCTGGAGAGTGTCGGGAAAGGCCCAGTTGCTCGATACAGCCATGGAAACGGTGACCCCTCACAAGCGGCTGGCAAGCGCAGGTTCGTACTTCGAGTCGGCCGCTATAGCAATGTCTGGGTACGCTCGATCAAGCCGTCGGGCGCGTGTGCGTCCCGCGAAAGGTCCGCCGGGGCTCTCGCAGGCTTTTCCAACAGCCTGCCAACGGCGACATCCGGCGACGCATCGCATTGACCTGTGATTCTAGCAGGGTGGTGCAAGATGCAGAGATCCTGCGAACCAGGCTGTCCTCTCGCCGAGGTATGATCGACGGCCGTGCCCGCAGGATTCCCCGGGCACGATCGCGCACACAAGGAGGAGAGACGTAATGACAACCGAAACACGCAGACTGGTGTTGACGTCCCCCATGGGGCGTCTGCCCACCTTCCACGAGGAGCGCTTCTCGCGCCGCCGGATCCTGAAGATGTCGCTGGCCCTGGGCGCCGTCTCGCTCGCCGCTCCGTTGCAAGCCCCTGCGCAGGACACCGGCTTCGATCCGAGCGGGCCCATGCCGACGCCGGACCAGATTCTCGGCCCCTTCTATCCGGTGCAGAAGCCTGTCGACGGCGGAACCGACCTCACCCGGCTCGACGGCCGTGCGGGCCGGGCACAGGGGCAGGTCATCTATGTGCTGGGGCGCGTGCTGAATCTGGGTGGTGAACCCTGTCCGGGCGTTCGGCTGGAGATCTGGCAGGCCAACGCGGCGGGCCGCTACACCCATCCGCATGATCGCAACCCGGCGCCGCGCGACCCGAACTTCGATGGTTATGCGACCGTGGTCACAGACGCGGAAGGACGGTACCGCTACAAGACCGTGAAGCCGGGTGCGTATCCGGTGGTTGCAAACTACTCACGGCCACCCCATATCCATTACGACATCACCGGCAGGTACAACCGGCTCATTACCCAGATGTACTTCCCCGGTGAACCGCTGAACGACAAGGACCCGCTGCTGCAGAACTCCTGGGCGAAGGACAGCCTGATCGCGCAGGTACTGCCGCCCACGGCGAACGAGGAGCCCGATGCGAAACTGGTGGTATGGGACATTGTCTTGATTCAAGGATGAGGGCGAGCTTTCTTCTGGAGGTCAGGTGCTGAAGAGGTCGATGGCTTTCGCTGCGCTTGCCGCGGCGGCGGTTCTTTCCGTACAAGCGCTCGCCCAGGATAGCGATGAGGCGCTCAAGCGCGACGCCGTGTCCAGAGTGGCGGACAGTCATGACCCGGCGTTGTCCGTGGGGATCGGCCGCGTCTACGTCAAGCAGGCGGCGCTCAATGCCGCGCGCGACCTGCTCGCCGAGCGCGGCCACGCCGCCGGCCTGAGCAAGGAAGCGTGGAACCGCAACGCGGCTCAGTGGCAAGGCGCGGAGCGCGAGCTGATGCAAGGCGTGGACGAGCTGATCGAGCGCAAGGTCGCCAATGGGGCATGGGTGCGGGAGGCGTGGTCGCAGCTCATCGCGCAGACTCTGAGCGCGGAAGAGGCCGACGAGGTCGCCGTGCATTTCCAGAGCGAGGGCGGACAGCTGCAGCGGCGCGTTGTCGAGTGGTTTGTCGGGGAGCTGACGCTGCAGACGTACACCTTCACCGACCGCCTCAAGTACGGAGTGCCTGGGTCCGAACAGGAAATGCGCGACCTCCAGGAGGTGACCTACGAACGGCTGTTCCGCGGCATCCAGGATTTCACCTCCTATCCCGGCGCGATGAAGTTCGCCAGCACCGACCCAGGAGTGAAGTACTTCAAGATGATGGCGATGCAGGGCGTACACGCCGTGCATCTGCACCTGGAAGAGGCGGCTAACGAGGCGCGCGCGATGATCCGTTCACGTGCGGCGTTTGCCGATCCCTATATCGCTCGCGCGAAAGTCGCGGTCGGAGCGAAGGGGTAGCGGCGAACAGCTTTTCCTTGTCCGATTCTTTGCGCTCCTGAGCAGGTGGCCGGACAAAGCTCTGGCGATCTTCATCTGCGCCCCGCGCGAAAAGCTGTTCGATGCTTTCGTGACGCGTGAAGCGCTGACCACCTGGATGCGCCCCCGCGGTATGCGCGTCCCCGAGGCCACCATCGACGCGCGCAACGTTTTTTCGGTAGTCTTGTCCCTTTCCCCCAGCGGGAGGAGGACCGGCGGTGGCCGCCCTGCAGACAGACGACGGTGTCAAGCTCTACTACGAGGAGAGCGGTGCAGGGCTGCCGATCGTCTTCGCCCACGAGTTCGCCGGCGACCACCGCAGCTGGGAACCGCAGGTCCGGCATTTCTCGCGGCGCTACCGCTGCATCGTCTATGACGCGCGCGGGTACCCGCCGTCCGACGTGCCGGTAGAGGTTGACCGCTACTCCCAGGAGCGGGCACGAGAGGACATCCGGTGCGTGATGGATGCCCTCGGGATCCAGCGTGCACACATAGTCGGCCTGTCCATGGGTGCTTTCGCCACGTTGCACTTCGGGATGGCCTACGGCGCGCGCGCCATGTCCCTTGTGGTGGCAGGCTGCGGTCACGGCGCGCAACCGGCTCAGCGTGCGCAGTTCCAGGAGAACTCTCGCAAGCTCGCAGCCACCATCCTCGAGCACGGTATGGCCTACGCCGCGGCGACCTACGGTCACAGCGAAGTGCGCGTGCAGCTGCGCGACAAGGATCCCCGCGGGTTCGCCGAGTTCCTCAACCATTTCGCGGAGCACTCGCCGCGCGGGTCGGCCAACACCATGCTCGGTTACATGGCCCGCCGGCCGTCCCTGTACGATCTGACCGACGAGATGGCGCACATCGACGCGCCGCTGCTGGTGATCACCGGCGACGAAGACGAGCCCACGCTCGAGCCGTCGCTGCTGATCAAGCGGACGGTCGCCAGCGCGGCGCTTGCCGTGCTGCCGAAGACCGGCCACCTGATGAACCTGGAAGAGCCGGCTCTGTTCAATCAGCTGCTGGAGAGCTTCTTCCACCAGGTGGAAGCCGGCCGCTGGACCGCACGCGGGTAACGCCTGGACTCAATCGAGAGACGAACTGC
>Ga0105107_10001099_pt1 | contig 17577 bp, 16 predicted proteins | sample PPLLaktember2015_6_FD_79335 | JGI IMG/M metagenome (GOLD analysis project Ga0105107, IMG submission 79335) | Freshwater sediment microbial communities from Prairie Pothole Lake near Jamestown, North Dakota, USA - PPLs Lake P8 Core (1) Depth... | ecosystem: Environmental > Aquatic > Freshwater >...
ATCAAGGCTTTGGATAATTGTTATTGGTAGTCCCACCAGGAATCGAACCTGGATTTAAGGTTTAGGAAACCTCCGTTCTATCCATTGAACTATAGGACCGGTTTGTTGGGCAAAAGTATATCTTTTTTTCCTCATTGCAAATCCTGAAGTAATTGTAATCCCAGGAAGGAGAGTGAGGGGGGGCGGTAAGGGGAGAGTGGGAGAGGGGGAGAGTGGGAGAGGGGGAGAGAGGGAGAGAGGGAGAGGGGGAGAAGCGGTGAGAGATGAGCGGTGAGAGATGAGAAGTTAATACGAAAGTACCTTAACACCCTGACACCTTAAAGCCTTAACGCCATTGTGCCGTTGAGCCCTTGCGCCCTTCTATTATTTTGATTCCTCCCGATTGTTTTTTACTTTCACACTTTCAATAATCACATCGATGAACTGGATCGACCTCATAATAGTTGTAATTCTAATAATTGCCATACTTCGGGGATTTACTGACGGATTTGTGAGAGAAGTTGCCTCGCTTGCCGGATTGATATTTGGAATATGGGGTGCAATCAGGTTTTCATCATTCACGGCAGGGAAACTATTCGACTGGTTCGACATGACCGGGCAGTACGTCGGTTTAATTGCATTCCTGGTCACTTTCGGGGTGATAGTTGTTATAATTCATTTTATTGGTATTATTGCCGACAAACTTGTCGAAACTGTATCCCTCGGGTTTCTGAACCGTGTACTCGGAATGGTGTTCGGCCTCTTTAAATCGGTACTGATCCTCAGTGTTTTTTTTGTAATCCTCAATGCCATAGATGAGCAAAAATCCTTTCTCCCCAAAGAGACTATTGAACACTCGAAATTCTACAGCCCGATTGCCGATATTGCACCGGCACTTTTCCCTCTGATAGGTGAGGGGGGATACAACCGGAGCTTCGACAGGATGAAAAAGAAACCGGAAAAAGAACCCGATCCCGCCAGGGATCCCACAGAAGTGTTAATTTAATCCTCTTCACTATATTTGCATTTCTCTAAAAAGCCATTTATGAATTTTGTTGAAGAACTGAAATGGAGAGGCATGATCCACGATATCATGCCGGGGACGGAGGAATTGCTGCAGAAAGAGATAACCACGGGGTATATAGGATTTGATCCTACTGCCGACTCATTGCATATCGGGCATATGGTACAGGTGATGCTTCTTGTTCATTTCCAGCGTGCGGGGCACGTACCGGTAGCGCTTGTCGGTGGAGCAACCGGTATGATTGGCGATCCTTCAGGCAAGTCGGAGGAAAGAAATCTTCTTGACGAGCCAACACTCCGTAAAAACCAGGAGGGTATAAAAAAACAGCTTTCAAAATTCCTGGATTTTAGTCCGGATCGTAAAAATAAGGCCCTGATGGTCAATAACTACGACTGGATGAAAGGGTATTCCTTCCTCGGTTTTATAAGGGAAATCGGCAAGCATATCACGGTAAACTATATGATGTCGAAAGACTCCGTGAAAAAAAGACTGGGAGCGGATGTGAAGGAGGGAATGTCGTTTACCGAGTTCTCGTACCAGCTGGTTCAGGGATTTGATTTTCTGCATCTTTATAATGAAATGGAGTGTAAATTACAGATGGGTGGATCGGACCAGTGGGGAAACATTGTAACAGGTACCGAGCTGATCCGTCGTAAGAGCGGTGGTGAAGCATTTGCCCTTACATGTCCGCTAATTACAAAATCGGACGGAACAAAATTCGGGAAGACCGAGGCGGGCAATGTATGGCTCGATCCTGAAAAAACCTCCCCATATCATTTTTATCAGTTCTGGCTGAATGTTTCGGATGAGGATGCATCAAAATATATTAAGATATTTACATTGCTTGATCAGGCAGAGATCACCGGTCTGATATCGGAACACAATAAATCACCTCATGAACGTCTGTTGCAGAAACGGCTGGCCAGGGAGGTAACTCTGATGGTCCATTCACAGGATGAATTTGAATCTGCTGTCGAGGCATCACAGATTTTATTCGGAAAAGGGACTACCGAATCTCTTCGAAAGATGAGCGAAAGCACCTTTCTCTCTGTTTTTGAGGGGGTACCGTCCTTTGATATTAAAAAGGAGATCCTTTCTGCCGGGATTACTTTTACTGCCCTGTGTGCCGAACAGTCACAGGTATTTGCTTCAAAGGGAGAGCTCCGGCGGATGGTTCAGGGTGGTGGTGTGAGCCTGAACAAGGAGAGAGTTGATGATCCCGACATTCTGATCGCACAGGATCGTTTGCTGAACAATAAATACATCCTTATCCAGAAGGGTAAGAAAAACTATTTCCTGTTAAGGGCGGTTTGATTGTTATCTGAGGTCGGCGGCAATCAACGACACATCATCAAAAAGGTTAGGATTGGCATCGGGGATACCAAGGTATTTCAACATCGCCCGCAGGTTCTTTTCAACCGGCTCTTTATTTGAGATATATTTTATTATTTCATCGGTGCCGATATCTTTTCCGTTCTCATCCTTTAATTCGGAAAGTCCGTCAGTATAGCAGACCAGCTTGGTATGACCCTTAATCCGAATAAAATGTTTTCCGATTCTGGGAATCTCATCGAGCATACCGATACCAACACAGGAGGGTGTGAAATGGGATATTTCGCCTGAAACCGTATTATAAAAGACGGGTGGATTATGCGCAGCATTGATATATTCCAGCACTTTCTTTCTGTGATCATAACGGGCTACGAAGAATGTTATGAATTTTTCCCCTGCTGCATTCACCACCACTATTGAATTGAGCTTGTGAATCAGTAGTTCCAGGTCAGTCTTTGCAGTGAAAAGCGCCCTGAAGCTTGCCTGGAAATTTGACATCAGGATTGCAGCAGACATTCCCTTCCCTGATACATCTGCAATGCACAAACCTGTTATTGTATCCGATAGTTTAATGCAATCATAGTAATCACCGCCGACTTCATAATGCGGAAAGTAGAATCCGTTAACTATTATACCGGAACTTCGAGGCATTTGGCGGCTATCGGGGATAAGCATCATCTGCATCCTTGAGGCGAGTTCGAGCTCTTTTTTAATTGCTTCCTGTGCAAGACTTTCCTTATGCAGCCTGATGTTCTCGATGGCAACGATTATGATATTCGAAATGGTCTGAATAAAGTTAAGGTGCTTGAGGACAGGACTCATTCCTTCACCTTCTTCCTCAATATCGCCGATGAAAAGGAATGCTATGTGGACATTGTTATTAAAAACAGGCACGATTATATCGACTCCTTCAAAATCCATCTCGGTCGACACATAGGTTATATCATCAAACCCGAGAAGGCGTGATTCCACGTCAATATTCTCATAACTTTTAGGAAATCCTCCGTTGAGAAGACACTCCCATTTTTCAGAACGCTTGAAAATCAATATTTTACCAATGCCCAGGCTATCCCTTAATATTGACTCGTATTTTTGAAGCAGGACCTCGGTAGGCTGATTGGCATTGATCGACATTGTTATGCCGAGGAGGGAATCCAGTTTAAATCTGGAGATCTTTAGCCTGTCGCCCGGGACCTTCATTTTAATAATTTACCTTATCAGCCTTTAACACGTTCAACATATGCCCTGTTGCGGGTATCGATTCTTACTTTATCTCCGGTGTTTATGAAAAGCGGAACCATTATTGTGCTTCCGTTTTCCACTTTAGCCTGTTTGTAGGCATTGGTTGCAGTGTCTCCCTTTAATCCCTTTTCCGAATAAACAACCTCCATAACAACAAACTGCGGAAGCTCGACCGAGAGAACAGTGTCGGTATCAGCATGGATAACAACTTCAACATGTTCTCCTTCCTTGAGGAATTCGGGAGAATCAATGACCGGTTCTTCAACATGGATCTGTTCAAATGTTTCCAGGTGCATGAAATAGTAGCCGACGTCATCTTTGTAAAGATATTGATAGGGCCTTCTTTCGACCCTGGCTACATTGATCTTTGTTCCTGAGGAAAAAGTATTGTCCAGAACTCTTCCTGTTTTCAGGCTTTTTAGTTTTGTTCTCACGAAGGCCGGTCCTTTTCCGGGTTTTACGTGTTGAAATTGAACTATAGTATAAAGGTCATTATTGTATTCTATAACCAGTCCGTTCCTGAAATCTGCAGTGCTTGCCATATAATTGATCAGTTATTCCTTTTTCTGTTTAATTTCGAGAGGGTGAGACAGTCCTGCATAGTTGACCATATCAACTTCAAAAGCTCCGACAAAGATATCAAAACGAATTTTAACCGGTAAAAAATTTTTATCGGCGGAAAACCAGATAGAGACATCCTCTTCGGTTTTGAACAACCTGCCTTTTTCGGTTACAGGATTGAACTTATGACATTTGATTTTGCCGGATTTGGTTCTTACCTCGTCAGGTCCTACATATCTAAGGCTTATAGGATACAACTCATCAGTAAACCAGGTTGTTATAGTTATTAATTCCCCTTTTTCAATTGTATTGATGTTGGGCATTATGCGGTTTCGGAACCAGAAGAAACAGGAGAGTATATCATGTATTCCCTTTGGAGCTATGTGCACTCCTGTCATATCGCTTGTGAGTATTGCCGAGTCTGATCTTGTGGTGTGGTCGAAGTCAACCACATTATATCTTTTATATCTCCCTTCACGGATGTTTCTGATGGATCTTGCAGGGAGTTCTGTTACGGGATTAATGTAGCTTTCATAAATATCCCTTACATTGAAAATGGCATCTATCAGGCCTGTGGTGCGGCCGACTATTATTGTATGCCAAAACTCGCTTCCCAGAGATGTGTCTTTTTTAACTTCAAGGGTAGCTACTCCTCCCTGGATTAATCCGTAATGAATTAAATATTCAATTTTTTCACCCGGCTGGTACACAGTAATTTGACCGTTTCCAGCGAGTAAAGCCAGGAACAGAAAACCAATCAGCAGAAAAAATTTCTTCATAAGCTTTTTAGAATCATAGACAAATTGCGGACCATTTATTTACGCAGTACATTTTTTACAGGCTTCGAAGTTAAAAAATCTTTAAGATAAAATGGTTCAAAATATGCCACGTTCTCAAAACGGTTGTTATTTAATGCTTCGTATGCAGGTTTACGCATAAATGAAGCCGACATCCTGAAATCCGAAACAAAAGTTATATTCTTCCTGTTCACTACTCCGATGCATTTTGCCGCGCCATCACCAAACATGAAGATCCTCGATGTTTCAGGAAATTCGCTGAAAGAATTCTTATCTATTATTTCAGCTTTAATCTGGCTTATCATATTGCCCTTTACATCATAAACAGTGTAATATACCTCCATCCTGCGCGCATCTAATGCCGGGCAAAATAGATCGGTGGAGGTTATGTTGAAGTTGTTGTCTGCACTATCTGAAAAACCATGGAACATCGAACGGGTAGTATCAACACCGATCAGTGGTATTGAGGCCGCATAGGTAATTCCCTTTGCAACCGATACACCGATCCTGAGTCCGGTATACGACCCGGGGCCTTTGCTTACGGCAACGGCATTCAGGTCAGCAGCTCTGATGCCTGCTTCCCTGAGGATCTCTTCAATAAAAACTGTAAGCACTGAAGCATGAGACCTGCCCTTGTCGTTCTCCCTTAATGCAACTGTCCCCCCGGAGTCACATAGTGCGACTGAGCAGAGATCTGTTGCCGTTTCAACACATAATATCATTACTTTGAAAGAAATGACTGCAGATTAGTTTTCCCTGAACAGGTCCTCCTTCTTAACTATTTCTATAAGGGTGCTGTCGGATAACTTTTTACTGATAGCGCTGAAGGGTGCGGAGATAACCCTCGAGCTGTCTTCGATCCCTGAAATGATTTCGATAAAACTATTATCCTGTATTCCGGTTTTAACATCCTTTGCAAGCGCATATTCTCCCCCGGCGATGAAGACCAGCGTACGTATATCTTCATCGGAAGCCGTTGTACTGACTTTTGTAGTATCAGTACGCGTGGTAACGGACTGTATCGGAACCGTAAGTATTCCGGGTTTTGTTTCTGTCTGGATATCGACTGTTGTTGACATACCGGGTCTGAAAGGATTATTCCCTTCATCAGCAAGCTTCTGGTATGATTCAGGGAGGATGAGGATTTTTACATCAAAATTTGTAACCTGATCGGCAGAAACACCGGTTGTTTTTGCAGAGTTGGCGATTTCGGTGACAACGCCTTTGAATTTCTGGTCAAGATATGCGTCAACTTCAATCAGTGCCGTATCACCCAGATTCACCCTGACGATATCATTCTCGTTAACCTCGACCTGTGCTTCCATTCTTGAAAGATCGGCAATGCGGAGAATCTCGGTACCTGCCATCAGGTTTGTCCCTGCAACTCTTTCACCGAGTTCCACAAGGAGCATTGATACGGTACCGTCCATCGGAGCATAAATAGATGTTTTAACAAGGTTTTCGTTGGCCTCCTTCACAGATGCTTCAGCGCTCACAACCGAAAATTTCGCAGCGTCAACCTCCGATTTTGCAACATTAAAGGATGCTTCAGCCTGTTCAAATTCGGATTTTGAAATAGCCTGTTCTTCAAAAAGTTGTTTGGTCCTTTTAAATGCAAGTCCGGCCTGTGTGAACTGAGCATCAGCCTGGGCAAGCCGTGCGCGGGCTGAACTGATAGCTGCAAGGGAACGGTCTCTCTGTGAAATATAAATATCGGGCTTTATTCTCAGAAGAAGCTCCCCTTTCTTAACCTGGTCGCCCTCCCTGACAGTCAGCTCGACGATCTCCCCGGATACATCAGGGGTTATCTTTACCTCTTTTTCAGGCTGGATCTTGCCGTTGGCAGTTATGGCTTCTGTAATAAGCCGTCTTTCGGCATATTCAACAGCAACCTTAACTGTTACTGCTTTGCCAAACCAGCCTGCCTTCTTTCCTATTACAGCAAAGATCAGGAGTACAACCACTGCAATGATCAGGATTTTTAATATTTTATTACTTTTCATATTACAGTACCTTGATATTTAGAATTATTGATTGAGATTCAGGGGAATGCCTTTATAGAAATCAAGCACCTTTGTCTTGAAAATAAACTCATATTTTGCCTGCGACATATCTGATTGAGTGCTTAAGAGCTGTGTCTTCGCAGCATTATAATCCACCGGTGTAACCATGCCGACATTGAATTTCTGTTCGGTATATCTGAAAGATTCCTCCATTGAGACAACAGCCTTCATGCTTGCACTGTACTTTTTCAGCGCAGCCACAGCGTCGGCATAAGCCTGCTGTATGTTCTTGTAGAGTTGTTTTTTCTCATTTTCGAGGGTGTAACGGCTGTTTTCAATATTCAGTCTCGAATTTGAGATATTTGTATTGACCTGCCATCCGTTCAGGATCGGGATATTCAGAGAAAATCCAATACCGTAATTAAGATTATCATTAATTTGCTCTGAAAACTTATATGTTTCTGCAGGATTACTTGGTTTCAGTGCGATATCGGAATAGCGTGTGCCGATAGAATGGTTCATTGACAATCTCGGACTCCTTGCGCCGGTGGCAATTTTCAGATCATATTCACTTACTGTGAGCTTCATTTCGGCACTTTTGATCTCGGGGCGTAATCCCTGTGCCTGGGTAAAAGTTTCACCCACATTGCCGGTGACGGCCGTATTTGTGTCGATGCTGATTTCGGGGATCAGTATTTTAAATCCTTCCGGAGTTTGAAGTTCAAGCATCTGAGTAAGATTCAGGTATGAAATATCAAGCTGGTTTTGCAGATTTATCAGCTGCAATTCCTCGCTTGCTGCCTGAGCTTCGATCTGGAGGAGGTTCCCTTTAGCTAAGCTGCCGGCCTCGTACATCTTCATTGTTTTATAAATCTGCTGTTTCGTTATCTGAAGCTGATTATCCGTTGTTGTTACAAGTTCACTGTTAAGAAGGATCTGCAAAAATGCAAGTGCGATATTGAGTGAGATATCATCTTTTAAACTCTGCAGGTCGAGTTCACTGGCAATCAGCTGGTATTTGTTTTTCCTGATCGTATTATGGTTCTGAAGTCCGTTGAACAGGTTCAGGCTTCCGCTGGCGTAGAAGCTGTTCGACTGGATATTCTGGTTATCGGTGAATTCGTAAGTCGTTTCATCGAGTGCCCGGCCGAAACTATAATTATGCGTGGCGTATCCGTTAAGAGATGGCAGCAGGTTGAGCTTTGACTGTTCAAGAGTATTCTCCTGGAACCGGGTTTCCAGAACCTGTTGTTTTATCTGGATATTATTGTCAATGGCATATTTAATACATTCCTGGAGGGACCAGACCTTTTCCTGCGGGTGGATCAATCCAAGCGAGGCGGGAATAAAGGCAATTATGAAAAGCAAAATTTTTTTCATCTGAATAGTTGGTTTATTACGGTCGCAATGAACCTTCATGTAGAATTACGTGATTTAACCGGCTTTGCTGCATTTGTTTAAACTTTTGGTGCAGATGGATTTTAAAATGAGGTACGAAGATAATTAATATCTTAATTTTTATGGACTGATTTCTCTAAAAATTGGTACTGAGCGCGATTTTATCAACTATTTTTGCAGCTGAAGCTAAAATAATTATATTGTGCAGCTTATTTAAAACAATTGAAATATGTTACATTATAAAGAATTAGGGTTAGTGAATTCAAGGGAATTGTTCAGGAATGCAGTAAAAGGCGGATATGCCATACCTGCATTCAATTTCAATAATCTTGAACAGCTGCAGGCAATTATAGGTGCCTGTGTGGAAACAAAATCTCCGGTCATCCTTCAGGTATCGAAAGGCGCACGTAAATATGCAAACCAGACTTTACTCCAGTATCTGGCAAAGGGAGCTGTTGAGTATGCGAAAGAGCTTGGTTATCCGATTCCCATAGTATTGCATCTTGATCATGGTGATACCTTTGAAACCTGCAAGGCATGTATCGAAACAGGTTTTTCGTCGGTTATGATCGACGGATCCCATTTTCCCTATGAAGAGAATGTTAAGGAGACCAGAAAGGTGGTTGAATATGCTCATCAGTACGATGTAACTGTGGAAGGTGAACTGGGTGTATTAGCCGGTATCGAAGATGAAGTATCAGCAGAACATACATCTTACACAAGACCGGAAGAGGTGGAGGATTTTGTGAAAAAAACAGGAGTTGATTCTCTGGCTATCTCCATCGGAACATCTCATGGTGCTTTCAAATTCAAAGTAAAGCCCGGTGAGTTACCGCCTCCTCTACGTTTCGACATACTCGAGGAATGTGAAAAAAGGATCCCCGGATTCCCGATAGTACTTCATGGGGCTTCTTCAGTACCTCAGGATATTGTGGCTGAGATCAACAAATATGGAGGGAAGATGGAAAACACGGCAGGTGTATCTGAGGACCAGTTACGCAGGGCTGCGAAATCAGCTGTATGCAAGATCAACATCGACAGCGATGGTCGGCTGGCAATGACTGCAGCTATCCGTAAGGTTTTTGTTGAAAAGCCCGGTGAGTTTGATCCGCGTAATTACCTGGGCCCGGCACGGGAAAAACTGAAAGAGCTTTACAAGCATAAGGTTGTGAACGTGCTTGGGAGTGCGGGGAAAGCATAGGGGCAAGAGGCGGGTAATTGATAAAGTTGTCAATAATCTAACTATAACTGAACCAGTCACTTAATGACTGGTTCTTTCCTAAATGTTAAAAAACTCCTGTTCGGGTTAGTATAATCTGACCGGCTGATTTTATACTTTAGCCTGAAATCGTAAATCCGCCATATTGAGGCATGCAACGTATAAAGAGGATCGCTTAAAGCGGACCAACAGGTTCTCCGTGATGCTGAACAAGCGGGAAATGAGGGCTCTGGGGATTTATTGCAGCCGATACAGGATCAGGAATAAATCGGAGTTCTTCAGGGAGACAATAATGAAAGCTATTTTGAAAAGGTTTGAAGAAGAGCATCCCACCTTATGGGAAGAACCGGAACCGACCTTGTTCAATCAGAAGAAGCATCACAGGAAATCCGAAGAATCAATTTTAAGAGTAAGCTAGAGTGGAAGGGCCAGGAGTGACTGAAGTTAGTTTTTTCAAAAGTCAGATTATTGGAGAATAAAAACTCCAGGCACTCCGGTTCACTTTAACTCACTCTATTCTGCTAATTAGGGAACACTGATTTTATAGAAGTTTTGTAATGATCCTGAGGTTTCCTAATTTTACGCTCCGGGATAAAGGGTCCGTTGTTGTAATACTATCGTTGTAAAACTGTAAAAGACATAGTGAGAGTTTGAGGGATGTATCCGGAAAAAGTATATATAGAGCCTACAAAGAGAACGCCCTGGATTGTGCTGGAGCCGGGAAGGATATTTATTATGGGAAGGTCAATAATTGAAAACCCGGCTGTATTTTATGAATCCGGACTGAACTGGATAACCGATTTTGTGAATGACTGGTCGGGTAAAACAAAGATTGAACTTGGATTTGAGTATATAAATACCGGGTCAATCAAGTGGCTATATATATTTCTGAAGCAACTTGCAGCATCAAAAAAAATATCTGATCAGGCGGAGGTCACCTGGTATTATGAAGAGGGTGATGAGGATATGTGCGAGCTTGGAATTATAATAAGGTCGCTCGTGGTATGTCAGTTTAATATTGTGGAAGTCGTTGAGATGAATGACAAGCTTTACGAGGAATTCCTGTCGGCTCAGAATTGATACTCCGGAATACAGGTTTATTCTGTTGAGGTAATTCCAATCGAATTTCTTTTTAATTTTGCAGCGTTATCAAATGGAATCTTGACCCATGGTGTAATTGGCAACACGTCGGATTTTGGTTCCGCAGAGTCCTGGTTCGAGCCCAGGTGGGTCAACAAAAAAACCGCGAAAAGGCGGTTTTTTTGTTGAGAGTGGGAGAGTGAGGGAGTGGGAGAGGGCGGGAGTACGGGTAACCCGGGTCCCAAAACCCCAAGTCAGTCATGTCTGGAATAAACTTATAATATATAGCCTGTAGCGGTAGTTCTTTTATAATTCTATTCTCAGATTTTACTCCCCTCGTTTATCCTTCATTAAGGTCACTTCAAAAATTACCTGTACCCGGTAAATAAATCATTCAGTAATCCGACGTTAATGCAGTAAGTAAGTTCATTTCCTTCAACTTTACCACTAAAGTCACCACTTGAATCTGCATAATACAGGGTATAAGTATTATTACCAGCATTCTTAACGTCTATCTCTCCAGTTGTAAAGCTGGATCCAGACATGATGATAGTCAACTTAATCTTTGTATCCGTAGTCTTTACTATTCTCGATGTGCAAGCATAATGGTCTGCTCCATGAGACATTGTTCCATTGTAGGTACCTACAACCTTATCTGCATAACCAGAAGAAATTTCGACCTTATCACAACTTATAACTGAGAATAATAATGCAAAAAAACATAATACCTGTATTTTTTTCATGGGTTAGCTTTTAATTGGTTAAAGAAAGTTTCTTTATTAGAAGCACATAATCTACAATAGGTTTTTTGATATTCTTAATAAAGAATTCAAGTTGTTCCCAAGACTAAATCGTAAAGTTCATATGGTTTAATCTTTGGATGAATTTCGAAAGTCTCGAATTACCGCCAACGACCCGGCAATAAAGGAAGTAAACGTTACCCGACGTAAGCACCGGGCAGGGTCCTGGTACTTTAGCCACGAGGCTGTCACGGTGCAAGGAACTCCTTCGCTAAAGCTACGGAGTTCGAAGGAGGGTATGGCGCGCTTTTTGCAAGTCCAGGTACAAACTTTTTGGCTTATACGAGTGTCGCGGTACAAGCTAAGTCAAAGCCGGAATCTATCCCCTTACTGAATCATAATTGGGAGTAGTGGAGCGGTCCGCTTATCGATGAATTACCGGTCCCCATTCGAAGGCATAATGCCCCCGCAAAAAGCGTGACAACTGTGTCAGCCGAAGCTTCAGCGTAGGCTGAGCAACTTACCTTTATTGTCCGTGTTATGGGCCAGGCCTTATAATTTATTTGTCTCGGTCCCAGAAAACTGTCTTGGTATAAATTCTTTTTTTTGGTCAAAGGTTGTTCAACAGATTGTCAAGTTAAAAGAAATATTCTTACTTATGTGGAAGAGGAAAAAAATTTAAAAATTTATATTTCCTGGAGGTCCCGACAGGTCTCGAACCTGAATTCTTCTGATCCAGAGGAACACTTGTTTAAGAGGCTAAATTCGGCACTTTCACTGTTGCGCGTGATTTATCGATAACCAGTATATTCCAATTTCCTTAATAACTTCTTCGAATTTATTAAATTCAACAGGTTTAACAACATAACTATTTGCACCCAAATGGTAACAGTCATTGACATCGCAGTCTTCCTGAGACGAAGTAAAAACAATTATGGGAATATTTTTTGTTCGATCGTCAACTTTTAATTTTTGAAGCACTTCCTTACCGTTAACTTTTGGCATTTGTAAATCCAATAGAACCATTCCCGGAGTATTCCTTATTTTCCTTTTTGCATAAACTCCTGTGGCAAAAATATATTCAAGAGCTTCATCTCCATCTTTAAGATGTCGGATGGCATCACCAACTTTAGCATCCTTCAGGGCAATTATAGTAAGAGTTGCATCTGAAGGATTGTCTTCTACAAGCAGAATTTCTGATGTGTAAGTTTTCATTTTGGTGACTGGTTTAAAATTTATCATTTTGGTGGAAAGTAATTGATAAAGAGCCAATAGGAGCTGATTTCTTTAATTATTTCTTCAAACTTATCATATTCAAATGGCTTCACTACGAAGCTATTGGCTCCTAAATGGTAGCATATTTTGGCATCATTTTCAACTTGAGATGATGTAAAAATAATAACCGGAATGTTTTTTGTTGACTCATCAGATTTTATTCTTTTCAACACTTCAATTCCGTTCACTTTAGGCATTTTTAAATCTAATAAAATAATTATAGGGGTGTTTACTATACTACGTTTTGCAAAGGAACCTGTAGCAAATATATATTCAAGAGCTTCATCGCCGTCCTTAAGGTGAACGACGCGATTTGCTACCTGAGCGCTTTGAAGAGCAAAAATTGTTAGTCTGGCATCACCAGGACTGTCTTCGACAAGGAGAATTTCAGATAAGTTTTGTTCCATATATTACATTTTGCTTGTTCCCTCTAATTTTGACTTCTTTATCGCCTATTTCTTTATTTTTATTCTGGCAAAGAAAAATAAAATGAAGCTCCTTCATTTACTTTGCCTTCAGCTTTCACCCTCCCACCATGTCGAATAATAATTCTTTGAACAATAGCAAGCCCGATACCTGTTCCTTTAAAATCATCTAAATTATGCAGACGTTGAAATACGCCAAATAATTTATCATAAAATTTCATATCAAAGCCTACTCCATTATCTTTCACATAATACCAGTTAAAGTTCGTTTGAACGGTAAATCCTATTTCAATCACAGGTTTGGTTTTGGGTTCGGAGAATTTTAGCGCATTTGAAATAAGATTAATTAAAACCTGAAGCATCAATGAATTATCACAATAGGAATGAGGCAAATTATTGACTTTAATTTTTGCTTTGTATTTCACCTCTGAAAGACTTAAAACTTTATTTACCGCATCTTTTGCCAAAGCTGTCATATCTGTAGATGATTTGTGTAATTCTTTTCTTCCAAGACGAGCAAATGAAAGCAAATCATCAATCAATTGTCCCATTCTTACTGATTCATTAATAACAAAATTTACAAGTTCTTTCCCTTCCTCATCAAAGTTCCCGAGATATTTTCTTTGAATAATTGTTGTAAAACTGTTAATAGCCCGGATAGGAGTACGAAGGTCGTGGGAAACAGAATAAGAAAAAGATTCCAGTTCCTTGTTTGACAGTAATAATTCTTCATTAGTTTTTTCCACTTTGTTTTTCTCATCCTGGTAATCATCGAGGATATTCAGAAGAGCCTTCTGGTAATTTTCGAGCTTGGATTTCTCTGCTACAAAATCATCTAAAATATTAAGAACAGCTTTTTGCGTTTCCGCCAGGTTTTCTTTTTCTCTGCGATAACCTTCAAAAAGATTTGCCAGATCGGTCTGGATTCTTTCAAACTCGATACCGTCCGATATTTTTTCCGCCAGTGCCAAATTTCTCAATTCTTAATCAATTCTGTAATCCCAATTTTTTTCTCAATTCTTCAATTTCTTTTTTCAGCTCTATCATTTTTAGTTCTCTTCCGACGGTAAGTTTCTGAAATTTTTCCAATTCAGCAATTCGCTGCATTTCCTTTTCACGTTCGGCAACTTCACGTTCAGCAAGTATCTTTTGGGTTGTAACATCACGAGCTGCAGCAAAAACTCCCAGCACGTTTCCATTCGTATCTTTATATACTGTCGCATTGTACAGTACATCAGTCAGTTTTTCATCAATGCTCTTTATCGTCAGGGAGTAATCTTTTACAAATCCCAGTTTTAGAACCTGTTGGTAACCTTCCCGGGCTTTATCGGGTTCGGTAAAATAATTAGAAAAATCAGTACCTATTAATTTTTCTCTTGGAACGCCAGTAACATTTACCAGCGCTTCATTCACGTCTGTGATTTTCCCCTCAGGAGAAATTGTAACTAAAGGGTCGAGAGATGCTTCAATTAAACTTCGTGTATATTGTGAAGCTTGCTTTTGTTCTGTTATATCTCTTGCCGACGCAAAAACTCCCTGAACATTTCCATTTTCATCTTTATAAACAGCAGCATTATAAAGGACATCTGTTGTTTTACCAGATATATGTTTAATAGTAAGCGGGAAATTATATACGGCTCCTTTTTCGAAAGCTCTCTGATATGCCTCTTCTGCTTTTAAGGGTTCAGTAAAGTAATTTGGGAAATGAGTACCTATTAATTGTTCACGTGAAAGTCCGGTAACTGTTTCCGTTGCTTTATTAACATCCGAGATTTTTCCATCAGGCCCTTTGGTAATTAATGGGTCAATGCTTGTTTCGATAAGGGTTCGTGTATAAAGTTGTATTTTTTTTAATTTTTCATCTGCAAGTTTTGCTTCTGTCACATCTCTTGCAGCAGCAAATACCCCCAACACTTTTCCTTCGGGATCCTTATATATTGTTGCGTTATATAATACATCAGTTAAATTTCCATTCTTATGGCGTATGGTGAGAGGATAATCTGAAACCGACCCCTCTTCAAATACTTTTTTATATCCTTCACGTGCTTTTTCCGGTTCGGTAAAATAGTCTGAGAAGTCAGTCCCAATCAATGTTCCTCTTGGCACACCGGTCACTTTAACTGAAGCTTCATTCACATCCGTAATCTTTCCCTCCAAAGAAATTGTTACGAGTGGATCAAGGGATGTTTCAATCAAATTCCTTGCATACCGCGAAGCCTGTTTTGTTTCAGTTATATCACGTGCGGCGGCAAATACACCTAAAACATTGCCAGCATCATCTTTATAAACAGTGGCGTTATATAAAACATCTGTCAGCCTACCTTGCTTACTTTTTAAGGTAAGGGGATAATCTTTTACAAATCCTTGTTTGAAAACTTGCTGATAGCCATCGCGGGCTTTGTCTGGCTCTGTAAAATAATTGGAAAAATCGGTTCCGATTAATTTTTTCCTGCTCAGTCCGGTAACGTTTATTGTTGCCTCGTTTACGTCAGTAATTTTTCCCCCTGTACTAATGGTTACCAAGGGGTCTAAACTGGCTTCAATCAGGCTTCTTGCGTATTGCGATGCCTGAGTTCTTCCGGTAATGTCCCTTGACACAGTAGCAACACCAATTATAATACCTTTTTGATCTTTTATTGGAGACAAGGCAAGCGAAACATCTATGACAACACCATCTTTTCTTATTCTTTTTGTTTCATAGTGGGGAATGTGATTTCCTTTACTTATTTTCTTTAATAAATCAACCATCTCATTTGGTTGATTAGGTGGTACGAGAATACTAACGTTTTTACCTATTATCTCTTCCAGTGTGTATCCATAAATTTTTTCAGCACCATGATTCCAGGAAGCAATAACTCCATCAAGTGTTTTGCTTTTAATTGCATCGTCAGATGATTCAATAAGCAAGTGTGCCAGAGTTCCTATTTTTGCGTATTCCTGAAGTTTTATTAAACCGGATTTTTGTAAAGTAACTTTTGATGCCATCGTATTAATATAACTTTTAATATCTTTTCATTTATTATAACAGAGACGTAGTTACAACAGAATGACAATCTAACCATATTTAACCAGCCTAAACTGACAGCATTGAAATAACTATTTTATTAATGAATATCCTCACTGTAAAAAGTGGTATCACAAATCTATTTATTTTAATATAAAGTCATTTAAAGGTACAATTTTATTATTGATTGCAGGGTTTCCAACCGAGCATAATGTGCGAAGGATAATAAATTTTTAAATTTTTGCACCCGGGCAAGGTCCCGATAGAAAGCACCAGGTTTTCTTGTCACGGTTAAGCTGTCAAGGGTGCAGGATTTTTTCAATATGTGGTTAACAGTCATGTTGTCAATGGCTTGCCCATAACGGCCCGCCGGTATAATTAGTAAGCGTTACCCGACGCCGCATCCGGGTTGAGTCCCCTTACTTTAGCCACGAAGCTGTCACGGTGCAAGGAACTCCTTCGCTAAAGCTACGGAGTTCGAAGGAGGGTATGGCACGTGTTTTTGCCGTCCGGTTACAAATTGTATTAAGCATTACGAGTGTCGCGGTACAAGGTTAGTCGAAGCCTGAATCTGTCCCCTTACTGAATCGTAATTGCGAACACTGGCGTGGTCAGCTTACCGATGAATTACTGGTCCCCATTCGAAGGCAGAATGCTCCCGCAAAAAGCGTGACAACTGTGTCAGCCGAAGCTTCAGCGCAGGCTGAGAAACTTACCTTTATTGTCCGTGTTACAAGTAGTTTTATTTTATTTTTATCGAGGTGAAAAGTTTGTTTTTAATGCCTACAGAACTATTATCATCTGGATTTGACATCTGATAACAGATAGCTATAAAGTCTTCATTCTGCACAATGAATCTTCCATAGAACTTGTATGGTTTATCATGATCATTATAATCAAATGTTATCTCACTCTGAATGTGGTTTCCATGATAACTTAAAGTAGTATCGAGGTTTATAAAATCAAAAGTCTTGATAAAACTATTTATGTTAGTTATGAAGTATTGCTTTTTTGTATAAAGGCTTAGAGTATCCGGCAAGTTCAAAAGTTTTTTGAAAACCTTTATTTTATCATTATCAAGATTAGCTTCCAGAGTCTTGGTACTTCCTTCTTCAGTAATAGTATAATCAGCAGGTAATCTGATCGATATGTTTTCATTTATAAAAACAGTTTCTGAAGCAGTTTTACAATTTGTAAAAATTGCGATAATTAAAAGGAAAATGGAAATCAGGTTTTTCATGGTGAGGTCTAATTTATGTTTTAATAGCAGTCCGGCTAGGCACGAATTACTTGTAACGGCCCGGCAATAAAGAGGGCCGAGCGTTATGAAAACACCCAGTCGGGTGTTTTTAGCGAGGAGCCTGCCTGCAGGGGTGGCATGTTACCCGACGACGCATCCGGGTTGAGTCCCCTTACTTTAGCCACGAGGCTGTCCCGGTGCAAGGAACTCCTTCGCTAAAGCTACGGAGTTCGAAGGAGGGTATGGCGCGCTTTTTGC
>Ga0105107_10001100_pt1 | contig 17574 bp, 14 predicted proteins | sample PPLLaktember2015_6_FD_79335 | JGI IMG/M metagenome (GOLD analysis project Ga0105107, IMG submission 79335) | Freshwater sediment microbial communities from Prairie Pothole Lake near Jamestown, North Dakota, USA - PPLs Lake P8 Core (1) Depth... | ecosystem: Environmental > Aquatic > Freshwater >...
CGCTCGGGCGATCGCGCGGGCCCACGACGGCGATCTCACCGTCGCGCCGCGTCCCGGAGGAGGTGCATGCTTTCGCCTCGTGATCCCACTCGCTGCCGACGGGCCCGCGCCCGACCGGGGAGCGGAGCCCTCGTGACCGAGCTCGGCCCCGTCGTCCTCGTCGTCGAGGACGAGCCGCAGATGCGCAAGTTCCTGCGGGCGTCGCTGGGGTCGCACGGCTTCCGACTCGTCGAGGCCGGCTCCGTGCACGAGGCCATCCAGCTCGCCACCAGCCACAACCCCGAGCTCGTCCTGCTCGATCTGACCCTGCCCGATGGCGACGGCATCGGCCTGACGAGGACGCTGCGCGAGTGGACGGCCGTGCCGATCATCGTGATCTCGGCGCGCGGCCGCGAGGAGGACAAGGTCGAGGCGCTCGACGCCGGTGCCGACGACTACCTCACGAAGCCATTCGGGGTCCGCGAGCTGCATGCCCGCATCCGGGTGGCGTTGCGGCACGCGGCCCGAACGGGCGGAGGCACGAACGAATCCCTGCTCGAGATCGACGATCTCGCGATCGATCTCGCACGACGCGAGGTGCGGGTCGCGGGCAAGGAAGTCCACCTGACGCCGATCGAGTACAAGATCCTCGTGCTGCTCGCGCGCCATGCGGGCAAGGTGCTGACGCATCGCGCGATCCTCAAGGAGGTCTGGGGCGCGCAGCAGACCCACCAGGCCCACCACGTGCGTGTGCACGTCGCGGAGCTGCGCAAGAAGATCGAGGCCGATCCGGCGCGACCGCGCCTGCTCGTCACGGAGCCGGGCGTCGGATATCGGCTGCGCGATCGCCAAGAATGATCACAGGGCGATCTGGGCCCCGAGCTCGACGACCTGGTTCGGCGGGATCCGGAAGTACGACGTGGCGGTCGGCACGTTGCGCGACAGGACCTCGAACAGCACCTTGCGCCACCGCATCATCCGGCCCGGACCGGTGGGCAGCAGCGTCTCGCGCCCGACGAAGTAGGACGCCGCGCCGGCGTCGAAGGGGACATCGTGCTCTTCGCACACCCGCCGCAGGTTCGCAGGCACCTGCGGGGTCTGCATGAAGCCGAACTCGAGGCAGATGCGATAGATCCCGCCGCCGAGCGCCTCGACCTGCGCGCGGTCCTCGAACTTCACCCACGGCCGCGGCACGACTTCGACCGAGAGCGTGATGACCGTCTCGGGCAGCACCCTGGCGTGCTTGAAGAAGTGCAGCAGCGCCAGCGGCGTGGCCTCGGCCTCGGGGGCCATGAACACGCCGGTGCCGGGCACGCGCGTCTGCGGCCCCTGGGCGAGATCGGCGGCGAGCAGCTCGAGCGGGATCGTGCGCTCCGCCGTACGCACGGCGACGAGCGACTTGCCCTGCTTCCACGTGAGCATCACCGTGAACAGGAACGCGCCGATCGCCAGCGACACCCAGCCGCCATCCGGGATCTTGTGGACGTTCGACACGAGGAACGTCGCGTCGACGACGCAGAACACGGCGACGATCGGCAACGCCCTCCACAGCGGCCAGCGCCAGCGTCGGACCGCGACCACCAGGAACACGACGCTCGTGATCAGCATCGTGCCGGTCACCGCGAGCCCGTACGCCGCGGCGATGCTCGACGAGGTGCGGAACCCGAGCACGAGCAGCACGCACGCGACCATCAGCGCCCAGTTCACCTCGGGCACGTAGATCTGGCCCTCGGTCTCGCGGGAGGTGTGCACCACCGTCACGCGCGGGAAGAACCCGAGCTGCACCGCCTGGCGCGCGAGCGAGTAGCTGCCGGAGATCATCGCCTGCGAGGCGATGATGGTGGCGGCGGTGGACAACAGCACGAGCGCGATCGAGCCGGGACCCTCGGGCACGAGGTGCCAGAACGTGTGCGCGACGCCCGGATCGGCGATCACGAGCGCACCCTGGCCGAAGTAGTTGAGCACGAGCCCCGGCATGACGAGGCCGTACCAGGCGATGCGGATCGGCACGCGGCCGAAGTGCCCCATGTCGGCATACAGCGCCTCGCCGCCGGTGATGCACAGCATCACCGCGCCCATCACCGCGAGCACGGCCACATCGGCGCGCAGCAGGAACCCGATCGCGTGGTGCGGCGACACGGCGGCGAGCACCTCCGGGTGGCGGACGATCTGGACGATGCCGAGGATGCCGAGGACGACGAACCACACGACCATCACGGGGCCGAACAGGCGCCCGACCTTCGCCGTGCCGCCGCTCTGCACCGCGAACAGGCCGACCAGGATGACGCAGGTGACCGGCACCACGAGCCGCTCGATCGTCGCGAGCACGCCCGGATCGTCGGATACCGTGCGCAGGCCCTCGATCGCGCTGAGCACGGAGATCGCGGGCGTGATGACGCCGTCGCCGAACAGCAGTGCGGTCCCGAACAGCACCAGCATCGCGACGAAGCCGACGGACTCCGGTCGCCGGACCTTTCCGGTCGGCGGCACGAGGGCCAGCAGCGCCATCAAGCCGCCCTCGCCGTGGTTGTCGGCCCGCATGACGAAGCCGAGGTACTTCACGACGACCACGAGCACGATCGACCAGAAGAACAGCGAGAGGACACCGAGCACGTAGGCCGGCTCGCGCGGGATCAGGATGGAAGACTCGTGGAACGCGTACAGCGGGCTCGTGCCGATGTCGCCGTAGACGACCCCGAGCGCGGCGAGCGCGAGCGCCCGACGCATCGCGCGCGCACGTGCGGTGTCCGAGGTCGCTGCACCGGCGGTCGGCTCGACGTGGAGCGCTACGTCGTCCATCGAGTGCTGCTGTAGCGCCCGATCCGGGCGGCGACAACGGCGTTCCGGTTGCCCGTCGTACGTCGGGTGGCGACCGCGTTCACGCGGGTATCAAGAAACCATCAAGAGCGCTCAGACCGACGCGCGCATGCCGTCGGTGCTCACCACACGATCGCCCCGCACGCGGAACGCCCGCAGCAGTTGCGCGAGCGGCTCGACGATCGCGCGCGCGTCGTCGAAACCGGGCTCGAGGCGCAGACGGATCGAGCAGCGGCGCTGTTCGTGCTCGAGGATCTGATCGGGGGCGAACGCTCGCTCCTTCGCCAGCGTGCGCGCCACGGCGATCTGCAGCTCGGTGAGCGGATCCTCGACCTCGACGTCGCAGCGGAACTCGACGAACGAGCTGACCTCGCGCTCGGACAGGGTCTGCACCTGGGGTGATTCCCCCACGGCCATCCCGCACACCCGTCCGCCGGCGTCGTTCGCGAGACCATGATGGACCACCCAGAGCAGCAGCTGCATGTCCGAGGGCCCTAGCAGACGCCCGGCCACCCCCCAAAAAACGTGAGATCTTCCTCCCGTGGCGAAGGACAACCTGCCCGTCACGGCCGCGATCCGGGTGCTCCGCGAGCACGGCGTCGCCTACGTGGCCCGACCCTACGACTACGAGCCCAAGGGCGGCACGGCCCACAGCGCGCAGTGCCTCGGCGTCGAGGAGCACGCGGTCGTGAAGACGCTCGTGATGGAAGACGAGCAGAAGAAGCCGCTCGTCGTGCTGATGCACGGCGACCGCGAGGTCTCGACCAAGGCGCTCGCGCGCCACATCGGCGTGAAGGCGATCAAGCCGTGCGTGCCCGAGGTCGCCGATCGGCACAGCGGCTACCAGGTCGGCGGCACCTCGCCGTTCGGACTGCGCCGGGCGATGCCGATCTACATGGAGGAGAGCATCCTCGAGCTGCCGCGCATCTACATCAACGGCGGGCGGCGCGGGCTGCTCGTCGAGATCGATCCGAAGGATGCAGCGCGCGTGCTGCAGCCGCAGCTCGTGCACGTCGCGATCGAGTGACTCAGTTGGCCGGCATGCCCGGGAGACGATCGTGCGCCGTCGCGCGATACGCGAACGTATTGAGCGGCGTGACGATCGACCACAGCCGGTTCGGCGACGCGGTCTCGTCGAGCTCGCGCAGGCGCGCGTAGATGCCCTCGGGGGTGACGATCGAGGAATCGAGCACGAGCAGGTGGCCACCGGGCAGTCGGTCGGCATCGCCGGCGACCGGGGCGACGAACTGCGCCTCGTCGTCTTCCCACGCGACGCTCGCCGTCATCGCGACATCGTCGAGGTCGAAGCGGACCGCGCGCGATCGGATGCCCTCGGGCGGCGGATCCGGGTTGCCGACCCCGTTGTCGTACAGCAACAGCGATCCGTCGTCCTGCCACTGCGGCGAGTGCGGGTGGAAGAACCACCGATCGCCGTCCGGCAGCGTGAAGTCGCCCTCGGGACCGAGCCGCCACAGGATGTCTCCGCTCGCACGATCGATGCGGATGATCCAGTCCTGGTGGCGCAGCGACATGATCACGGTGTCGGTGCCCTCCTCGTAGATCAGGCCGTTGGCGTGGGTCCAGTCGAGCGAGTCCTCGCCGGTGTCGGGATCGATGATCGGCGGCGCGTCGGAGCTCTCGCGCAGCCGCAGTGGAACGAGGTGGTCGAACGAGTCCCACTCCCACACGATCTCGCCCGCCGGCGTGAACTCGACGATCAGGTCGCCGGCAACGTGTTGCAGCCCGAGCGGCTCGGGGTACATGACGTCCTGGAACGCGAGTGACAGGGCGAGGTAGTTGCCGCTCGGCAGCACCATGATCTCGTGGTGCAGCGAGGGCAGGCCGAGATCCATCGCGGGCAGCTCGAGCAACGTCTCGCCGAGCTCCGTGCGGTGGTACAGCGTCTCGTTGCGCAGGTACAACAGCGTGCCGTCGTCGAGCAGCTTCGCGGCTGCCCACACCATCGCGGGGCCGGACAGATCGTTGGGCCCGCCGAGGTAGAAGCGGGTGATGCCGGCCTCGTCGACGACGAACAGCCCCGTCGTCGGTCCCGTCGGGAATCCGGCGTGGTCGAACATGCGGTACAGCGGCTCCGGCGGCGTGTCGCTCGTCTCGAGCTCGAACGCCGCGAGGAAGCCGGGCAGCGCATCGGGTGTGGTGAACGGCGCCTGGTCGACCACCGCGGTGCCGGTCGTCGGCGTGACCTCGTAGTCCAGCACGTGATCGGTCGCGGGCGCGAGGCCCCGGACGCGGAACGCCAGCGTCGCCGGATCGCCGTCGTCGAGCTCGGCGATGCGCACACCGGCATCGGTCGAATGCATGACGACCGCGGTCGCCTCGGCGGACGGCGTGAGGATCAGATCGGCGACCATCGGCTGCTCGGGATAGGTGATCACCTCGGCCTGCACCTCGAGCGGTGCGCCGCCCGTCGAGTCGACCGAATCCGTGCCGGTCGAGTCGACGGTGTCGGTGCCGGGCATCGTGCCGCTCTCGCCGACGGTCGTGTCGGCCGTCTCCGTCACGGTCTCGCCGCCGCCCGTGCTCGACGATTGCTCGTCGCCGTCGCTGGCCGAATCGCCCCCACAGCCGACGAGCGCGCCCGCGACCACCACCCGCACCACGAACCCAGGTCGAGCCATGTGAACCCCCGTAGGCCTCGCAGCATAGCAGCGCCGGCCGGGGCGCGATCGCGCGTCAGGCCTGCGGTACGAGGGAAACGACCACGAACTTCGACGTGGGCGTGCGGCTCTTGTCCGCGTAGCTGTCGACGGGCACGAGTGAGTTCGCCTCGGGGAAGTACGTCGCCACGCAGCGCCGCGGGATGTCGTACGGCACGACCACGAACGACGGGGCCGTGCGGGTCTGTCCGCCGAAGTGCGAGACGAGGGTCACGCGATCGCCGTCGTGCAGGCCGAGCTCCTCGAGATCGTCGGGGTGCACGAGCACCACGCGGCGGAACCCGGCGATGCCGCGGTAGCGATCGTCGAGATCGTAGACCGTCGTGTTGAACTGGTCGTGGCTGCGGATCGTCGTCATCACGAATCGACCCGGTCCCGGATCGATGTCGGGCAGCGCATGCACCGTGAACCGGGCCTTGCCGTCCGCGGTGCCGAAGCTGCGCTCGCGCGGGCCGTTGGGCAGCAGGAAGCCGCCGGGTCGACGCACGCGCGCGTTGTAGTCGGCGAAGCCGGGGATCACGGCCTCGATCGCGTCGCGGATGCGATCGTAGTCGTCGGCGAGCTCGTCCCAGTCGACCGTGGAGTCGGCGCCGAGCGTCGCGGCGGCGAGCCGCGCGACGATCCGCACCTCGCTGAGCAGCATGTCCGAGGCGGGCGGCAGCGTGCCGCGCGAGCTGTGCACGATGCCCATCGAGTTCTCGACCGTGACGAACTGCGGACCGCCCCGCTGCTCGTCGTGCTCGGTGCGGCCGAGGCACGGCAGGATCATCGCCGTCGCGCCGCCGACGAGATGCGCGCGGTTGAGCTTCGTCGAGACGTGCACCGTGAGCGCGCAGCGGCGCAGCGCCTCGGCGACGAGCTCGGTATCCGGCGTGGCCGACAGGAAGTTGCCGCCGAGCGCGAAGAACACGTCGGCCTCGCCCGCGTGCATCGCCTGGATCGCGCCGACGGTGTCGTGGCCGTGGGTGGTGGGCGGCGTGAACCCGAAGCGCTCGCCGAGCGCGTCCGACCACCTCGGCGGCTTCTCGGTGATGCCCACGGTGCGGTCGCCCTGCACGTTGCTGTGCCCGCGGACCGGACACACGCCCGCGCCCGGCTTGCCGATCATCCCGCGCATGAGCAGGAGATCGACGATGCACTGCACGTTGGCCACGCCGTGCTTGTGCTGGGTGATGCCCATCGCCCAGCACGCGATCGTGGCGCGCGACGACGCGGCGATGGCGGCTGCGGCTTCGATCTCCGCCCGTGGCACGCCGCTGTCGCGCTCGATGTCGGCCCAGGCCGTGCGATCGAGGTCGGCGACGAAGGCATCGAAGCCGACGGTGTGGGTGTCGACGAACGCGCGATCGATCACCGTGCCCGGCCGCGCGCGCTCGGCCGCGAGCAAGCCCTTCATGATGCCCTTGAGCAGCGCGATGTCGCCGCCCACGCGCACCTGCAGGTAGAGATCGGCGATCTCGACGCCGCCGCCGAGCATGTCGCCGACCTTCTGCGGGTGCTGGAACCGCAGCAGCCCCGCCTCGCGCAGGGGATTGATCGCGACGATCTTGCAGCCCCGGAGCTTGGCATCGCGCAGGGCCCCGAGCATGCGCGGATGGTTCGTGCCTGGGTTCTGCCCGATCACGAAGATCGCGTCCGCGAGCGCGAAGTCGGCGAGCTGCACGGTGCCCTTGCCGATGCCGATCACCTCGCCGAGGCCCGTGCCGCTCGACTCGTGGCACATGTTCGAGCAGTCCGGCATGTTGTTCGTGCCGAACTGCCGCACGAACAGCTGGTACAGGAACGCGGCCTCGTTGCTCGTGCGGCCCGATGTGTAGAAGATCGCGCGGTTCGGATCGCCGAGCATGCGAAGGTGGGCGGCGATGGTCGCGAAGGCCTCGTCCCACGAGAGCGGCTCGTAGTGCGTGGCGCCCGGGCGTCGGATCATGGGGTGCGTGAGCCGGCCCTGCTTGTTGAGCCAGTGATCCGATCGGGCGAGCAGATCGGCGACCGAGTGCTCGCGGAAGAACTCCGGGTCGACCCGCGCACGCGTCGCCTCGTCGGCGACCGCACGAGCGCCGTTCTCGCAGAACTCGATCGTCGCGCGGTGCTCGGGGTCGGGCCACGCGCAGCTCGGACAGTCGAACCCACCGTCCTGGTTCACACGAAGGAGCGCCCGGGTACCGCGCAGGAGGCCGGCCTCGCGTACGGTGTAGGCCAGGCTGTTCACGACGGCCGGCATGCCGCCGGCGGGCGCGTCGTGATCGTGACGCTCGGGGACGCCGCGCTCGACCGGCGTCGTGGGCTGGATCGCCTCGTCGTCCGGCGCTTGCCGCGTGTGCTCGGCGCGCGGCAGCGCCCCGCGATACGGCGGAGAACCGTGCACGCGGCACAGGATGCCGGCCGGGCGAGTCCCGTGCAAGCGACTGCGCGTCCTCGGTCGCGAATGTCGTCCGCCGCGCGGGCGCGTGCCGCGTTGACGCGCCTGCGCTCCTGGGCTAGCCAAGGAGCGTGAGCGAGCGGCACTTCACCCTCGAGGAAGCGAACGAGCTCGTGCCGCGCGTCCATGCGGTGATGCATCGACTGTTGCAGCTGCAGTCGCATCTCCGCGTGACCTCGCGCGCACTGCTGCAGGCCGGCGTGCGCGTCGCACCCGACGAGCCTGGTCGCGAGGTGGGGCCCAACGACGATCCGAAGCTGCGGCTGCGCGTGCAGCAGGCGCGCGGCATCCTCGAGGCGGTGCGCGAGACGATGGCCGAGATCGAGGTGCTCGGTGCCCAGGTGAAGGACGTCGAGCGCGGGCTCGTGGACTTCCCGACGCTGCTCGACGGCACGCGCGAGGTGCTGCTGTGCTGGCGCATCGGCGAGCCGACCATCACGCACTGGCACGAGGTCGAGGCCGGCTTCGACGGCCGCAAGTCGGTGGTCGGCCACCGCTTCACGAACGCCCCGCGCGTGCTGACGGGGTAGGAGTCGCGCTACTCGCCGACGACGGCGAGGAACATGTCGGCGATCTGTTGGTGCCCCGTGGGATTCGGGTGGATGCACGTCAGATCGAACCAGGTCTCCGACCCCGGGCCGCGGTAGCACGGCGCCTCCGGGTTGTCGGCCTGAAAACCGTGGCCGCAGAACGACTCGAGCAGGAAGATCATGTCGGCGTCGTTCTCGGTCGCGATCTCCATGTACTGCTCGTTGGCCCAGATGACCAGCGTCGCGAGGGAAGCGGGCGAAGGTACCGGCTGGTCGAAGCCGGCGAGTCCGGACACGTCGCACGACATCACTTCGCCGGTGCCGTCGGTGAACTCGTAGATGTTCGCGAACACGACGTGGGTGCCGTTGGGGAACCGCTCGGGATCCTTGAGCCACTGCACGGCCTGCCGCTTGAGCTCGACCGCATCCATCGTGGTCTGCCACAGCTCCTCCATCGGGACACCGTCGATCATGTCCTGGGTGAGCGACGAGAGGTCGTTGCCGCCCGAGGTGATGATCACCAGGTTCCTCAGCTCGCGGGTCTCCGGCGGGAAGCAGTCCTCGAGCTGCATGTTGCCCTCCAGCAGGTCGTCGTTGCGTCCGCCCCACTTCGCGCAGCTCGCGAAGTCGCCCGATTCCTGGATCGCGGCGGTGCCGTTGAACGGATCGGCGAGCTGCCAGACGTCCTGGCCCTGCAGGCCCTCGCCCCACTCGAGCGCGAACGCCATCGCGAGTGCGTCGGCCAGCTTCGAGCGGTAGTAGTCGGCGCTCAGGGTGGGCGGCGTGCCGACCGTGATCGAATCGCCGAGGAACACGACGCGATCGACCTCGAGGATGTCCTGGTGGTTCGTGCCGAGGCAATGGCTGCCGATCGTGGGCATGAACTGGTCGTAGTTCGGGCTGACGATCGGTACGTTGACGTACTGCTCGTCGAAGCACATCTCGTAGATGCTGCCGTCGCCCGTGTCCTCGCCGCTGTCCGACGAGCTCGACGCGTCGGAGCTGCTCTCCATGTCGTCGGTGGTGGTCGTGTCGTCGACGCTCGCGGTCGTGGTCGCCGTGGTGGCGGTCGTCGTCGCGGTCGTCGTGACCGTGGTCGCAACGGTCGTGCTGGACGACGAGGTGTCGCCGCTGTCCTCACCGTCGCCGGTCGCATCGTCACTCGCGCAGGCGAGGAGGCCCGCGGTCCCGATCACCAGACATGCCATCCGCATGGCAGCAGAGACTATCAGCTCGTCGGCGGATCGGGCAGCACGTCGAGGTCGGATGCGAGTCGCCGCGCGAGCTCGTCCGCTCTCGCCTGGATGCGGGACTCGATCGCGTGCGGTGGCACCGTGCGTTGACGCATCTGTACGAACTTGTCGGCGAAGCTGGCCGGATTGCCGGCGATCGGCCGGCGGTAGTGCTCCTCGGTCCCGGGGTCGATGCACGCGTCGACACGCCAGGGCTCGAGCACGACCGGGTCGGCGGTCGGATCGGCCGGCAACGTCGTCAGCACCTCGTGGGGTGCGAGCACGAGATCGGCGCCGGTCACGGCCCGGAACACGAGTGCATCGCGGCCGGTCGCGAGCGAGGGGCACGTGCTGTCGACGACCACCGTGCCCGGCTCGAGCGCGGCGCGACCGAGCCGGCTGTTCCAGAGCACGGCTGCGTCGATGCGGCCGGTGGCGACGACCGACTCGAAGACGACGCTGTTCGTCACGCGGACGGCGTCGGGCACCCGCGAGCGGACCACGCGATTGCCGAATCGGTCGGGTACGACGTCGTCGATCGCGGCGAGTCGACGGACGAACTCGCCGTGATCGTCGAGCGTCGCGAGCTGGGCGAACGCCTCGCGCGCGCGAGAGAGCTGGCCCATGTCACCCCAGTACGTGCCCGCGCCGAAGTCGATGACGGCAATGGTGAGCGGACGTCCCAGCCGCGCTTCCACGCTCGCCCGCACCGCACGGGCGCGCGCGTAGAAGTCCGGCCGCGATTCCAGCAGCGCACGCAGTCCGGGATCGCGGTCGATCTCGGCCTGCCACTCCGCCTCGTCGTGCGTGAGCGCCTCGAACAGATACCCGTCGATGTCGAGCCAGCCCGGCAGGTCGCCGAACGACTCGCGCAGCGCGTCCACCAGCGGGAACGACAGCGCCGGGCTGCCGATGTGCACGAGCGCCCGACCGTCGGCACCCACGCCCGCACCGGCGAGTCGGGCCAGCAGCTCGGCCTTCGGTCGGCGCCGTACCTGCGCGACGAGCCGGCCCTCGCCGTCGCGCAGGAGCCACTCCTTGTTGCGCGCGAGATCGTCGGTGATCTCGACCTCGATGCCGAAGCGCACCGCGTCGACCTGCGAGAGATCGAGCGCGAGCGCGGCGAGGTCGTTGGATGCGAATTGCGGCTCGTCGCCCCACTTCCACGCGATGCCGCGGAAGCCCATGCGCTCGAGCTCGTGCGCGACGCCGACCCACGAGAGCAGCGACGCCGAGCCGGCATCGAGCCACGCCCCGTCGGGTCGCGAACGCACCGGCATCGGCGCGAACGGCTTGATGCCGTGCAGCCGCTGCGTGAGCGGGCTGAGCCGCGTGCCCTGGCCGGGCAGCATGATGCCGATCGCCACGCCGTCGCGCACCGATGCGCCACGCTGCCGTTCCCACGCGGCCATCGCGTCGAGCAGGCCGAGCAGCTGCCCGCGGCGCACCACCTCCTCGTGCACGGTGACGACGCTCGTCCCGTCGGCCCGGAACAGCTCGGCACCGAGGGCAGCGAGGCGCTGCTGCACGAGTGGACCGTCTCCGCCGTTCGCGATGACGAGCACCTCGCGCGGACCGAGCGAGCGCGCGACGACCGATCGCACGCGCGCCAGCGATCGCGTGCGCGCTGCGAGCCGCGTGGTGCGGACGTGCAGCCGCGACGCGAGGATCTCCGTGTCGTCGCCGTCGGACTCGAGCCGCCACGACGACCACGCCGCGGGCACGAGCGCCGTGCGCCCGCGATCGAGGAGGATCGCGGCGTCGGGTCCGACGATGCGTGCACGGCCGCGGGTGCAGTGCAGGACCTCGGCGACGCCACCACCCGTGCGCTCCAGCGTCGGCCTCGGGCGCAGGTGCTCGAGCACGAACAGACCGTTGTCGACGGACACGAACCGCTCGGCCCCCGCGGGCACGTCGACGACGACCTGCGCGCGGTCGAGCGCGTGCGCGCTCGCCTCGGCCAGCGCGGCGCGGGGATCGACGGGGCGCATCGGGAAGCGCGCGTGGTCCCATGCCCGCAACGTGCCGCCGGCGAGCCGGATCTCGAGCGCGAGCACGGCCTTGCCGTCCGGATCGCCGAGCGCATGCACGGCGGCGGTGGGCCGACCCGTGCGCGGGTGCGGTGCCCAGTTGTGAACGACCATGCCGGGCACGACCTCGATCGGCTGCATGCGATCGAGCACGCTGCGGTTCACGGCCCGCAGCCGCTCGAAGATGTCGCGGGTCTCGGCCGGCTCGAGATCGAACCATGCCTGGATCGGGTCGACGGCCGCACCCGCGAGGGCGCGCTCGATCGCCGCGACGATGCCGGGCTCGTGCAGCGGCACTCGGGCGGCGCTCGCCAGCCGTCGCTGCAGATCCATCGCCGCGCAGAGCTCGTCGGCGAGCGCATCGGGATCGACGTCCTCGCGGAAGCCGATGCGCATCGTCGCCCCCGGCTCGGCATCGAGGATGACGTAGGCCTCGGGGTGATCGGCCGGATGGGTCTGCACCGACAGGAGCGACGCGAGGTCGAGCAGCTTCGGCAACAGCGGCAGCTCGGGGCCGAACGCGCGCACGTGGGCCTCGCCGAGCAGCTCCGGGTACGCGTGCAGCACGGTCGCGAGCGTCACGACCGAGCCGTCGGGCAATCGCAGGCGACTCGGATGCGCGCGGGCCTCGTCGTCCGAGGGACAGGCGGCGAGCTCGAACGACTCGCCGATCGGTTGCGGGCGCGATGGCACGCCCGCGAGTGCCGCGAGCCGAGCTCCGCCCCAGGGTCGCTCGACGAGGTTGCCAGGCTCCGGTACCAGGGCGCGGCCGAGCAGGTGCGCGCGGACGCCCGGGTCGCGCGCGCGCACGGCCGCTGCCATCCCGTGGTCGTCGTCGGAGATCATCCTCGCCGGCACAGTAGCACCTGGCCTCGTCACCGCGAGTCCGCGTATGGCTCGTCCTCGGCGACGAACTCGTGCTCGGCGCGGGCCGCCTCGGTCCATGCGCGGACGGCCGGGCACGCGCGCACGGCCTCGGCATAGGCGGCTGCGACGGCGGGGAGCTCGACCCCGTACGTCGCGAATCGCGTGACGACCGGGGCGTACATGGCATCGGCGATGCCGAACGGCCCGAACAGGAACGGTCCCTCGCCGCCGAAGCGTGCCCGCGCGTCGGTCCACAGGGCGACGATGCGATCGATGTCGCGCAATGCTCCCGGGGTGTGGCCCTTGCCGGGGTATTGCGCGGCGATGTTCATCGGCATCGCGCGGCGGAGCTCGCCGAAGCCGGCGTGCATCTCGGCGGCGATGGCACGCGCGAGTCGACGCGCGCGGACGTCGGTCGGCCACAGGGCAGCGTCGGGGAAGAGCTCGGCGAGCGCCTCGGCGATCGCGAGCGACTCCCAGATCGGATCGTCGTCGATCCACAGCACGGGCACCCGTGCGCTCGGCGACAGCTCGGCGACGCGCGTACGCCAGTTTGGATCGACGAAGCTGACCCGGAGCTCGTCGAACGGCACGGCCATGTGTTTCAGCAGCACCCACGGCCGCATCGACCACGAGGAGTAGTTCTTGTTGCCGATGAGCAGGCGCAGGCGGGGCATCGCGGCCGAGCGTGCCACGCGGCGGGCGCGATCCGCCAGCAGCCGGCCCGAAGCGGCGCCGAAACTGGTAGATCGTGGCGATGAAGATCGTCGCCCTCGCCGGGAGTCTGCGCCGCGGATCGTTCAACACCGCACTGCTCCGCGCGGCTCGTACGCTCGCGCCGACCGGCGTGGAGATCGAGATCGCGACGCTGCACGGCATCCCGCTCTACGACGGGGATGCCGAGGCGGCTTCGGGCGTCCCCGATGTCGTGCAACGTCTGAAGGAGATCGTGCGCCAGGCGAACGGCGTGCTGATCGCGTCACCCGAGTACAACGGCTCGATCCCCGGCGTGCTGAAGAACGCGATCGACTGGATGTCGCGACCCGCCGCCGACATCGCCAAGGTGTTCGGCAAGCATCCGGTCGGCATCGTCGGTGCGACGCCCGGTCCGGCCGGCACGCGGCTGTCCCAGACCGCCTGGCTGCCGGTGTTCCGCGCGCTCGGCATGGTCCCGTTCTTCGACCGCTCGCTGTATCTCGACCGCGCCGGCGACAAGTTCGACGAGAACGGCCAGCTCGTCGATGCGAAGACGCGCGAGCTGCTCGAGCGCTACCTCGTCGGATTCGCGGAGTTCGTGCGCCGGCTCGATCGCGGCGCCGCGGGCAGCCCCAGCTGAGTGCTACACGAGCTCCGTCGCGATCGCGATCTCGCCGACCAGCGTCTTGTGCACGGGACACTTGTCGGCGATCTCGAGCAGGCGCGCACGCTGCTCGTCGTCGAGCGGACCCTCGAGATCGATGCGCCGCGCGATCCGATACGTACCGCCCTCGTGCTTGCCGGACAGCTCGACGCGCACGCTCGTGAGCGGCCAGCCCTTGCGCTCCGCGTACATGCGCAGCGTCATGGACGTGCACGCACCGAGGCCCGCGAGCACGAGCTGGTGGGGCGTGGGCCCGAGCGCCTCGCCGCCGACGTCCTTCGGCTCGTCCGAGAGCAGCCGTAGATCGCCGACCGCGATGTCCTGCGTGAACTTGTGGCCCTTCGCGGTGGTGACGACGACGCTCATGCCGGCAGCATACCGCGGTCCGCCCGCCGATCGATCTCCTCGATCGCCGTGTCGAGCCAGCGCTGCAGGATGACGAAGCCCTCGTTGGCGTCGAGCTGCTCCGCCTCGAGCTCGCGCAACGCCCGGTCACGGGCATCGACGAGGGCCGCACGTGCCTCGGCCATCTCCGCCGATGTCTGCGCCTCGGTGGCGGCCCGGGCGAGCCGCCGTGCGCTCTCGAAGTGGGTCTCGATGCGGCTGCGCTGGCGCTCGCGGCGGGCGGCCCGGAACGCGGTGACTGCGGACCACAGCAGCGCGCCGACCGTGATCGCCAGGCTGATCTGATCGCTGTAGCGCTGCACGAACGTCGGCTCGTCGCGGCGGAAATATCGGTCCGCGCCCGGATGCAGCGGATAGGGCGACAGCGCCTCGTCGTAACGCTCGGAGAGGTGCGAGAGCAGCCGCTCCTGCGCCGCGAGCTCGACCTTGTGCGAGAAGAGCGACTCGGTGATCGCGAACACGAGGTCCTCGTCGATATCGGAACGCGCGACGAGCAGCGCGTGCACGCTGATCGTCCCGATCGGGGCCTCGGGCTGCCGGCCGTACGCGTGCTCGGGGATCGCGGTGACGGTGAAGAACGGCGCGTCGAGGCGGATGCCCTCGAGCGCCGAGCCGACGCGTCCGGGCTCGCCGAGCGAGAGCAGCCGCATGTCGTCGCGGCTCAGCAGCGAGTCGACCGCGGGCGTACGCATGCCGCCCACGATGAACGCCGCGTCGATGCGACCTTCCTCGAGCGCCGTGACGGCGTGGACGAGCGCCATGTTCCGCCGCCCGAAATCGTCGGCGGAGATCCCGAAGTGCGCGAGCACGGCATCCGCGATCGACTCGGTGCCACTGCCCGCGGGTCCGACGCTGACCTCGTGGCCGGCCAGCTGCAGCGGCGAGTCGATGCCGGCATCGCGCCGCACGACCACGTGCAGCGTTTCCTCGTAGAGCGGGGTGACGAGCTGCAGCGAGCTCGCACCGTGCACATGGTTGGAGAGCAGCGCGAGCTCGGCGGCACCCGATTCGAGCATCTCGATCGACGCCGTCCCACCCGGGCTCTCGATCGCGGAGAAATCCACGCCCGGGACGTCGCTGGCGAATCCCGCCGCGAGCGTCTGACCGAGCGGCAGGAACGTGCCGCCCTTCTGCCCGGTCGCGATGCGCACCTCCGAGGGTCCGGACGTCCGGTTCGCGAGCCACAGCGCGAGGACGACGAGGGCGACGAGCACCACGAGCAACGAGATCCGGAGCTTGGCGGAGGCGGTCACCGGATCTCAGGGTATCGACTCTCTCGCGCCCGCGGGAAGATCCGCGCACGACCGCGGCGGCACGCGAGCGAGCTGCCCGATCGCCAAGGCGGCGCGCTCGTCCCGAGGCGAATGCACGCCGGCCCTGGGATTCGACGAGCTCACCCGCACCGATCCGGCGAGACGTGGCGCTGGCGCGAACCCGTCCACGTCGGTGGTCGAGTCGCGTGCCGGACCGAACGTTCTCGCCCGCGCGCGCCCGCCCGAACGCTCGTTCACGTCGCTCGCGGAGAAACGCCACCTGCGACGCGTACGATGCCGAGTTGGTTCGCCATGGCGGAGCGACCCGATCCCCTCGACATCACGCGCGTGCTCGGCCGTGTCGGCCGTGAAGCGTCGATGTCGCTCGAGATGGATGCCGCGCTGGCCGCCGTCCAGTCGCGGTTGTTCCGGCGCAGCGAGGCCGCCCCGACGCTCGGTCGCTATCGCATCGAGCGCGAGATCGGCCGAGGCGCCATGGGTGTGGTGTACGCGGCTCGCGATCTGGCCGGTGATCGTCGGGTCGCGCTGAAGGTCACCCGCGCGCGTGGGGACGGGGCCGTCAGGTTCCGCCGCGAGTTCCAGACGCTCGCACGGCTCGAGCATCCTCGCGTCGTCGCGGTCTACGACTTCGGTCAGGCCGACGACGATCTCTTCTATGCCATGGAGCTGCTCGAGGGCGACGAGCTGGGGCGAGTGGATCGCTCGGTCGTGCGAGCCTGTGCGATCGTCCGGGACATCGCGTCCGCGCTCGCGATGCTGCACGCACGCCGCCTCCTGCACGGCGATCTCTCGCCGCGCAACATCCGGACGACGACGAACGGGGCCGCGAAGCTCATCGACTTCGGCCTGCTGTCGACCATGGGTCCGGCGCACGAGATCGCCGGCACGCCGCCGTGCCTCGCGCCCGAGTGTCTGCTCGGTCTTCCGCTCGATCAGCGCGCCGACCTGTTCGGCCTCGGTGCGGTGTTCTACTGGCTGTTGACCGGTCAGCACGCCTATCCGGCACGGACCATCGACGAGCGCGTCGCCGGCCTGGTCTCGGGGTTCTTGCCGCGACCGCTGGCGGAGATCACGGACCACGTGCCCGCGGGCGTGGACACGCTCGTGATGTCGATGCTCGCGGTCGATCGGCAGGCGCGTCCGTACACTGCCGCGGATGTGATCGATCGCGTTTCCGCCCTCGCCGATCTACCGCCGGCGCCCGAGCTGGACATCGCCCGCGGCTACGTTCGGAGCGCAGCGTTGATCGGTCGCGAACACGAGATGCAGCAACTGCGCGAGCGCGTCGAGCAAGCCGCCCGCGGCCGTGGATCGATGGTGCTGCTGCGCGGCCGCACGGGTGCCGGCAAGTCACGGATGTTGCGCGAGCTCGGGCTCGACGCGAAGCTGCAGGGCGTGGTCGTCGCGCAGGTGCCGATGGACGCGCGCGGTCGTGGGCCGTTCGAGGCGTTGCGCCGGGCAGTCGTCGAGCTGTACAAGGCGCTGCCCGATCTCGTCGAGCGTACCGCGCGGAAGCGCATCGGCCTGCTCGCCGCAGCGATCCCCGAGCTGCGCCGCCTCGCGACCGACGCGGCGGTGCGCACGCCGCTGTCGGATCCGCGGGAGCAACGCCTCGTGCTGCAGCGCGAGCTCGGAGACTGGCTCGCGGATCTGTCCTCGCACCAGCCGTTCGCCTTGCTGCTCGAAGATCTGCAGCGTTGCGACGAGTCCTCGGCGGCCGTGCTGCTGGCACTGGCGCGTCGCATCGATCGCTGCCGCATCCTCGTCGCGGCGTCGCTGCGCGTCCTCGCGAACCCCTCCGGGCCCGCGGCACAGCAACGGCCGCTCAAGCGGGTCAGCGTGCAGCTCGGCTGAACCAAGAACGTGCAGTTCGGCGGGTTGTTCGTCGCGCAGGAGTGGGGCTGGTTCGCCCAGGAAGGCCTCGACGTCCGCGTCGTCGGCCGCGCTCATCAACGCCATCAGCCGCGGCGCCAAGCTCGCATC
>Ga0105107_10001101_pt1 | contig 17571 bp, 20 predicted proteins | sample PPLLaktember2015_6_FD_79335 | JGI IMG/M metagenome (GOLD analysis project Ga0105107, IMG submission 79335) | Freshwater sediment microbial communities from Prairie Pothole Lake near Jamestown, North Dakota, USA - PPLs Lake P8 Core (1) Depth... | ecosystem: Environmental > Aquatic > Freshwater >...
GATCATGGCGCACGGCCAGCTGTTCCGGCCTGCAGTGAAACCCCAGCCCCGGGCGCTGCCGGCATGTGCAGCTTGCCATCCGGGAATTCCGGCGCTGTCGCGAACCGTGCGCGCCGTGCACTTCGCGCCTGGCGGCAGGCGTGGGGACTGCCGGCGCCGGTCTGCACGTCGTCGGTCGTCACCCGGCAGCGGGACGAAGACCAGGCTTTCCTGGCCGACACAGGCGTCCGCTGCACGCGCTGGAGTAAACTGTTAGCCATGCGTCGGCTGCGGCCGGCACCGCGACATCAACCAGGAGACCCAACATGAACGACATCAACTTCAAGCGCGAAATTGCCGATACACTTGATCACGCCATCGAGCGCGCAACCAAGGCGCTGGGTGCGGAGGGTTTCGGCATCCTGACGCGCATCGACATGCACAGCAAGATCAAGGAAAAAACCGGCAAGGACATCGTGCCCACCGTGATCCTCGGTGCGTGCAATCCCAATCTGGCCTACGAGGCCTACACCGCCAACACCGACGTGGCGAGCCTGCTGCCGTGCAATGCGGTGGTGCGCGAGATCGCTCCGGGAAAGATTTCGCTGGAGTTTGCCGCGCCCACCGGCATGATGCGTATCCTCGGCGATGCCAAACTCACTGAACTGGCGGGCGAGGCTGATGCGCGCATCGAGCGCGCACTCGCCAACGTCTAGACCAGGGCGCGACCCGGCGCGCGGCGGCGACGCTGCCGTTGCGGATCGGTTGGACTCACTCCGACTTCATTCATGGAGCGCCATGAGCGGTTCAAACGGCTCCGCGATCGGCATTGCTTTCGTCGTCTACGTCTCGACCAACATCGATGATCTGCTGATACTCGCCGTTTTTTTCGCCGATCTGCGCATGCGGGCCGGCGCGGTGATCGTCGGCCGGTTCATCGGTCTCGCAGTGCTGGTGCTGGCGAGCGCCGCGGCTGCGCTGCTCGCGCTGGCCGTTCCCGAGGGATGGATTGCGCTGCTGGGCTGCGTGCCGCTGTTCCTCGGGTTGCGCCTGCTGCCTGCACTGCTCGACAGGCGCGGCGACGGGGATAACGGCGGCGAAGAACCCGGCACGGCCGCTGCGCAGGGCACGCTCCAGCGCGGATTCATCGCGCAGGCGCTGGCGGTCGCGGGCGTCACTCTGGCGAACGGCGGCGACAATCTCGGCGTCTACATCCCGCTGTTTGCCACGGCGCCGCAGGCGATAGCAATCTACGTGGCGGTGTTCGCCGTGATGACCGCTGCATGGTGCGCGCTCGGTTATGCGATCGTGAACAATCCGCTGATCGGCAGCCGCATCCGCCGCCATGGCCATGTGCTGCTGCCGGTGGTGCTGATTTCACTCGGCCTCTACATATTGTCCGGCGCAGCAGTACTGATCCGGTGAGGCACCCTGGCGTGTCGACGAGACCTCGTGTGCAGGGGCGGCTGGTCAGGCGCCGAGCATGCTGCGCATCTTGGCCACCGCCGCACCCGGCGAATTGAAAACCGGAATGCGGCTGACTGCGGCGACTGCCGGCACTGCCCGCGACAGCGTGAACTGCGCCAGCACGATCACATCGCAATCCCTGATCTCGCGCGCACGGGCGGCGACCAGCGCATCGTGCTTTGCAGCGTCACCTCCGGCCAGCGCATCGAACGCGCCCTCGACGACATAAGGCACGAGTTCGACCGGCTGGCCTCTGGCTGCCGCCATGGCCACGATCTCGGCGGAAATCGACGGAATGGTGGGGCCCACCGTTGCCATCACCGCGATGCGCGTGCCCGCCGCCAGCGCCTGCTCGATCATCGCATCATTGGGTTTGAGTATCGGCACGTCGAATTCGACGATGCAGGCATCGATCACTTCGCGAAAGGCCGAGCAGGTAAAGAGGATGCCATCGGCACCGCGCGACACCATGTACCGGGTCAGCGTGCGGAACACGTCATACATCTCCGGCACCACGCCGCCGGTCTGGCGCACCCAAGCGAACAGGCCGTCGTCGAGCAGATTGCTGACGCGCGCCGTGGGCCAATGGGTCTCGAAGGCGCGGACGGCCGCGTCCATCGCGTCCTTGTGGACGCTGAACAGCACGATATTGGGGTTTTGCGCCATGCCGACGGTTTCCGTCAGTAACAAGGGTACGGGTGCGATATTATCGCGGCCGGCCGGCGTTGTCCCCTTTCGGGGCGTCCGGCCTGCGGCAGTACGGCGCCGACTGGCCATGTGTTTGGCCTTGCGCGGCAGACGGAGTAATTTTGACCGAGCGGGGTGTCGTTGCCGTCGTTGCAAAATGGGCGCCCGATTGACATCATGCAGGTCGTGCACACGAGACCACCATGGCAAGTCCGAATGACCGGCTGGACAAAGTGATTCTTGACGCCCGGCGCGCCGCCGACCAGCGCGCGACGGGTTACCGCGCACAGGCGTTGAAACTCTACGCGTGGGTGTGCGGACGCTGCGCCCGCACCTTCACCCACGCCAACCTGCAATTGCTCGAAGTCCACCACAAGAACGGCAACCACGACGACAATCCGCCGGACGGCAGCAACTGGGAACTGCTCTGCACCTACTGCCATGAGCATGAGCATTCCAAGATCAAGGATGCGGCGGGGCGCACCGTCGCCGGCACCGAGTTGCCGGCGGCGACGTTCAATCCGTTTGCCGACCTGAAGGCGCAGCTGGAAGCGAAGAACAAAAGGTGACGAGAGTCGTTGCCGAGCCCGCGGCAGCGTCTGATCGCTGCTCACCATAGTCAAAAAAATTGTTTGTTATCAGATACCTAGATTCACGGCGCGGATGAGGCAGAGCACGCGCAATCACACACGGAGTTGCTGATCCGGCGTCGCGGTATTGCGCCGCGATGAACCCCGCGCGCAAGCTGGATCAACGGGTCATCGGCTGTGCGTAGCGGCATGTCGAACCCGGTGCAGGCATAGCGCGCCGCACGAACGACCGGACGGCTGAGAAAGGATGTCGTCGGCACCGCGGGACACCCTGTGCCTCGCCCTGTTCATTCGCGCATTGTGCTGGATCCGATCCGGGCCACTGCGCACAACGCTTTGCGGCACAGGGTGGAGGCGATAGAATTTGTCACTCCTCATCCCCACGTCTGGACACTCGCCATGCCGCTGCTTTCCCCGGCAGTAATCCGTACTCTTGCGCTGGTCGGTCACGGCGGTTCGGGCAAGACCACGCTGGCCGAGGCGCTGCTGGCCGCTGCCGGCGCGATTCCGGCGATGGGCAGCATCGAAAAGGGAACCACGGTCTGCGATTTCGACCCCCTCGAAAAAAAATTCCAGCATTCGCTCAATTCGGCAGTGGTTCATCTCAACCACCGTGACACCCGCATCCACCTGATCGACACGCCGGGCCTGCCGGATTTCATCGGGCGCGCCATTGGCGCACTGCCCGCTGTGGAAACTGCGGTCGTCGTGGTCAATGCGCAAAATGGCATCGAGATGATCACCTCGCGCATGATGCAGTGGGCGGCCAACCGCGAACTGTGCCGCATGGTCGTGATCAACAAGATCGATGCCGCGAACGTTGATCTGCCCGGTCTGCTTGCCGCCATTCAAGCGACATTCGGCAGGGAATGCCTGCCGATCAACCTGCCGGCCGCGGGCGGCACGAAGGTCGTCGACTGTTTTTTCAACCCGTCGGGCGAAGCGGACTTCTCCTCTGTCGCGGACGCGCACCAGGCGCTGATCGACCAGGTCGTCGAAGTCGACGAGGCGCTGATGGCGAAGTATCTCGAACAGGGCGATATCTCCCCCGACGAGTTGCATGCGCCGTTCGAAAAAGCGCTGCGCGAAGGTCATTTGATCCCGGTGTGCTTTGCGTCCGCGCGCAACGGCGCGGGCATCGCGGAGTTCCTCGATATCATCGTCAAGCTGATGCCGAACCCCACCGAGGGCAATCCGCCGCAATTTCTCAGGGGCGAAGGCGCGGCCGCCACGCCGATCCATGCCGAACCGGATGCCACGAAACATGTCCTCGCCCACGTGTTCAAGGTAACGGTAGACCCGTTTGTCGGCAAGGTCGGCGTGTTTCGCGTGCATCAGGGCACCATCACGCAGGACACGCAACTCTACATCGGCGACGGGCGCAAGCCGTTCAAGGTGACGCACCCGTACCTGCTGCGCGGCAGGGATTTCGTTGAAACCGGCGCCCTCGGTCCCGGTGACATCGGCGCAGTCAGCAAGGTCGAAGACATCCATTTCGATGCCGTGCTGCATGATTCCCACGACGAAGACCACATCCACCTCGTGCCGCTGGAACTGCCCGTGCCCATGTACCGCATCGCGATCGAGCCAAAAAAACGCGGTGACGAGCAGCGCATCTCCGAGGCATTGCACAAACTGGCCGCGGAAGACCCGACGTTCAGGGCTGAACACACCAGCGCCAACGAGACGGTGATCAGCGGCCTGGGTGAACTGCACATGCGTTACATTCTCGAGCGCATGCAGGGCCAGTACCATGCCGAGATCAATACCAGGCCGCCGCGCATCCCTTATCGCGAGACCGTGAGCGCCGGGGCCGAAGGCCACTACCGGCACAAGAAGCAGACCGGAGGCGCCGGGCAGTTCGGCGAGGTATTCCTGCGCATCGAGCCGCTCGCGCGCGGCGCCGGGTTCGAGTTCGTCGATCAGGTCAAGGGCGGCACGATACCCGGACAGTTCATTCCGGCCGTCGAGAAAGGCGTGCGTCAGGTGCTCGAGGCGGGGCCGGTGGCCGGCTACCCGCTGCAGGACGTGCGCGTCATCGTCTATGACGGCAAGCACCATGCGGTGGATTCGAAGGAAGTGGCGTTCATTGCTGCAGGCAAGCGCGCATTCATGGACGCCATCCACAAGGCCCGCCCGATCATCCTCGAACCCATCGTCAACGTCGAGATTGCCGCGCCCGACGCCAACATGGGCGACATTGCCGGCGACATCTCGTCACGCCGGGGCCAGATTTCGGGCACCGATACGATCGGCGGCGGCATGCTGGCGATCAAGGGCCATGCGCCGCTCGCCGAACTCGCCGACTATCACACGCGCCTGAAATCCATTACTGCCGGACGGGGATCGTTCTCGATCGAGTTCTCACACTACGAAACCGTTCCGGCTGCCGTGCAGGCGCAACTGGCCGAAGAACATGCCCGGACCGGGCATGCGGAGGACGATTAAACGCAGCGACCGGAACCGTCGTTTCGCGCCCCTCTGCCAGCGAATCGTGCCGGCGCCTGTCGCTTTAGTAGCCTTTTTTGAAGATCGTGCCCTGGCACGCCGTACACGCAGTGATCACCGACGTTTTCTTCAGCTGCATCTGCGCGCCGCATTTCAGGCAGGTGAGAGTGCCGGCGCTGGTGATTTCGCCGGCGTTGTAGACCAGCGCCTCATCGGCTTTCGCGGACAGGGCCAGCAGGCTCTGGCCAAACAGCCGGAATGCTGCTGCTGTCGCAGCCAGCGCGCCGGCGCCGACGCGTGAAGGATGGAAACGTTCCTTGGCTTCTTCGCCCAGATGCTCCATGTCCTTGGCCGTCTGTGCCAGGTCTCGCTTCAGGTATTCACCGAACAGCTTGCCCTGCTCGGTGCTGATTTCACCCAATGCCACCATGTTTTCACGCGCAGTGGCCATCGAGGCATCCAAGGCTTCGCGGCCCTTGGCCTGGCTGGCCTCGAGTGCCTCCCGGAACCGTGTGACAAATCGATCATATTGCGACTCGGCTTGTTCGCGCGTTTGTTTTTCCTGAGCATTTTCCATGAAAGCCCCCGTCATTGTTCATTACCGTTATAAAAATCCAGCCGTATTGCCAAGCCATGGTTCGCGGGCTGGCTAACCCGTAAAATGGTCACCTGATCCTTTTTACGCCAACACTGCGTCCGTGACAAACCCGTTTTTTTGAATACACCTATCCTCGGCGAAATCACCAATGAACAAATCCTTCGCATTACGCATCGCCGCCATGAACGCGATGTACAAGCTCCCTGCCAATGACTACCCGGTCCTGCCGGAGGACGTCGTCGGCCGCCTAACCAAGTTCAAGGCGACGCTGATGGACGAAGTGCACGAGATCGACCAGATCGTCGAAATGGCGCGACAGGGCAGTCCCCGGATCGACTTGCTGGTCGCCATGGCCGATCTGCTTGGCGACATCATCGTCTACTGCCGCTCCGAGGCCCTGAAATACGGCCTGCCGCTGGAGGAGGTCCTCGACGTCATCATGGACAGCAACGAGAGCAAACTCGGTGCCGATGGCAGACCGATCTATGACGCCAACGGCAAATTCCTCAAGGGTCCAGATTACTGGAAACCCGAACCCAGGATCGAGGCGCTGCTCAACACAATCGCAGCAGGGCGCTGAACGGGCAGCGGATTCGACCCGGCCGGTAGTGGCTTTTCTGCGCCGAGTCGCGGGTCAAAGCAAAAAGCCCGGGTTCGAATACTCAGTACATTCGAGTCTGGCCTTTTTTGATCGCGCTGGCCGTTGTCGGCCAGTGCGATCAGTTGCTAACAGGACTATTTCGTGGCAGGAGCGTTTTTGCGGATTTCGGCAATCTTGGCATCGCGTTCGGCCTTCGCCGCTTTCACCTTCGCGTCGTAGTCTGCGCGGGTTGCTGCCTTCGCCTTGCTTTCGGCATCACGTTTGGCGACCAGCGGATCAACGCCCTTGGCGGTGTCCTTCTTGACTGAAGCGTCAACCATCGGCTTCATCTTGGCCGCGCGTTCTTTCTTGGCGACCGAAACTTTTGCTCTATAGGTCTTCTTAGCCGCGGCCTCCGCTTCGCGCTGCTGCACAATGGGATCGGACGACTGCGATTTAGCGGCGGCTGGCTGCTGTGCGTAGGCTGTGGTGGAAAGAACGGCAAACAGTGCGGTGATCAGTAATGCGGCAATCTTGTTCATCTTGCGGATACTCCTAGTTGGATAATATTGGAAAAATGTCCCGGGGCACGGCTGATGCGCCACGACGCGCGCAAAGACTTCGGCTACCGTTCCATGTCGGTTTCAATGCGTCGTTTCAAATCAAGAGAAAAGGGCACACTTGGACACTTATCCGGCCAGTTCCTGAACGACGGTGCTGAAATATGCTGACAGTCCGGGCGGTCACAAAAACACTCTGGCCTCCACGTGGCTTTCTCTACCCTGTTATTAAATCAAGCCGATGCGCCAGCCGCTTTGATCTGGATCAACGGCATGTCAATCAAGCATCAGCACCAATATCCGGCGGGATTGGAGCGGCGATCAGGGCCGGTCTAGAATGAGCATCAGCATGTCCACCGCATCCACACCCAACTACACCGAACTGACAGGCTTCTATACCCGCCTCTATCGCTACCACCATCTCGCTGCGATCGCCGGCTGGGACCGCAATGCGATGATGCCGCCCAAGGGCAACGAGGCGCGCGCCGCGGCCGAGGCGGAACTCAATGCATTGATTCATCGTACGCGCACCGATCCGCGATTAAAGGAATTATTGCGCGCGGCAGAGCAGGAGCCGCTGGATGAACTCGCGCGCGCCAACCTGCGCGAGATCCGCCGTGACTGGCGCGACGCCAATGCGCTGCCCGAAGCGCTGGTCGAGGCCAAGACCCTGGCGGGTGCCCGCTGCGAACATGCCTGGCGCAGCCAGCGTCCGGCCAACGACTGGAAAGGTTTCCTCGAAAATTTTCGCGAGGTCGTGCGGCTGGCTCGCGAGGAGGCGCAGCTGCTCGCCGCCGACACCGGCCTCACGCCCTACGATGCGCTGATGGACCGGTTTGAACCCGGCGTGCGCGCGGCGGACATCGAGCGCATCTTCGACGACGTCAAACAATGGCTGCCCGATCTGATTACGCGGACGCAGGCGAAGCAGGCTGGCGACAAGGTCATCGTGCCGGTCGGACCGTTCCCGGTCGCGGCGCAGCGCGCACTGAACACCGAGGTGATGACGCTGCTGGGTTTTGATTTCGACGCAGGGCGGCTCGACGAAAGCACGCATCCGTTCAGCGGCGGCGTGCCCGAAGACGTACGTCTGACCACGCGTTACCACGAGGGCGATTTTACGCGCAGCCTGCTTGGTACCATCCACGAGACCGGCCACGCACGGTACGAGCAGAACCTGCCGCGCCCATGGCTGACCCAGCCGGTCGGCATCGCCCGCTCGTACGGTATCCACGAGAGCCAGAGTCTGTCTTTCGAAATGCAGCTTGCGCGCAGCCGTGCCTGCACCGGCCTGCTCGCGCCAAGACTCAAGAAACATTTCGGCGACCAGCCGGCGTTCGACGCGGACAATCTCTATCGGCTGTGGACGCGCGTAAGACCGGGACTGATCCGCGTCGATGCCGATGAGGTGACCTATCCGGCCCACGTGATCCTGCGCTTCGAGATCGAGCGCGCGCTGATCGAGGGCGCGATCGAGCCCGACGACATTCCCGCGCTGTGGGACGAAAAAATGCAGGCCCTGCTGGGGCTCGACACCCGCGGCAATTACAAAGATGGCTGCCTGCAGGACGTGCACTGGACCGAAGGCGCGTTCGGCTATTTTCCCAGTTACACGCTGGGCGCGATGTATGCGGCGCAGTGGTTCGCGACCATCCGGCGCCAGGTGCCGGACCTGGATCTGCGCATCGCAGGGGGCGATCTCAAACCGGTGTTCGACTGGATGGATGCCAATATCTGGTCACAGGCGAGCCTGTGGGAAACACCGGAACTGGTGCGGCGGGCGAGCGGGGAGGCATTGAATCCGGAACATTTCCGCCGGCACCTCGAGTCCCGTTACCAGGGCAAACTGACACGAAGCATGAGCCGTGGTTGGCTCCGATGACACATTTGGCAGCGCAAAGCGGGTTGTCGGTAAGTCCACTGCTGCCGGGCGTGGCGTCAAGCGCCGCCCGCGGCAGTACATGCAGCGGGAGCCGTCAAGCGCTCTGCGGACCCCAGTGCCGCACGCGCCCGGTGTCGAGATGGACGAAATCCGACTTCGGGTAATACCCCACGCCACCCACGCCGAGGGCCAGCGCGGCATCGCGCAGCTTGGCGGTGTGCATCCCCGGGAGACGCACATCGATCGCGCGGCCCTCGAGATGCAGGCTGTGCACTGCGACACCGCTGCTCGCCTTGTGCAGCTGGGCGTTGGTTTTCGGCGAGCGATAGCCCGAGATCACCTCGATCGCGCTGCCGCTCGAAGCGGAGAGCGTGTGCAGGGCATCCAGCAGCCGCCGATCCATTGTCCGGACGTCACCGGTGCGGAAATCCCGCAACAGCCAGTCAACGCGGGCGAGCGCGGCCGGCAGATACTCGCCGCGGGAGAAATACACGATTTCGAGCCGTTCGCCGGTGTGCGTGTGGCGGAAGGCGAGTGCGCGATCCGCGGCCGCCAGCGCCGCAGGGGCGCGGGCGAGGCCGAACGGTGCGAGCGCGAACCCTTTCAACAACCGGCGCCGGGCATTGGTGTAATCAGACGGTTTTCTCGAAATCACTGTGCTGGTCCCGGCTTCAGGCTCATCGTGGCGCGTATTTTATATCACGGCATGCTGGCTGTTGCGGCGGCGCTGGCTGGTGGCCCGGTGGTCGCCTCGGATGCGGTGGCGGAAGCGTTGCGCGCGCGCATCGAGCAGCTGCGCGCCGCACCGGGGACGAGCGTGGATGGTGCACGCATCGCTTCGCGAAGTCTGATCCCGGAGTTCTACGAGCGTCGCGGCATGCGTCCGGCGTGGACGCGGCCGGAGCAGGCGCGGGCGCTGCTCGAACTGATCGAGGCGAGCACCGCGCACGGACTCGATCCGGACGATTATCACGCGCCGGCGCTGCGCTGGTTTCGCGATGCGCCGGCGCCATCTCATGCGGGGAGCATCGCCCAACGCGAACTGCTGCTCACCGATGCATTGATCCGGCTCGCCTACCATCTGCATTTCGGCAAGGTGAGTCCGCGCGAGCTGTACCCGGGCTGGAATTTCACGCGCTCGCTTGGTGCAATCGATCCGCCAGAAGCTCTCGAGGCGATGCTTGCAGCACCGCGGCTTGAGGATGCCGTCGAGCGCTTTGCGCCGCAGTTGCCGGCGTATCGGCAGTTGCGCGAGGCGCTCGCCCGATTGCGTGCCATCGACGCGCGCGGCGGCTGGCCGCAGCTTCCGCCAGGCCCGTCGCTGAAGCCGGGCCAGCGGCATGCACGGGTGGCGGCGCTGCGCGAGCGGCTCGTTGCGGGCAACGAGCTCGCGTCCGGCGCGGATAGCGACGAGACGTTCTTCGACACGGTGCTCGAGGCGGCGATGCGCCGCTTCCAGGCGCGACATGGCCTCGAGGCCGACGGTGTCGTCGGTCGGCACACATTGCAGGCGCTCAACGTCGGCGTCGCCGAGCGCATCGACCAGGTCCGCGTCAATCTCGAGCGCCTGCGCTGGGTGGCCCAGGATCTCGCGGGCGACTACCTCATCGTCGACACTGCCGGTTTCACGGCCCGCTTGTTTCTCGACGGGCGCCTGGTGTGGTCCTCGCGCACCGTGGTCGGGCGGCCGTATCGCGAGACCCCCGTGTTTCGCGCCAACCTGCGTTATCTCGTGCTCAACCCGAGCTGGGAGGTGCCGCCCACGATCCTCCGGGAAGATATCCTGCCGCGGCTTGCCCGGGATCCCGGCTATCTCGCGCGCAATCACATGCAGGTGGTGGACGCCGCGCGCCGTCCGGTGAACGCGGAGCGCCTGCGTTGGACCCGCTACCGTGCGGGCGGCTTCCCCTACCAGATCGTGCAGGCGCCCGGCGATGACAATCCCCTCGGCAAGATCAAGTTCATGCTGCCGAACCCGCACGCCGTTTATCTGCACGATACCCCGGCGCAGCGGCTCTTCGAGCGCAACGACCGCGCCTTCAGCTCGGGCTGCATCCGCCTCGAGCGCGCCTTCGAACTGGCGGTACTGCTGCTCGACGATGCTGTAGAGTGGAGCGCGCAGGAAGTTCAGGCGGCGATCGCAACCGGAGAAACGCACACGCTGTCGGTGAAGCGGCAGGTGCCTGTGCTGATCCTCTATTTCACCGCGGAGGGCGACGGGGAGGGCGGTGTTCGGTTCAGACCCGACCTTTATGGCCGTGACGCGAGCGTGCTCGCGGGGCTGCGCGCACCCTTCCGCTTCGCGCCCGTCGACCGTCGTCGCGCGCGCTGACAGTGCCAGCCGGGATGTCCGTTTTGCGGCCACCTGCGCATTGTTTCCCGAGGCGCGGGCTCGATGCGCCGGGAGCGATCGTCCGCTCCCGACCCGGCGCAGACATGCAGGTGGTGACAGAAAACCCGATCCAGCGCCCGATGCGCATCACTCTGCCGCTGTCGGTCAACAGGTAAAGCCCGCCATCGGGGCCGTGGCGAACGGCGCAGCGATGCGCGTCTTCGCCGCGCGGTGCGCCGCGTACTCACGCACCTCCAGCCGCCCGGTCTTCCGACCGACGCGATCTCCGGGTTCTTCGGCAACCGTCGCCGGTGCTTCCGTCGCCATCATCACCACACAGCCCGGCATGATGCAATACCACATGCATTTGACCAAAGGCTGTCGCGTCCGCCCGCTTGCGCGGGGGACGCGCCATCACTCAATGCCCGTCAGCAGTGCTTAGGGCAGCATTACCGTGTCGATGACATGGATCACGCCGTTGCTGGCGACGATGTCGGTCTTGACGACCTTCGACTGGTCCACCATGACGTTACCGCCGGCGGTGGTGATGTTCAGCGGTTTGCCGTTCGCCGTCGGCGCTGCACCGGCTTTCACATCTTTCGCCATGACAGCGCCCGGTACCACGTGATAGGTCAATACCGCGACCAGCTTCGCCTTGTCCGCGAGCAGCGCGTCGAGCTGTGCTTTCGGGATCTTGGCGAATGCAGCATCGGTCGGGGCGAACACCGTGAACGGCCCCGGGCCCTTCAGCGTATCGACGAGGCCGGCGGCCTGCACTGCGGCGACGAGGGTTTTGAAGCTGCCAGCCGAAACGGCGGTGTCGACGATGTCGCCTGCGGCGGAGGCCAGGGACGACACCGCGAAGACTGCACCCGCGCACAGAGCGCGGAGGGAACGTGAAACTGCCATGACTATCTCCTTGATTTAATTAATGAAAATAACTAACAAACTGCCGCCGGAACTCCGATGCATACAAGGCGGTCAACTTGTGACTGATTGGTCATTTATTGAACTTGGAAGTTCAGCCGATTTATACTTTCGTCCATGACACTGAAGATTCCATTCAGAAAGCAGCAGTTTGATGCCCGCGAGGAAGCCATTCTCGACGCCGTCAATGGCCTGCTTTCGGACAAGGGCTACGACCTGATGACGATGGAGGACGTCGCGGCCGCAGTCGGCGTCGCCAAGGGCAGCCTCTATAAACACTTCTCGTCCAAGGAGAAGCTCGCAGCGGCGGTGTTGTCGCGCCTGTTGCGCGAAACCCTGGCCGTGCTCGATGCCATGCCCGCAGACTGGCCTGCGGTGCGCAAGCTGGAGGAAATCCTGCGCTGGTCATTGCAGCACCGGCTGCGCGGGGGCGTACCGCACCTGCCGTCGACGAGTCGCGCACTGCAGCGCAGCCTGATTCTCAACCTGGAATATGTGGCGCTCGCGCTGCGCGTGAACAAACGGTTCCACACGCTGGTGGCCGCGGCGCGCCGCGCCGGCGACATCGCCGCGGCGGTGCCCGACGACGTGATCGTCTACACGCTGTATTCGCGGGCCTGCGACCCCACGGTCGAGTTTCTCGTGCGCGACGGCAAGCTGACCCATGAAGAAATCGTCGAGGCGATGGTAGCTGCGACTTTCGACGGGTTCCGGTCCCACGCGGGTGCCTGAAAATCTGCAGCCCGCATGACAGCACGCGCGGCAGGCGCATCAGGCCCGCCGCCTTCAAAGCAAATCACGGAATGCAGACCAACCGATGATCAGCCCGGTAATGCCCATGTGCCGCTCCGCGCTCGTCGCCGGCGCAGCGCTCGTTGCGTTCGCGGGTTCCGCTTTCGCCGCCGGGTCAGTGCCGCTGGCCGAGCTGGCCAAGCCGGGGCGCGTGCTGCTGCTGCGTCATGCGCATGCGCCCGGTATCGGCGACCCGCCGGAATTCAGGCTTGGCGACTGCGCCACGCAACGCAACCTCGACGCCACCGGTCGCCGGCAGGCGGCGCAACTGGGGCGGCGTATCGTGCAGGCAGGGGTCAAAGGCGCGCGGATCTATTCCAGCCAGTGGTGCCGCACGCTCGAAACCGCGCGCCTGCTCGACGTCGGACCGGTCAAGCCGCTGCCTGCGCTGAATTCATTCTTCGGCAACCCGACAGCGCGCGAAGGTTACATCGCCGCGCTGCGCGGGTTCCTCGCCGCGCTGCCTGCTGACGGGCCGCCGGTGGTGCTGGTGACACACCAGGTCACGATCACTGCGATCACCGGGGAGTTCGTCGGTTCAGGTGGCGGCACTATGCTGCAGCTCGACGGCTCGCCGACGCCGCGCATCGTTGGCGAGATCGAGGCCAACTGAAATTCCCGCAGGCGTTTCTGATACGGATATATGACCAGCGATTGCGTCTGGAATAATAGGTTTAATCTGTTGATCCCAACTTGATGAGGTCCTGACCCATGAAAGCGATATTGATTGTTCCCGAAACGCAATCCATGGCAGCGATCGACATCAGCGGCCGCGAAGACATCGCCAGACTGATCGGGTTCGATACCATCGAATCCGACGCGGTCGGCACGGCAGGGGACCGGCTGTTTTTTGACGAGGAGTGCTTTCTGCGCGGTGGCGGCGTCCGTTTCCAGATCGACTCCATCGTCCCGGTGTCGGGCAAGGCGCTGGTCGTCGGCACCGCCGACGACGGAAAAGTGCTGCGCGACGTGGTGACCGACATCGACAGCCTGCGCAGTCGCATCAAGTATCTCTGATCCGGTCAGCCGGGAATTTTCAAAAATGTCACCCGCGATGCTGCGTGCGGCGACTGCGGCTGATCTCGATGCCGTCAATGGCGTGATCGAGCGCACCGTCATGACCTGGCAACTGCCCGAACGGGTGAAGCGCCTCGCGATGCCCAGCTACCGCTATGGTGAACATGACCTGGCGCACTTGCACCTCGAGGTCGCCGACGACGACACCGATGGCATTGTCGGGGTCGCCGCCTGGGAAGCGGCCGACCCGCGCGATGTGCCCGCCGGACGGCGCGGTCTGCTGCTGCACGGGCTGTATGTGGATCCCGCATGCCAGCGGGGCGGCGTCGGTACCGCATTGCTCGCAGCCGCCATCGCCGCCGCGCGGGCGCAACGATATGACGGCCTGCTGGTGAAAGCACAGGCGGATGCCGACGACTTTTTCGCGGCCCGCGGGTTGCGGCGGCTTGCGGTGGGAAACGCTGACCGCGACTATGCGCATCGCTACTGGTTGCATCTGACCTGACGGGAGAATGTCGAATAATTTTCAAAAACAGATAGTGATGCGACTTGCTCTGCTGCGTGCAGCAAATATTCCGGGCAGAATGGCCGCTGCTCGACCTTTGCCACCCATCATGCCAGGAGGGACGCGATGACACTGACCGGCGATACCCATTCGAAGACCATCGGTTACATCCTGTGGCTGTTCGGGTTTACCGGCGCCCATCGTTTTTATTACGGCAAGCCGGTGACCGGAACCATCTGGTTTTTCACGCTGGGCCTGCTGGGCATCGGCTGGCTGATCGACCTGTTCCTGATTCCGTCCATGGATCGTCAGGCGGATCTCCGCTTTCAGCCAGGCGTGGTCAACTACTCTGTCGCCTGGATACTGCTGACCTTCCTCGGCCTGTTTGGCATACACCGCATGTACATGGGCAAGTGGTTCACCGGCCTGCTCTACCTGTGTACTCTGGGCCTGCTGGGAATCGGCTATCTCTACGATTACTGGACGCTCAATGACCAGATCACCATCGTGAACCGTTCAACGTGACGCGGCATCACAGCCCTTGCTGGGCCTGCGCACGCGCGAGCATGCACTGGGTGTTGGGGACGTGGAGCAGGTGCGCGATCTTGCGCACGAAATGGTCTTCGTAGGGATCGAGCTGACCGTGGGCATAGGCGATGCGCCACAGATGCCCGATCAGTGCGACGCGCTGTACCATCGAAAAGTCGCGCTTGATGACCGCTACTTGCGCGAAATACGAGGTGAGATGCCCGCCCTTGTCACGCGCTTCGGCGAGCAGCGCCGCACATTCGGTGCTGTCCACGCCGAAGATGTCGGCCAGTGCGCGTGCGGCGGCCGCGTATTCCGCCGCGTGCGATTCCAGATCGACACGGGTGGATTCATGCAGCAGGGTCGCGACCGCGAGCCGGAGCTGGCGGCGCTCGAAGGCAGGCGCGGCGGTGACGCCGCCGGTTTCTTCGAACAGGCGTTTCAGGGTTCTGAGCATATCGGTTCGCTGTTATCTGCGCTCGAGGATGGCGGGGCGACTTCTTCTTTGCGTTGCCGCGCCCGATGATACGCAACTACGACTGCAGTGCCCGGCGTTAGTTCATCGTCGACGGATGCGGCTCCGCGGACTGCGTCGCTGCGGCGCGTTGCCGCCGCGGCGATGGCGGTTCACTGCCCTGCAGCGGCGTCGTTACCGAACCTTACGTTTGTAACGTTTGTTTACACAACCCCGAGGAACGAGTCTGCCTGCACCTCACTCTGATGGACAGAGCCACCCATATCGGGCGGACAGAAGGTTGTTCAACCACCCTGGAGGTAAATGATGAACAAGTTGATCATGAGTGCATTGATTGCTGCCGGATTTGCTGCCGCTGTGCCGCTGACCATGGCGCAAACGGCCAATCCGGCGCCCGGCGCAGCGCAAGGCCAGCACGCGCAACGCGGCCATCACGGCAAGCAGGCGTTCCGCATGCCCGGTGAGCGCGTCGAAGCGCGTCTGGCCTACATCAAGACCGCGCTGAAAATCACCGATGCGCAGCAAGCGCAATGGGATGCCTTCGCCGGCGTGATGCGCAAGCAGGCCAAGGAGGCCGATGCGCGGATCAAAACGCGACAGGAAAAAATGGCCGCCAATACCGAGCGCAAGCCCCTGACCGCCATCGAGCGGCTGGAGCGCCGGCAGGCGCGTATGGCCACGGCATCGGCGCGTATCGGTGAACGGCTCAGCGTGCAGAAACCGCTCTACGCGGCGCTGTCACCCGAGCAGCAGCAGGTTGCTGACAAACTGTTCGCGGCGGGCCGCGGTGGCAAACACGGCGGGCGTGGTGGCCCGCACGGTGGGCACGGCAGGGCGTAATCCGGCCGGCATCACCAGGCAACAAACGACGGGACCGGCGCAAGCAGGTCCCGTTGTCTTTTGTGCGGCGGCCGCTCCGCGATCGAAGTGACCGCTCGGCGCACCAGCGGGGGCCGTTAACAAAGACTTACAAAATCGCGGGAGACACGCGAACCGCTGCATGTCCAAAATGCACAAGGAGGACGTGAACATGAAAAGCGCAATCAAAGTGATGTTCCTGGTGTCGGCGCTGGCGCTGACCGCGATCCTGCCTGTTCACAGGAGGTAAAAAATGCGCTACGCACTCATCGCACTGTCGATATTGCTGGGAACCGCGACCCCGGTCATGGCCCAGGTGAGCGTCGGCATCTCGATGCCCGGCGTGAGCATAGGCATCAACCTGCCGGTGTACCCCGAACTCGTGCTGGTGCCCGGATACCCGGTGTATTACGCGCCGCGGGTGCCCGCGAACTATTTCTTCTACGACGGCCTGTACTGGGTGTACCAGTACGACAACTGGTACGTGAGTTCCTGGTACAACGGGCCGTGGGATCTGGTGCACCCGGACGATGTGCCGCTGTTCGTGCTGCGCGTCCCCGTACGCTACTACCTCGCCCCTCCGGTGTACTTTTACGGCTGGGTGGTGACGGCGCCGCCGCGCTGGGACCTGTACTGGGGCCCGCGCTGGGTGCAGCATCACCACGGCTGGGATCGGTGGGATCGCCATGTGATACACGCGCCCGCGCCGCTGCCGGTCTACCAGCGGCACTACTCCGGCGACCGCTATCCCCGCACGGAGTACCAGCACGTGATTCGCCGCGAGCATTACCGTTACCAGCCGCGTGAAGCCGTAGTGCGGCAGCATTATCAGCAACGGGAAACACCGCGGGCGCAGGCGCCTGCCCAGCCCGCACCACAGGTCCGCCCGGAGGCTCCGCGCGCACAACCGGCGCCACGCGACCGTGCAGACCTGCAGCGACCCGCGCCCACGCAAGCCGTTCCGCAGCAGCGAGCCCCGGCGGTGCAGGAACTGCGGCCGCAGCCGCGGCCGGAGCGGGAGCGGCGCGCGCAGGCACCGGCGCAAGCGGCACCACCAGGCCGCCCGGAGGTCCCGCGCGCGCAACCGACGCCACGCGAACGTGCAGACGCGCAGCGGCCGGTGCCCGCCCAGGCTGTTCCGCAACCACCCGTTCCGGCAGTGCCGGCGCAGCGACCGCAGCCGCGGGCTGAGACCGAGCGGCGCGCGCAGTTACCGGTGCAGCGGGCAGCACAGGGCGGCGTGGTCGTTCCGCAGGCACAACCGATGCCACGCGAACGTGCAGACCCACAGCGACCGGTGGCCAACCAGGCCGTTCCTCAACAACGAGCCCCGGCAGTGCAGGAGC
>Ga0105107_10001102_pt1 | contig 17555 bp, 14 predicted proteins | sample PPLLaktember2015_6_FD_79335 | JGI IMG/M metagenome (GOLD analysis project Ga0105107, IMG submission 79335) | Freshwater sediment microbial communities from Prairie Pothole Lake near Jamestown, North Dakota, USA - PPLs Lake P8 Core (1) Depth... | ecosystem: Environmental > Aquatic > Freshwater >...
CTCGATCCGAAGCGGACGCCTCCCTACGAATACTACCAGTACTGGATCAACACGGACGATCGCGACGTCGGGCGTTTTCTCGCGCTCTTCACCTTCCTCCCGATGGATGAGGTGCGCCGGCTCTCCTCGCTCGCGGGGGAGAATCTCCGCGAGGCAAAGGAGATTCTCGCCTTCGAGGCGACGAAGCTGAGTCACGGGGAGGAGGCGGCGGCGAAGGCCCGGGACGCCTCGCGGGCGCTTTTTTCGGGCGGGGGGGGGATCGATGAAGGCGCGGTTCCCACGGTTGCGATCGAACGGGGGCGTCTCGCCGAGGGTATCCCCGCGTTCGCCCTCTTCGCCGACGCGGGGCTCGCGAAGACGCGGGGAGAAGCGCGGCGTCTCATCGCCCAGGGAGGGGCGTATGTGAACAGCCGGCGGCTCGAGACGACGGACGAGATGATAACCGTGGCCGACCTGAAAGACGACTCCCTGCTCCTCCGGGCGGGCAAGAAGAAATACGTCCGGATCATGCCCGCCTAAGCGCCACTCCGGTTTTCGAGGATTTCCGCGTAGATTGTTTCAATCGCCCGCACGTGGCGCGTGAGGCTGAACCGGCTTTCCGCGCGGCGTCTCGCCCCCGCGCCGAGGGATGCCCGCAGCGCGGCATCATCGATGAGCGCGAGGAGCCTTCCCGCGAGCTCCGCCGCGTTCCCGGGAGTGAAGAGGCTGCCATCCTCTCCATCAACGACGATCTCGGTGAGACCGCCGCACCGCGATGCCACGAGGGGGATGCCGAATGCGGCCGCCTCGAGGGCCGAGTGGCCGAGCGGCTCGGGCTCGATCGAGCTATTCACGAAGATGTCGCAGCGCGCCATGAGGTCTCTCGCGTCCACCCGAAAGCCCGCGAGCTCCACGGCCGCCGCGGTGCGCGCGTCACGCGCGATCTTCCCGCGGAGACGGGGAAGCTCGGGCCCGTCCCCCACGACGATGAAACGCGTTTCCGGCCGCTTCTCGAGCACGAGCCCGGCCGCATCGACGAAGGTGTCCGCTCCCTTCCACGCGACGAGCCTGCCGAACCATCCGATGAGAACGGGGGCTCCTGCCGCCCTCGCGCGCGGCCGGAGCGATTCCACGTCGATTCCGTCGTAAACGATGCTCGTCCTCTCCCGGGGAAATCCCTGGTTCGCGAAATCCTCCGCGATGGCGTCCGAGATACCGATGAAACGGGCGACGTCGCGGGACATGAAACGGTGGAATGCCGTGTGCCGGAAGTATCCGCGCTGATGGCTCACGACGCTCTTCCCGGCGCGGGAGGCCGCCGCAATCGCCGCAAGATTCGCCGCAACGGCGTTATTCGCATGGACGAGGGAGAAGCCCTCGGCGCGCATCCAGCCGGCGAGCCAGTCCACCGCGGGGCGATCCTCATACGCATACAGGCGCACGCTCCGGAAAAGGCGGTAGGGGGTCGATTTCTTGAACGCCGGCGCGGCGCCCGGTTGAAGAGTGTCCGGAAGCGTGTCCTCCGGCTCTCCCCGCACCGACGCCCACGTTGCGTTCGGAATGCCCGAGCGATCGAACTCGCCTCGCAGGGAGAGATTGTGGCGGAAGAGAACAAAAGGGCGATACGCCGAACGATCGAGCCGGGAGACAAGCTCGAGGAGACAGACGGTTGAGCCTCCCACGCTCGGGGCATCCTCCGCATAGAGGATCCTGGTCAAAAGGTGATACTCCTTCCCGCCCTTGTCTGCTATACTGCCCTTCCGGTTCCCGGCGAAAGCACAGTGTAGGGGGTGCGCTCAGGGGAGGGCAAGGGCAAACTCGGACTGACCGCTTCCGCGGGAGCACCCGGTGAAAGGCTGGTGGAGTTCCGATGGGTGAGGAATGGGTCAAGAAGTTCGAGGAAGAGCGCGCGCGACTGAACGCAATCGTGCTTTCGAGCGGCCATCTTGGAATCAAGCGGTTCTTCGCGCTCGATGAGCAGGCGTATCATGCGGGCGCCCTCTCGCCGAAGGTGAAGGAGCTCCTCGGTCTCGTCGCATCGATGGTGCTGCGCTGCAACGAGTGCATCGCGTATCATCTCGTCCGTTGCCGCGAAGAAGGAGCGACGCGCGAGGAGCTTCAAGAGGCGTTCAATGTTGCCCTCGTCGTCGGCGGTTCCATCGTCATCCCCCACCTCCGCTTCGCGGCGGAGCGGCTCGAATCCCTGTTCGAGGGATGATGGCGCGCGGGGAGGGGAGGGCGCCGGCGCGGGAGTCAATTTGACTTGTGCCCGGCGTCTGTGGCGGATACACTTCCCCACGGTCTTCCTGGGTTTTGAACGAAAGTGAGAGAGATGTTCTTCCGTATTCTTAATTATGTTGTGCAGCGCCGGAGAATCGTCGGCTGGGTGACGCTTGCCTTTTTCCTCGCCGCGCTCGCCTTTGCCCTCGTATCGGGAAATATGTACGAGTCGCACGCACTGCTACTGCCCCCGGTCGAGGAGGGGACCGAGGGCGTGCTCGCGGCCTGGATGACGAAGCTCAATCTGCCTTCGATTGTCGCTCCGGGGAGCGCAGGGGAGGCCTCTGCGGCGATTCTCGGCGATATCCTCGGGAGCAGGCGCCTCGGAGAGATGATTATCGATACCCTGTCGCTCGGGGAGCACTTCAAGACGTCGAATCTCGATGAAGCCCTCGATGAGCTGCGCGCCCGGACGAGCACGACGGTAACCTCGACGGGGCTCATTGCCCTCAGTGTCCGGGATAAGGATCCCCGCTACGCGGTGAGAATCGCCGAGGCGTATATCACAGGCCTCGATTCCCTCAACCGCTTTCTCCAGCGCTCGCGCGCGGAGCAGTTGCAGCAGTTCGTTTCCGCGCAGCTCGACACCTACGGCGCGGAGCTCCAGCGGCTGCGCTCAGAGATCTCCCGATTCCAGGAGAAGCACAACATCGTCAATATCGACGAACAGGTGCGGGGATCCATCGACGTCGCGGCCGAACTCAAGGTGAGGACGATCATCGCGGAGATCGAGCGCGATCTCCTCAGGGAGTTCACCAATGCGAACGCGGGCGAGCTCAGGCGCAAAACCGCCGAGTACAACAGTCTCGCGCGTCAGCTGAGAGGCATTGTGAACGGCGACAGCGCCGGCGCGGTCTTCATTCCGCTGAAGCGGCTCCCCGAGCTTGCCCAGCGGTACGCATCGATGCAGGCCGAACTCGCCGTGGGTGAGCGTGTCTATTCGTACCTCAGCGAGCGCTTTGAGGAAACGCAGATGCAGAAGGCCCGAACGACACCGGTGGTCCAGGTCGTGGACGCTCCGAACCTGCCCGAAGAGGCTGCAGGGATGTCGAAGCCTCTCCTCATCGCGATAGTGACGGCGATCGGATTCATCTGGATCGTCGCGATGGTCGCCTGGTGGGGTTGGGTGCGGAGCCGGGAAAAATCGAGCGACGAGGAGCGGGCTCTCGTCGAACTTGAGGCCTCTTTCCGCGGGGATATCACCCGGCTTCGGCGGAAGCTGAAACTCTGATTCCCCGAACCCTCCATCCACCGATTGCTTCTTCCCTTGGAATGCGCCTTGCAAGCAATAGAGCGGCGGAGCTCCGGCTCCGCGCATTGGCATAATTGCTTTAATGGCAAGGCATTAAAATGAGTCATCTTTTTCGGGGCGCCGTCTATCGGATCTCGGCGATCTGTATCGCCGCAGCCGCTGCGCTTTCGGCGGGTTCCTCCTTCTCCAGCCTTCCGCGATCGGAAGAGCCGTTTATCCATTACGAAATCGCTCTCAAGGATGCACGTCTCAATGTCGTGACGGTGAGAGCGAGGATCTTCGGCGTCTGCGCGAAACGGGTCGCTCTCCGCTCGGTCGGGGACGCTTCGGGCAGAAAGTGCGAACCGATAGCGGTGCGGGCCGAAGACTCCCGCGGCGCTCCGCTCGCCGTGCGCCCGGAGGGTGAGCGGTGGATCGTTGAATGCCGCGGCGGTGATTTCATCTTCGAGTACGACGTTGTTCTCACGATAGAGGACCGATACTCTCCCGATGTCCGCACGATGATCACCTTTCTCGGCCCCGACCACAGCCGTATTTTGGGGAGGGATGTGTTTCTCATTCCCGAGATCGTCCCCGCGGACGGAATCCTCGTCGATGTCGCGATGGGTCAGGGGGGGACACTCGCCGCAACCCACCGGAGCGTCCGCAACCGGATCGTGGTGCCCGATCTCGCGGAGCTTCCCCTCATGCTCGCGGCGACGGGCGATTACCGAATGCTCTCCCGGACTGTCGGATCGCTGGAGCTCGTCCTCGCGATCGCGGAAGGTTGGTCGGCGAGCGATGAGGAGCTCTTCGACGTCGTGTGCCGGATCGTTTCCGAGGAGGTCGCCCTTTTCGGTTCCTCCCCGAAGAACCGCTATCTCTTCGTCTGCGACGGCAACCCGGTAGGCGGAGGGAAGGGTTTCGACTACTACGGGATTCACTACGGGGGGAACATGATCCTCCTCCTCGACCCCGGATTCGACAGGGCCGAGCTCATGGATGCGCCGATGGCAGTCATCGCGCACGAGTTCTTTCACAACTGGAACGGAGAGGCTCTCTGCCCGCGCGGCGACGACTTCCTTTGGTTCACCGAGGGGGTAACCGCGTACTTCTCGTACCGGGTGCTCGAGAGGGCGAATGTGATCACCAGCGGCCGGTACGAGGGTCGCCGGCGCGCGATTGAAGAGCGCTACCGCGCGAATCGCTACGCCTCGACAACGGCGATCGGGGATGCGGCGAACAGCGATCTCTCCGACCGGGATATGGTAAATCTCCTCTATGACGGCGGTTTTCTCGCGGCTGAGGCGCTCGACAGGCGCATCGCCGATGAGACGGGAGGGCGCGTATCGCTCATCGACGTTCTCAGACGCATGTACGAAGACGCTCCCGGCGGCGGGACGGCAGATGAAGCCTCATTCCTCCGGGCCGTTGCCGAGCTCAGCGGCAAAGATTTCTCCGCCTTCGTAAGGGATCTCGTGCACGCACCGGCGCCATCCGGGCTTGCCGGCGCTCGGTCTTCGCTTGAATAAAGCCGCGCTGTGGGTTACATTCCATCCGTTGCCGATGGAGGCTTTTTCGCATCCGATCCCCTCGTTGCATGGAGGAGTGTTTCCGTGTGCACAAAGAAGATCGCAGCAGAGGCGGCTATCGCGCTCTTGGGGCTTCTCGTCGCGGCGGTGATGCCGGCCCATCCGGGCGCAGAGACAGTGGAGCAGAAGACCTGGATTCGATCCGGGAAGCGCTCCGCGCTCGTTTCCCTCGAAGAGAGAGATCCACGGCCGCTTCCGGGGAAATTCGCATGGTTCACGTCGGCAAAAGAGGTACGTTCGATCGCGACCTTGAACGATACGCTCTGGATCGGCACCGAGGGAGGTCTCTTCGCGTGCCGTCCATTCGGCGACAAGGCGGTTCCTGTATCGGGACCGGCTTCCGCCTCGATCAGAGCGATTGCGCTCCATGACGGCGACCTCTGGGTCGGCGGCGACGGCGGCATGAGCGTTCGCTCGGAGAGAGGCTGGAAACGCTTCGCGGGAGCGACGAACGCGTTCTTCGGCCGCGTGCGGTGCATGGCAAACGGGGAATCGAGACTCTGGATAGGCACATACGGCAACGGGTGCGGCTATGTCGCCGGCGATATGCTCACCGTTCTCGGCCGGCAGGATTCGCTCCTCGACGAGCGCGTTCTCTCGATTGCGGAGGAAACCCCGGACGAGATTTTTTTCGGAACTGCCGGGGGGCTTGTGAACGCGGATTCGTTCGGATGGAAATCGCTCCGCTATGGGAGCCGCCTTCCGATCGGCGCGGTCACCTGCATGGCATTCGACGAGGACAGGAACCTCTTCCTGTCCACCGTCGAGCAGGGAGTATCGATTTTCAGCTTCGGCCGCGTGCAGACCTTTGCCTCCGGCGCCGGCACACCGGGGCCGGAGGTGAATGCGCTCAGTCTCGATCCGAGCGGGACGATGTGGGCGGCGGGAAGGTCCGGTATTTTCATTTTCGATGGATCGGAGTGGGCCTCGCATTCTGCCCCCGGCGGGCCGATCAGCAAACACCGCTATCTTTCGCTGCATCACGACGAAGAGGGGGCCTGCTACGCGGGTACGGATGACGGCGCCGTGCTGGTCATATCGCGCGACGCGGCGCGGGAAATCGCTGTCCCGCAATCCTTCTCCTCGAGCAGGGTGTCGCGCGTCCGCTTCTGCAACGGGGCGGTGTGGCTCATCGCGGGCGCGGGCATCTACAGCTACAAGGGATCCTTCGCAAAGGCTTCGGCCCCTCCCGAGCACTACGGCGCCGAGCTGACAGATCTTCTCGTGACGGAGAAAGGGGAAATCTGGGCGACAACGCGATTCGGGATTCTTCACTTCACGGGGCGCGCCTGGGAGGTCTTTGACCGGAGAAACGGCTTTTCCAGCGAGTATTTCACCCGCGTGTCGATGGATCCCCTCGGCACCCTCTGGTTTGCCACCTTCGAGAACGGCATCGTGTCCTACTCGGGGGGCGCCTGGACGGCATACGGCAGGGAAAACGGCCTCCCCGCGGATGCGCTCGCCGATGCGATTGTTGATGGGGCGGGCAACCCTTGGATCGTCACGAGAAACGGCGAGGTCGCCCGTTTCTCGCAGGGCGTATGGGAGGAGATGGAGCCGCCTCACCGCGCGACTGATGCTCCCGATGCGGCGCTCGCCGCTGATTCGCTCTCCCGATTCGATCCCGCCATCCATTTTCTCAGGGAAGCAGGGGGGGCATCCCGCACGGAGGGGGAGACGAGAGATTTCTGTCTCGGTCTCGATCGGGAGGGGGCCTGTCTCCTCGGCACGCGCGCCGGCGTCTACCGGCACGGGACAGGAGGATGGCAGAGCTTGGAGCTTCCGGCGCCGCTCCGGGGCATGCGGCCGACCGCTGTCATGGGGAGCGCGAGAGGCGATATGTGGCTCGGCACGGCGGGCGGGGGCATCCTCCTCCTCCGGGACGGCCAGTGGCGCAGGCTCCACGCCTCGAACGGCCTCTCGGACGACTACATCCGCTCCCTGTGCGAGGATCAGAAGGGCAGCATCTGGATAGGTACCCAATTCGGCGGACTTACGAGGTACTCGGCCGAAGGCTCGTGATCGCGGCCCCCGGAGAAGCTCGTGAGATCGGGCTTCGGCCGGGCTTTTCGGCCGGGCTTCGGCCGGGCTTTGCCTGTTGACTTATTCGGGGCCATGGTGTATACTTCTAGCAAAAGGAGTCTTATCGAGCTATCGCTACTGTTTTCTCTATTGTTTGCCGGTCAGGTAGGGTGAACTCGCATGCATGAGAAAACGGTCAGCGACTTTTTTTGCCCTCCCCCTCAAAAAGGGATATGCATAATCGCGGGAGTATGCTAGTAATTAGGTAACCTTGCTCGGAGGACTTGAATGCACGCAGCGGCTGAGATTGCCTTCCTCGCCATTCTCGCTATCATTATCTACGCGTACGCGGGATATCCGGCCGTGCTCGGATTTCTCGGTCTCTTTCGGAGGCGGCGGATCCGCTCCGATGAATCGTACGAACCCCGCGTCGTCCTCATCATTTCGGTGCATAACGAAGAGCGGATCATACGCGAGAAGATCGAGAACAGCCTCGCTCTCGACTACCCTCGGAGCAAACTGAAAATCGTGGTCGCGAGCGACGGCTCGGTCGACGCGACGAACGATATCGTCCGGGAGTACGAGGGGCACGGCATCGTTCTCAAGGCGTTCGATCGGAGGGAAGGCAAGAGCGCGATGCTCAATAGGGCGGTGCTCGGCCTCGAAGGGGATATTATCGTCTTCTCCGACGCGAATGCATTCTATCGCGAGGATGCGATTCGAAAGCTCGTGCGGAATATGGCCGACGATGATATCGGCTGCGTTGTGGGCAGGCTCGTCTACCTGACCAATCACTCCTACGTCGGCAAGGGGGAGAGTCTCTACTGGCGCTATGAACTGGCTCTCAACAAGCTCGAAAGCAAGCTCCGGTCGGTTCTCGTCGGCACGGGAACGATCTTCGCCGTGCGGCGGGGACTCTTCCGGCCGCTCGTCAAGGACGTCGCGAATGATTTCCAGCTTCCCGCCGAAGTTGCTTCGCGCGGGTACGGCGTCGTTTACGAGGGGGATGCCATCGCGTATGAGAGATCGGCCTTCTTTTTCCGGGAGGAGTTTGCCCGCAAGCGGAGGATCATCGTGCGCGGGCTCACCGGCTTCAGGGCATTGCGAGGCAATTTCGGCGGCTCGTTCAGGGTGTTTCAATTCATGTCGCGAAAGCTCATCCGATGGTTTGTGGGACCGCTCATGCCGGTTCTCTACGCCGTGAACCTGATGCTCATCGCGGAGCCGCTCTACCTCGTTCTCTTCGTGCTCCAAAACCTCTTCTACCTCCTCGCCCTTATCGGCGCTCTGCTCCGGCGGGGGGGCGTGCAATCGAGAGTCCTTTTCGTCCCCTTCTATTTCGTGATGGTCAATGCGGCATCTTGTGCGGCCATCGCGTCCTATATCGGCGGCGACCGCATGACCTCATGGGAAAAGGCCGAGACGACCCGCGAGGCGCATGAGAAGACGGGGGAATATGCCCCCCAACTCCGCGTCATCGAGGGAAACAAGGATCTGTCATACACAGGAAAGCATAAGAGCCTCGAGAATCTCGAGCGGATCACCTGAAGCAGTGCTTTCCATGGATCGGCTCCGAATCCTCATTATCACGAGCTCTCTCAAGGTCGGGGGCGCTGCGCACCACGTTCTGAATCTCTCCCGTTTCTGCGCCGCGAACGGTCATGAAAGCGCCGTGTGCGCCCTGGCTCCCGAGGAGGAGGGGCTCGAAACCGTTCTGGTGGCCGAGGGCGTTCCCCTCTACCGGATTCCGCTCCGATCTCTCCGGTTCCTGGCTTCTCCGCGCGTCGTGATGGGTATGCGGCGGATGATGGCTGATTTCAAGCCTCATATTCTCCACGCGCATCTGTTCCATGCCGAGGCGGCGGTTTCTCTCGCATCTTTCCTGACCCGGGCGCCGGTCGTCGTGACCCGGCACAGCGCGGGACTCGAATACCGGGGGTGGCGGGCGGCTGTTTCCCGTGCGACCGCGCGCCGTTTCGCGGCGTGCATCGCCGTGAGCGGCGAGGCCGCCGAGGAAGCCCGCGGAAACGGCTGGTCTCCGGACAAGGTGACGGTGCTCCCCAACGCGGTCGATCCGGGGCGTTTCCGTCCTCTCGAGGGTTCAGACCGGGAAAAGCGCCGGGCGGCGCTCGTTCGCGATATCTTCGGCACCGCCGCGCCCGAGAACCTCATCCTCGTCGGCTCGGCAGGGGGGCTCAAGCGCGTCAAGAATTTTCCGCTCATGGCCCGCGTTGCCGCGCGGCTTGCCGGCGAGCGCGGGTTTCCGGACAGGGATCCGGGCATCCGGTTCGTGATCGCCGGGGAAGCGTGCGAAGGCCAGTCGCTCCTTCACCTCGTGCGCGACCTCGGTATCAGCTCCCTCTTCGCCCTTCCCGGGCGGCGGGAGGACCTCCAGGATTTCTTCCCTCTCCTCGATATATTCATGCTCCCCTCCTTCACGGAAGGCCTTCCGCTGGCGCTCCTCGAGGCGATGTCCTCGGGAGTCGCCTGTGTTGCGAGCGATGTCGGAGGAATCGGCGAGGTCCTCTCCGGCGCCGGTTTGCTCGCTGACCCGGGGGATGAGGACGGATTCGCGCGGAGCGTGAAGCAGCTGATGCACAATGATGATGCGCGAGTGGAGCTTGGACGGAAAGCCAGGGTGAGAGTCCTCGAGCGCTACAATCTCGACATCTGGGGAGAGAAGATACTCGAAGTCTATCGATCGGCGCTCGGGGGCGTCGCCGCCCGATGACCTTCCGGCCGTCCGTCTTCCAACGGCCCGCATAAAAATGAAACTTCCCTCCGCTTCGCGGATATAACTTGTGTGAATGGGGAATAGGGATTTCCGGTCTGTTGAAGGAGGTGAGGGGGTCGCTCACGGCGGCCTTGAGTATGAGAAGCAAAACGACGGTCCTTTCGCTGATTTTCTGCATCGGGTGCGTTCTGCTCCTGTCCGCATCGCCGGGGCTCTTCGCTCAGGATGAGCCCGTCGCCAAACGCATCATCATCAAGGGGGATGATGAGGGGAGCGGAAAGGGAGAGATGGGGTACCTCGGCGTGCTCCTCGAGGATATTACCAAGAGTGCTATCGACCGGCATGACTACCCGCACGAGACCGGGGTCATCATCGTGAATGTTGTGGAGGAAAGCGCCGCCGAGAAGGCGGGGCTCGAAGAGGACGATATCGTCTATCTCTTCGGGGGAACCAAGGTGAGAGATGCCTCCCAGCTGATCGATCTCGTCCGGAAACGCAAACCCGGGGATAAGGTGACGATCGTCATCTACCGCGACGGCAAGGAGAAGAAGGTGCCGGTCGTTCTCGGCAAACGCGCGGAAATCTCCGTTGTCATGGAGGATTTCGGAAAGATCTCGGACGAGGTGAGCGAAAAACTCCGCCAGCTCAAGAAATCAACCGTGCATCTCTACTCGAAGGGGCTCTTGCTGGGCGGGCGCCTCGGGATGGTTCTCGAGGATCTCAACGACGATCTCGCCGAGTACTTCAGCGCGAAGGAGGGGGATGGAGTCCTCGTCCTCGATGTCAAGGAGGACAGCCCCGCGGCGCGAGCCGGCATCAGGGGCGGCGATATCATTACGAGGATCGATGGCACGGCCGTTTCGAACGCCGATGAGCTCATGGAAAAGCTCTCGGCGTTCGAGGAGAGCGACACCGTGACGGTCGACGTGCTGCGCAAGGGGGCGCGGAAGACGCTCGGGATCGAGATCGCGAAAGGCTCCGAGGAGTACCAGTTCCATGTCGCTCCCTTCGATCGCAGCGGCGCCGAAGCCGAATCGGCAGGCCGGTACCTTGCGAAGAAGAAGAGCGAGGAGGCGGCGCGGCTCAAGGAAGAGATGCAATCGCTCAAGGAACATCTCCGAGAGCTCGAGGAACGCCTCGACGAAGTGGAGAAGCGGAAGTAGCAGGATCGCGCGGTTCCTGCCGGCGCCGGGGCGCCGGCAGGAACCCATCGCTTCACGGCGCACCTTGTGCCGTCCGCGGGAGAGGCGGTGTTCGCACCGCCTCTTTTCTATGCCGGCGCCCACGCTAAATCCTTTGACAGAGGCGAAAAAGTGTTCTATTTTTGATGTTTCAATCCCCCGGGGGATCGAGACGTCGAGGTGTGGCCGGAGAGCGGAAACCATTCTCGAGGACGGTGAATCATGGCAGATGACATGAACAGGCAACCCGGAGCGGAGGAGGGGAGCGCCTCCCTTGAAAAGCCGCAGGGCGGTTTTCTCAATTCAATCATCGATATCTTTGTGGACCCGTTCAAGGTGTTCGCGCGCATCGACGCGGGGCTCACCTGGTGGAAGCCGTTCGTGCTGGTGACGGTCGTTGCGGTGATCATGAGTTACCTCATGCTGCCCTTTCAGCAGCGCCTCATCGAGCTCAACCCGCGGGGGATGAGCGAGGAGCAGGTTCAGGGGGCCGTCGAGGGATTCGGCAAATTCGCGCCGCTCACGCTCATCTTCGTGCCGATCGTGCTCATTTTGACATACCTGATCGCAGCCGCTGTCGTGCATCTCGTCGTCAACATCATGAGCTCCCGTTCGAATTACCGAAAGACGCTGAGCCTCGTTTCGTACTGCGGGATCATCACGGTCATCGAGCAGATCATCGTGAGCGTGGTTCTGAAATCGCGCGGGGTGGAGAGCATCGAATCGCCCGCCGACTTCAGATTCAGCCTGAGCCTCGCCCCGCTCCTTCCCGATGAAAAGGGGCTCCTGAGCGCGGTACTCCGCAGCCTCAGCGTTTTTCAGATATGGTACTACGTGGTGTTCATTCTCGGCATCGCCGCGATTTTCAAGATTTCCCGGAAGCAGGCGATTATCCCCGCCCTTCCGATCTGGATATTCAGCGTGCTCATGATCTGGATTGGAAGCATGTTCGGCGGGGGCATGGGCTGAGAGGTTTTCAGAGGAGGTAGTTTTGAAGAAGTACGGAATGGACAGGCTGCGCAACGTCATCCTCGTCGGTCACCAGGCCTCAGGCAAGACGACGCTCGCGGAGGCGATTCTCTATAACGCCGGCGTGAACAACCGGGTGGGGAGGGTCGAGGACGGCAACACGACCATGGATTCATCGCCCGAGGAGATCGCGAAGGTGATCTCGATCGACGCGGGGGTCGCTTTCTGCGAGATCGCGAAGACGAAGGTCAACATTCTCGACACGCCGGGATACGAGGATTTCGTGGGCCAGGTCCTTTCGTGCTTGCCCGTCGTCGAGGGCGGGATCATCGTCATGAGCGCAGAGAGCGGCGTCGAGATCGGCGCGGTGAAGACCTGGAAGTATCTCGACCGCTACCGTCTCCCGCGGATCGTCTGTCTCAACAAGATGGACAAAGAGCACGCAAACTTCGAAAAATCGCTTGCGGACGCCCAGAGCCAGCTCGGCGCCAGGGTCATGCCGTTCCAGCTCCCCATCGGGCAGGGCGAATCGTTCAAGGGTGTCATCGATATTCTGAAGAAGAAGGCCTACCTCTATTCGGGTGAAGGGAAATTCACGGAGACCGACGTGCCGGCCGATATGAAGGACGCCACGGATGAGCACCTCCAGAAGCTCGTCGATTTCGCCGCGGAGACGGACGATTCGCTCCTCGAAAAATTTCTCGGAGGGGGCACGCTCTCCGATGAGGAGCTCCGCAGCGGGCTGGCCGCCGGAGTGGTCGCGGGCACGCTCGTTCCGCTCCTCGTCACCTCCGCCGCGAAGAACATAGGCGTTCACCAGCTGGTGGAGTCGGTCGTCGCTCTGCTGCCTTCTCCCCGCTGGCGCGCGGACATCGAGGCGAAGAAGGCGAGCTCGGGTGCAGCGGCGAAGATCGGGACGGGACCCGAAGCACCGACGGCCGCTTTCGTGTTCAAGTTCGTTTCGGAGAAGAACGTGGGCGACCTCAACTATCTGCGGGTGTTCGGCGGCGAGGTCAGCGTCGGCAAGGATCTCTACAACACGAGCCTCGACGCGGCGGAACGTATCGGGCAGCTCTTCTTCATCCAGGGCCGGAACCGGGTCGATGCCGATTCGATCGAAGCGGGCGATATCGGCGCCGCGGTGAAGCTCAAGGCGACTCGGATGAACCAGACGCTCTGCGAGAAAGCGGCCGACATCGTATTCTCCGAAGTCGCCTACCCCGAGCCGACGCTCAACACGGCGATCGTCGCCAAGGTGAAAGGGGAGGAGGACAAGATCGCGACGGGGCTCGCACGGCTCAAGGAGGAGGATCCGACCTTCAAGCTCGAGCTCGATCCCGAGCTCCGACAGATGCTGCTGTCGGGCCAGGGAGAGCTCCACCTCGATGTGCTGCTGGCGCGCCTCAAGCGGAAGTACACCGTCGAGGTCGAGATGACGACGCCGCGGATTCCCTACCGCGAGACGATAACCGCGAAGGCCGAGGCGCAGGGCAAGTACAAGAAGCAGAGCGGCGGGCGCGGGCAGTACGGCGACTGCTACCTCAGGTTGGAGCCGCTCCCCCGCGGCGGCGGGTTCGAGTTCGTCGATGATGTCGTCGGCGGCGTCGTTCCCGGCAAGTACATTCCCGCGGTCGAGAAGGGCGTCCGCGAGGCCATGAAGGAGGGCGTCGTCGCGGGCTATACCGTGATGGACGTCAAGGTGGCGATCTACTATGGCTCCTACCATGCGGTCGATTCCTCCGACAACGCGTTCAAGGTCGCCGGCTCCCTCGGTTTCAAGGCGGCGGCGCTCAAGGCGAAGCCGGTCATTCTCGAGCCGATCATGAACGTCGAGGTGCTCGTTCCCGGCGATTTCATGGGGGATGTCATGGGGGATCTCTCGGCGCGGCGGGGGAAGATTCAGGGGATGGAGCAGGAGGAGAACCTGCAGAAGATCAAGGCGCAGGTACCTCTGGCGGAGCTCCATCGCTATTCGACCTCGCTTCGCTCGATGACCCAGGGGCGCGGCGTGCACCACCAGGAATTCTCGCATTATGAGGAAGTACCTCACGAGGTCGCGCAGAAGCTCGTCGTTGCCGCAGAGGCGGCGAAGGGCGAGAGCAATTAATTTCAGCCGAGGAGGCGTTCCGTGTCCGGGCATTCCAAATGGGCAACGATCAAGAGAAAAAAGGCGAAGGTCGACGCCCAGCGGGGCAAGATCTTCACGAAGCTCATCAGGGAAATATTGACCGCCGCGCGCGAGGGGGGCGGCGACCAGGAGAACAACGCACGCCTGAGGACGGCGGTCCAGACCGCGCGGGAGAACAACATGCCGTACGAGAACATCGAGCGCGCGATCAAGCGCGGCACCGGCGAGCTCGACGGCGTGAGCTACGAGGCGGCCAACTTCGAGGGATACGCGCCGGGTGGGATTGCGATCCTCGTGACGACCTTGACCGACAACCGCAACCGCACGAGCTCGGAGATACGCCACCTCTTCACGAGGCACGGCGGGCACATGACCGAACCGAACTCCGTTTCGTATATGTTCGAGAAGAAGGGGGTCATCGTCGTCGAGGGAACGCAGGCGAGCGAGGACAAGCTCTACGAGATCGCGCTCGATAACGGCGCCGATGACGTGCGCGTTGAGAGCGGCACCTACGAGATCGTTTGCGCCCCGGAGGCGTTCGAATCGCTTCGCATGAAACTGCAGGAGGCGAAGATCGCCTACCAGATGGCGGAGCTCTCCCTCTATCCGAAAACGGCGGTCAAGCTCGATCGCGACGCCGCGATTAAGGTGCTCAAGCTCGTGAGCTCCCTCGAGGATCTCGACGACGTCCAGCACGTGGCGGGCAATTTCGACATCTCCGACGAGATCCTGAAGACCATCGATGGGGAGCTCGGCTGACCGGGGGAGTCCCGCGAGGTGAATGACGTGTCGCTCACGATCGGCATCGATCCGGGGAGCCGGATCACCGGGTACGGGCTCGTGGAGCGGCGCGGGCGCGACATCGTCTACGTGGGCTCGGGCATCATCAAGGCCGGCGCCTCGGGGCCGATCGAGGGACGGCTCCTCACGATCAAGCGGGAGCTCGACCGCGTAATCGAACGATACCATCCCGCATCGCTCGCCGTGGAAGAAGTGTTCATGGCAAAGAACTGGAAAAGCACGCTCACGCTCGGTGAGGTTCGCGGCGTCGTGCTGCTCGCAGCGGCGGAGGCGGGGCTCGCCGTATACGAGTACTCCCCCCGCGAAGTCAAGAGCAGCGTGACGGGCGCCGGGGCCGCGCACAAGAGCCAGGTCGCCGCGATGGTGGCGCGTCTCATGCGGCTCGACCACGAGCCCGAAACGGAGGACGAGACGGACGCGATCGCCGTGGCCTTCTGCCACACGGTTCGCGCTGCGGGTGTCGGGGGGAGGCTCGCATGATCGCCTCGATCGAGGGTCTTCTCGCCGCGCGCGAGGGAAGCCGCGTCGTCATCGAGGTCGACGGCATCGGGTTCGAGATCTCCGTGCCGCTGCGCGTCGCCGAATCGCTCGGAGACGAGGGAGCGCGCGTGCGGCTCCACACGTATCTCCACGTGCGCGAGGACACGCTCGCGCTCTATGGCTTTCCCGACGAGGGCGAGCGGCGCCTCTTCCAGACGCTCATCAGCGTGAGCGGCGTGGGACCCAAGCTCGCGCTCTCGGTTCTCTCGATCGCGAGCGCGGGGGAGCTCGCCCGCATCATCCATGAGGAAAAGACGAAATCGCTCCAGTCGATTCCCGGAATCGGGAAGAAGACGGCGGAGCGCATCGTTCTCGAGCTCAAGGACAAGATAGAGCTCGAACGCTATCTTCCCGCGGCCGCCGCCGAGGGAGCGCTCGTGCCGCGCGATCTCTTCGAGGAAGCGGTAACCGCGCTCTCCTCGATCGGCCTTTCGCGACAGAGCGCGCTCAAGGCGCTCGAAAAAGTCAAGGTTGCCGAGCTCGGCGAGACGTTCCGCGTCGAGGATCTCGTCCGCGAGGCGCTCAAGAACATGTGACGGAGACGGGGGAGACGATGCAGGGAAAGGGGATCGACGGGAAGGCGGCGGGGTTCATAACGGATCCGAAGGTATCCCCGGACGAGATACAGTCGGAATCGCGGCTCCGGCCGAAGACCCTCGACGAGTTCGTCGGCCAGGCCAAAACGAAGGAAAACCTCGCCGTATTCATCGAGGCGGCGAAGCAGCGCTGCGAGCCCCTCGATCACGTGCTTCTCTACGGCCCCCCCGGGCTCGGCAAGACGACGCTCGCCCATATCATCGCCCATGAGCTCGGTGTCGCGATTCGAACGACCTCGGGACCCGTTTTCCAGAGTCCCGCCGAGCTCCTCGGCATCCTCACGCAGATCGAAAAGCGGGACGTCGTCTTCATCGACGAGATTCACCGGCTGAGCCGCGTGGTCGAGGAGCATCTCTACCCGGCGATGGAGGAGTTCCGGTGCGAGCTCATCGTCGACAAGGGTCCCCACGCGCGGCACTACTCGATCACGATCGAGCCATTCACCCTCGTCGGCGCCACGACGCGGGCGGGGATGATAACGCCCCCCATGCGGAGCCGCTTCGGCGTCGTCGCGCGCCTCGATTTCTACCGGCCCGAGGATCTCATCCGCATCGTACACCGCTCGGCAAAGCTCCTCGACATCGCGATCGACGAGCAGGGGACGATCGAGATCGCGAAACGCTCGCGGGGCACGCCGCGCATCGCGAACCGCCTGCTCCGCCGCGTGCGCGATTTCGCCCAGATCAAGGGGAAGGGGCACATCGACCGGGAAATCGCCGATTACGCCCTCGGCATGCTCGAAGTGGACGAAAAGGGACTCAATGAAATGGACCGTCGCATCCTCGCGACGATCATCGATAAGTTCTCCGGCGGCCCCGTGGGGATCAACTCGCTCTCGGTGGCTGTATCAGAGGAGTCGGAGACGATCGAGGACATCTATGAGCCGTACCTCATTCAGGAGGGTTTCCTCCATCGCACCTCGCGGGGGAGAGTCGTAACGGAAGCGGGATACCGCCATCTGAGGATCGACAAGCCGGACGGGGGGAAGCAGGCGAATCTCCTCTAACGAGGCGCTCTCCGCGAATCGATCAACCATGAAACTCAGCGACTACGATTACGAGCTTCCGAGGGAGCTCATCGCACAGGTTCCATCCGCGCGGCGGGACGAGAGCCGTCTCATCGTCCTTGACCGGGGGGGAGGGGAGCTGCGGGAAACACGGTTTTCCAACTTCCCGCGGTACCTCCAGGACGGAGACATCCTCGTGGTCAACGAGACGCGCGTGATCCCGGCGCGGGTTCTCGGGCGGAAGGAGACCGGGGGGAGTGTCGAGGTCTTTCTTGTGCGGCGCCTCGCGGACCGGGCGTGGGCGGCGATGGTGCGCCCGTCGAGCCGGCTCCGTCGCGGAGAGGTCGTGCTCGTCGGCGCGGGCGCGCTCGAGATCATGCTCGAGGAGCGTCTCGATAAGGGCGAGTGGCGCGTGAGCCTTCCCGCCTCGATCGGGGAGAAGGCTTTCATCGGGCAATACGGGCATATTCCCCTTCCCCCTTACATCAAGCGCGA
>Ga0105107_10001103_pt1 | contig 17555 bp, 12 predicted proteins | sample PPLLaktember2015_6_FD_79335 | JGI IMG/M metagenome (GOLD analysis project Ga0105107, IMG submission 79335) | Freshwater sediment microbial communities from Prairie Pothole Lake near Jamestown, North Dakota, USA - PPLs Lake P8 Core (1) Depth... | ecosystem: Environmental > Aquatic > Freshwater >...
GATACGGTCTTGGGGCTGATCACCAATGCGTGGGCAATCTCTTTGTTGCTTTTGCCCTTGGCGATGAGCTGCAACACCTGGTATTCCCGTTCGGTCAGTGCAGCCAGCCCATTCTTGGCTGTGATCTCGGGGTTCGTGTAATGGTTCAAAACCTGGCGCGCCACGCTGGCTTCCAGGTAAGCACCCTGGCTGTGCACCTGGCGGATGGCGGTGAGCAGCTCGCGCCCGCCCGAGCGCTTGAGCACGTATCCCGCCGCACCGGCTTGCAGCAGCGAATTTATGTATTCATGGTTATCATGCTGGGTCAGGATCAGCACTTTGATTTGTGGGTACTGTTCAACAATCAGATGCGTGGCTTCCAGGCCGTTCATATCCGGCATGTTGATATCCATCAGCACGATATCCGGCTGGAGCTCAGCTACCAGCGCCAGCGCCTGCCGCCCATCCCCCGCTTCACCAACCACCCGGAGATCCTCTTGCCGCTCCAATAATGATCGGATGCCATCGCGCAGGATAGCATGGTCATCCACAATCAAGATGCGTAGTTCAGGCAATTTCTGGATTCCTTTCTGTCAGGGGCACCGTGATGAGCAGCTCTGTACCCTGGCCGGGCAGGGAGGTGATCTCCAGCTCGCCGCCCAGTAGTTCCAGGCGCTCACGCATTCCCATCAGGCCAAGCCCGCGCGGATTTCCTGGGCTGACCTGGACTGTATTCGGCTCAAAGCCAATTCCGTCATCTTCAACGGTTACCGTTAATTGTTGATGATTGTAACTCAACTGGATCCAAACGTTGCGGGCAGCCGCATGGCGAGCAATATTGTTGATTGCTTCTTGTAAAACGCGAAACACAGCCGTCTCCATCTCTGCTTCCAGGCGGCGTGGGGCTGAAGTCTCATCCACGACGACACGCATGCCTTGCTCGACCAGGCGCGACTCGGCATATACGCGCAGCGCTGGCACCAGACCCAGATGGTCGAGCATGCTGGGGCGCAGGTCAAAGATCAGCTTATGCACTCCATCCAGGGTGTGCTCGGTAAGCCCACGCAGGCGCTCCAGGTGTTGGCGCACTTCAGCCATATCCTGGCAATCGGCAGTCTCATCCAGGTTGAACAGCATCGCCGTCAGGTTCTGGCTGGTATCATCGTGCAATTCGCGGGCGATGCGTTTGCGCTCATCTTCTTGAGCGCTGAGCGCTTTTTTGAACAACTCACCACGGATGCGCTCTTTCTGTTGCACTTCGGCGTAAAGGCGGGCATTTTCCACCGCTACCGCGATCTGGCTGCCGATGGCAGTGAGCAGTTCTTCTTCCTCTGGGGAGAATTCCATCGGCTGGCGAGTCCCCAGGCACATGCTCCCCAAAGCAGAGCCTTTGGCGGTCAGGGGCACATGCATCAAGGCCGAGAGGTGCTCTTTTTTCAGCGAGCGGGCGCGCTTGCCGCGGTAATGGGTGATATCGGGCACCACGATCACTTCACCGCGTTCCATTATTCCCCCACACGAGCTATCCAGCATCCCCATTTCAGATGCCAGGCGTGCAGCCTCCGGCGATAAGCCCTGGCAGGCAGCCAGTTCCAGGGTACCCAGCACATCGCGCAGCAAAAAGACCGCGCCGACATCCACCTCGGTCAGGCGTAAAACTTCGGTTAGGGCGTGATTTAAGAGCTCTTGCAGATCCAGGGATTGGTTGACGGTGGTCGAGATGGCATTCAAAATCGCCAGTTGCTGGTTGCGCCGCACCAGAGATTGGCGCATCTGGTGCTCTTCCGTGACATCGCGCAGCAGTTCTACCACGCGCGTGATCTTGCCTTCTGCATCATACATGGGCGATGCCACAATTTCAAGGACCTTTTGGCTCCCGTTATTCTCTCCGCCATGATGGTGGATGGTGCGCACTGCCTCGCCACTGCTGAGCACTTCGGGGATGGGACACTGGCAGGGATCACTGGCATCTGGGCGCAAACAGGGGAAGATCTCGTAGTATTGCAAGCCGATCAATTCACCTTGGGCGGCGTGCTGCTCCTGGGCGGTGCGATTGGCAAGCTGGATCTTGTGCTGCTCCACGTCCAGCACAACCAGCTCGTCGCTGAGCGCGTCAATGATCGCCCGCAGGTCATCGCGTGCGGCCTGGGCTTCGAGCTGGGCGTCGATAGCCGCCTGGGTGCGTTCGCGCACGCGGGCATCCAAATCCTGGTTCAGGCTTTGAATCTCATTCATCGAGCGGTTCAACTGGCGGCGCATAGCGGAAAAACTTTGCGCCAGCATACCGAGCTCATCGCGGGTGTACTCTTCAGTCCGCAGGGGTTTGATAGGCGTGTCCAGGTCACCCATGGCGATGCGTCGAGCGGCTTCAGTCATTGTCTGGACGGGTCTGATCACACTGTTGGTGGTCACGGTTACCAGGAGAAAAGCTCCCACCAGCGTCACTAGTGCTAAAATGCCTGTGACCAGCATCAGGCGGCGTACCAGGGCGAAGACTTCGCTGGATTTCTGGCGGATGACCACACCCCAGGGCGCCTCATCCAGAGGCGCAAAAGCGACGACTTCATCGGCAAATTCACTCAGCTCGTCTACGGAGCAGCCAAAACAGGTTTCCACACCTGGCTGGCCAGCCACAAAGAGTTTGTTCACCACATTGTCATCCCCCTGCCCACTGAGCAGGCGTGTGGGGTCCGAGCTGGCCAGGATATGTCCATGCGCATCGACCACATCCACCGTGCCCGTACTGCCCAATTCGAAGGGGCGCTCTCCAGAGAATAGCGGCAGGTGGGCCAGATTCACAGGTGCAGCCAGCACCCCATTGAGCTCGCCGCTGGGAGATTCAACTCGTACAGCTACAACTGCCAGCGGCGTGGCTGCCGTTACCTCGGATCCAGGCTCTAATTCTGGCTCAATCGCCATCGTGGAGCTAAAATTAGTACCGCCCAGGGTCGATTGAATGGCTGGTACAGCTTGCCAATCCAGGCTGAGGGGTGCACTATGACTGGAGGCCTGCAACTGGCCTGAGGCATCCAACAGGTAAATGCCCTGCTCAAAACTATCCAGATCGGCCAGAGCTTGTTGGCGCGCTTGCGGTGGTGTGCCCGGGTCGTAAATGGTGGGTTGGCTGGCTAACAGGGTCAGTGCGGTGCGATAATTTTGCAGAGCCGTATCAAGCGAAGTAGCGGTCTGGCGCGCCAGAATCACACGCTCACGCATGGTCTGGCGTGTGGTCTGGCTGGCAGTGCTGATGCCCAGCAGCGCAAATATGGCGATCAGGCCAGCCACGCCAATCGTAACCAGCATGCCCATCTTCGCCAGCAGGCTGATATCAAACCAGCGTCGTTTCAGGATCAGACGTAGGCGACGGCGGAAGGGGGTTGTCCAGGGCTGTAACGCGGCCCATAATTTCTTCATCAGACTACTTCCTTTACCTCTGGCTGTTCATCAAATTCACCCATTTCGGTATACCACTCAATGGTGCGCTCGATGGTTGTGCGCAGGGGGGTGCTGGGCATTTTAAAGCGCCCGCGGGCTTTCGAACCGTCGAAATAAAACGTTTGCGCTTCCAGGCGCAGCCTGGTTCCGGTCAGCGGCACCGGTCCGTTGGTCTGCGGTTGCACCATATCGGTGATCCCGGCGATCAGGGCTACCTGCCAGCGGGGCATGATTTTGATCTTGCCCTCGCACCCGACGACATCGGCAATCGTCTTGTAAAGCTGGGCGTGGGTCATATTTTCGCCTGCCAGGATGTAGCGCTCGCCGATCTGACCTTTCAGGGCAGCCTCAATATGACCCTGGGCGACATCGCAGATCGGCACGACATTGGTCCCGCCAGGGGGAACGAGGGGCGGGACACAATGCTTTACCACTTCGACAACCATTCCGCTGGAGACTTTGCGGATATCGCGCGGGCCGAGCACGGTGGTGGGGTTGACGATCACCACCGGCAGGCCTTTCGCCAGGTATTCATACACCACTTCTTCGGCCTGATATTTGGAATGCCCGTAGACGAAGGCCTCGGGTTTGACATTAAATTGGAAGGTTTCGTCGACCACCACATTGGGATGGATGCCCATAGCCGCCGTGGAGCTGGTATGCACCAGGCGTGGCACGCCCACTTGCAGTGCGGCTGCCATGACATTGCGCGTGCCTTCCACGTTCACGGTGTACATGCGTTCCACGCCCTGCCGCCAGTAATCCACCACACCGGCAGTGTGAAATACCACATCGATATCCTGCATGGCAGGCGCTAAACTATCTGGCTCCAGTACGTCGCCGGTGACGAAATCAAAAGGCCCTTCTTCCAGCAGCACGCGGTCGGCGACGGGGCGCTCCAGGATGCGCACTTTCCAGCCCCGCTCCACCAGCCGCAGGGCCAGATTCGAGCCCAGAAAACCTGTCCCACCCGTGACCAGAGCGCGCATTTTTTCAGGCATGCTTGTCTCCACTTATAGGTTGCCTGGCTTCGCTTAAGGCGTCGCGCACGGCCTCCAATGACGGCGTGCTGGCGATGCGATCCACGCGCACGCCGAGTTTGCGGGCTGCATCTGCCGTGGTGGAGCCTATACAGACCACCCAACAGGCAGCCAGCGCCTGCGGCAGAGATGTTCCCTGCTCTGCCAGGCAGTCCGCCAGGCTGTTGAGCGCCGAGGGGCTGAGGAATGCCGCCGCATCGATCTGTCCTTGGAGGAATTGTTCCAATGCCAACGGGTCGGGTGCCACTGGTTCAAGTGTGTACGCAGTGACTGTCTCCACGTGCGCGCCGGCATGCGCCAACAGGGCAGGTAATTCTGGCAAGGCGGCAGACGAGCGTGGCACGAGCAGACGTTTGTGATGCAGATTGGTAGCAGCACTAAGCTCAGCCGCCAGGCCAGCCGCAGTTGCTTTCCCCGCCGTGAAATCGGGATTCAGGCGCCACTCACGCAGCGCCGCGCCGGTGGCTTTACCGATCACGGCCAGATTTACACCGGCCAGAGCGCGTAGATCGAAACCCAGGGCGATGAAGCGTTCCAGGGTAAAGTGCACGGTGTTGGCGCTGGTGAAGATCAGCCAGTCCGGACGGGCTTCTGCATCGACCAGACGTTGTAAGGCAGCGTCCAGCTCGCCTGGGTCGTCCAGGGCAGCCAGGCGTGAAGTTGCCAGCTCGACAGGCTCGGCTCCGGCAGCCAGCAAGAGTGCGCTGAGAGGGTCTGGTCCACGTCCTGCCAGGTTGCGCGGGTTGAGCACGCGCAAGCCCAGTAAGGGGCGCTGCTCCGGGCGGTCGAACCACCTCAAATTGGAGCGCAGGCGCACCACTTCGCCCACAACAATCACTGCCGGGGGTTGGATCGTCTTTGCTTGCTCGACGATATCTGCCAGGGTGCCGGTGATGGTGTGCTGGCTGGGACGCGTGCCCTGAGCGATAATTGCCACCGGGGTTTGTGGGGCGCGCCCGCCCGCCAGGAGCTGTTCGACGATGCGCGGCAGGTTATGTATGCCCATCAGGAACACCAGGGTATCGGTGCTGTTTGCCAGGCAGCGCCAGTCGCCAGCGCCATCCGCCTGCGCATCGGAGCGGTGCCCGGTGATGAAAGCAGTTGAGCAAGCCAGGTCGCGATGGGTGACTGGGATACCCGCATAAGCCGGCGCGGCGATAGCGCTGGAAATGCCAGGTACGATCTCAAAGGGGATGCCCGCCGCCGCCAGGGCCGCTGCTTCCTCGCCGCCGCGCCCAAATACAAACGGATCGCCGCCTTTCAGGCGCACCACCACCTTGCCCTGGCTGGCATGCTCCACCAGCACCTGGTTGATGCGTTCTTGAGGAAGTTTATGGTGCTCGGGCATTTTCCCGGCGTCGATCCACTCGGCATCCGGGGCATAGTTCAACAGGTAGCGGTTTGCCAAGCGATCATATACCACCACATCCGCCTGGCGCAGGCATTCCACAGCCCGCAAGGTGATCAACCCCGGATCGCCGGGGCCAGCGCCTACCAGAAAGACAATTCCACAGGGGTGATCGGTCATAGGGTTGATTTTACTGCCAATTCAGCCAGCGCAAAACTTAAGGCGGCGGCATAGTTTTCCTGGCGCAGGATGTCCAACAATGGGCCATCCACCAGGCGCAAGGCTGCCGCCAGACGCTCCTGGGGCGGGTAGTTGGCGATGAGCTGCGGGCGGACTTCCGCCAGCAGGGAGGCCAGCTCGCCATATTCAGGTCCGAATTCAATTTCCAGACGCTCGCGCAGGCGGCGCGCCAAAGCCGGGCTGCCCCCACCCGTCGAGACGGACAGGGTTACCTCGCCTCGCCGCACGACTGCCGGCAGGATGAAATTACAGCGTGAGGGATCATCGACCACATTGATCAGGCAGTGCTCGGCCTGGGCTGCTTGCCAGACCTGCTGGTTCACGGATGGATCATCCGTGGCGGAGACCGCCAAGAACGCCCCGGCCAGGTCACCAGGCTGGTATGGGCGCGCCACATGGCTGATCCTGGCATTGGCCAGAAGCTCTTGCAGCTCGGGATGCAGATCTGGGCTGATCACCACGGGCTTTGCCCCGGCTTCAGCCAGACTGGCGGCCTTGCGCGCCGCCACGCTGCCACCGCCAATGACCAGCACCCGCTGGTTTTCCAGCCCAATCAGGCACAAGGGATATGTTTTCACAGAACAGTTTTAACATATCCAATGCAACAGCGTCAAGGACATATGTCACCCGGCGGCGCGGGAATTCATCCCCGATTTGTCAGGTTTGAAAGATAATACGATAAATTAGACTTGAAATCATTTATTTATCGGTTAAAATGATTGAGTTTGGGGGTGCCGTACAGGTACCAGAAGGCTCTCAACCCTATAAGATTTGAATACAAAGTGATGGAGGTTGTGATGGGATCAAACTTAACGCGTAAACCAAGTCTTCATCGATTATTTCGCAAATCTACGTTCATTTTAATCCTAGTAATGCTTGTGCTAGGGATAATCGGGATCATGCCAGGTGGCCAGGTGTCCCTGGCGGCGCCTCAGGCGACCACCTGGTATGTGGATGGCGCGACCGGCAGCGATCTCAACGACTGTTTTACGCCTGCCACGGCCTGCGAGACGATCAACGCCGCCATCGGGCTGGCAGTGGCTGGCGATACCATCCAGGTCGCGGCTGGCGTGTATCTAGAATCAATTGATCTGGCCCAAGGTTTGCTCGTGGTTGGGGCCAGCCCGCTGAATACCATTCTGGATGGCGGCGACAGCCAGCGCGTGGTGCAGGTCGGCGCGGCTGCGGCGGTGACGATTTCCAACCTGGCGATCCGCAATGGCTTCTCGAATACTTACGGCGGCGGTATCTCCAATCAGAGTGACCTGACCCTGCAAAACGTCCTCGTAACCGAGAATATCAGCACCAATGGCGGCGGCGGTATATTTAACAACGGCACTTTGACCCTGGTAGACAGCCAGGTGATGAACAACAGCAGCCCTTCGGTTGGCGGAGGCATACTGGTGTGGTATTCCGGTGTCACTACGATCTCCAACAGCCGGATCAGCGCCAACACAGCCGACCAGGGCGGGGGAATCTATTCACTGGGTACAACCAGCGTGTTGAATTCGACTCTGGTTGGCAATATTGCCCCGACCTTCGGAGGCGGTCTGGCAATGTTCAGCGGCAGCGCCACCCTGGATGGCGTTACCGTCAGCGGCAACAGCTCCGATGGCTATGCCGCCGGTGTGCTCAATAACCTGGGCACGCTGTCGATCACCAACAGCACGATCAGCGGCAACACGGCGCCGACCTATACGGGCCTGGCGAATATCAGCTCGGATGCTACCACAGACGTGCTGAACAGCACCATCGCGGATAACCTTGTGACCGGCAGTGGTACTCGCTACGGTGGGGTTGCTAATATCAATGACGCGGTGATCAGCTTTGAGAATACACTTATCGCTGGCAACCCGGACCAGAACTGCCTTGCCAGCGGCAGCTGGACCTCCCTGGGGAACAACCTGTCCAGTGATGCCAGTTGCGAATTTACCGAATCCAGCGACCTTCCAAACACCGACCCGCTGCTGGCGCCTCTGGGGGATTATGGCGGCGCTACATTCACCCAGGCGCTTTTGGTAGGCAGCCCGGCGATTGACGCGGGCAACAACTCGGCCTGCCCCCCTACCGATCAGCGCGGGGTGGTGCGCCCACAGGATGGCGATGGGGTGGGTACCAATCTGTGTGATATTGGCGCTTATGAAGTACGCAGCCAGTTAGTGGTAAGCGATGTAAGCGTGACCGAAGGCAACAGTGGCAGCACGCTGGCCGGCTTCCTGGTCAGCCTGGCTCCAGCCAGCGCCGTCACAGTAACCGTTGACTATTCGACCGCCGATGGCACGGCGCTGAGCGGCAGCGATTATACAGCCACCACTGGAACGCTCACCTTCACCCCCGGTCAAACCAGCCAGACGGTGAATGTACCTGTATTGGGCGATGGCGATGACGAACCGGATGAGACCTTTAGCCTCAACCTGAGTAGTGCCGCCAACGCCGACCTGGTCGACTCCCAGGGCGTGGGGACTATCCTGGATGATGATGGGCTGTCGTCTCTCACCATCGGCGATGTGCAGGTGACGGAAGGTAATACGGGCAGCGTTACGGCAGAGTTCAGCGTCAACCTTTCGCCAGCCAGCGTGGATACCGTCAGCGTGGATTTTGCCAGCCTGGCGGGCACTGCGGCTTCCGGTGTGGATTTCACCCCGCTAAATGGCACGCTGACCTTTACCCCCGGGCAAACCACCCAGGTGATCTCGGTGAATGTGACCGGCGATGTGATTGACGAAGGCGACAGCGAAACCTTAACCATCCAACTAAGCAATGCCACCAATGCCAACCTGGCTAATGACAGCGCTACAGGCACCATCCTGGATGATGACCTGGCACGCGTGGCCCTGGGCGCCCCGGTCACGGTGATCGAAGGCGACAGTGGTCAGACGCCGGCTGTTTTTGAAGTCACGCTGACGACCCCGGCGGCGTTCACCGTGACGGTCGATTATGCTGCTTCGAGCGGGACTGGCGGCGTCTTCGCCACCCCGGACGAGGATTTCCTGCCTGTATCGGGCAGCCTGACTTTCCTGCCCGGGGTTACCGCTCAGACATTTCTGGTGATGGTTTTGGGAGATATCCTTATCGAGGAAGATGAGTATTTCAGCGTTCAGTTGAGCAACGCCGATCCGGTGTCGATTTATACCTCAACCAGTTCGGGCTATATTCAAGATGACGATGCATATCGCCTGGCATTGCCACTGGTTGTTCATTAAAATCAAAGCCCCCGGTTTGGATTAGCAGATCGGGGGCAATTTTTTTCATAAGTGCGATAAGCTGCGTGCCTATCAGGGGGCGCGCTGCGCCCAGTCATTGCCCAGGAAAACTTCGACACCGACTGTGGCAGATGGGTTGTAATCCAGGATCACGCGCGGTTCGTCCCCCAAACCAAACACTCCAGCCAGGTAGCGCAGTGTCGCGGGGTTGCCGGAGTGATCCACCAGGGTGGTGGTCGTATAAGCCTGCCCTGCCGAGCTGACCTGAGCGATCTGCATGCCTGCCTGGCGCAGCATCTCAGCGGTGCTTTCCGCCAGGCCATCCCGCCCGCTGCCATTGTAGAGTGCCACACTGGCGGCTTCGCTTTGCATGCGCGCCTGGATGTCGCCGGGGCTCTGCGGGCTCAGGCTGCCGGATGTGGCGAAGATTTGATCGCGCAAAGTGAAGATCTTGTCCGGCAAGGGGATCACGATGCTCAGGCCGTCTGGAGAGGTGCCGAATAAGACATATTCTTCATTTAGCACGCCTTGCTGGATTTCTTCCACGGGCACATCCTTGGCGAGCAGCGCCAGGCGGATGATTTGATCCAGGCTCAGATTGGTGTGAACGCCGGAAGCCAGCTCGTTATACAGGGCCGGGGCGCGCTCGATCAGATGCGGGAGCATATCCAGGCTGAGGATACGATCGCGAATTGCCAGGATCACCTGCTGCTGGCGGGAGGCGCGATCGAAATCACCGCCTGAGGTGTAGCGGTTGCGGGCGTAGGCCAGCGTCCATTCGCCCGGCAGCACCTGCACGCCGGGCTGGAGGGTTTTCTTGGTCGCTGAGCCTTTTCCCAGTAAATCGATGACGATTTTTTCGGGCACGTTGATCTTGACCCCGCCCAGCTCATCAATAAAACGGACAAAGGCTCCAAAATCGATTTGCGCATAGTAGTTGATCGGCACGCCCAGGAACTCTTCCACAGTCTTGACTGCCAGGCCGGGCCCACCGCCGGGGAGCTTGTAGGCTTCACCCAGGTAATAAGCGGTATTGATCTTGCCATGCTGGAAGCCGGGGATCGCCACCCACATATCACGTGGGATGGAAAGAATCCCAGCAGTCTTGGTTAGTGGATCCAGGGTCAGCAGCATCAACGTATCTGAGCGCGAGTAGTCTGCTCCGGCTGACCAATCCCGGTAATCCAGGCCGATCAGCAGCACCGTCACCCGGCTAACGCCATCCCAGGGGGTCAGCTCTGGCTGGCTGCTGGGGGCATTGGGGTTATCCCCAGCTGCAGGCAGCTCGCCTGGCGCCAGGGGGGTTCCCTGGGCATCCACCTGGTTGATGTGTGGGCTGTTTGCTCCACCCAGCGGGTTATTGAGCGCTAGAGTTAAGGCGCGCCCACCCGTGAACGCCAGAAGCCCTGCGATTAACGCCACCATTAGCAGCAGACCACCAATCCCCAGGCGCAGCAGTACGGGGTACTTTTGCATGCTTGTGCGAAGTTTGTTAAGATAGTCCATCGCTCAGCCTTCCGGGGTTGGTTCAGCGGTGGCCGGGGGTCCGGATTCATCACTGGGGGTGGTGGGGGTAGGTTCGTCTGTGGCCGGTGGAGGCGGCGCCTCGGTCGTGGCTGGCGGCGGCGAGGGGGTCTCGGTGGGGGTTTCCGGGACGCTGGGTTGGGTGGGTGAAGGCGTGGGCGTGGCGACATCCCCTGGCGGCGTGGTGGCAGGGAGGGTGGGCGTCGGTGTGTTGGTAACAGGCAATGTGGCGGTCGCCGTGGGGTCAAACAGGCCAGTTGGGGTGGGTGTCTCCGTGATAGTCGGCGTGGGCGTCTCCGTCTCGGTGGCGGAAGGTGTCTCGGTAGGTGGGGCGCACAGCATAGCAGCATCATCAACCTTCTGGCGCGTGATATCGTCACCGCCCATACTCAGGGCCAGCTCGTACTGCACCTGCGCCGCGCACCAATCCCCGGCTTTTCCCAGCCAATCGCCGTACTGCACGATAGCTGCCTGGTAGCGCGCCGCCGCGGTCCATCCAGAGCCATCCCGCATATAAGGCGCGCCAGCGGCTACCTGCCCAAAATAATAAACCGCCTGCTCAGGCATAACTTCCCAAAAACTGGAGCCAATCAGGTACAGGCGTGCATAGACCCGCAGGGTAAGCGCTTCAGCATCCAGCGGACCGAAGCCTTCTGCCAGGGTCAGATCATAGATGCCCCCACCCAGATTGGCTTCGTTCTGGATTTTTAGCACCCCGCGCTGGCGCAGGGCGAAATAGAGCAGCCCGTCCACTTGAGCCACCTGGTAAGCGGTATCCTCGCGCCGCAGATTGTTGAGCGTCTCGATCACGGCCGCCCAATCCCCGCCAGCCGCCTGGCTGCGCGCCTGGGCCAGCAAATCCTGGGCAGGGCGCAAGTCGCGTGTGGGGGTGGGGGTAGCGCTGGGGGGCACCGCGCTGGGAGTGGCGGTGGCATATAGCACCTGGATAGCCTGCGCCAGTCCATCGGCGGCACCGGGATAACTGGCATCCTGCTTGAGGATAAATTCAAAGCGCTGCTGGGCTACCTGGTAGCGACCTTCCTGTAGATCGGCCAGGGCCAGGTTGTATTGCTCGCCCAGGTCCAGGGCGGCCTGCGCAACGCTCTGGCGGCGCAAGGTCTCCTGCGCTGAAAGGTAGCCGGAGGCCAACCCAATGGCCATCACGCTGCCGAAAGCCAGGGCGCCGAAGATCGCCCAGAGCCAGTAGCGCCTCAACCACTGCTGCCAGCCAGGGGGCTGCTTTTCTGGCGCGGTTTGCGGCGATTGTTGAGCCGGCGGGCTGCCTTGACCCTGCGGAGCAGGCGTGGGGCGGGGCGCTGGCTGAGGGGCTGGGGGGGGTGGAGTGGCTGCCTTCCCGGGCGAGGGAAATGCCTGTGTTGCCTCCATCCCGGAGCGCGGCGCGCCAACAGCCGGGTGGGGGTGGGTATCACCCTCTTCCGGTGGTGTGATGGGAGGTAGAAAATCGTCTGGATTGCGATCGTTCATACATTCTTCCGTCTGGCATGGACATCAATGTTCCTTACCAGACGCCAGAGTGTGGGTAAGAGTTCCCACGAATTGCCAGGTATAGGCTTATTGGCCGAGATCTACCCGACCAAGGTTGCCTTTAGCTCAATAGGCGTCGCCGCCAGGGCTGCGGAAACCGGGCAGCCGCTCTTGTTGGCATCGGCCAGCTCGGCGAACTGCTGCGCGGAGATTCCTGGCACAACCGCCTCGCATTCCAGCTCGATCAGGGTGATGCGGGATTTACCGTCCACTTTGCCCAAATGCACCTGAGCCTGGGTGTGGATGCGCTCGGCGCGGAAGCCGGCCTTCTCCAGGCTGCTACTAAGCGCCATCGAGAAGCAGCCGGCATGTGCAGCCCCGATCAGCTCTTCCGGGTTGGTGCCGGGGGTCTCTTCAAAGCGCGTCCCGAATGAATAGGGCCCTTCAAAGGCCCCGCTGCCGGTTTTCATCGTCCCGGCGCCGTCTTTCAAAGTGCCGTTCCATACGGCTTCTGCTCTGCGAACTGGCATGGTTCATTTCCTCCTGGGTCTTTAAATGACGAATCGGCGTCATTCTAACATAGGCTGAGGTGGGTTTATGGCGCGCAGGCTTAAGGGTGGGTGAGTCTTTGCTGCAGCTTCTTAAACCTGAAATTCCTCGATGACCGCGATGACTTCAGCCTGTTCGGCCGGGGAGAGGCCGTAATAAAAAGGCAGGCGCAGCAGCCGGTCGCTGAGGTCTTCGGTCACCGGGCAGTCGCCGGGCTGCCCACCGTATGTGCGGCCCATGCGCGAAAGATGCAGAGGCAGATAATGAAAGACCGCCAGCATGCCGTGCGTTTTGAGCACCTCGATCAGGCGCGTGCGGCTCTCCAGGTCGGGCAACAGCAGGTAATACATGTGGTAAGGCTGCTGGCAGTGCTCCGGTATGTATGGCTGGCGTACATCATGGCGCGCCGCCCAGCCTGCCAGCTCAGCGTGGTAGGTTTCCCAGATCTCCCGGCGGCGGGCCTGGATGGTGTGGCGCGCTTCTAACTGCGCATACAGAAAGGCTGCCAGCACCTCGGATGGCAGATAGCTGGAGCCGATATCCACCCAGGTGTACTTATCCACCTGGCCGCGGAAGAAACGGCTGCGGTCGGTGCCTTTTTCACGGATGATCTCCGCTCGTTCGATCAGGTCTGGATTATTGATCAACAGCGCCCCACCCTCGCCGCAGGTGATATTTTTGGTCTCGTGGAAGCTCTGCGTTGCCAGGCTGCCCAGGCTGCCCAGCGGGCGGCCGCGGTAGGCGCCAAATAACCCGTGCGCGTTATCTTCCACCACTGGCAGCCCATGGCGAGCCGCGACCTCCAGGATTGGATCCATTTCACAGCCCACCCCGGCGTAATGCACCACGCAGATCGCCCGCGTACGGGGGGTGATCAGGTGCTCCAGCCGGCTTTCGTCGATATTCAATGTATCCGTGCAGATATCCGCAAACACCGGGCGCGCCCCGCGCAGGGCGAAGGCGTTGGCTGTGGAGACAAAGGTAAAGGAGGGCAGGATCACCTCATCGCCGGGCTGCAGGTCGAGCAGCAGGGCTGCCATCTCCAGGGCATGCGTGCAGGAGGTGGTCAGCAGGACTTTGCGCACTCCCAGTTCAGCTTCGAGCAGCGTGTGGCAGCGGCGGGTGAACGAGCCATCGCCCGAGATCTGCCCGCTGGCGACTGCCTGGGTGATGTAGTCGGTCTCGTTGCCGGTCAGGGCAGGTTTGTTGAAGGGGATGCGGTAAGTAGCCATAGATCAGCGCACCTCAGTGATGAACCATTTATGGAACCAGAGCTGCACTTTATCTACCTGGAAGGCGCCGCGCTGGTACAGTTGCAGGGCTGGCAGGTTGCGCCCCTGGGTCACCACCTGCACCCGGTGGACGCCCGCGGCTTGCAACCAGCCCAGGCCCGTGTGTAAGAGCGCCAATCCCAGTCCCTGCCCGCGTACCTGCGGGGCGATCCCCACCAGACCGATCATTCCCAGGTCATTTTCCAGGCGGCAGGTCAGGTAACCATAAGGCTGGTTGTTGATCTCCGGGATCCACACTACCTGAGCAAAATCACCCAGGCTTTTGGCGATCCACACTGCGTACATTTCGGCGCTGCGGGCGGGGTCAAAATGGATATCGGTAAAGAAACGCGTGTCAGTATGGCTCTGGCGGGCGATGGCTTGCAAGGCAGGCAGATCCAATTCGTTGGCTCGACGCAGTATGGCGCCTGGCGGGATTGCTACGGAAGACTCGCGTTCGCCGGATAGCTCGCGCCCCAGCGTCAGGCGGATATCCACCAACTGAAAGCCGGCGCACTGCGCCGATCTGATCCCGGAAGCGTCGTCAGCGTTCAGCAGCAGGTAGATACAGTCCAGGCTCTGGGAGCGCGCTTCCTCCAGGATGGTTTGCCATTCACGCTCTGCCTGCGGCGCGCTGTTTAGCCTGCCGATGCGCCGGCCGAAAAACTGGCTGTCCCAGGGCAAGAACTCAATCATTCGATGTGCTTCCATCGTCTAGGCGTTGGCGCTCAAACTCAATCACCCTGCGCAGGGTCTGCTCCAGGCTGTAGTGGGGTTGGTAGCCCAGCAAGGCCTGGATCTTCTCCAGGCTGGGCACGCGGCGGGCCATGTCTTCGAATCCAGGTGCGTAGGCTTCATCATAAGGCACATACTGGAGTTCTGAGCGGCTGCCGCTGAGCTGGATCACGCGCTGTGCCAGGTCGCGGATGCTGATCTCTTCGGTATTCCCGATGTTAAACACCTGGCCTACGGCGCCGGGGTGTTCAGCCAGCCCGGTGATGGCTTCGATCACATCGCCTACATCGGCAAAGCAGCGTGTCTGGCTACCATCGCCGAATACCTCCAATGGCTCGGCGCGCAGCGCACGGCGCACAAAGCGCGGCACTACCATGCCATAGCGCCCCGTCTGGCGCGGGCCAACCGTGTTGAACAGGCGCATAATCACCACCGGCAGCCCAAACTGGCGCTGGTAAGCCAGACCCATAAATTCATCCACCATCTTGGAAGTGGCGTAAGCCCAGCGACTGTGCGAGGTCGGCCCCAGCAGGCAGTCGTCCTCTTCGTGGAAAGGCACAGCCACGCCTTTGCCATACACTTCCGAGGTGGAAGTGATCAGGACTTTACAACCATAGCGGTTGGCGGTGGTCAGCACTGCCTCGGAGCCCATAATATTGGTGCGGATGGTGTGTACCGGGTTTTCAACGATGAGCTTCACGCCTACTGCGGCTGCCAGATGGATAACGCTATCAGCCTGGCTGGTCAGGCGGTCCAGCACCTGCAGGTTGGTGATCGACTCGCGCACAAACTGGAAGCGGGGATGTGAACGCAGGGCGGCAATATTTTCCGCCTGCCCGGTGGATAGATCGTCGATTACCGTCACGGTGTGGCCGCGTTGTAAGAGCAAAGTGCACAGATGGCTGCCGATAAAACCCGCCCCGCCTGTCACCAGGTATTTGTCTGTCAAGCTGCCTCCCGTTGTGTACGCTCTGGAGTGGATAAACCTTGAGCATTATAACGCCGATTCGATGCTGACAATTCCGTCAGATGGAGTGGCTTTTTGGCGATTATCGCTTACGATAGGATAACTTATGCAGGCCCGTACCCTAGTCATTTGGATCACCTTCCTGGCAGTTTTTGCGATGGCGGCGCGCATGTCGGTGGATACTGACACGTGGTGGCATTTGCGCGCCGGCGAGTGGATGATTGAGAACCGTCAGATCCTGCAGGTAGATTATTTCTCACACACGCGCTATGGTGAGCCCTGGCGCTACCCTGGCTGGCTGGTGGAAATCCCCATGGTTTGGATCTACCGCCTGGCTGGGGCAGGCGGGCTGAATCTCTGGACGGCTGCCATGGTGACACTGGCTTTTGCCTTTATATGGCGCATCCAATCGGGCAGCCCGTATTTACGAGCCTTCATCACCGTCCTGGCAGCCGCGGCTTCGGGAATTTATTGGGCAGCGCGACCGTATCTGGTCACCTTTGTACTGGCAGCGGTTTTCCTGTACCTCCTGGAAAATTGGCGCTGGCATGCGGGGCCAAAGAATGAACGTTGGTTATGGTTATTGCCTGTTCTCATGATTCTGTGGGCCAATAGCCACGGTGGCTTTTTCGCCGGGTTCCTGCTTCTGGCGGTGTACCTGGTTGGTGAGGCCTGGGACTGGATAAACGCGATGCTCCGGCAGCGAAGCTCTCCAGACCAACCCCGTGAGCAGGGTCAGCAGCATGCCTGGCGCTTGCGCAAGCTGGGCTGGATTACCCTGCTCACCCTGTTAGGGGCATGCCTGACCCCCGTTGGGCCGAGTTTGCTGTTCTATCCCTTTCAGACAGTTGAAATTTCCGCCCTGCAGGCCTATATCCAGGAATGGCAGGCTCCTGACTTCCACAACTTGAATGTGCAGCCGTTCCTATGGCTGTTGTTGCTCAGTGTGGGTGCGGTGGGAGCTTCTCGTCGGCGTTTGGCGCTGACCGACTTCCTGCTCCTGGCTGGGTTTGCCTATATGGGCTTCCTGGCAGCGCGCAATATCGCCTTGTTTGCCCTGGCGGCGCCGCCAGTATTAAGCCGCTATGCCGCGCACGCTTTTAGCGTGACAGGTCGCGCTTTACACCTGAAGCCATTGGAAGGTGAAACCCCACCGCGCTTGCGCCGATTAAACGTGATTTTACTGGTGGCGGTGTTCTTGGTGGTGCTGGCTAAAATAGCATTGGTCGTCCCTGGTGATGTCACCGCAGATCACTTTCGGAAACATCTCCCGGTATTTGCAGCTCAGGCCGTTGAACGGGCTGCCCCGCCTGGCAAACTGTTTAATTCTTATAATTATGGTGGCTATCTTGTGTGGGCGCTGCGCGACTACCCGGTCTTTGTGGATGGGCGCACCGATCTGTACAACGACGAAATCATCTCTGAGTGGCTGACAGCCGTGCGCGCCGAGCCTGGCTGGGAAGATATCTTCAAACGGCGTGGAATAAGGGTGGTGTTGATCGAACCTGAGATGCCCCTGGCAAACGTCCTCTCCTGGCAGCCTGGTTGGAAAGAGTTGTACCGGGATGAGCTGGCGGTGGTTTACGCACAGACCATTCATTAAGTAACCCAAGTTGCTACCTAACCAGGTAGTTGATAGAGCAGGCAAGCACAAAAAGAGCCACTTTGAGTTCAAAGCCACGAGAAGTAACGGCGTGAATATGTTTAGGAAGGAGCTGCTCAATCAAGCTGCCTGTAGTTTCGATGAGTTTGCGATAGGAAGACCTCAAGTAATGTACC
>Ga0105107_10001105_pt1 | contig 17546 bp, 16 predicted proteins | sample PPLLaktember2015_6_FD_79335 | JGI IMG/M metagenome (GOLD analysis project Ga0105107, IMG submission 79335) | Freshwater sediment microbial communities from Prairie Pothole Lake near Jamestown, North Dakota, USA - PPLs Lake P8 Core (1) Depth... | ecosystem: Environmental > Aquatic > Freshwater >...
AGGAAATGCAGGGCGCCGACGTGTCGCGCCAGGGCGTGCAGCGCGACCTGCTGCCGCTCGTCGAGGGCACGACGGTGACCACCAAGTACGGCATGATCCGCACCGATCACGTGCTATTCATCGCGTCGGGGGCGTTCCACCTGTCCAAGCCCTCGGACCTGATCCCCGAGCTGCAGGGCCGCTTTCCGATCCGCGTGGAGCTCGCCTCGCTCTCCGTCGCCGACTTCGAGCAGATCCTGGTCGCGACCGACGCCTGCCTCACCCGGCAGTACGAGGCGCTGCTCGCCACCGAGCGCGTGACGCTCGACTTCCGCGCGGACGGCATACGCCGCATCGCCGAGATCGCGCACGCGGTGAACGAGCGGCAGGAGAACATCGGCGCCCGGCGCCTGTATACGGTGATGGAGCGCATGCTCGAGGACGTCTCGTTCCACGCGTCGAGGAACGAAGGCGGCACGGTGTCGATCGACGCCGCCTTCGTCGACTCGCGGCTTGCCGGCATCGCGGGCGACGACAACCTGTCGAAGTACATCCTGTAGGCGCGGGGTATCGGGGCGTGCTCGAGCGCATCCTCGGCATCATCCTGCCGGTGTTCTCGATCATCGCGGTCGGCTACTTCTGGGGACGGCGCGTGAAACCCGACATGGGGATGGTGAACCGCATCAGCATGAACGTGCTGGCGCCGGCGCTCATCTTCTCCGCGCTGTCGTCGAAGTCATTCGACGTCTTCGGCGATGCGCCGCTGATCCTCGGCTCGATCGGCATCGTGCTCGGCTCGGGACTGCTCGCCTGGCCGTTCGCGAAGCTGCTGCACCAGGACCCGCGCACGTTCGTGCCGCCGATGATGTTCAACAACTGCGGCAACATGGGCTTGCCGCTCGCCGTGCTCGCGTTCGGCGAGAAGGGCTTCGGACCGATGGTCGCGCTGTTCGTGGTGTCGAACCTGCTCCACTTCACGCTCGGGGCGTGGATCATCGACCACCACGCCCGCTTCGGCCGGCTCTTGAAGAACCCGATGGTGTGGTCGACGATCGCCGGATTCCTGTTCGCCGTCTTCCAGCCGCCGCTGCCCGACTGGCTCGGCGTGACGTTCAAGATGGTCGGCGACGGGCTGATCCCGATGATGCTGCTGTCGCTCGGCGTCCGACTCACCGCGATCGACTGGGGCGACGCCCGGCTCGGCGTGATCGGCGGGCTGGTCTGTCCGCTCACCGGGCTCGCGATGGCGGGCATCCTCGCGCCGTTCCTCGGCCTCTCGCCGATGCAGACGGGCCTATTGTTCCTGTTCGCCGCGCTACCGCCGGCCGTGCTCAACTTCATGGTCGCGGAGCAGTACCGGCAGGAGCCGGGCAAGGTCGCCTCGATCGTGCTGGTCGGCAACGTGATGAGCGTGATTTTCATCCCGATCGGACTCGCGATCGCGCTGCGGACGTGACCTCCCCTGCTCGACGATTCGATGCCATCCTGTTCGACCTCTTCCCTTCGCGTCGCCCACTGGGGCCGCAGGGCATCCGTGCCGCACTGAGCGCGGTGGCTCCGAGCCGCTGAAGCGCTACGGTTCGCTCCGCGCGGTCTTCGGGTAATCGATGTGCAGCACCAGCTGCCGCGTCGTCGGGTCGTAGCGCAAGGAGACGTCCTTGCGAATCCGGATCAGGTCGACCTCCCCGATCATCGCTTCGGGAAGCTCGGAAAGATCCACGACCGCCGGGCGCTTGCCGACCGCCGCGAGCGAGTCGCGATCGAACACGAGCCCCCGCTCGAAACCGGTCCCCGGCTGTGCCGTCACCCAGTACGCGATGCTGTTGGCGTTCTGCGGCATCCGCGGCGCCGGACCGCGGTCGGCCCGGTTCTTCATGACCGCGTTCACCGCGACCTTGGGATAGCCGTTCGACGGTTCCTCGTTGACCACCGCCGACTCGAGGCCAACGAGGACGGAGAGCGAACCCGGCAGCGCCCAGGCTTCGGTAACGATGCCCATCGCGAACTGGTGCACGGTCGCCGAATGGCGCACGGAGATCAGCGCGCCGACGGTGTAGTCGGTGAGGTCGGCGCCGCCCCGGGTCCTCAGCATGTCGGCGGCGAAGCCGATCGCGGTGCCCGGGGCGGCAGGCCGCGGCGCGACGCGAAACGCGGACGTCTCCTGCGCCGAGAGGGGCGTCGACAGCGCGAGGAGTGCGATCACGAGAACGTTGTGCAGCGACATGACGGTTTCCCGCGCGGAATGGAGATCCGATCGTAGCGCAGCGTGCCTCGTCGGACGAGGCCGCTGAATCGGCGACAATCCCCCCTTCTTCGAACAGACCTCGCCCGCGAGGCACCTGATGAACCTCCATCGCCTGTTGCAGGAGCGCTCGGCTGCCGGAAAGCCACTGCGTGTCGCGCTGATCGGTGCCGGCAAGTTCGGCGCGATGTACCTCGCGCAGGCCAAGCACACGCCGGGCATCCACGTCGTCGGCATCGCGGACCTCGCTCCCGATCGCGCGAAGGCCTCGCTCGCGCGCACCGGTTGGGCGGCCGAGCGCTTCGGTGCCCGCTCGGTGGCGGAAGCCGGGCGGGCTGGCACGACGTGTGTCGCCAACGATGCCCTCGCGATGATCGCCTCGCCGGAGGTCGAGATCGTGATCGACGCGACGGGGAGCCCCGCCGCAGGCATCCGCCACGCACTCGCCTGCTGCGCGAACGGCAAACATGTCGTGATGGTGAACGTCGAGGCCGACGCGCTCGCCGGCCCCCTGCTCGCGCAGCGTGCGCGCGAGGCGGGCGTCGTCTACTCGCTCGCCTACGGCGACCAGCCGGCGCTGATCTGTGAGATGGTCGACTGGGCGCGCACCGCCGGGTTCGAGGTCGTCGCGGCCGGCAAGGGCACGAAGTACCTGCCCGAGTACCACGCATCCACCCCCGCGACCGTGTGGCCGCACTACGGCTTCACGCCGGAGATGGTGGCGGCCGGCGACTTCAACGCGCAGATGTTCAATTCCTTCCTCGACGGCACGAAGAGCGCGATCGAGATGGCGGCGGTGGCGAACGCGACCGGGCTCGTCCCGGCACCCGGTGGCCTCGAGTTCCCGCCCTGTGGCGTCGACGACCTGCCGCGCGTGCTGCGACCCATCGACGAAGGCGGCCATCTCCACCACGTCGGCCAGGTCGAGGTGATCTCGTCGCTCGAGCGCGACGGCCGGCCGGTGTTCCGCGACCTGCGCTGGGGTGTGTACGTGACCTTCCGCGCGGGCGATGCGACCGGCGAGGACTACGTGCGCCGCTGCTTCAGGGAGTACGGTTTCTCGACCGATCCGTCGGGCCGCTACAGCGCGATGTACAAGCCGTACCACGCGATCGGTCTGGAGCTCGGCATCAGCGTCGCCTCGGCGGGACTGCGCCACGAGCCCACCGGCCAGCCGGTCGCCTGGCATGGCGACGTGGTCGCGACCGCCAAGCGCGATCTCGCGGCCGGGGAGACGCTGGACGGCGAAGGCGGCTACACCGTTTACGGCAAGCTGATGCCGGCCGCGGACTCGCTTGCGCTGGGCGGCCTCCCACTGGGACTCGCCCATGGCGTGAAGCTCAAGCGCGCCGTGGCCGCAAGCGCGTCGGTCCGCTGGGACGACGTCGCGTACGATGCAAACGGCGATGCCGTGAAATTCCGCCGCGAGATGGAACGCCTGTTCCGCCGCTGAACCTGCCGCCGTGTCGGGCCGCCCTCAGCCAGCCCGCTTGAACGTCGCGAGCACCGCGCCGGCGGCGACGAACAGCGCGCCGAACGTGCGGTTCATCGCCTTGATGTGGTGCGGCTCCCGCAGCAGGCGCAGCACGCGCGACGCGAACGCGGTGTAGCCGCTCATCACCACGAGGTCGGTGAACACCAGCGTCGCGCCGCAGATCGCGTACTGCGGAAGCTGCGGGCGCGACGGGTCGATGAACTGCGGCAACACCGCGAGCATGAACACGATGCCCTTGGGGTTGGTCGCATTGACCAGGAAGCCCTTGAAAACGAGCTCACGCGGGGTCACCGGCAATGCGGCCTCGGCCGCCTTGGCGTCGACGGCGAACGCTGGTGCACGCCACTGCTCGATGCCCAGCCACACGAGATAGGCCACGCCCAGCCACTTCACTGCCGCGAACGCGACGGCAGACGCCGCGAGGATCGCCCCCAGCCCCGCGGCGACGATCGCCAGTACGAACATGATGCCGAGGATCAGCCCGACGATGTTCCAGAAGGCGGTGCGGAAGCCGTGGCGCAGCCCCGCCGCCATGCACGAGATCGCGCCCGCCCCTGGCGACAGGCTGATGAGCCAAGAGGCGACGAAGAAGGCGAGCCAGGTTTCGAGCGTCATGGTGTGCAGTGGCACGCGACGCACATTCTACGCATCCGTGCCGTCAATCGAGCGTGCCGCGGAAAGGGAACACGCCCCTCGCGCCCGGGATCGACCACCCGGTCGACCGCCGCGCCCGAGGCCGGTCGCGGCGTCGTCAGTACTTGACGCTGCAGCCGTAGGGCGTCGTGCTGGCGGTCGTCACCGGCTTGCCGGCGAGCGACTCGTTCAACGCCGCGCGGACGAAGTTGTTCGCGCCCTTGACGTCCGCCGGGTTGGCGGAGCGCTTGTCGTCGATCGCGCCCGCGTACACGACCTTGCCGGCGGGGTCGATGACGAACATGTGCGGCGTGGTTCGCGCGGCATAGGCGCGGCCGGTCGTGCTGGCGTCGTCGATCAGCACGGCTTTCGGCGAGCCGCCCTGCTTCTGCATCCACGCCGCCATCTGCGCGCCGTCCTTGTACTCGGAGTGATCGCGGCTGGTCGAGTTGACCGACAGCCAGACCACCTCCTTCGCGCCGAATTCCTTCTGCAGCGCCTGCATGTTCTTCGCGTTGTAGTGCTTCTGCACGAACGGGCACTCGGGATTGGTCCACTCCAGCACGACGTGCTTGCCGCGGAACTCCGAAAGCTTCACCGGCTTGCCGGAGGCGTCGTTGACCGTGAAGTCGGGCGCGGGCTGGCCCGGCGTGGCGGCGAGTGCCGCCCCGGCGAGGAGCGCGACGACGGCAGCGGAGACGAGGCGAACAGCTGGGAAGTGCATGGAGATCTCCTCGGAAGGGGTGCGGGATCGTACCGCGACCTGCGTCAGACGACGGTAACGGGAAGCGGTTCCCGCACGTTCATAGTGTCGAAAGCGCGTCGTGGATCATCCCGGCCTGCAGCACCTCGGGAAGCACGAGTGGGCTCTTGCCCGGACGATGCAGCACGTACACGGGTACGCCGTTGCGGCCGAGTGCAGCGAGCGCCTGCGTGATCTCCGGGTCGCGGCGGGTCCAGTCGGCACGCACCAGCGCGACGTTCTTGCGGCCGAAAGCCGCAATGACGTCAGGGTCATTCAGCACGAGCCGCTTGTTGACCTGGCAGGTGACGCACCACGCCGCGGTGAAGTCGACGAATACCGGGCGACCCGCTGCCGCGAGCGATTCGACGCGAACCGGCGAGAACGCCTGCCATCCTTCGTCCGCGGCCGACTTCGCGGCACGGGCTTCCGCGGTCGCGACGGCACCGGTGAGCAGCGGCATCATCAGCACGCCCGCGCCGACGAGACCCGCAGCCGCCGCCAGTGCGAAGCCGCGCGCGGCACCGCCACGGAAGGCCCGCCACGCCCATGCGGCAAACGCAACCGTCACGAGACCGAGTGCCAGGCGCAGCACCGCGTCGTTGTCGACCTGCGCGCCCACCACCCACGCGAGCCAGGCGACCGTCGCATAGAGCGGAAACGCGAGGATCTGCCTGACGCGCTCCATCCAGGGCCCGGGCTTCGGCAGTCGGCGGCGCCAACCCGGGAACCACGCCAGCGCCGCGAACGGCAGCGCCATGCCGAGGCCGAGCGCGACGAACACCGCGATGGTCACGCCGACGGGCTGTGTGATCGCATAACCCAGCGCCGCTCCCATGAATGGCGCAGTGCAGGGTGAGGCAACGATGACCGCGAGCACGCCACCCAGGAAAGCGTCGAGCGTGCGGTTCTTGGCCGTCCATCCGGCCGCGGCCTGCGGCGCGAACATCCCGAACTCGAAGAGGCCCGAGAGGTTCAGCGCGAGCACGAAGAAGAGCACCGCGAGCGCGGTGACCACGGCCGGCGACTGCAACTGGAAGCCCCAGCCGAGCTGCTCGCCCGCGGCGCGCAGCGCGACGAGCGCGAGCGCAAGCAGCACGAACGAGAGTACGACGCCGAGGCTGTAGGCGATCGCCTCGTGGTGCATCGTCGACCGGGCGTCGTGGTGCCTGACGAATCCCATCGCCTTGATCGACAGCACCGGGAACACGCAAGGCATCAGGTTGAGCAGCAGTCCGCCCCCGAAGGCGAAGGCGAGCGCCGCGGCGAGCGACAGCGTCGACGTGGCGGGTGCGCCGACGTCGAGCTTCGGTGCAGGTGCCTCGAGCGGCTTCGGGCCGGCGACCACGGTTCCGGCGAGCGGCACGTCGATCGTCGCGGCACGCGGGCCCGACAGGCCGTTCTGCGCGGTCAGCACGCCGGCCACGCGCGTGAATCCCGGCTCGAGCTGATTCGCGACAGGAAGCGTCATGGTGAATCCCGAACCATCACGCGCGAGCGTCTGCGGGGCGGACGGCTCGATCTGCCCTTCGCCGAACGGGTAGAAGCGGATCGCGCCGGGGTCGGGGGCGCCTGCGGGCGGCGCGAGCGTCAGCCGCACCTTCGGGCCGTCGCCGGTTGCGGTCACCGTCCAGCCAGTGATCGGCCGCGGCAGCGCGTCGCGGGTCGCGCGAATCGGCGCGCCCCACTTCGGATGCGCGTCCGTACCCGTGGCGACCGGCAGCGTGAGCGTGAGATCGGCACCCTCCGGGATGCAGGTGTCCTCGCAGACCAGCCAGTCGGCGCGCGCCGCCAGCGTCACGGTACCTTCCGCGGGTAACGTCGCCGGCACCGCGAGGTCGACCAGGTGGAAGACCTCGCCCTCGTAGCCGTAGTTGATCAGCGGTCCTGCGGGCAGCGCCTTGGGCGCCGGCCACTGGATCGGGCCCGCGGTGATGCCGCCCGGCAACTTCCAGTCGAGCGTCGTCGGCAACCCTGAATCGCCGGGATTCTGCCAATAGGTATGCCAGTGGTCGCGGATCTTGAGCCTCAGCGCGACGGTCGCGGTCTGCCCGGGCACGAGCGCACTGCGCTCGGAGACGAGCTCGGCTTCGACGTTGGGCGTGCGCACCGGCTCGGCGTGCGCGGCCGCGATCCCCAGGATCGACGAGACGACTGCGACAGCGAGCACGAGGGCGCGGCGGATGGGCATGGCAGGGCGGGTGAAGGGAGCGCAGACAGGTCACCGCCCACTCGGCGCGAGACCCCGGGGTAGGAGCGGCAGCGCGGCGTGGCGGTTCCCTGCGGTGGGCGTCTATTTTGCCACCCGGCCGGTCCCGATCCCAGGATCGGGTCTGGCGGCCGGCCGGGCGCGGCCGGCCGGCCGATCGGCGGCGATGCAAGCGACTGGTAGAATTTGCGCTCTCGCGCGACGCTGGCCGCCAAGGAGTCTCGCGCGAACCGCAGCACCGAGCGCCGTCCCGGCGCGCGGGCCCTCCATGCTCGAAACACTTCTCGTCTCCACGGGCATCGTCGCGATCGGCGAGATCGGCGACAAGACGCAGCTCCTGTCGCTCGTGCTCGCGGCGCGCTACCGCAGGCCGTGGCCGATCGTCGCGGGCATTGCGGTTGCCACGCTCGCCAATCACGCGATCGCCGGCTGGGTCGGGAACTGGGTACGCGGCGTGGTCCCGGCCGACGTACTGAAGTGGGTGCTCGCGCTTTCGTTCTTCGCGGTCGCCGCCTGGGCGCTCAAGCCCGACACCTACGATGGCGAGCCCTCGGGCCACTCGCGCTGGGGCGTGTTCGGCGTCACGGCGGTCGCGTTCTTCCTGGCGGAGATCGGCGACAAGACGCAGGTGGCCACGGTGATGCTCGCCGCGAAGTATCCCTCGCTCCTCGCGGTAGTGATCGGCACCACGATCGGCATGCTGGTCGCCAACGCCCCCGTCGTATTCGCCGGCAATCTCGCCGCCGACCGGATTCCGTTCAAGGCGATCCGCATCGTCGCGGCGGTGCTCTTCGCCGCACTCGGCGTCTGGGTGCTCGTGCAGGGGCTCCCCGACGAGGCGAGCGGACTCCCGCCGGTATAATCGACGGTTCGCCATCGACAGACGCCGCGCGTCGAACGCGGCACGCCCATCGCATGAAGCCGTTCGATCCCGCCGCCATCGAGTCGGCCGCGCAGTCCGCGTGGCGTATCGCCGACGCCTATCGAGCCGTCGAGAAACCCGGCGCGCGCAAGTACTACTGCGTGTCGATGCTGCCCTATCCCTCGGGCCGCCTGCACATGGGGCACGTGCGCAACTACACGATCAACGACGTGATGTACCGGCACTTGCGCATGCGCGGCTGGAACGTGCTGATGCCGATGGGCTGGGACGCCTTCGGCCTGCCCGCCGAGAACGCCGCGATGAAGAGCGGCAAGGCGCCCGCCGCGTGGACGTACGAGAACATCGCCTACATGAAGAAGCAGATGCAGGCGATGGGGCTTGCGATCGACTGGTCGCGCGAGGTCGCGGCGTGCGATCCCGACTACTACAAGTGGAACCAGTGGCTGTTCCTGCGCATGCTCGAGCGCGGCGTCGCCTATCGCAAGACGCAGGTCGTGAACTGGGATCCGGTCGACCAGACCGTGCTCGCCAACGAGCAGGTGATCGACGGCCGCGGGTGGCGTACTGGCGCGGTGGTCGAGAAACGCGAGATCCCGGGCTATTACCTCAAGATCACCGACTACGCCGAGGAGCTTCTCGCCTTCCTCGATCGCATGGCCGGCTGGCCCGAGCGGGTCAAGACGATGCAGGCGAACTGGATCGGCAAGAGCGAAGGCGTGCGCTTCGCGTTCACGCACGACATCCGGGATGCCCAAGGAAAGCCGATCGGCGACGGCCGCATGTACGTGTTCACGACGCGCGCCGACACGATCATGGGCGTCACGTTCTGCGCGGTCGCCGCCGAGCACCCGCTCGCCCTCCACGCCGCGAAGTCGAATCCCGCGCTGGCCGCATTCATCGACGAGTGCCGCCGCGGCAGCGTGATGGAGGCCGACCTCGCGACGATGGACAAGAAGGGCATGCCGACCGGCCTCTGCGTCGTCCATCCGCTGACCGGTAACGAAGTCGAGGTCTGGGTCGGCAACTACGTGCTGCTGGGCTATGGCGACGGCGCGGTGATGGGCGTCCCCGCGCACGACGAGCGCGACTTCGCGTTCGCGAAGAAGTACGGGCTGCCGATCCGGCAGGTGGTGGCCCTCGAGGGCGAGTCGTTCTCGACCGACGCCTGGCAGCCCTGGTACGAGGACAAGGCCCGTGGGCGCTGCGTGAACTCCGGCAGGTACGACGGGCTGGACTACAAGGCGGCGGTGGACGCAATCGCCGCCGACCTTGGCGCCAGGAGTCTCGGCGAGAAGAAGGTCACGTTCCGGCTGCGCGACTGGGGCATCTCCCGGCAGCGCTACTGGGGCACGCCGATCCCGATCATCCACTGCGTTGCGTGCGGGTCGGTCCCCGTGCCCGACAGCGACCTGCCGGTCGTGCTACCGGAGGACTGCGTGCCGGACGGCAGCGGCAATCCGCTCGCGAAGCGCGAGGACTTCCTCGCCGTCGACTGCCCGACGTGCGGCAAGCCGGCGCGGCGCGAGACCGACACGATGGACACGTTCGTCGACTCGTCCTGGTACTACATGCGCTACACGTGCCCGGACGCGACAGCGATGGTCGACGCGCGCAACGACTACTGGATGCCGATGGACCAGTACATCGGCGGCATCGAGCACGCGATCCTGCACCTGCTCTACGCGCGCTTCTGGACCAAGGTGATGCGCGACATGGGGCTCGTGAAGTTCGACGAGCCGTTCACGCGCCTCCTCACGCAGGGCATGGTGCTGAACCACGTCTTCTTCCGCCGCAACGCGAAAGGCGGGCTCGACTACTTCCCGCCGGCGGACATCGCGACGATCCAGGACGAAGGGGGGCGCATCAAGGGCGGCCGTCTCCCCGACGGCACGACCGTCGAGTACGGCGGTGTGTCGAAGATGTCCAAGTCCGAGCGCAACGGCGTCGACCCGGAGGACCTGATCGGCCGCTTTGGCGCCGACACCGCGCGCCACTTCGTGATGTTCGCGGCGCCCCCGGAGGCGACGCTCGAGTGGTCGGATGCCGGGGTCGAAGGGAGCTACCGGTTCCTGAAGCGCCTGTGGGCGTACGCGCAGGGCGCGAAGGACACGGTCGCCGCCGCCGACGGCGCGTTCGACCCGCGTGACGCCGACGGCACGATCAGGAGTGCGCGACGCGAGTTGCACCTGACGCTCAAGCAGGCGAACTACGATTACGAGCGGATCCAGTACAACACCGTCGTGTCGGCCGGTTACAAGATGCTGAACACGCTCGAGGCGCTGCCACGCGACGCGCGCGGCGCCGCGTCGCTCGCTCGCGAGGGCCTGTCGATCCTGCTGCGCGTGCTCTATCCGGTCGTGCCGCACACCGCGTGGTCGCTGTGGGTCGAGCTCGGCTTCGCCGCCCGGCACGCTGACCTGCTCGACGCGGCATGGCCGGAAGTCGACACCACGGCGCTCGAGCAGGACGAGATCGAGCTCGTGCTGCAGGTCAACGGCAAGCTCCGCGGCAAGCTGGTCGTCCCAGCAACCGCGGACCGGGATGCGATCGAGGCCGCGGCGCGCTCTTCGCCGGACGTGGCGAAGCACGTGGGTGGCGCAGGCGTGCGCAAGGTCGTAATCGTCCCCGGAAAGCTCGTCAATGTCGTCGCCTGACGTCCGGAGGGCATCGCGGCGTGCGGTCGTGGCCGCGCTGGCGTCGGCGCTCGGCGCGGGTGCCTGCGGCTTCCGGTTGCGCGGCGAGGCCAGCTTCGCGTTCTCCACGGTGTTCGTGAGCGCCCCCGGGCACCCCACGTTTGCCACCGAGCTCTCCCGCGCGCTCGATGCATCCGGCGGCGCCAAGGTGGCGGACACCGCCGCCGGGGCGCAGGCGATCGTCGAGATCATGCGCATCTTCGACGACAAGCAGGTGCTCTCGCTGTCCCCGGGAGGTCGCGTGCAGGAGTACATGCTCGCCAAGAGCGTAGCGTTCCGCGTGCGCAGCAACGATGGACGCGAGTGGGCGCAGCCCGACGAGATCACGATCCACCGTTCCTACACCTACGACGACAGCGAGCGCCTGGCGCGCGAGATCCAGGAGCAACGCCTGTTGCGGGAGATGCAATCGGACGCGGTCCAGCAGATCGTGCGTCGGCTCCAGTCCGTGCGGCCGCCGGCGTGAACCTCCGGCCCGACGACCTGCCAACCCACCTCGGGCGCTCGCTCGCCCTGCTGTACCTCGTGCACGGCGACGAGCCGCTGCTCGCGCTCGAAGCCGGCGATGCGGTTCGTGCGGCGGCCCGGCGCGAGGGGATCGAGGATCGGGAAGTCCTGATCGTCGAACAGCACTTCCGCTGGGACACGTTCCTGGCCGCGAATGCGAGCCTCGGGCTGTTCGGCAATCGGCGCCTTGTCGACCTGCGCATCCCGTCGGGCAAGCCCGGGATTGAAGGGGGCAAGGCGCTCGAAGCCTACGCCGCCCGACCCAGTCCCGACAACGTCACGCTGATCACGCTCCCGCGCATCGACCGCGCGGGACAGTCGTCAGCCTGGTTCACGGCGCTCGCGGCAGCCGCCGTGGTCGTCGCGGTGGAGCCGCTGGCACGCGAGGCGCTGCCGCGCTGGATCGCTGCCCGCCTCGCGCGCCAGAAGCAGACCGCCGCACCGGAGACGCTCGCGTTCCTTGCCGACACCTGCGAAGGGAACCTGCTCGCGGCGCGCCAGGAGATCGAGAAGCTCGCGCTGGTGCTGCCGGAAGGCGCGCTCGACCACGCCACCGTCGAGGCGACCGTCGCCGACGTCGCCCGTTACGACGTGTTTGCCGCTTCGGAAGCGTGGCTGGCGGGCGATGCCGGGCGCGCACTTCGCGTGCTCTCGGTGCTGGAGGGGAGCGGCGACGGTCCGCAGCTCGCGATCTGGGCGCTCGCGGAAGACCTGCACGCGATCGCCGCCGTGCAGGCAATGACGCGCTCGGGCACGCCGATCGCGGTCGCGCTGCGCAGCGCCCGGGTGTGGGGCAAGCGGCAGGCCGCGATGGAACGCGCCGTGCGACGCATCTCCGCGAACGCGCTCCATCCGATGCTCGGCGCGCTGGCTCGTCTGGATGCCCTGTCGAAGGGACTCGGCCGCGGCAGCGCCTGGGACGACGTGTCAGCACTCGCCATGGCGATCGCCGGCCAGCCCTGCCGGCCGGTCACGCGGCCGTCCTACGCGTCCTGACGCGCGTCGCCGGCGACGGCGTTGAGCGTGGCGAGCGCAGCCAGCGCCGCGGTCTCGGCACGCAGCACGCGACGACCCAGGTGTACCGGCAGGATGCCGAGGCGCACCGCGAGCGCCTGCTCGTCGTCCGTGAAGCCGCCTTCCGGTCCTACGAGCAGATGCCTCGGCGGCTCGTTCGCCGCAAGCGAAGCGAGCGACCGCGCCACGCCGGGTGCGAGCACGGCCGCGGTACCCGGCTCGCCCTCGAATTGGGCGAGCCACGTCGCGAGCAGCACAGGTGCCAGGACTGGCGGCACGCGATTGCGGCCGCACTGCTCGCACGCCGCGACCGCGATCGCACGCCAGTGCGCGACGCGGCGTTCGACACGATCGCCGCCCGGCACCCCCTGGCTGCGCGCGGCGACCACCGGCTGCACCGCGTGGACGCCCAGCTCGACGGCCTTGCGCACTGCGAAATCCATTGGATCCGCGGCGATCACCGACATCACGAGGGTCGTGGCCACCGGTGCTTCCCGCTCTACCGGATCGAACTCGTCGAGCCGCGCCGCTGCCGTGTGGCGCCCCGCGGAGACGATCGTGGCGCGATGCTCACCGCCCGTGCCGTCGAAGAGCGTCACGGCGTCGCCCAGCCGCAGCCTGAGTACGCGGAGCGCGTGCGTTGCGACCGTCTCCGGCAGGGCGAACGACGATCCGGGACGATCGCGCGGAATCGCTTCAGCCACGTGGAAGCGCGGCGCGCCCGCGTGCCCTCTGGATGCCGCGCCGTCGCTTCCCTGCGACGCCCGCGCGCCATCGCTCGATCGAAGCGTCACGGCGCGGCCACCCAGTCGATGCGGCAGGCGTCGTCGAAGCAGCCGTCCAGCCGCCGCGCGGCGGCGGCAAAGAGCGGGACTGAAGCAACATGTCGTTCGATAGTCATCGTTGGCGCAGTCGGGTCGGTCCCGATGCTACGATTCTGCCATGTCCCATGCGCACGGCCGTTGCGCCTGGCGATGTCGGTTCGGCGGGCCGCGCGGGGCCGCAAGCGCGTCGGGACCCGGGACTGCAACCTCTGCCCCACAGGAGGTCCGTTGATGGCCACGCTCTCACCCGCGGACACGCCGCTGGGAACGCCCGCACCGCCTTTCGACCTGCCGGGCACCGACGGTCGACGGCACACCCTCGACTCGGTCCGTGGTCCGCATGGATTGGTGGTGATGTTCATCTGCAACCACTGCCCCTACGTGAAGGCGGTGATCGAAAAGATCGTGCGAGACGTGCACGACCTCGCGCGCGAAGGCGTGGGTGCCATTGCGATCTCGAGCAACGATCCATCCGCGTATCCGGAGGACTCGTTCGAAACGATGCAGCGTGTCGCGGACCAGCACGGCTTCGGGTTTCCGTACGTGTTCGACGAAACGCAGCAAGTGGCCCGCGCCTACGGGGCCGTCTGCACGCCGGACTTCTTCGGCTTCGATCGCGACCTCCGCCTCGCGTACCGAGGCCGACTCGACGACACCGGCCGCTCCCCCAGGGAGGGCAATCGTCGCGAGCTCTACGAGGCGATGGTGCAGACGGCGCGAACCGGCGCGGCGACCGCCGAACAGTATCCGGCGATCGGCTGCTCGATCAAGTGGAAATCCGCATGAGCGCGATCACGGCATGAAATGAACGTGCCGGGCGACGTCGCTGCGGAAGTGGCCGAGATCGTCGAGTCCAGACTCGAAATCGCCGCGCCGGACGGCTATCGCCTGGGCGCATTGCTGTTTGCCCGCGCCGACCTCCGCGATCCCGCCGATGTCGTCGTCTTCAACGCCGGCGGCGGTTTGTCGTCGCTGCGATACCGTCACTTCCTGCGCTTCCTCGCGCTACAGGGACTGCCGGTGCTCGCCTACGACTACCGAGGCGTGGGCATTTCGCGCCCGGCCAGCTGGCGCAACTTCGACGCCGGGATCGAGGACTGGTGCGAACTCGACCAGATGAGCGCCATCGAGGCGATGCGCGCGCGGTTTCCGGCGGCGCGACTTTCGAGCGTGTCCCACAGCATCGGCTGCATGATCGCCGCGGCCGCACCGAACGCACCATTGCTCCACCAGATGGTGTTCATTGCACCGCACACCGCCTATTGGGGCGATTACCTCCAGCCCTGGCGGTGGCCGATGGCGTTCATGTGGCACATGCTCATGCCGGCTGCAGCGAAGGTCGTCGGATACTTTCCGGCCAGCCGACTCGGGCTGGGTGACGACCTTCCGCGGCGGGTCGCCTTGCAGTGGGCGTCGCGCCGGACGCCCGACTATCGGCCCGGGGCCGCGGGGGGCGACCCGGCGCGCGAGACTGTCGCTTTGGACAGGATGGCTCGGCTAACCGTGCCCGCACTTGTTATAAGTATCACCGACGATGCATTTGCACCCGAAATCGCGGTCCGGCGGTTCTTGATGGGGGTATCGAGTGCACCGGCCGTGAGGCGAATAGTCGAGCCCTCGACCAGCGGTGGTCGACCGGTCGGCCATCACGGTTATTTTCGTCGTGCCACTGCAGATCTTTGGCCAATTGTGTCCAGGTTCATTTCATCCTAGGCGACCGCCTGAAGGCAGATTAGCTGTCGAGCTTTCGGGAACGCCAATACGCGCGTCTCGGCGAAGTGGGAATTCTCGGCTGGAGGCAGTAACCATGCTCAAGTTCATCGAGTTCAGCCAACCACTCGTTCGAGACACTCAACTCATCCCTGAGTCGTTCAGACCGTTGATCGACGCAGCACGCCAGGGTCGGGACCTCATCCCGGTCGTCCGCCAAATTGTCAAGGGCCTAGGCTTCGATTCGTTCATGTGCGGATTCAGCACCATGCTTCGCCCAGATCGAAGTGCCAATTTGTATGTGTTCACAACTCTTCCAAGAGAATGGGTTCAGTTATACGACCAAGAAGCGTACATAGAAGTAGACCCGCGGATTCCGCTTGTATATGACCGTACAACCACGATGGTGGTCTGGAATGCGCGGGAGTTTTGCGGCAGATCGCCGGAGGTTGATAGATTTCTCAAGAACGCGGAGAAATACGGAATTCGCAGTGGAGCCTGCTTTGGATTGCCCGACGATCATCAGAATGGGGTTCTTGTTTGCTACAACTCTTCGGTCGGAGAGGTTCAATTTGAGGCAGTCGAACGCAATTTGGGCGCATTGTTGTCATTCGGAACGTACTTCCACGAGGTCTTCATGCGTACCATTGTGGAGAATGGCATTCCGTCACGGCTACGCGGAGCTACCCTGACTAAGCGCGAACTCCAGGTACTCGGCTTGGTCGCACGTGGCCTGACCTACCAAGACATTTCGGTCAAGCTTTCGGTCGCGCCGAGAACGGTCAAGTTTCATGTCGACTCGGCGCGCACGAAGATGTGTGCTCTGAACCGGCAGGAAGCCGTCGCGCTCGCGGTCAAGGCCGGGTTATTCGACGTGCTGCCCTGACAGGGCAGCGAGTAGCGACACTTCCTACTCGACAAGCGCCCTGTAGGCATGCCATGTCGCGTGGCCGATGATCGGGACCGCGACCACGAGTCCGGCGAACCAGAGCAGGAAGCCCGCGCCGATCACGATCGCGATCAGCGCCGCCCAGACCGCCATCGCGAGCGTGTTCTCGCGACACACGCGAAGGCTCGTGAGTGCCGCGACGATTCCGTCGGTGTTGCGGTCCAGCATCATCGGCACCGACACGACCGCGATGGCAAAGACCAGCGCGGCGAAGAGACCGCCGACGGCGAAGTAGGCTAGGACGAACTCCAGGTTCTTGGGCGAAAGGGCGTTCTCAATGAACCCCCGGAGCGAGGGCATCTCGTCAGGAAACGACAGCGCTATGACGATCAGCGAGGCGCGCGACCACACCAGCAGCAACACGCCGAGCACGAGCGCGAACATGCCGATCGAGCCTAGATTGGGTCGCCAGATGTCGATCGTGGGCGCGAGCGCCGTGGCCTCGCCTCGTTCGCGCTGCCGGGAGAGTTCGTAGATGCCGGTCGCGAAGAACGGCCCGACGAGCAGGAACCCGGTGGTCAATCCCCAGACGTACTCGTACGCATTGCGGAAAACGAAGACGACGAGCCAGCCCATCAGGGCGAACACCGCGCCGTAGAAGATGCTCGACTTCCACGCGTGACGGAAATCGTCCCAGCCCTTCGCGAGCCAGCGAAACGGCTCCGAAGGCGTCACCTTGCGCACGCCAGGCAGCGCCGAAGCCTCTTCCGACGCAGGGGCGCCGGGAACGACGCGCGACACGTCGCGCGGCCTTGCGAAATCCTCGTCTGCCACGAATTTGCCTCCTGGACCGCGGCCCCGCTTCGCCGGCGGGACTCGCACGCACGCTAACCTAGAGGAAAGCGGCGAGCGCGTCGAGTACCGCGTCCGGCTGCTCGGCCATCATTGCGTGGCCGCAGTCCGGCAGCGTCACGACCCGTTTTTCGGCAAGCGCGTCGACGAGCCCCTGCACGGCCTTCGGCGGCGCCATGAGGTCGCGCGCCCCGACAATCAGGAGTCCCGGACATCGGACGGCCGCAGCTGCAGCGATACCGTTCGCGTAATCGTTGCATGCGCGAAGGTCGACGTGGAGTGCGCCGGGGCGCGACCGCTCCATGAGTCGCAGCGCGGTGCCCATCATCCACATGCCCGGTACCGGGTTCCCGCCCAGCTGCTTTCCGGCGCTGTGCGACCATCCGGCGATCAGTTCGAAGGCGACGTGATCGTCGGCGCGCGCCGCGTCGAGCAGCGCTTCCGATACGGTCATCGGGACGGCCGGACCGAGAAGCGCGATGCGCGAAATCCGGGAAGGAAATCGCGACGCTGCCTCGAGCGCCACGAGCGCACCGAGCGAGTGGCCGGCGAGAGCCGCCTCCCGGATGCCGGTGGCGTCGAGCAACTGGGGTATCCAGTCGGCGATCGCCTCGACGCTGTCGAGCGGCGCCCCGGCCGATCTTCCATGGCCCGGCAGATCCACCGCCAGCACATTGCGACCGTGATGCGCGAAGTAGCGCGACTGCAACGCGAAGACGCTATGGTCGTTCGCCGCGCCGTGCACGAACACGACGGACGGCCGCGACGGGTCGATCGGCCGCGTGCCGGTGTAACAGTAGACCTCGCCGCCGCCGACCTGGGCGCGCATCACGCCTTGCCCGCGGCATGGAGCGCCCGGGACAGGTCCTCGATC
>Ga0105107_10001106_pt1 | contig 17544 bp, 17 predicted proteins | sample PPLLaktember2015_6_FD_79335 | JGI IMG/M metagenome (GOLD analysis project Ga0105107, IMG submission 79335) | Freshwater sediment microbial communities from Prairie Pothole Lake near Jamestown, North Dakota, USA - PPLs Lake P8 Core (1) Depth... | ecosystem: Environmental > Aquatic > Freshwater >...
ATTTGAGGATAACGGGCTGCCACCGTGGCTCGGCATCCTGGCTGCGCCGATCGTCGTCGCGTGCGTCGGCCTGGCACTCGAACGTCTCATCATCAGGCGTTTCTACGCCGCGCCGATCATCGCGATGCTCGGCACGTTCGCGATCGGGCTGGTGATCCGCGAGATCATTCGCGGGTTTCTTGGCGGCCACTACAAGTCGATTTCCGAGCCGCTGCGGGGCACGATCACCGTCGCCGGTCTGGATTTCTCGATCTGGCGCACCGTGATCATCGCCACAACGCTGGTCGTGATCCTCGCGAGCTGGGTGTTCCTCGCCAGGACTTCGCTCGGTCTTCGGATCCGGGGGGCGCTCGAGAATCCAACGCTCGCGCGAACCTGCGGTATTTCGACGACGCGTCTATACGCTCTGACGTTTGCATTCGGGTCGGCGCTCGCTGGCCTCGCAGGCGCGCTGATCGTGCCCCTCTATCAGCTGTCGGCCGACATCGGAATCCGCTTCCTCGTGCAGGCGTTCCTGTCGGTGATGCTCGGCGGGGTCGGCACGTTCGAGGGACCGGTGCTTGGCGCGGCCGCGGTCGGTGTCATGGCATCCGGCTTGCCGTGGGTTGTCCCGCCCGTGCTGGCCGATCCGCTTGTTTTTGTGATCGCACTCGCGATCGTCAAGTTCAGGCCGCAAGGCTTTGTCACCCAGGGGAGGATGTGAGATGGCTAACTCGAGTTACGGCAAGAAAGAATCTGTCGGCGCAGGTGGCACAGCGATCGACGCCGGCCGACGTCGTTTGCTCACGAGCGCTGGCGCGCTGGCGGCTTCCGGATGGGTTGCGGGCGTCGCAGGCGGTTGGCTGCTCAGGGCACCGTTCGCGCACGCGGCGGGGCCGATCAAGATGGGAATCGCGACCGACATCACGGGTGCGATCGCCCCGTCGGGCAATGCGAACTGGCAGGTCGCCCAGTTCGCGGTCGAACAGATCAACAAGGGCGGCGGGATCCTCGGGCGCCCCATCGAGCTGTACCTGGAGGACACGGCCTCCGATCCCAAGATCGCCGTAGGAAACGTGCGCAAGCTGATCCAGGAACGCAAGGTCGACGTCGTGCTCGGCGGCATCACCAGCGCGATGCGTCAGGCCATCAAGGATCCGATCGTCAATCGCGGGCGCACGCTGTACATCTACCCGCAGCTTTACGAGGGGCAGGAGTGCACGAAGCACCTGTTCTGCACCGGGCCGACCCCGGCGCAGCAGTGCGACGAGCTGATCCCGTATCTGATCAAGACGCTGGGCAAGAAGCGCTTCGCGATGCCGTCGGCGAATTACGTCTGGCCGCAGCTCCTGAACAAGTACGCCCGCAAGGTAATCGAGGCAAACGGCGGAACGGTCGTCTTCGAGGAGTATTATCCGCTGGACCAGCCCGAGTACTCGGCGACGATCGGAAAGATCCGCGACGGTAAAGTGGATTGCGTGTTCAACACTGTTATTCCTCCGGGGCTGCAGCCGTTCGTCAAGCAGCTGTACGAGAGCGGCTTCCAGAAGAACGGCGGCGTCGTCAGCTGCGTGTACTACGACGAAAACCTCCTGAACTACCATCCTGCCCACGAGATGGAGGGCCTGGTCAGTTGCCTGGACTACTTCCAGGCGGTCGATGATCCGTTCAGCAAGACGCTCCAAGAGGGTTACTCGAAGAGGTTCCCGGACACCAAGTACCTGTTCACGGCTGGCAGCGCGTCGACCGGCATGTACCGCGGGATCAAGTTCTATGAGGCCGCGGTCAAGGCGACCAAGGGCGAACTCAAGCGCGAGGCCGTCTCGGCGGCCATGGACAACGCGAAGCTGGCCGAAGGTCCCGGGGGTGGAGCCGAGATGGTGCCCGGAAAAATGCACTGCAAGATGAACATGTACATCGCAGTGTGCAAGGTCGACGCCGGCAAGACCCGCTACGCGGTCGTCAAGAAATCGAGCATGGTTGATCCCAAGGAGTGCTAGACCGCTCGACCAGGACGATGGGCAGAAGTGCGATTCGCCCGTGACCGATCGGGCGACAGGGGCTTCGCACGCGGACGGGGGGCGTGTCCGCGTGCTGCCTTTCGTTGAACTCGTGATGCTCGGGGTGCTGCTGGTCACGCCGTTCGCACTGACCAGCCGCCCCGAGCTGATCACTCTGGTCACGAACGTCCTGATCCTCTCCATCCTTGCGATCAGTTTCGACCTGTGCTGGGGCTACTCGGGGATCATGAGCTTCGGCCAGGCGCTTTTCTTCGGGGTGCCCGGCTATGTGATCGCGCTGGTGGGCCGTGACCTGGAGTTCAGCCACATCTGGGGAACCTTGCCCCTCGCGATGCTCGTAGGCTTGGTGCTCGCGCTGGCGGTCGCGTCTTTCCTGCTGATGGGCAGAAAAACGCCGACGCCCATCTTCGTTGCGCTCGGCACTCTGACTGGCGCCTATGCGGCGGAGCGGCTCGTCTCGGGCTGGCAGTACGTGGGCGCGGGCAACGGCCTCTCGGCGATCAAGCTGCTGCAGGCCGGTTCCTTCGAGCTCGTCGAGGGCATCGAGTTCTACTTCCTGGCCTTCGCTTGTCTGCTGGTCGTCTATCTCGCGAGCCGTTTCCTGATGCGATCGCAGATGGGCCTGGTGCTTGCAGGCATGCGGCAGAACGAGGAACGGCTGGCGTTCCTCGGCTATCGCGTTCAACTCTATAAGGCGATGGTCTTCGCGTTCGCGGGCATGATCGCCGGACTGGCTGGTGCACTGTACAGTTATCATCAGGGTTTCATCGGTCCCGGCAACATGGGCCCGGGACTGTCGACGATGGCAGTGATCTACTGCCTCTTCGGCGGAGCCGGCACGCTGATCGGCCCGGTGATCGGCACTGCAGCGATCGAGATCCTCAGCTACGTGCTGGCGGACATCGATGTTGTGAAGCGGTTCTGGCCGGTCATTCTCGGCCTGGTGCTGCTTCTGGTCGTGGCGTTCCAGCCGGGTGGGTTGCTAGGTATGTTCGTCACGAAACGAGAGCGCATCTCGTCGTACGGCTGGCGCGCCCGCGACGGCAGACCGGAGTCCTGAAGCATGGCGCTTCTGGAGGTCGAGAGCGTTAGCAAGTCCTTCGGCGCGCTGCAGGCGCTGGAGGGGGTGGACCTCAGCGTGAAGGCCGGGACGTTCCACGGTCTGATCGGCCCGAACGGGTCGGGAAAGAGTACGTTGCTGAAGGCGATCGCGGGCGCGCATTTTCCGTCGACCGGCAAGATTACGTTCGCGGGCCTGGACGTCACGACCGCGCCACCGTACGAGCGCGCCCGGGCGGGCCTCAGCCTGAAGTTCCAGATCACGGCAGTACTGCCGGAACTGTCGGTCTACGACAACGTGCTGCTCGCCCTGCAGGCAGGCCAGCGCCTTTGGGCGTTGGTCAGGTCGAGGACCAGACGCGCGGTTCACGCGGACGTCATGCACTCGCTGGAGCGCTTCCGCTTGGCGAAGCGAGCCGATGATCTCGCCGGAGCACTGAGCCACGGCGAGCAGCAGTGGCTGGAGATCGCCATGGCGCTGGCGCGCGAACCCAAGCTGCTGTTGCTGGACGAGCCCACGGCCGGCATGAGCCACCAGGAGCGGCGCGCCACCGGGGAGCTGCTCATGCCCATCAAGGAGACCTGTGCGCTGCTGATCGTCGAGCACGACCTCGACTTCATCAAGGACATTTGCGATATCACGACCGTGCTCGACCAAGGGCGGGTGGTCGCCAGCGGTCCGACTCGGCAAGTGCAGGACAACGAGCGCGTGCGCGAGGCTTATCTGGGCTGACCGATGGCGCACGATATCCTGCTCGAGACCGACGGGCTGTGCACCCACTACGGGACCAGTCAGGCGTTGTTCGACGTGGCGCTGAAGGTACCCTCGCGTGGTGGCGTGGCGATCCTTGGCCGTAACGGAGCCGGCAAGACCACCCTGCTCAAGACGCTGGCAGGCGATCTCAGGCCCACGAGCGGCAGCGTCAGGTTCGACGGCCAGGACGCCACCTGCATGCCCACCGAGCAGCGCGTGCGGCGCGGCCTGGGTCATGTGCCGCAGGAGCAGGCGATATTCGGTAGTCTGACCGTCAAGGAGAACTTGCTGCTCGGCGCAATGGCGGACCCGCATGGCAAGCAGCGCATCGACGAGATGGTGCAGCTGTTCCCCCGGCTCGGCCAGCGCATGTCGCAGCGCGCCGGCACACTGTCGGGCGGCGAGCGTAAGATGTTGGCCATCAGCCGTGCGCTGCTGGGCAACCCGTCCCTGCTCATGCTGGACGAGCCGACCGAGGGCGTGTGGCACGAGGTGGTCGAAGAGATCGCCCAGCGCCTGGCGCACCTCGCGCAGAGGATCGCGGTGTTGATCGTCGAGCAGCACGTGCAGCTGGCGCTGCGCGTCTCGCACTACTGCTACGTGATGGATCGCGGCCGCATCGCGCTGGAGGGCCCGTCGGACCAGGTGCGTAATGACCTGAATCTGGTGCGTCTCCTGGCGCCCTGAGATGTAGAGCAAACCCGTATAGTTGGGTCATCCCACTCCACAAGGAAGAGAAGGAGACTTTCATGCCAGTCGTCTATCCCACCCCTGAGCAGGTCCGCGACGCCGCCTCCGTTGTCGGTCTGTCGCTCACCGACGCGGACGTGCAGTCCTTCATCGGACTGATGAAAGGCAACATCGACGCCTACAACATCGTCGATCAGATGCCTGACTACCTGCCGCCAGTCAAGTACCCGCGCACCCCCGGCTACTACCCCTCGCCCGAGGAGAACAAGCACAACGCCTGGTACGTGAAGACGTCCATCAAAGGTGCGGCAGACGGCAAGCTCAAGGGCAAGAAGGTGGCCATCAAGGACAACATCATGGTGGCCGGGGTGCCCATGATGAACGGTGCCTCGATCCTCGAGGGCTACATGCCCGAGATCGACGCAACGGTGGTGCACCGCCTGCTCGATGCCGGCGCCGAGATCATCGGTAAGACCCACTGCGAGTACTACTGCCTCTCGGGCAGCAGCCACACCGGCGCCAAGGGCTTGGTGCACAACCCCTATCGCATGGGTTACTCGGCCGGCGGCTCCTCGTCCGGCAGCGGCGTGGCGGTAGCGCTAGGCGAAGCCGACATGGCGCTGGGCGGCGACCAGGGCGGCTCCATCCGCATGCCTTCCTGCTGGTGCGGCATCTACGGCATGAAACCCACGCACGGCCTGGTGCCCTATACCGGCATCATGCCCATCGAGGTATACGTGGACCACACTGGGCCGATGACCAGGACGGTCAAGGACAACGCCCTGATGCTGGAAGTCATCGCCGGCCTCGACGGCTACGACCCGCGCCAGTACGCGCCCAAGACCCATCCCTACACGCAGATGCTGGAGGGTGGCGTGAAGGGCCTGAAGATCGCGATCGTGAAGGAAGGCTTCGGCCGCCCCGAGTCCGAGAAAGCGGTCGACGAAAAAGTGCGCAAGGCGGCGGAGCTGTTCGGGAAGATCGGCGCGCAAGTGAACGACGTGTCCATCCCGATGCACCTGCTCGGGCCTGCCCTGTGGCTGCCGATCGGAGTCGAAGGCATCACCCAGACCATGATGTTCGGCGACGGCTTCGGACTCTCGCGGCCCGACCTGTACATCACCAGCCTCATGGACAAGCTGCACGGCTGGGAGCTGCGCGCGCAGGAGCTGTCGGAGACCACCCAGGTGATCACCACGCTTGGTGTGTACATCAAGAAGTACTACGGCAACCGCTACTACGGTAAGGCCATGAACCTCACGCGCCGTCTGATCGAGGCCTACGACAGTGCGCTCAAGCAGTATGACCTCCTGCTCATGCCCACCCTGCCCATGAAGCCAACGCCCTTCCCTGCGCCCGACGCCACTCGCGAGCAGGTTATCGGGCACGCGCTCGAGATGATCGGCAACACTGCGCCCTTCGATATCAGCCACCATCCCGCTATGACGATCCCTTGTGGGATGGTCGACGGGCTCCCGGTGGGACTGATGCTGATCGGCAAGCACTGGGACGAGCCGACCATCTACAAGGCGGCTTACGCCTTCGAGCAGGCGGGGGATTGGAAGCAGATGTGAGGAGCGCGGGTGATCGGTCGGTGAACCTGCCGCGAGTGTCCGGCGCCGACCCATGACCAACGGCCTCGTCCTGTTTGCGCACGGCGCCCGCGATGCACGCTGGCGTGAACCCTTCGACCGGCTGCTGAAGCTGGTTGAACCGCGCCACTTCGGGCCGGTGAGCCAGGCTTTTCTCGAGCACATGCAGCCCGATCTCCCAACGGCCTGCGTCGCGCTGGCACGCAACGGGGCCAAGCGGATCGTGGTGGTGCCCCTGTTTCTGGGGACGGGCGGGCACCTGCGCAACGATGTCCCGGCCTTGGTCTCGGTGGCCGAGCAGCAGGCGGGCGTGCCCGTCTCGGTCGCGTCTGCTGCGGGCGAAGACGCCTCCGTGCTGGAAGCCCTCGCGGAGTACTGCCTGGACGCTAGCCGGAGCTAGTGGAGCCTGCTCTGGACCGTGCGTTTGCGCTCGGACGCAGGAGCCCGAGCGTGAGCGCTGTGCCGAGCAGGATCACGCCGCAGCCAAGAAGCATCGACAGCGTGACGGTCTCGCCGAGGTACAACGCACCCCAGAGCATGCCGAAGACGGGAACGAGAAACGTCACGCTGACAGCGCGAGTCGGCCCAACGCTGCCGATCAGGCGAAAGTACAGCAGGTAGGCCACCCCGGTGCTGCCCACACCCAGCAAGATCACCTCCAGCCAGGTACGCAGCGGCGGCGTAGTGATGGGCCAGGCCCACAAGGCGAGCGGCAGCAGAGCGAGCGCCGCTGCACATTGGCTGCCGGTGGCGATGGACAACGAGGCGACGCCGGTGAGGGTTCGCTTCGTGTAGTTTGCTGCGATGCCATAGGCCAGTGTGGCGCACAGCGCGGCTGCGACTGCCCAGCCGGAGCCGCCCCCGGCGAAAGCGGTCCTGCCCCACACCAGCAGCAGCACGCCACCGAAGCCGATGAGCAGTCCAAGCCCCTGCACGCGCGTGAGCCTGTCCTTCAACCAGATATGCGCGACAAGCGCCCCGAACAGCGGAGCGGTGGCGTTGAGGATCGCCGCAAACCCAGCGGTCATCGTCAGCGACGCGAAGGCGAACAGCGTGAACGGGAGCGCCGAGTTCATCAAACCCACGACCGCGATCGGTGAGGCGTTCCTGCGCAGCTCGCCGATACTGCCCCTCAGGGCGAGTAGAGGGAGCAGCATGAGTGCGGCGATTCCCACCCGCAGCTCGATCAGGGGCAACGGACCGAACGCGGGCACCGCGGCGCGCACGAACAGAAACGAGCCGCCCCACAGCGCCGCCAGCAGCAAGAGATCGAGCAGGTCGCGAGGACGCATCACGCCCCGGCGAGAGTGTCTGTCTGGATCGTGGTGCCCGGCTCGCATGTAGCAACGGAGCCCGCCTCCAACGCAAGCAGCCTTCGCTTGCGCTCCAATCCACCGGCATAGCCGGTCAGCGAGCCGTCGCTGCCGACCACCCGATGGCAGGGGATCAGCAGCGAGATCGGGTTGCGGCCCGTGGCGGCGCCGGCTGCGCGCACTGCCGCCGCGTTACCGGCGCGCCTCGCGAGCTCAGCATAGGTGATGGTCTCGCCTCGGGGGATACGCACGATCTGTCGCCAGACAGCACGCTGAAAGGGCGTGCCCTGGGGTGCCAGCGGCAGATCGACGGGGAGCGGCTGGGCAGCGAAGTAGGCATCGAGCCAGGCCCGCACCTGTGCGAACACTCGCAGGTCGTCGCGCCGCACCCACTCTGACCCAGGCTGTGGTGCGTAGCGCTGACCCTGGAAGTACAGGCCGGTCAATGCCGTCCCGTCCGAGGTCAGGAGTATGGTGCCCAGCGGGCCTTCCAGCGTCGAATAGCAAGTCATGGTTGCTTCTCCACCAGAGCAAGTCAGCCGGCGGGCCTTCAAGCGGTTTAGAAGGAGACCCCCTCTCCCCTGGCAGGAGAAGGCCGGGGCGAGGGGGACTGCTGGCTGAGAGCGTTCCACAGATGCATGACGGCGTAGGCGCGCCACGGCCGCCATGCTTCGCCACGAGCCAGTACCCGGCGCGGATCGGTTTCGCCGAGTGCCTTGAGCACGCCGAAATCGGCGTGCGGAAATGCATCGGGCCACGCGAGCGCGCGCATGGCGATGTACTGCGCGGTCCATTCGCCGAACCCAGGCAGCGCCTGCAGCTGCGTGATCGTCTCTTCCACAGCTACCATCGGCTCGAGCTTCAGCGATCCGGTGGCGAGCGCCTGCGCCAGAGCCTGGATCGCGCGCACGCGGCTGCGCAGGATGCCGAGCTCGCCGATCTCCGAGGGATCGGCCCGCGCGATCCGGTGCTCGTTTGGAAACGCTACTCTTAGGTCCGCAAACGGTGTTTCCAGCGGCGTGCCGAAGCGGGCAGCGAAGCGTCCGGCCAGCGTGCGTGCCGCCTTCACGGTGACCTGCTGCCCGAGCACGGCGCGCACCGCGACCTCGAATCCGCTGAACGCGCCGGGCACGCGCAAGCCGGGGCGCGCAGCAGCGAGCGGGCCGAGCCGCTCGGCGACCGACTGCGGGTCGCAGGCGAGGTCGAACAGATGCTTCACCCGCGCGAGAATCTGCGGGATGACAGCGCTCAGCGAGGGCGCCAGCCGAACCGCGAGCGCTGGCTTGCCGCGTACGCCTCGCCGCACCTCGATCCAGCCGACGTGGACAGACGCGCGATGCTCGATCGACACCGTGCGCCGATACACACCAGCATCCACCGATTCCACACCGGCGATGGCACGCGCCGAGAGAAAGCCCGCCACCGCGGCCCAATCGAGGGGCGGTCGATAAGCGAGCTCGAAGTCGAGGCTGCCCGTGCTGGCTGCGGTCCGCACGTGCTTGCGCAGGTCCGAAGGACTTACCCGATAGCGACGGCTGAACAGCGCGTTGAAGCGCCGCAGGCTGCCGAAGCCGGCAGCGTAGGCGACCTGCGTGACCGGCAGCGTGGAGTCGGTCAGCAGACGCTTCGCCAGCAGCAGACGTTGGGTCTGGGCGTACTCGACGGGCGTGACGCCGAACTCGGCTTGAAATACGCGCCGCAGATGGCGGTCGGTCACGCCCAGGCGTGCGGCGATCGCGTCGAGCCCGCTGTCGTTGGCCAGCCCGTCCTCGATCAGGCTGGCTGCTGCCTGCGCCAGCCGCGCCTGCGCATCGACGCTGGCGTTGCCCGGCGCGAGCTCTGGGCGGCAGCGCAGGCAGGGCCGAAACCCGTCGCGCTCCGCGGCGGCGGCGCTGACGTAGAAGCGGCAGTTCTCCCGCCGTGCGCGCCGCGCCGTGCACACCGGCCGGCAGTAGACGCCCGTGGAGGCGACCCCGACGAACATGCGTCCGTCGAAGCGCGGGTCGTGCGTGGCGAAAGCGCGATAACAGCTTTCCGGGTCGAGTAGCATGGCGGCATTATCCGGTTCCGCCAGGCCGGTGTCTCGCCGTTTTCGGACATGGATGTGCGTTGCTAGCGGGCGGTCCTCTACGCGAATCGCACGTGCAAACCGAATGCCGGCACAGCTTCAAGATAAAAGGATAAGGCTCTTGAGACCTACCGCTGACGCCAGCCCAGCGCATCGCGCCGCGGAGTTTTGCGTTCGAACGAACATACCCATCCGTAAGCGATCTGTATGTATCCAGAGGTTATTGTGCTCTGCGTGTCAGCGCGCCCGGCGCATCCTGCATGACCTGGGGCTGGCACGGGGGGGTGCCTGATGGCCTGCAACTGACGACTCACGACGGCGCCGGAGCCCCTGAATCCGTGCGCCCGATGGATGCGCAGTTCGCCTCAGGCGTAGGTCGCGGGAGCGAGTGCTGCACCCTGGCAGAGAAACACCCACCCTGGCTACGAGCATGCATAACGGAGGAAGCGTCAAGGAAGGGAAGAGGGAAGCTGCAACTGCTCCTTGCGGCCGATCGGAGCGGATGGCTCTTCGGGGCCATACGCGTGGGGGCATCCGTGCCCGCAAGTGTGTAGAGGAGGTTTCAAATGAAGCTCAAGCTTACCCTGGCAACCCTGACCGTAGCAGCGCTCGGCGCTTCCTCCGCCGGCTTGCTGGCGGAAGATCTTGGCAAGGTCAAGGTCACCTACGACAAGGAGGTAGCGGCGCGCACCAACATGCCGTCACGGGAAGGGACCGATCCCGGTAACCTGACGGTGACCTTCGATCCCGCGTACACCGAGCGGACCAACATGCAACGTCCGGTGGAGACGCCGAAGCCCGTGACGATCTCGCGCGACCAGGCGGTGATGGAGCGTACCAACATGCTGGGGGCCAAGCCGGCGCAGCCGGCCCAGCAGGCGGCGACCGTCAAGTAGCTCCCCGCGGTACGACAGCACAAGGGCGGTTAGCGGCGGGAGTGGGATCGTCCACACCCGCCGCGCTCTCCATGGGCGACGCGCTGCTTCCTTGAGTCGGTGGTGTCCATTCCTCCGACCCGCCGTTCATAGTTGCCGTCGCCCGCCAACTCGTGCGTCAAGAAGACGCTATCCTTCTGCCTGCACATCAAGAGCGTGCGTCCGTCGAGCTTGCAGCTGCGCGAAGCCTGTCTTGCGCACTGGCGCGCTGCCGGCGGATGGCATCGCGGTCGCTGATAGCCAGGGTAGAAAACCCGTCCCGCGCAAGTTCGTCCCAGCTGGCGTAGAAGACCACCGCATCGTCGTAGCCGTTCTCCCCCGGAAGGTAAACGTACGCGGGCGTGACCACGTAAAGCACTCGTGCGGCCTGCAACGCATCGGGGTTGACCAGCTGAAGGAAAGTCATCGGCTCGGTCAGCACGCCCGCGCCTCGGCCCATCTCAAGCTCGTATGGATCGGGGCTCGACGGCTCCTTCATCCTCACGCGCAGACGCCCGTCGAGCACCCAGGTCACCTGCGCGACCAGCGGATGCAGGTGGGGGCGTGACGCGCATAGCGGAGGGATCTCACCCACTGCCAGACTTGCCCCAGCGAAAGCGTCCACGGCGCGGGCTTGGGCGTTAGCATCCCAGGGGTTCAGGACGGGCGCGACCTGGGTGCCATCGCGTACCGGAAAGAACCGGCAGGGCTCGAGCACTCGCTTCATATTCGGCCTCGTGCAGCGTGATCGGAGAAATTCTCGCCCGGCGGCGGGGCCGAGGCGAGCGGCAAGCGGATCCTCGCACCAACGGGTGGGGCTCGGCTAAGATCTACCGGTGCCAGCTATTCCAGCGAAACTCCGTTGCGCCCGGCGGTTCGGTCAGTGGTTCGCGCTGCTCGCCGTCGTGGTGGCGGGCGCCGCTGCTGCTGCCGACAGCGAGCGGCATGCGTTAGCCTATGATCTCGCGGCAGCCGACAGCAGCTACGTGAAGCGTTACCGAGTCGAGGTTGGCGACGTGCGTCACCACACGCTGGAGGTATACATCCGCAAGCGCGTTTTCACGCGCAACCCACCGGCCTTCGCGGGCGTGCGGGCGAGCGAAGCGCACGAGCATGGCGTCGCGGACCTGGTGGACCAGAGCGGCACAGACTCGGGTTACGTCACTTTCCTGCTGGAGGACGGCAGTCGCGTGCTCGGCCGTTACAACGGCACTGTCGAGAGCCGGCGCTGGCCGGACGGGTCGCGCCACTACGACGTGCGCGGGACGATCGAGTTGATTGGCGGCAGCGAGCGCTTTGCAAAGCTGCGCGGACAACTGCGCCTCTGGCAGGCCCTCGACCCCGGCGCCGACAGCAGCCAGGGTGGGGCCGAGGGTGAGTGCTGGTTCGAGCCCTAGCGGGCGAGCCGCATCAGCGGCTCTGGCGGTACTTGGCCAGATCGACGAGCGGACTGGGCTCGCGTTGTCCCTGCCAGCCGGACTCGGGTTTGCTGATCTGCGACAGCGCCTGCACGACCTGTGCCGCGGCGGATGCCATCTGGGCCCCGAGCGCGTGAGCGATTTCCGGGTGCAGAGCAGGAGCGGCCACCTCGGCGCGCGGCGCCTGCACCTGATGCAACAGATAGTCGCGCTGCATGGGTGCGGTCAACGTACCCGGACGCGCTGCCTGCACGCGGTTGAGCGCATCCTCCGGGCGGCAGCCGAGCTCGATTAACAAGCGGCCTGCCAGCAAGCCCGAGCGCAGCATGCCGTCCGAGCAATGCATCAGCAGCTTCCCGCCCGCCCGCAGCATGTCGCGCAACCCTGGCGAGACCAGGGCCCAGCGCTGCTCGAAAGCCTCATCAGTCGATCCGTCGGGTGCCATCGGGAAGTGCTGCCAGGGAATGCCGTGCGCAGCGAGCGTCTGCGGCAGCATGCCGACACGGTATTCCCACAGCTCGTCGTTATCGAGGAGCGTGAGAACCAGATGCGGCCCCCAGCGTACGATGGCGCCCATGTCCTGCTCGAAGTCGCCCACAGCATTGTTCGTAAGCGGAGAGCGTGATGCCCAGCCCGGACAGGTGGCCATACCGATCCGTCCGCGCGTGCGGCCCGCACCCATGGAAGTGATCGAGAAACGTGAGATGGTGAACGTCATCCTATTAATCCCCAGTCTTCTCGGGGGGGCGAACCGGGAGGCTCCCACCCCCTGCGTGAGAAGCATAGCGACGTCTCTGCGAATGTGCCATAGGCCAGAAGTGTAACTAAATTGAAAATTCCATATCGTCAAATCCTTACGAGCGAAACTTGAGAGGCTACACAAAAAGAAATTGACATTGCCATGACACCCACGAGCACAGCGTCACTGCGGCGGTGGGATCCGCTGGTCCAGAAAGGTGTTGTCTGTGACATTTCGAGTGCTGGCTGGCGGGCCGAAGGCTAGGTCCAGGTCCTGCATCGTCCGCCCGACTCTCGCGGGGTCGAACGCGCCGAGAGGGCGGTGCGGGTCGGGACATATCCGATGGATCTGCGCTACCAGCTTCCACACCTCTTCCTCGCGGGCGCGATCCAGGTGCGGATGCTCCGCGAGCAGCGCGTCGATACAGGGTGCAGCGTCCGCCAGGCAGTGGGCCCAGGCGCGCTGGGTCACCGCGACGAAGCTGCGGAACCGCTCGGGCGCGCGCTCGATAGACTCACGGCTCGCGACGAGCACGTGACCATAGGCGGCGAAGCCGAGCTCGTGCCACCACAGCACGCGCATGCGCGCGCCGAGCACTGCGGCGTAGTTGAGGTGATTGTGCAGGAACGGGTTTAACGCAGCGTCGGCTTCCGCCGCCGCTAGTGCGTCCGGCTTGGCGGGGTTGGAGCGCTCCACCCAGGTCACCGATCCGGCTGCAACGCCATTGCGCTGCGCCAGTGGCTGCCACAGCTTGCGCATCGGGTCTTGCGCCTGCGCTGCAAGGCGTTTCCCGGCGAGGTCCTGCACCCGGCGAATGCCCGTATCGGCGGAATAATAGATCGCATAGGGCGAGTGCGGCTGCAACGCCATGATGGCGGTGGTCTCGGGGAGGTCGCCGCGCACCCGCAAATAGGAGACGAAGTCGGACACGGCCAGTGTGTCGGCATGGGCCGCTGCGCGCTTGACCGCCTCCGGCGAGCCGGCGACCGAATCGATGGCCAGCGCGATGTCCGCCTGGGCATACCATCCCTGCCGCATCGCGAAGAAGAACGGCGCGTGATCGGCGCCGGGCACCCAGTTCAGCACCAGGGTGACCTGCTCGAGCGCGCGCCCCGCGTTTGGCGCGAAGACGAGAAACAGCGCAGCCAGCGCGCGGATCAGGCGCTTCATCCGAAAGTTGGTCGGCGAGAAGCTCCCGGGGTGGTCGTGCGTTCAACCGCCGCGGGCTGTCAAAGCGAGAAGATCTTGCCGGGGTTCAGGATGTTCAGCGGATCGAGCGCCTTCTTGATCTCGCGCATCACCGCCACGCCCTCGCCGTGCTCGGCCGTGAGGAACTTCATCTTGCCCAGTCCGATCCCGTGCTCACCCGTGCAGGTGCCGTCCATGGCGAGCGCCCGCATCACCAGCCGCTCGTTGAGGCGCTCGACCTCCTTGATCTCCTCGGGGTTGTTGCGGTCGATCAGGAAGCCGAGGTGGAAGTTGCCGTCGCCCACATGCCCCACCAGCGGCGCCGTGAGGAAGCTTGCCTTCAGGTCCTTCTTGGACTCGAGGATGCACTCGGCGAGGCGCGAGATCGGCACGCACACATCGGTGGCCCAGATCTCGCAGCCGGGACGCAGCGCCTTGTTGGCGTAGGTGACATCGTGGCGCGCCTGCCACAGATGGGTCCGCTCCTCCTGCTTCGTCGCCCACTTGAACTCACTGCCGCCGTGCTCCGAGGCGATCGCCTGCACCATCTCGGCCTGCTCCTTCACGCCGTGCTGGGTGCCGTGGAACTCGATGAACAGGGTGTCCTTCACCGGGTAGCTCAGCTTGGAGAAGCGGTTGACCGAATCCATCTGCACGTCGTCCAGCAGCTCGATGCGCGCGACCGGCACGCCCAGCTGGATGGTCTGGATCACCGTGTTGACGGCGCCCTCCAGCGTGTCGAAGGAACACACCGCAGCCGCCATCGCCTCGGGGATCCCGTACAGGCGCAGGGTCACTTCCGTGATGATGCCCAGCGTGCCTTCGCTGCCCACGAACAGGCGGGTCAGGTCGTAGCCCGCGGCGGATTTACGCGCGCGGCGCGCGGTGCGGATGATGCGGCCGTCCGCCAGCACTACGGTCAGAGCCAGCACGTTCTCCCGCATGGTGCCGTAGCGCACGGCGTTGGTGCCCGACGCCCGGGTCGCAGCCATGCCGCCCAGCGACGCATCGGCGCCGGGATCGATGGGGAAGAACAGGCCTTGATCGCGGATGTAGTCGTTCAGCTGCTTGCGCGTGACGCGCGCCTGCACCGTCACGTCCAGGTCGTCCGCATTGACGTTGAGGACCTTGTCCATGTTCATCAAGTCGACGACTACGCCGCCATTCTCGGGGATGACATTGCCCTCGAGCGACGTGCCGGTCCCGTAGGCCACCACAGGCGTACGGTGGCGGGCACAGATCTGGACGATCTGCGAGACCTCTTCGGTGGTGTTCGGGAAGGCAACCGCGTCCGGACGGTGCGGGATGTGCCAGGACTCGTCCTTGCTGTGGTGATCGCGCACTCCTGTGCTGGTGGACAGGCGCTCGCCCAGCAGGGCGCGCAACGCATCGATGGCGGTCTGGACGTTTGCCACTGCTACGGTCATGGTTGTCTGCTCGGTTATCCAGGATGGGCAGCCTGTGGCCGCCGGAAAGAATCCATGCTACTGGCAGCGGCAGGCGGGGGCAAGGCGGCTGCGCAACAGGCGGCTGCGCAGTGGCGCGCATACTACTCGATTTCTCCGTTCGCCCGGACAGACGCCCATGGGCTCGCGCCTGCTATAGTCTCGCAGGGAAGCCGGTCCCTGGGAGCCTGGATGAGGCTGATAGCGCTGCTGTCGATGTGCTGGCTAGGCCTGGTTGCTGACGGTGAAATAGGCTGAACCGGCTGGCTGTGCCGTGGTCTGTGTCTGAGGATACAGTCCCACGGGGGCAGAGCTCATGATCGATCGACGCAACTTCCTACGTATCGGCGCCGGCGCGGCCCTCACGCTCGCGGGCGTGCAGGCGACCCAGGCAGCCGGGCCGCCCGCCATCCGACGCTACGTCCGCCTTGGCAAGACCGGGCTCGAGGTCTCGGATATCTCTTTCGGGTCGTCCAGTTCCTTCGATGCCGGTCTGGTGCGTCATGCGCTGAGCCGGGGCGTCAACTTCTTCGATACGGCCGAAAGCTATGGCTGGGGCAACGCCGAGGAGGCCATCGGCGAAGCGCTGCAGCGCAGGCGCAAGGAGGTGATCCTCTCCAGCAAGACCAAGGCGGGCGCATCCGAGACTCGGCAGGAGATGATGAAGGCGCTGGAGGGCAGCCTCAAGCGCCTGGGCACCGACTACGTCGACATCTATTTCAACCATGGGGTCGACGACGTTGCGCGCATGCAGAACCAGGAGTGGTGGGAGTTCACCGAGCTCGCCAAGCGGCAGGGCAAGATCCGCTTCCGCGGCATGTCCGGCCACGGTAGCGACCTGGTCCCATGCCTCGACTACGCCATCGACAAGGACCTGGTGGACGTGATCCTGGTGTCCCACAGCTTCGCTCAGGACCCGACCTTCACGGACCGCCTACGGCACACTTTCCATTGGGCCGCAATCCAGCCCGAATTGCCGCGTGTGCTGGCCAAGGCCAAGAAGAAGGACGTCGGGGTGGTCGCCATGAAGACCTTGATGGGCGCGCGCCTGAACGACATGCGCCCCTTCGAGCGTCCGAACGGCACGTTCTCGCAGGCAGCGTTCCGCTGGGTGCTGTCCAACCCCAACGTCGACGCATTGATTATCTCCATGACCAGCAAGGAGCTGATCGACGAGTACGTCGCCGCATCCGGCGACCCGAAGGTCACCAAGAGCGATCTGGAACTGCTCGAACGTTATGCCGAGATGCGGGTAGGCAACTATTGCGTCCCCGGCTGCAGTGCGTGCCGCGAGAGCTGTCCCGAGGGAGTGCGCATCTCCGAGGTGCTGCGCACGCGCATGTACGATGTCGACTATGGCGATCGCTCGCTGGCGCGCAGCGAGTACGCCATGCTGGGCGGCCCAGCGGGCGCCTGCCTGGCGTGCACGCACCAAGCCTGCCTGGGCACCTGCCCTGCGCGCGTGCCTATCGCGCAGTTCACCCGCGACGCCGCGACGCGGCTGGCTTGAGCGCTACGCCGTTACACCTCACTGCAACCGCAGAGGCGCAAAGGCGCAGAGGTTACGCGGAGGAAGATCTTGAGCAGGTGTACTGATGCCAGTGGAAATGGGATGGGCGTGCCGGTTCGCGCGGCGGGAAGTGCAGTGCTTGCCAAGTCCTACGAGTAACGGACTCTTCGATTCAATTGCGCCATGATCCGCTTCATCGCCCACTTCCTGTTCATCCTCGCGGCCTGGACGGTCGTCATCAAGTATCTGTTCCCGATCGGCTATGCGCTGGCCGAAGGATCCCCGCCCCTGGCGTACGTTTTCCTCGACTTCTGGCCGGTGGTGCACGTATGGGTTGGCTGGTCGCTCCTTCACTGGAACCGCTGGACGCTGCCGCTGGCGGTCGCCGTGTCGATAGCCGAGATCATCATCGTGGTGACCAAGTTCGTGCTGTTCCTGTCCGATCCCGAGTGGACGATCTGGCGCACCAACTGGTTCATCAACAAGATCTTCGTGCTGGGGGTGTTCGTGATGTTGCTAGGCTACGTCATGCTGAACGCGAGCAGGCTGCGTGAGCTCGCGAGCCCACGTCCAGCCTGAGCGCGAGGTTGAAGTCCGGCACTACGCGTGCGCCGTGGGCGCAGCGCGGGGTCCGTGCGAATTCGGTAGGCAGCCGCTGTTTTCAGCTCCATTCGAATTCGCCCCTTCAGGGCGCACGCTCAAAAAAAACCGGGGCCCGTAGGCCCCGGTCCGCTCCTCCCCCTCTGTTATAGGGGTTGTCAGGCCGTCTTCTTCGCGACGTACCCGTAATAGGTGTTGCTGCGATCGCCGCCGAGGGCGAGGTACTCTTGCTTGATCGCGGCGAGCTTGTCGGC
>Ga0105107_10001108_pt1 | contig 17517 bp, 8 predicted proteins | sample PPLLaktember2015_6_FD_79335 | JGI IMG/M metagenome (GOLD analysis project Ga0105107, IMG submission 79335) | Freshwater sediment microbial communities from Prairie Pothole Lake near Jamestown, North Dakota, USA - PPLs Lake P8 Core (1) Depth... | ecosystem: Environmental > Aquatic > Freshwater >...
GCCTGTGAAGGCGGGAGCTTCGCGGTCGAGATGCCGGAGGAGGCGCTGGTGCCGGGCTCCGCCATCGCGCCCCCCGATGCGATCGTGGTGGGAGGCGGCGGCAGCGTGGCGATCGCGAGCGGCTGCCCGGAGGTGGCGGGCAAGCTGCGCGGCTCGCGCAAGGGCACACGGCTCTCGGCGAAGTGGACGAAGAAGAAGGGGCTCTGCGCGGGGCTCGAGAAGAAGGCCTCGCTGAAGGCCCGCTTCGACCCGAGCTGCGAGACGATCTCCGGCACCTTCAGGACGAAGGGCGTGAAGCGCGAGTTCCTCGCGCGGCGCGGCACCCTCGAGATCGGCGCCGGCAACGCCGAGATCGTCGCGGCCCAGCTCGCCCGGGCCGCGGCCCGGGCCGCGGCGGACGTGATCGCCGCGCTGCCGCCGGCGCCTGCCGGGGCGCCCGGCGCCCAGCCGCTTCCGCCGACCGAGATCCAGGGCGCCCTCGGCCGCGCCAGCGCGACGGGCCTGCGCATCGGGTCGCCGAAGCCGCCGCGCTACGAGCTCAGCCTGGTCCTCGACGGCTATGCGGCCGACGCGGGCGAGGCGCAGCTCACGGGAGCGCTCGAGTACAACTTCATCGTGGTCGAGGAGCAGGGAGAGGAGCGGCAGTACGGCCTGCTGCGGGGGAGCGTGACGCTCGCCGGCTCCTTCGCGGGCGCGGCGGACGTACACGCCTCGGTGAAGGCCTCCGCCTCCGTCGCCGCGAGCGTCACGGCCGCCTCGGGCACCTTCCTGACGGGGGAAGGCGAGCCGCCGCCCTTCCTCAGCTGGGTCACGACCGTGGCCGGGGGCAATGGCGAGGGCTTCGAGGACGGCGGCCCGCGCCAGGCGCGCTTCTCGGAGCCGACGGGCGTCGCCGTCGACGACGACGGCCACGTCTACGTCGCCGACTCGGGCAACGGCGCGATCCGCGAGATCGCTCCCGACGGGACGGTGTCGACGCTGGTCGAGGGCATGAAACGCCCCTGGGATCTCGGCATCGACGCGGACGGGAACCTGGTGGCGAGCGATCGCCTCTCCTCGCCGAAGCCCGGCGACGCGCCGCTGCTCCGCGTGCTCTTGAAGGGGCCCTCGCGCGGGGCGACCGAGCCGATCGTCGGGGGCGACGAGCTCCTGTGCAACACCATCTTCGGCACCTGCGACGGGCGCTCGCCGATGGCGGGCCTGCCCTACGGCGGCGGCATCGACGTCGGCGCGGTGACGATCGTCGCCCAGTGGGAGCTGCCGGTCTCGCTGCGCGCGGTGCTGCCCGACGGCTTCGTCACCACCATCGCGACCGGCTCGCCGAGCACGGCGGACCCGCAGGTGCTGACCCAGCCCGACGACGTGGCCGTCGGCCGCCTGGGCGAGATCTACTTCACCAGCAACACCCACGAGGTCCGCGTGCGCCGGCCCGACGGCAGCTACGACACGCTCGCCGGCCAGCGCAACGTGTCGGGGGACGACGACGGGCCCGGGCCGGTCGCGACGCTCTCCAGTCCGCGGGGCATCGTCTACGACGGGCTGCGCACCCTCTACGTCGCCGAGTGGTCGGGATGGGTCGTGCGCCAGGTGGACGCCGTGACCGGCGAGACCCGCCTCGTCGCCGGCTGCCGCCCGCCGATTTGCGAGGGGGCGCGGTCCGGGCTCGCCGACGGCGAGGGCGAGCTCGCGAGGTTCGATTCGCCCGAGAACCTCGTCCTCGATCGCTACGGCGACCTCTGGGTCGGCGACGGCGACAACCACGCGATCCGGCTGATCCGTATCATCGCCGACCCGGACCGCACGCCCGAGATCGTCGACTTCACGCCCCACGCCGTCCAGCAGGGCGAGACGGCGCGCGTGGTGGTGCGCGGGCGCAACCTGGCCACGACGGCGTCGGCCAGCCTCGGCGCGGGCGTCCGCGTGACTCTGCTGGAGGCGAGCCACCGCGAGGCGGTGTTGAGCGTCGCCGTCGCCGCGGGAGCGGAGGTGGGAGAGCGCACGCTGAGCGTCGCCACCGCCTACGGCGCGGCGACCGCGGGCCCCGGGCTCGGATTCTCGGTGCTGCCCGACGACCGCGGCGGCGCCACGGTCGAGACGATGGCCGGCACGGGCTCCCTCGTCGCCGCCGCGCAGGACGTGCTGCCGGGGCCGCTCACCGCGTTCGCGCTGCCGACCGGCCTCTTCGCCGAGAGCGGCGACCGACTCCTGGTCGCGGACCCCTACGCGCAGCAGATCCGCCTCGTCGCCACGCCCCTCGGCATCGTCGCCGAGATCGTCGACCTCATCACCGCGAGCGCCCTCGGCGCCGACGTCAACGCCCTCGATGCCGTCCTCGGCGGGCTCGGCAGCCTCGGCTCCGCGCTCGAGACGCTCGGCATCCGGCAGGCGTGGACCGACAACGCGCAGGACGCGATCCGCGACGCCGCCGAGCAGGCCGTGGCCGCGGTGTGCGAGGGCGAGGACTGCGAGTGGATGAGCATGCCCTGGGCGGGCGTGCCCTTCACGCCGGGCGAGAAGGGCGGCTTCCGCATGGGCGCGACCTTCCGGTTGCCGGCGGACGTCTACCGGGCCAACGCCTCTACCTACTACGTGGCCGACACCGGCAACGACCGGCTGCGCATCGTGGGCTACGACCCGGAGGAGCAGGAGAGCGCGGTGAACGAGGTGTTCTCGCTCGACCGCTTCAACGACTTCCCCTTCTCGGTGGCGACGGGGCCCGCGGGCTACCTCGTACCCTACGCCTCGCTGCCCGAGGGCCCGCTGCTCGGCCGCGTCGACGTCGAGATGGACGACCTGCTGAACCAGTGGGCCGGCGACCGCCGCGATCCGCGCTGCGAGCAGCGCGAGGGCAGCCCCTGGCCGCCGATCGGCATCCCGATCGGGATGGCGGGCGACGACGACGCGCTCTGGGTCGCGGACCCCTACTGCAAGACGGTGTGGCGCGTGGAGGACACGAGCGGCGTCGCCCACGTGCGCGACGTGCGCAGCGAGGCCCACGTCGAGGCCGCGCCGAAGTGCGCCGACGGGCCGGTCGCCTTCGCCACCTTCGGCGCGCCGGTCGACGTCGCGGTGCTGGACGGCGTGGTCTGGGTGGCCGACGCGGGCTGCCACTCGATCCGCACCATCCGCGCGCGCGGGGCCGACCCCGCCGCCGTCGCCGCGGGGCTCTCCGGCTTCCTCGAGAGCAACGCCGCGCGCATCGGCGAGGAGACCGCCGCGAAGCTGCAGGACAAGCTCGACGCCCTCGACACCGACTTCCTCGAGCAGAACCGCTGGTGGGTCACCACCGTCGCCGGCTCGACCGACGGCGTCGCCGGCTTCGCCGACGGCCCCGCCGCGGAGGCCCGCTTCCGCTACCCGACGGGTATCGCCGCCGAGAGCTTCGACGGCGGCACCCGCGTCTTCGTCGCGGACACGGGCAACCGCCGGCTCCGAATGATCTTCGTGCCGTAACCACGGGAACCGCGGGGGAACCGCGGCGGGGGACCGGGGACGGAGTCAACTAATCAACTAAGTCTCCCCGCGGGTGGCGTTAGTTGATTAGTTGACTCCGTCCCCGTAACCCGGTTCGGGGGCTCGGGCACTTACCTGGCCGGGCGCAGGTCCGCCCGGGAGGTCTTGGCCGGGGGCGGTCGGCGTTCCTAGGATCCGGCCCCGGTCCAACCAGCGATGCCCGAACCCCTTCGAGAAGTCGCGACCGACCTCCCCGAGCGGACGGGCGTGGGCCCGATCGATCCGGCCCTCGCCGAGACCACGATTGCCGCGCTCTTCGAGCGGCAGGCGGCGAGCCACGGCAGCCGCCTCGCGATCTCGAGCGGCACGCTCCGGCTGAGCTACGAGGAGCTCGAGGCGCGCGCGAATCGGCTGGCCCACGCCATCCTGGCGCGCCCGGGCGACCCGGACGGGTGCATCGCCCTGCTGGTCGACCAGGGCGTCGCGTTCACCACCGCGCTGCTGGCGGCGCTGAAGGCGGGCCGGGCCTTCGTGCCGCTCGACCCGTCCTACCCCGAGGCGCGCCTGGCGGACGTGCTGGCCGACTCGGGTGCCACCCGGATCGTGACGCAGGACCGGCATGCCGAGCGGGCCCGGGAGGTCGCGGGGCCGGCCGTCGAGATCCTCTCGATGGATCGCGACGGCGCCGGCCGGGGCGACGCGCGCCCCGAGCGCCGCGACGACCCCACCCAGGTCGCCTGCATCCTCTACACCTCCGGCTCCACCGGGAAGCCGAAGGGCGTGGTCCACGACCACCGGACTCTGGTCCACAACATGCTCCGCCACCGGGTGGCCTGGGGCATCACGCCGGACGACCGGCAGACGCAGCTCTACCCGTGCGGCGTCTACGGCGGGATCCGCGACCTGCTGAACGCCCTTCTGAACGGCGCCGGGCTCTACCACTTCCCGCTGCGCGAGGAGGGCTACCTCGGCCTGGCCCGCTGGATCGACCAGCAGGGCATCACGATCTACTGCTCCGTCGCCACGGTGTTCCGCCACTTCGCCCACGAGCTGGGCGGCAGCGAGCGCTTCCCGCAGCTCCGCTGGGTGAAGCTCGGCGGCGAGGCGCCGCACCGGAAGGACGTCGAGCTCTTCCAGGCCCGCTTCTCTCGCAACACCCGGATGATGTGCGGCCTCGGCAGCACCGAGACCGGGATGTCGCGCTTCCTGCTCGTCGACCACGACACGCGGCTCGAGGGCACGACGGTTCCGCTCGGCTACCCGGTCGATGGCGTCGACATCGAGCTGCTCGGCGAGGACGGCGCGCCGGTCGCGCCCGGCGAGACCGGGGAGATCGTGGTCGGCAGCCGCTACGTGATGCGCGGCTACCACGGGCGGGAGGACCTCGATCGGGCGCTGCAGGCCGACTCGCAGGATCCGGAGCTGCGCCGGTTCCGCACCGGCGATCTCGGCCAGATCGCGGAGGACGGCCTCCTCGTCCACAGGGGCCGCAAGGACCAGCAGGTGAAGGTGCGCGGCAACCGGGTGGAGCTTCGTGAGGTCGAGGCGGTGCTCGCCGAGTGCCCGGGCGTGCGCGAGGCGGCGGTGGTGGCCCGGGAGAAGGAAGGGGAGGGGATCTCGCTGCTCGCCTACGTGGTGCCGGACGGCGCGAGCGCGCCGAGCGTGAGCGCGCTGCGCCGGAGCCTGCGGGAGCGCCTGCCGGGCTTCATGGTGCCGCAGGCCTTCGTCGCGATCGAGCGACTGCCGCAGCTCCCGAACGGCAAGGTCGACCGCGCCGCGCTTCCCGACCCCGGCACGCTCGCGCCCCTCTCTGCGAGCGCCGCCGCGCCGCCGGTCACCGCCACGGAGCGCGCCCTGGTGCCGATCTGGCAGGGCATCCTGCAGCGCGACGACGTCGGCATCGACGACAGCTTCTTCGACCTCGGCGGCGACTCGCTCTCGATCGTCGAGATGCTCCTCGAGATCGAGACCCGACTCGGGCACGCGCTGGCGCTCGGAGAGCTGACCTCGGAGCCGACGATCCGCAAGCTCGCGGCCGCCATCGACGGGGCGCCGCTCGCGGGAGGCGCCCCCGGCGTGGTGCGCTTCGCGAGCGGCGGGCCGCTGCCGCCGCTCTTCTGTCTGCCGGGCCGCGGGGGAACGGTGTTCTGCTACCGGGGTCTCGCCCGGCGGATCGGCTCGGACCGGGCGGTCTTCGGGCTGCCGCTGCCCGGCCTCTCCGGCGGCGCGGCTGCGCCGATCGACCGGGTCGAGGACATGGCGGACGAGATGATCCGGCGCGTCGAGACGGTCGCTCCCGAAGGTCCCGTGGCGCTGATGGGGTACTCGTTCGGCGGGATCGTCGCCTACGAGATGGCGCGGCGCCTCTCGGAGCGGGGGCGCCGCGTCGAGTACCTGGCGCTGGTCGACGCGACGGCGCCGGGGGCGATCCGCTTGAAGCCCTTGTCCCGCCGCGCGTCGTTGAAGGTGCGCAGCTTCCTGCACGCTCCGTGGAGCCAGAAGGTCGAGACCCTGAGGAGCCCGCTGCGCGTCCTGTCGCGGCTCTTCCGCACGGCGCCCTCCACGCTCGAGGCGCCCGGCGACGCCGACGTGCCCACCCGCAGCGGCGCCGCCACGCAGGCGATCCTGCGCGTTCGCGAGGCCGCGAGCCGCGCGCGCGAGCGCTACCGCCCCGGCCGCTACGCCGGGAGGGTCTGCCTGATGCGCTGCGACGCGCCTCCCGAGCTCGAGCGCTTCGTGGTGCTGGATCCGCTCTACGGCTGGGGGCAGCTCGCGCAGCAGGGGGTCGACGTCTACGACGTCCCCGGTCCCCACGCCCGCGTCTTCCATCCCTCGAACCTGGCGGCCCTCGCCACCAAGGTCGCAGCGAGCCTCGCCGCGATGGGCGGCCAGATCGCGCCGTAGGCGCTCTTTCCTCCGCGCCGCCCGTCGTTGTAGAGTGCGGTCCATTCGGGAGGCCTTGCCATGCACACGATTCTGTCGCGGCTGCTCTTCGGCGGAGCGCTGCTCGTTTCCACGCCGGCGTCCGGGGTCGTCTTCACGGTGGACGCGACCGACGACGACGTCGACGCCGCCATCGACGGCGCCTGCGCCGACGCCGCGGGCCGCTGCACCCTGCGCGCCGCGATCCAGGAGGCGAATGCGACGCCCCTCGATGCGGACAACGTCGTGGTGCCCGCCGGCACCTACAAGCTCAGCCGAGTGGGCGCCTTCGAGAACGCGGCGGCGACGGGCGACCTCGACGTGACCGGCCCGGTGACGATCCAGGGCGCCGGCGCCGCGACGACGATCGTCCAGGGTAAGAAGGACCGCGTCTTCGACGTCTCCGGAGCGGGCGTCTTCCTGCAGGGTCTCACGGTGACGAAGGGCAAGGCGCCGAAGTCCGACGACGACGCCGAGGCCGCGGGCGGCGGCATCCGCAACACCGGCTCGCTCGAGATCACCGGCTGCGTGCTGACGCGCAACCAGGCCTTCGACGACTCCGGCGCCATCACCAACGACGCGGGAACCCTGGTGCTGACGGACGTCACCCTCAGCTCCAACAAGGCGCGGGACGACGCCGGCGCGCTCGACAACGACGGCGGCACGATCACGCTCACCAACGTCACGTTCTCGAAGAACAAGGCGAAGGACGAAGCGGGCGCCTTCGAGTCCGAGGAGGCCGGCACGATCACCGGCGCGAACGTCACCGTGAGCGGCAACAAGGCGCGCGAGGCGGGCGGCGTCAACGCCGAGCAGGGCGGGATCGTCGACCTCACCAACGCCACCATCACCGGCAACAAGTCGAAGCTCGGCGGCGGCGGGATCCAGGTGGAGGACGACGGCTCCACCCTCTTCCTCACGAACACGATCGTCGCCGCCAACAAGAAGCTGAACTGCAGCGGGGCCGTCACCTCGGAGGGCGGCAACCTCGACAGCGGCACGTCCTGCGGCTTCGCGCCGCCGGACGACCAGAGCAGCGTCGCCGACGTCGGGCTCGACAAGAAGCTCGCGGACAACGGCGGTCCGACGCCCACCCACGCGCTGCTCCCCGGCAGCCCGGCCATCGACTTCGGCGACGACCTCGCGTGCCCGGCGCAGGACCAGCGCGGCGTGGGCCGCTTCGACGACCCGACCGTGAACGACGGCATCTGCGACTCGGGCGCGTTCGAGCTGGCGCCGAGCTCGTAGCGGGACCGGTGGGGGGTAGCTTGCATTCCGGGGCTCTGGTTCGCCTGCCGGCGGCTCGCGCTCTCGCCGCGGGGGCGGTGTGCTTCGCGGCGTTTGCGGGGGCGGCGCCTGCTCGCGCCGCGTACAGCGCGGAGATCGTCGGCCCCGCGCTCGTGGTCCGGGGCAACGCGGCGAGCGAGGCGCTGGCGCTGCGCGTCGCGGCGGGCGACGTCAACCTGCTCGAGGTCGACGTCGGCGCCGACGGCGTCGCCGACGGCAGCTTCGACCGCTCGCTCTTCACGGAGATCTCCGTCCTCGCGGGCGGAGGCAGCGACATCGTGACCATCGATTCAGGCAACGGCGTCTTCACCGACACCGAGGCGACGACGCTCGACGGGCAGGGCGGGAACGACACGCTGCTCGGCGGCACCGCCAGCGAGGTCCTGATCGGCGGCCCGGGTCGCGACGTCGTCGACGGCGGGCCCGGCGACGACGTCGTGCGGCTCGGCGCGGGGAACGACCTTTTCGTCTGGCAGGCGGGCGACGGCAGCGACGTCGTCGAAGGCGACGCCGGCGTCGACCGGCTCGAGTTCAGCGGAAGCGCCGGCTCCGAGATCATCGACCTCGCGGCGAACGGCCTGCGCCTGGCCTTCTTCCGCGACATCGGGAACGTCCTGCTCGACGTCGACGGGGTCGAGCAGGTGTCCTTCGCGGCCGCCGGCGGGGTCGACTCGATCGTCGTGAACGACCTCTCGGCGACCGCCGTCCAGGAGGTGCAGGTCGCGCTCGAAGGGACGCCCGGGACGGGCATCGGCGACGCTCAGCTCGACGAGGTGCTCGTGAACGGCACCGCGGGCTCGGACGCGTTCGACGTCGGCGCCGAGGACGGCGTGGTGGTCGTGCGCGGCGTGGGCGCGGAGGTCCGCGTCGCGGGGGCCGAGCCTGTGAACGACCGCGTGGCGATCAGCGGCGTCGGGGGCGACAGCGTCGTCGTGAGCGGCTCGAAGGGCGACGACGTCGCGACCCTCAGCCCCTCGGGCGTCGCGGGCTTCGCGCGCGCGACCGTCGCCGGCTTCTCCGCGGAGGTGGACGTCGCCGGCGCGGCGGCGCTGATCCTCGACGGCCTCGCCGGCGCCGACTCTTTCTCCTGCAGCGGAAACCTCGCGGGCACCGGCGTCCCGGTCCAGCTCCTAGGCGGGGCGGGCGACGACACCCTGCTCGGCTGCAACGGCCAGGACACGATCTTCGGGGGCAGCGGCCGCGATTTCGTGGACGGCCAGCAGGGAGACGACGTGATCCTCCTGGGCGGCGGCGCCGACCGCGTCCAGTGGGACCCGGGCGACGGCAGCGACACCATCGACGGCGAAGGCGGCGCGGACGTCCTCGCCTTCAACGCGAGCAACGGCGCCGAGATCATCGACCTCACCGCATCCGGCGACCACCTGCGCCTCTTCCGCAACATCGGGAACATCCTGCTGGACGTCGACGGCGTGGAGCAGGTCGACGTCCAGGCCCTCGGCGGCGCGGACGTCGTGACCGTCGACGACATCGCCGCGACGGGGGTGAAGCGGGTGAACATCGACCTCGAGACGCCCCCGGGATCCGGGATCGGCGACGCGCAGCCCGACGCGATCGTCGTGAACGGCACCCCGCGCGCCGACAAGATCAAGATCGGTCCCGACGCGGCGGGCGCGGTCGTCGTCTCGGGCCTGCGCACCGCCGTCGCGATCGAGCACTCCGAGCCGGCCCTGGACAGCCTCACGGTGAACGGCCTCGGCGCGGTGGACAAGATCACGGTCCACCCCGCGACGCCGACGCTGATCTTGCTGACGGTGAACCCGGACTGACGCGCGCGGGGCAGGGGTGACCGTTCACCCCTCACATCGGCTTCGGCCCCGCGAGGGAGGAGGGCACGCAGAGCTCCTCCTCCTTGACGGTGTCGAGCTGACCGGCCCCGAACTGGTGGGCGACGTGCACGCCCTTGCGCTTCTCGTGCTTCGGCTCGCCCTTGGCGGGCTTCGCCTGGTAGCAGAGCAGGGCGGCCTCCGGATCGAGGATCCCCTCGCCGTTCTTGTCCACCGCGATGCAGATGCGCGTCGGCTTCTTCAGGTCGAAGGTGCGCGCGGCCGCGAACTGATCCTCGACCTCGGCCTCGACGCCGGCGAACTTCTCCTCGCCCTTCGGGACCTTCACCGTGTAGCACTCGAAGTGGTCGACGCTGGGCGTCGCCGGGGGCTCCACCGGGCCCTCGAGGCTCTTGGCCGCCGGGACGAGCAGCCGATCGGGTTTCTTGGTTTCGAGCACGATCAGCCCGAACTGGTTCGCCACCGCGCCCGACTGCTTCTCGTGCTTGGCCTCGGGCACGATCTTGAAGCTCGCGAGGTGCGTCTCGGGATCGGCGATGCCCTCGCCGTTCTTGTCGGCGGGGTTGCAGAGGGCGGCGTACTTCTTCACCTCGGCCGGCCCGCTCTCGAAGAAGTTCGCGAGCGTGACCGAGCGCTTCTCGAAGGCGGGGCTCCCCTTGCTGGGCTTCGCCCCGTAGCAGAGGTAGTGGTCGAGCCCCTTCGGCGGCTCCGGACCGCCGTACTGCAGGTGGTCGATCTCGAGGCTGCCGCCTCCGCTCTGGGAGAGGCGGACCGCGGAGATGCCCGTAGGCTCGATCCAGCCGAAGAAGCGGTCCTCCGCCGTCTCCCCCGTCGCGGCGCCGTCGCCCACCCCGAGCGACCCGATCGAGCCGAGCGAGCTACCCGCCGCGCCGAAGGCCTCGAGCGTCACCGTCACGCTCGTGCCGCCGTCGGTCCAGACGAGGCCGACGTGGGTCGGGAGCGCGCCGAGGGCGCTCTCGTCGAAGTCGATCGTGAAGGCGTCGGGCTCGCTGTGGGAGCTGCCGGCCACGCCGCTGCCGTCGATGGCGGCGTCGTCCTCGTCGACGGAGTCGGTGCCCGGGTCGGGCCCGGTGCGCGCCTGCACGCCGGAGATCGACCAGCCGGGCTCGAAGCTGTCGTCCTCGAAGTCCTCGAGATGGAAGTAGTCGGTCCCGGCCGTCTTCAACGGGCTGTCGAAGCTGCCGCAGTCCCCCGTCGCTCCCGTCGCAGCGGCGTCGAAGCACAGGTAGGGAGTCGGGCCGAGGAACTGCGCGCCGGCGCCGGCGGGCGCGAGGAGCAGCAGGGCGACGACGACGCGCATCGTACGGGGAGGCATGCCTACCGTCTCCCCACCCGCGACGCCCAACGCCGGCGTCGCACGCGACCCGCACCGAGCAGCGCGCCGAGACCCGCGAGGAGGAGAGCCGCGCCGCCCGGCTCGGGGGCGCCGATCGGGTTGTCGGTGGGCGTCAGCCCCGCGAACTCGAAGTAGGTGCCCGAGTCGGAGTCGAGGGGGTCCTTGAAGCGAGCGCTGCCGCCCGTGTCGACCTGCGCGGTATCCACGGCATACGCCGTCGCGGTGTAGATGAGGGTGAACTCCTCGCCGACGGGCACGTCGGAGAGGTCCACCTGCCGCGTGAAGGGCGCCGTGAGGTGGACCTCGACGTACCCCTGGTCGAGCCCCCCGACGCTCACCGCCAGGGGAAGGCCGTCGGGATCCAGGCTCCAGCACGGCGGGCTGCAGAGTCCGGGGCCGGGGTTCGCGCGACCCATGCCGGTGAGAGCCGGCAGAGCGGTGAACGTGTAGAAGTTGTTCCCGGGCTGCACGTAGGCCTTGACCCCGGCGGCGAGGAACACGTCGACTCTTTGCTCGTCGCCGGCTGGGCTCGAGTCGAGGCCGATGAGCGTCGCCTCGGTGATCGTGAACGAGAGGGACGCGTCGGCCTCGTCCTTTCGGAAGCTCTGGGCGATCGAGAGTACCGCCAGGGTTCCGACCGGCTGTCCAGCGAGCGGGGCGGGCAACGTGGCAAGCGTCTTCGCCAGGACCGAGAACGGACGCGCTCCGAAGTTCGAGAAGACCTCCCGATCGATCAGGCCGTCCGTGAACAGCCCCAGGTCGTCGCCCACGCTCAGAGCGCCTCCGGTCTGATAGACCAGAGGGCCAGCCACCTGGTAGCTCCCGGAGAGGCCATCGGAGAGCAGTTCGTCGAGTCGATACGAGTAGAGCGGCTCCCCGATCTCCATCGGCGCGCCTCGAACGGGCCCGGCGCCGAGCCCGGCGAGGCCGAGCGAGGCGAGCGCGCCCGCCAGGGCCAGGCGCCGGAGGGGGCGGTGTGTCGGGATCGTGGGCTGCACGGCAGGCTCGCTTCTTCGAGGGGTGCGGCAGCCCTTCGGGCGTGAGAAGCGATGGAACGATGTTCGAAAGCGTGGGGCGGTTAGCGGCTCCAGGACACCGGGTCGCGGGACGAGGGCGCGTACACGCAGAAGGCCCCGGTCCGGACCCCGCGGCGCAGGTGCTCGGCCAGCGCGGCGTCGTGCTCCGCGATCTTCTCGATGGCGTAGCGGATCGCGCGGGTGACCGAGAGGCGGGCGCGCTCCGCCGCCGAGCCGGCGCGCCGGGGGCGCCCGCCGAGGCCGAAGCCCCGCGACAGCTCCGCCGCGAGGCGCTCGATCTCCTCGCCGAGGCGCTCGACCCGGCCGCGGTCGTTGCGGCGGGTCGCCTCCTCGAGCTCCTCGCGCGCGTCGCGAAGGCGCGCGGTGTACTCGGCGCGGGCGCGAGCGTCGAGGAGCTCCCCCGCGTCGCCGGCGGGCGCGCCGGCGCCGGGGTCGCGGCGCCCCTCGTAGGCGGCGGCGGCGAGGTCCGCCGCGGGCACCTCGCGGCCGGGCTCGGCGAGGAGCCGGCCCAGGTGGGCGAGGCCGAGCATGTGGGGGAGGCGCGTGGTGCGGCCCTCGAAGAGCAGGGTCCACACCTCGCCGTCGCGGCGGAAGCTGCCGGAGCGCGGAGCGGGCTCCGGCTTCGCTTCCGAGGTGCGGGGCACCAGCGACACCACGTTGCCCCGGCGCGCTTCCCCGCCGCCGGTCGTGCGCGTGCCCGTCGCGCCGACCGCCAGCGCCAGGGCGCCCCGCCCGAGGCCCTCCCGGCACTCCGTGATCCAGCCGAGGAGGAGCGCCATCCCCACCTCGCGCGCGACGGCCTCGGCCTCGTCGAGGAGAGCCAGCGCACGCTCCCGGTCGCCGCGGGCCGCGCGGCGCCGGAGCACCTCGGCCCAGTGGTAGCGGGTCTCGGCCTGCCAGGAGAGCGCCCGCATGCGCTCCGCCAACGCGAGGGCGCTGGCGAAGTGCTCCTCGGCGGCCTCATGGCGTTCGAGGAGGCCCGCCAGCATGCCGAGGCGCTGGTCGATCGGCGCCAGCAGCACCGAGAAGCGCGAGACAGCGACTCGACCGGCGTAGGGTTCCAGGAGATCGTAGAGGAGCGCTGCGCGCGGGACGTCGCGGAGGCGCACGCACACGTGCGCCAGGAGCGACATGACGGTGAGCCAGGTCGAGTCGCGGGGCAGATCCTTGAAGTCGCCGGCCGCCAGGGCCTCGAGCTCGCGGCGCGCTTCGGCCTCGCGGCCGGCGATGCAGTAGAACTGGGCCAGCGCACAGCGCCACGCGGGAACGACCTGCGTCTCGGCCGCGCTCGCGCGGATGAGCGGCTCGACCTCGGCGAGGCGACCCTGCCAGCCGCGCAGCGAGAAGAGCTGCTGCGCGAAGCGGAGCAGCGGCGTGCGCGTCTGCGCGCTGCGGCCGAGGGCGAGGGCCTCGCCGGCCAGCGCCTCGGCATCGGCGTAGCGCCCCTCGAGGAGCGCCAGCGCGGCGCGCAGGCTGGCGGCCGTCCACAGGAAGAACGGCTCGCGCGAGACGCGCGCCTTCTGCTCGAAGGCGGAGAGGGCGCCGTCGAAGCCCGCGCGGTCGCCGCGCTCGGCGAGGGCGTCGACGCGCGAGGCGAGGGCCTCGAGCTCCGCGCCGTGGCTCGGGGTGCTGGTGCGCAGGATCTCGTCGGCGGTCGCGAGGCGCTCGTCGAGGGCGTCCGGTCCGAGGAGGCCGACCAGTCGGCGCGCGAGGACGAAGCCGAGGGTCGCCGGGTCGCCGAGCTCGCGTGCCAGAGCGAGCGCCTCGTCGGCGAGCGCCTTCCGCCGCGCCTCGGCACCTGCTTCGAGGTGGAGGCCCACGGCGAGCCGCGCCAGGAGCCGCGCTCGGAGCAGCCCGGGGAGCGGCCCGGAGGCAGCCAGGGCCTCCTCTAGAAGGCCGTTCATCTCGGCGTCGAGCACCGAGAGCTCGGCCCGGGCCCGGGAGAAGTGCAGCACCGTGTCCGCGAACCTGGCGCCGCGCATGCGGCGCGCGAGCTCGACCGCCTCGCGGAAGGCCGCGTCCGCGCCGGCAGGGTCGCCCGCGCCGCGGCGGGCTTCGCCGACGCCCGTCAGCGCGCGCAGCCGCGCTTCGTCGTCGCCGGCGACGGACAAGGCTGCAAGCACGCGCTCGAAGTGACGCGCCGCCTCCTCGAAGGCCAGCAGCCGGACCGCGCGCAGGCCGGCTTCGCAGCCGTAGTAGATGGCCTTCGCCGGGTCCGTCGCCTGCGCCGCCTCGAAGAAGTGGTGCGCCAGGGCGGGGAGCCGGTCTTCGTCGCCGGGCCCCGTCGCCTCGATCGCCTCGGCGACGGCTCGGTGGAGGGCGCTCCGCGCGGCGGGTGCGAGACGCTGGTAGAGGGCCTCGCGCAGCAGCGCGTGGGAGAAGGCGTAGCGCCGCAGCGCGCCCGGCACCTCCCTCACGAGGCCGAGGTCGAGAGGCGCGCGGAGAGCTTCGAGGAGCGCGCGGGGCTCCTCTTTCAGCACGAGGGCGAGCGGCCCGAGCTCGAACTCCCTGCCCATCACCGCGGCCGCCTCGACCAGGCGGAGCGACTCCGCTGCGAGGGAGTCGAGGCGCTGGCGCAGCAGCTCCTGCACGCCAGGAGGGATGGCGGCACCGAGGGCGCTGCCGACCGGGCCTCGCGCCGCGAGGAGCTGCGCCAGCTCGATCACGAAGAAGGGGTTGCCGTCGGTGACGCCGAGGACGCGCTCGACGACGTCGTCGCCGGGGGCGTGCCCGAGGCGGTCCGTGAGGAGCTGCTCCACCGCGGGGCGCGGGAGACCTGCCAGCGGCAGGCTCGTTCCGAGACGCACCACGGCCGCGAGCAGCGCGGCCCGCTTCGCGTCGCTCTGCGGCTCCACGTCGCGCAGCGTGGCGACCACGAGGAGCGGCAGCGTCCCGAGCTCGCGCGCCAGGAACTCGAGGAGCAGGAGCGAGCCCTCGTCGGCCCAGTGCAGGTCGTCGATGAGGAGAAGGATGGGACGTTCGCGCGCCGCCGCGGCGAGGGCGCGGGCGACGCGGTCGAAGAGCTCGAAGCGCGCGCGCTCGGGGGGCGCGTCGGGCGCCGAAGCGGCCTCGGGCGCGCGGAGCAGCGGGAGCACCGCGGCGATCTCCTCGGCGGGAGCGCCGGACGAGTCGGCCGCGTAGCTCGCGAGCGCCTGCACCAGCGGCCAGTAGACCGGTGCGCCTTCGCGCTCGTGACAGCGACCCCAGACCGCGGACGCGCCCCACTGCCTCGCCTCGCCGGCGAGCGCCATCGCCGTCCGCGTCTTCCCGATGCCGGGCTCGCCCACCAGGAGCACGAGCCGCCCCTCGCCGCGAAGCGCGCCCTCGAGCTCCGCCCGCAGACGGGCGCGCTCGTCCTCACGGCCTACGAATCGATCCGCCGGCGACACCTGGGCGAGTATAGATTCGGGCGAGCGGCGGGGTCGTAGCTTTTACGCACGGTCGAATCGACGTCGGCTATCCTGGGGCTCGACGCCCCGGTAGCTCAGCGGATAGAGCGGCTGCCTTCTAAGCAGCGGGTCGCAGGTTCGATTCCTGCCCGGGGCGCCAGGGAAGCTCGCCAAATCACTGCGCTCGCCGCAGATAGCGCCGCGCGGCCATTACTCCACGGGAGCGAATTGACAGCCCGCTTGGGGCTTGCGCTCAGACTCTCTCCTGAACGGCCCGGAGGGGGGCGGCCGCGTGGCGAGCAATCTCACCGCCTCGGAGCCACTGCGAGCTATCCCACGAGCGATGGGCTACCTATCCATTCAGTCATTCTGTTCGGCCGACCTCAGCGGGCTCACCGCCTTCTGTCATCTCCCGTCCGAGCGTGCTTGCGCAGTCCGCGTCTCGAGAGGACTCGATCTCTCGCACGGAACGCGCTTCCGATCGCTTGGGCTCCCCTGCCGGACGTTCCGACCGAGGCTCCTGAGAGTTTGCGGTCGCGGCGACACGCGTCGTGTATCGCAGAATCGCGCGAGGACATGGACTTGAGCAAGAAGCTCTACGTAGGAAACGTTCCCTTCACCGCCACCGAGGGCGATCTCCGCACGCTCTTCGAGCAATACGGCACGGTGGAGCAGGTCAGCGTGATCACCGACCGCAAGACGAGCCGCCCGCGCGGCTTCGCCTTCGTCGAGATGACGCACCTCTCCGCCGCCGACTCGGCCACGCGCGCCCTCGACGGGCAGAGCGTGAGCCACGGCCGCGCCCTGCGCGTGAACGAGGCGTCGAACCGGACCGTCTTCGGCGGAGGAAGCAGCTAACCTGTTCTCTGCTCCACGACTACGGCTCCGCCGGCAACTTCGGTGCGGTGCCGCTGGGGCCGTGACCCGGAAGCCGGGCATCGCGCTGGCGGTCTGCTGTGCGCTGGCGCTGGGCGGCTGCGGACGCGCGCCGCGTTGGACCCTGCCTGTCGGGGCGCGCGTGGCGGATCGGGACGTTGCCCGTGCGCTCGACGACCGCGGAGGCCCGCCTCCCCGGCGCTTCGATCCGTCGACGCTGCCGCCCTTCCCCGCCCCGGCCCACACGCGGCCGTGCTGCGTGTTCGGCGCCGGCCTCCAGGTCGAGGTGGGCAAGCTGCCGGTGCCGGGACTGTCTCTCGCGAACCTGCGCAGCGCCAGCGACATCGGGCTTCACCGCTACGACGGTGGTGCCCGCCGCATCGGCTCCCCCGGCGACGGCCTCCTCCTGACACCCGAGAGGAACGGGCTCGTCTACACCTGCCGCGGGGGCTTCATCGACACCGCCCACGTGCGCGACTACGCGGACCTGACGTTCTTCCTGGCGATCGCGATCGCGCGCCTCTCCGAGCGGGGCGGCGAGTTCGCGCTGGCGCCGCAGGGCGGGATGCTGCGCGTGCGGGTGCGACCGTTCCCGCTGGAGCAGGTCGAGATCCACGGGCTCCGCAAGCTAGTCGAGGACACCGCGCAGTGGCTCGCCTTCCAGGTGTCGATCTGGCACGAGATCGCCACCTGGTACGGCTATGAATCCTTCCCGGGCTTCTCCGAGAAGGTCTCGGCCTTCTCGCCGGAGGACCTCTACTCGAACCTGGTCGGGATCAAGATCGCGCGCGGGCTGGTGGAGACCGGTCCGCCCCCTGACGAGCTCGCCTATGCGCGCCTCGTCGATGACTGGATCACTTTGGTGCTCGCGCGCCTGGGGGCGGTCCCGGTGGAGCGCACGGCGCGGGTGATGGAGACGCTCGACGGCGTGTGGTGGGATTCGAGCAAGCGGATCCCCGACTGGACCCTCGTGCGCCGGCGCGATTTCCAGGTCCGCACGGTGGAGCCCTGGACCGTCGAGCGCGCGTTCGGCGTCCCGCCGGACGAGCCGCTGCTGCCGGACTGCGAAGGGGGCGGCGCGCTGCTCCCGCTCCGCGCGCCGGAAGGCGTGGAGGGAATCCGCTTCGCGCAGATCGCGACGCTCGAGATCGACGTGGACGAGATGCTGCTGGCCCGCGGGCTGCCGCTCGCGGATCCGCCCCGCCGGGCCGTCACCGAGCAGGACCTGCCGCGCATCCTCGAAGCGATCCGCGCCGAGCATACCGCGACCTTCGGTCCACTCGGCGACCGGCCCGAGCGCGTGGCGCCGTGAGCCGCCGGAAGGGATCCCAACTTAGCCGTCCAGGGCCGTCGGTGCTGCTCGACGAGGAGCGGACGCGGTCCGCCGCCGC
>Ga0105107_10001111_pt1 | contig 17490 bp, 15 predicted proteins | sample PPLLaktember2015_6_FD_79335 | JGI IMG/M metagenome (GOLD analysis project Ga0105107, IMG submission 79335) | Freshwater sediment microbial communities from Prairie Pothole Lake near Jamestown, North Dakota, USA - PPLs Lake P8 Core (1) Depth... | ecosystem: Environmental > Aquatic > Freshwater >...
CGGATGCGGATCCCCACACCGGACTGCGTTGCCAGCTCGTTCAGCGTGGTGGCCAGCCCGCCGCGGGTTGGATCGCGCTGGCAATGGATGTCCGGCACCGCTTCGAGCATGCGTGCCACCAGGCCGTGCAGTGCGGCGGTGTCCGAGCGGATGCTGGTTTCGAAGGTGAGATTCTCGCGGAAAGACATCACGGCCACGCCGTGGTCGCCCATCGTGCCGCTCACCAGCACTTTGTCGCCCGGCTGGGCCCGATCGCCGGAGATATTCACACCGTCCGGCACCACGCCCACGCCGGTGGTGGTGATGAACACGCCGTCGCCCTTACCCCGCTCGACGACTTTGGTGTCGCCGGCGACGATGGGCGTGCCCGCCTGGTGCGCGGCTTCTGACATGGACGCGACGATGCGCTTGAGGTCCGCGAGCGGGAAGCCCTCCTCCAGGATGAAGGCGGCCGAAAGGTAGAGCGGCCTGGCGCCGGCCATCGCGACATCGTTGATCGTGCCGTGCACGGACAGGCAACCGATATCGCCGCCGGGGAAGAACAGCGGCGAGACCACGTGGCTGTCGGTCGCCATCACCATGCGGCCGGTGGCCACCGCGAAGCAGGCCTGGTCGTTCATCTGCCGCAGCCAGTCGTTGTCGAAGGCGGCGAGGAACAGCTCCTCGATGAGCTGCGCCATCGCCCGCCCGCCGCCGCCGTGGCTCATGTCCACCACGCCGTGCTTGAAGTCCACCGGCCTGACGTAGCCTCTCTTGACCTCGCTCATCTACCGACTCCCCAGTCGAACCTCAACGCAAAGGCGCAAAGAGCGCAAAGGCCGCAAAGGGGTAGGAAGTTCGTCGCTGGAAGCTCATGTTGTTTGCCGGGCCTGCGAGTCGCCCCCCAGACCACCGACCCACTCACTAGCGGGGTTCCTTTGCGACCTTTGCGTCCTTTGCGCCTTTGCGTTGGGTGTAGTCAGCGTCGCGGAAGCGCCCATAGCTGTAGTGTGCCGCGCAGGCTCCTTCGCTGGACACCATGCACGACCCCATCGGGTTCTCCGGGGTGCACACGGTTGCGAACAGCTTGCAGTCGCGCGGCTGCTTGACCCCGCGCAGGATGGCGCCGCACTCACAGGCCTTGTTGTCCGGCACCGGGTGGTAGGCGACGCCGTAACGCTGCTCGGCATCGAAGCGCGCGTATTGCGCCTTGATGCTCAACGCGCTGTAGGGCACCTCGCCCAGGCCCCGCCATTCGAAGGTGCGGCGCAGCTCGAAGATCTCGGCCACCAGTTGCTTTGCGGTGGGATTGCCCTCCCGGGTCACGGCCCGCGAGAACTCGTTCTCCACTTCGGCGCGGCCTTCGTTCAGCTGCCGCATCAGCATCAGGATGGCCTGCATCACATCGAGCGGCTCGAAGCCGGCGATCACTACCGGCTTCCGGTACTTCTCGGCAAAGTACTCGTAGGGCTGGCTGCCGATCACGCAGGACACGTGCGCCGGACCGATGAAGCCGTCGATCGGCACTGCGCCCAGCTCGCGGACTTGCGGCGACTCCAGGATGCTGGCGATGGCCGCGGGGGTGACGACATGGTTGCAGAACACGCTGAAATTTGCGAGGCCGAGCCGGCTTGCGTCGCGGATCACGAGCGCGGTCGGCGGGGTGGTGGTCTCGAAGCCGATAGCGAAGAACACCACCTCGCGGCTTGGGTTCGCGACTGCAATGCGCAGCGCGTCGGCGGCCGAATACACCATTCGGATGTCCAGTCCGCGCGCCTTGGCCTTCAGCAGGCTCGCACCCTTCGAGGCGGGCACGCGCATGGTGTCGGCGTACGTGCAAAGGATCATCCCAGGCCTGTCTGCCAGCTCGATGGCGCTGTCGATGCGGCCGATGGGCAGTACGCAGACGGGACAGCCGGGGCCGTGGATCATGTGCACACCGGGCGGCAACAGGTCGGCGATGCCGTAGCGCGAGATGGCGTGGGTGTGGCCGCCGCAGAACTCCATCAGGTTGTAGTTGCGGTCGGGCTGTGCGGCCGCTTCGATCTTGCCGGCGATGATGCGGGCGAGCTGGCCGTCGCGGAACTCGTCGACGAACTTCATCGGCTCCTCCCGTCGCTCAGCTCGGCGAACAGCGCCAGCGTGCGCTGCGCCTCGTCCGGGTCGAGCCGGGTCAGCGCATAGCCCACGTGTACGATCACGTAGTCGCCCGGCTGGACTTCGGGGACGAGCGCCACCGAGATCTCCTTGCGCACGCCGTCCATCTCGATGACGGCGGCGTCCCCCGCCCGGCGTTCGACGATGATGGCGGGAATCGCGAGACACATGCGCGTCGCTCCTTGCAGGTCAGCAGGCTGTTGAAGAAATTGCTTCGCGGGTGGCCAGGAGATGCTGCAGCCCAACCAGCGCCTGGCCCAATGCCAGGCCCCCGTCGTTGGGCGGAGCCTGGTTCGCCTCCAGCACGCGCAGGCCACTCGCAGACAAGTACCGGCGCAAGGCGGTCGAGAGGATGCTGTTCATGAAGCACCCGCCGCCCAGCGCAACCTCATCGGCGCCACTGCGGTGGGCATACGCGACGACCCAGTCGCCCAGTGCCTGCGAGAGAGTGGCGTGGAACAACGCCGCGCCGTAGCCCGGTTCGATCGGCTCCGCCAGAGCGGCCATCAGCGGCAGCAGGTCGAGCGTACCGTCGGCGTCTATGGCGTACCCACGGCTCAGGGGTGCGACAGGGCCATGGCGCGCAGCCAGACCCTCCAGAAGCATGGCCGCCTGACCCTCGAAGCTCACGATGGGCTTGACGGCGAGCAGGCCCGCGGCCGCGTCGAACCAGCGGCCCGCGCTGCTGGTAGCCGGAGTGTTGAGGCTGCGAGCCAGCATCTGCGCGACCATTGCGGCTGCAGGTTGGCTAAAGCGCGCTGCGATCTCGTCCGTGCGACCCATCAGGTGCAGCGCAGCGGCCGCCATCCGCCAGGGCTCGCGCGCCGCACGGTCACCGCCGGGCAGCGGCAGCGTGCGCATATGCGCGACCCGTTGCATCTGCACGCCGTCGACGTGCAGCAGCTCGCCGCCCCAGGGCGTGCCGTCGGTGCCCAGCCCGACCCCGTCGAGAGCGAGGCCCAGGACGGGCCTGCGCACACCGTGCTCCGCCGCCACTGCGGCGATGTGCGCATGGTGATGTTGGACCGCGATGGCTGGGATCCCATGCTGCTGCGCGAAGTCGGCCGCGAAGCGTGTGCTGTGAAAGTCCGGATGCAGGTCGTGGGCGACCGCGGCAGGCGCCACCTGCAGCACATCGAGCAGGTGTGCGAGCGTGTGTTGCATGGCCACGCAGGTGGCCGCATTGTCGAGGTCGCCGACGTGCTGCGACAGAAACGCTTCGTCACCGCGTGTTACGCACACGGCGTTCTTGAGCCATGCACCGGTGGCAACTACCGAAGGCCCATTCGCCGGGAGCTTGATCGCGCGGGGCGTGTATCCCCGCGCCCTGCGCACGAATGCCACGCGGGCATCGCGCCGGACGACCGAATCGTCGCAGCGGACCAGGATGGCTCGATCGTGCACGAGAAAAGCGTCGGCGATGTCGTGCAGCCGCCGGTACGCTTCGTCGTTGTCGATCACCAGCGGCTCGCCGCCCGGGTTGGCGCTGGTCATCACCAGCGCGAGCGGCTGCGACTCCCGCAACCAGGCGGTGCCCGCCGGACGTCCGGCCGCTTCGTGGAACAGCAGATAGTGCAGAGGTGTGTAGGGCAGCATGACGCCGAGCCAGGCGATCCCGGGAGCCACCCCTGACAGCAGTTCGTCGCAGGCACCAACCTTGGGCAGCAGCACGATCGGGCGTTCGCGCGACTCGAGCAGATGCACGGCGGTTCCATCCAGCTGCGCGAGCGACAGGGCGGCCGCAGCGCCCGCGACCATGACCGCCAGCGGCTTCTCCTCGCGACTCTTGCGATGGCGCAGCCGTGCGACTGCCTGCGGGTTACGCGCGTCGCAGGCCAGGTGATAGCCGCCCAGCCCCTTGATGGCCAGGATTTCGCCGCGCATCAGTCGTTGCATGGCGGCGGCGACCGGATCCCGAGATTCGAGCACGGCTCCTGCCGCATCGGTTAAGCTCAGACGCGGCCCGCAGCGCGGGCAGGCGTTGGGTTGTGCGTGGAACCGGCGGGTAAGCGGGTCGTCGTACTCCGACTGGCAGGCTTTGCACTGGACGAACGACGCCATGCTGGTATTGGCGCGGTCGTAGGGCAGAGTGCGCGTGATGGTGTAGCGCGGCCCGCACTGCGTGCAGTTGATGAAGGCATAGCGATAGCGCCGGTCGGCCGGATCCAGCATCTCGCGAAGACAGTCCTCGCATACCGCAGCGTCGGGGCCGATCGCCGTGCGTGCGTTGCCGCCGCCGCTGTCCTCGATGCAGAACGGCGCGGCGCCGGGCTGGGCGGCCTCCGTGCGCGCCTCGATGCTGTCGATGCGCGCCAGGCCGGGCGCTTCGCGCCGCAGCCGTTGCAGGAAGCGGTCGAGTGCGGCGGGCTCGCCCTGTACGTCGATGGCCACGCCCTCGCAGTCGTTGCGCACCGAGCCGGATAGCGCCATCTCGGTGGCCAGGCGGTAGACGAACGGGCGGAACCCCACGCCTTGGACCACGCCCCGCACCCGCACGGTACGGCGTGCCAGTCGACCGATCGGTGAGGACGCGGGCATGCTCACGCAGCGAACATCCGGCTAGCTGTCATCCCCGCGCAGGCAGGGATCCAGGGATGGCCGGCCAGGCCGGGTTCCCGCATTCGCGGGAACCGCACCAGGAGGTTCCTTGAGCTGGCCAGGTCGCCGGCCCACTTCGGCAGCGTTTCCCGGCGACTGTCTTGCCGCGCGCGCCCCATCCTCGATCCACGCCAGCCACTCCTCCATGCCGTCGCCGCGGCTTGCGGAAATCTGCATCACGCCGATCCCGGGATTGACCCTGTGTGCGTACTCGATGCACCGTGCCACATCGAACTGCAGATAAGGCAACAGGTCGACCTTGTTGAGCAGCATGACGGAGGCGGCGTGAAACATGTCCGGGTACTTGAGTGGTTTGTCCTCGCCTTCGGTGACCGACAGCACCACGACCTTGTGTGCTTCGCCAAGATCGAACGCTGCCGGGCACACCAGGTTGCCGACGTTCTCGATCATCACCACGCTGCCGTCGGCCGGCGCCAGCCGCTCCAGCGCGTGGGCGACCATGTGCGCATCGAGATGGCAGCCCTTCCCCGTGTTGATCTGCACCGCCCTGGCGCCGGTGGCACGGATGCGCTCGGCGTCGTTGCTGGTCTGCTGATCGCCTTCGATCACGCTCACCGCAAGCCGGTCGCGCAGGGACTCGATGGTGCGTGTGAGCAGCGTGGTCTTGCCCGACCCGGGGCTGGACACGAGGTTCAGCGAGAGAATGCCGTGCGCGGCGAAGCGCCGGCGATTGGCATTGGCGTAAACGTTGTTCAGACCCAGAATATCCTGCTCGATCTGCACCATGCGCGCTGCAGACAGGCTCGGTGCGTGGGCGTGCGCCGGCGTGAAGCGGGACTGCAGGAGAGAACCCGGCTGCGCATGCCCGCGATACCGGACCTGATGGCTTTCCTCCGCGCGGGTGTCGGCGGGATGCGGATCGTTCATGGTGTGCCCGTCCAAACGGGTTTCGCCCTGGCCGCAGCCGCAGGTTGTGCACATGAGGCGCTCCTCCCCTTGGTGCTACTCGACTTCCATTTCCTTGACGCGCATCTCCATCCCGCCAGTGATCTCGAGTCGATGGCTGCCGCACTCCGGGCAGAGGTCGCCGAGCGTCTGTACCTCAACCTGCTTCGCGCACTCCAGGCATTGAGCGCTGCCCGGCACCGCGACCACTTCCAGGCGCGCGGCTTCCGCTAGACTGTTGCGGGCTACCGCGGAAAAGCAGAAGCGCATCGCGTCCGGATCGACCGCGGACAGGGCGCCGATCTCCAGCCAGATCGCCTTGACGCGTCGGAAGCCCTGCTCGCGGGCGGCTTGCTCGGCGATCTCCAGCACGCTCTCTGCGAGAGACATTTCATGCATGGTACAGGTTCTTTCTGAGGGCCATCTCGGCGCCAGCCTGCCGGTCATTCTTCGCGGGTCGCCCGTGCGCCTCGTTGATCTGGGTCAAGGGCGCCGCTGGTTCCGCCGGCCTGGGCCGCGCGAGGCTGGGGACGTGCGGCGGTTTATCGGCGAGGACCGGTGCTATTCTTCGCGCATCCAGCGCAGGGAGGAGAGCATGAGCCGCATCAGCAGAGTCGAGATCCATGTCTTCCAGTTCGATGCCGTCAACCTGGGGTCGGTAGGCGGTGGCGGCGTAGGTGCCTTCGGTTACATGAAGGGCGCCAAGACGCGCATCACCAAGTACGCCGTGGCGATCATGACCGCCAACGGCCTGCGCGGCGAGTATGTTACCCACTGGGTGGGCTCGTCCGCGGCGCTGGGGCAGACGCTGATGCTGGCGCCCTACCTTCTGGGGCGCGAAGCCGAGGAGCGCGAGCTCATCTACGACGACCTGAAGCGCCAGGCCCGCCAGTTCGACCACATGGGCCACGGCCCGCTCGACATCGCGCTGTGGGACCTGCATGGCAAGAAGCTAGGCTGCTCCGTCAGCGAGATGCTGGGCGGCTACCGGAAGCGGCTCCCGGCCTACGCCAGCACCTACCACGGCGACCGCAACGGCGGTCTGGACAGCAAGGAGGCGTTCGCCGGGTTTGCGCAGCGCTGTTACGAGATGGGCTACCGCGCCTTCAAGATCCACGGCTGGAACGACGGCAACCCGCGCGAGGAGGCCGAGAATCTTCTCCACGTGCGCAAAGTGGTCGGCGACAGAATGAACCTGATGATCGACCCGGCCTGCGAGCTGCGCACCTTCGCCGATGCGCTGTACGTGGGGCGCGCCTGCGACGAGGCTGGCTACTTCTGGTACGAGGACCCCTTCCGCGACAGCGGCACCTCGGCCTTCGCCCACAAGAAGCTGCGCGAGATGATCAAGACGCCCATCCTGCAGACCGAGCATGTGCGCGGGGTCGAGCCGAAGGCCGATTTCCTGATCCAGGGCGGTACCGACTTCCTGCGTTCCGACCCCGAGTACGACATGGGCATCACCGGCGCCATGAAGATCGCCCATCTGGGTGAGGCTTTCGGCGTGGACGTCGAGGTGCACGCCTGCGGGCCGGCACATCGCCACTGCATGGCCGCGATGCGTAACAGCAACTACTACGAGGTGGCGCTGGTCGGTCCCGACGCGCCGAACGCGGTGCCGCCGGTCTACAAGTGCGGGTACAGCGATCAGCTCGACTGCATCGGCAAGGACGGTTGCGTGTCCGTACCCACCGGTCCGGGGCTGGGGGTCGAGTACGACTGGGAGCTCATCGCCAAGAACCGGGTGGCGCTGCACGAGTTCAAGGTGTAGGCGTGAGGCGTGAGGCGGGAGGCGTGAGGCGTGAGGCGTCCGCCGCCCGCTGCAGCTCCCGGATCGCGGCGTTGTTACGCTACGGCTATGATGCCGTCGGTTTCGTGCCCCTGCGCGTCACGACCCCGCTTCTGCCAGCATCGCTTCCAGCCCCTGCGCCTCGAAGCCGTCCATCCTCTGGTTAAGCCGCGGTGGGCTAGAGAGCGCCCAGCACCACCGCGCACACGCGTTGGATCTGCGTGTCCGTGAGCATCGGGAACATGGGCAGCGACACGACGCTGGCGGCGGCCTGCTCGGAGTGTGGCAGGCCTACACCCCGGCACATCTCCTGATAGACATCCTGGCGATGCAGCGGGATTGGGTAGTAGATCATCGAACCGATCTTCGCGGCGTCCAGTGCGGCCCTGATAGCATCGCGCTTGGCGCTGCGCAGTGTGTATTGGTGATAGACGTGCATCCCGCTGCCATGCTCGCGTGGGGTCACCACGCTGGACCCGGCGAGCAGCCGGTTATAGGCGTGAGCCTTCTCTCGGCGCAGGGCGTTGAGCTTGTCCAGCTGCTTCAGCTTCACACGCAGGATGGCCGCCTGCATCTCGTCGAGCCGGCAGTTGTAGCCGATGACATGATGGTGATAGCGGGTGCGGCTGCCGTGGTTGCGCAGGACTTTGATCTCGTCCGCCAGCTTCGCATCGCGCGTCAGGACCATGCCGCCGTCCCCATAGCAGCCCAGGTTCTTGCTCGGGTAGAAGGAGAAACATCCGGCAACGCCCACACTGCCGCAGCGCGTGCCCTCCCAGTCGGCGCCGATGGCCTGGGCGCAATCTTCCACGAGTGCCAGCCCGCGCTGCTCGCAGATCGCTTGCAGCCGGGCCAGGTCCGCGCATTGTCCGAACAAGTGGACCGGCATCACCGCGCGGGTGCGTGGGGTGATCGCAGCCTCCACTGCGACGGGATCGATGTTGAAGGTGTCCGGGTCGATGTCCACGAACACCGGTGTGGCACCGCAGTAGGAGATCGCCTCCGCGGTGCCGATGAAGGTGAACGCGCTGGTGACGACTTCGTGGCCCGGGCCGATGCCCAGTGCCCGCATCGCCAGGTGGAGCGCGTCTGTGCCGTTGGCCACGCCCACACCGTGGCCGGCCCCGCAGTAGTCCGCTACCTCCCGTTCCAGGGCGCTCACCTGGGGCCCCAGAACGAACTGGGTCGACTGCAGCACCGCCTGCAGACACTCGCTGAGCTCGGGTTCGAACAGGGCGTACTCGGCTTTCAGGTCGAGCATGGGGATGGGTGTGGCGTCCGCGCCGTGCGTCTGGGTGTTCATGCCATGCATTCCCGTCGGTGGATCATCCAATGCCATCAGCGGCGCCGTACACCGCGCTCAAGGTGAGGTTCATCTGGCGGCACACCTCCAGCGCCACCTCCAACGCACGCTTGCCGTCGGCACCGGTCACCGGGGGGGCAGTGCGCGTGCGCACCGCGTGCGCGAAGGCGCGGATCTCGGCCATCAGCGGGTCGGCCTTCTCGAACTGCTGCTCCCTCGACGCGATCTGGGGCATGCCTCCGGGGCCGAGGCCGCTGCCCTCCTTGCGCACGCTGCGCACGTGGAACTTCTCGCAGTCGATGGAGAAGTACTGGTCGGGCTGGAAGATGCGTAGCTTGCGCAGCGAAGTCTGACTGACGCGGCTGGCCGACACGTCCGCGACGCAGCCGTCGGCGAACTCGATGCGGGCGTTGGCGATGTCCACCGCCGGGGTCAGCACCGGGAAGCCGCTCGCCCGCACCGAGGCGATGTCGCTGCGCACGAAGCTCAAGATCAGGTCGATGTCGTGGATCATCAGGTCCAGCACCACGTTCACGTCGATGCCGCGCGGCTTGAAGATCGCCAGCCGGTCGGATTCCATGAACAGCGGCCGGGTGATCTGGTCGCGCACCGCGAGGATGGCGGGATTGAAGCGCTCCAGGTGCCCCACTTGGAACACCAACCCTCTGCGTGCGGCGAGCTCGACCAGCTCGGAGGCCTCTTCGACCGTGCGAGTGACAGGTTTTTCCACCAGGATGTGCACGCCCGCCTCCAGGCACGCCCGCGCCACCTCGTAGTGGATCTCCGTGGGCACTACGATCGACGCGACGTCGACGTCGTTGAGCACCGCGTGATAGTCCGTTGCGGCCGGGGCGCCCAGGCTGCCAGCGAGCTCCCGTGCACGGGCCGCGTCGATGTCCACCACGGCGCGCAGCTCGCAGTCCTCGAGGGCAGCGTATTTTTGGGCGTGAAACCTACCGAGATAGCCGGCGCCGATCACGGCGGCGCGCAGATGCTGGGGCATGGACGATGACGAAGGCCTGAGGTTGGGGGCGCTCCAGCCCGGATGATAAACGAGTCGGCCCGGGCTGGGAGCGCAGCGCGTTGTTCTGGATCATACTGGCGGTGAGCCGCGTGCGCCAAGCTGGCGCACCAGCGCTGAGCCGAACGGAGGACAGCATGGAAGACAAGGACATGAGCAGCGAGGAGCTCCGCGCCGCAGCGAGCGCATCGGTTGCGGGCGGCGAGCACATCCGCGATCGCGTTCGGGACCTGACCCTGCAGGCCCTGCGTGCGCGTAAGTTCGACTATGCCGGCATGCGAGAGGTGATCCGCTCGATGACCGAAGGCATCAGCATCGGTGCCGACGACAGGGGGCGGGAGGTCCGCCACGCCTTGTCCGAGGCGTTCGCCGGGATGGACCAGGCCATGAGCAAGGCAGCTCAGGCCGGGAGCTTGGCCATGAAGGAGCTGACCGACCGCGGGCGGGAGTTCTCCCAGAACGAGCTCAAGCAAGGGCTGGAAAGGATGCGCAGGATGGAGAGCGACTTTCTCGAGGCGGTGCGGCAGGTGTCGAAGTCCACTGGCGGCACAGTGAAAACCGAGTGGCAGGATCTGCTCACCCATGTGCAGCGCACCGGCACCGACACCGGCCGCGTCGTTGCCGACACGACCCGCGATTTCTCCAGTCGCCTGGCCAGCACGATGGGCGAGAGCGCCCTGACCGGTATGGAGGCGGCGCGCACCTTCGGCGAGCGCTTTGCGGCGATGGCGAGCGGCATTCTCCAGGGGATGTCGGAGGCCTTGCGTCCGGATACGGATGAGAAGCGTGACAGATAGGGCGTGACAGGTGGGGCGTGACAGGTGAGACGTGACAGGAAACGCGTGACAGATCGAGCGTGACAGGAAAGGCGTGACAGAAAAGCGCCTGTCACCCCGCAAACCTGGGTCGCCCACTGCGGACCCCCGGACCTACCTTCACGCCCCCGAACGGCCAGTCAGCCAATACCTGTCAGGTCCCGGCGGTTACGCTCCAGGGGTAAGCCTGACCGGTGACGCCTTTCCTGTCACGCTCGGTCTGTCACGCTGCCCGGTCACGCTTTCCTGCCACCGTGGGCGCGACCAGCTTGTCCTGCAGCTCCGCCGCCTTGAAGGGCTTGGACAGAAAATCGTCCATGCCGGCGGCGAGGCACGCGTCGCGGTCGCTCTCCATGGCGTTGGCGGTGAGCGCCACGATGCGTGGCTGGCGGATGTCGGGCATGCTGCGGATGGCCCGGGTGGCGGTGAGCCCGTCCATGCGCGGCATCTGCATGTCCATCAGGATGAGGTCGTAGCTGGTATCGCGTACGCGCTCCGCCGCCTCGGCGCCGTCCGTGGCCAGATCGGCATTCAGCCCGAGCTTCTGCAGCATGCCCAGCGCCAGCATCTGGTTTACCGCATTGTCCTCCACCAGCAGGATCTTCAGGTTGGTGGCCTTGAGCGCCGTCTGCGCCGCTTTGGCCTGCTTTCCCGGCTCGTCCGCGGGCACGAGTGGGATGACGAACGTGAAGGTGGAGCCCTCGCGCTGCTTGCTGGTGGCCCGGATCTGCCCGCCCATGCCCTCGACCAGACGCTTGCAGATCACCAGGCCCAGGCCGGTGCCGCCGTAGCGACGCGTGATCGAGCTGTCGATCTGGGAGAACTTCTCGAACAGTCGATCGACCTTGTCGGGCGGGATGCCGATGCCGGTGTCCTGGACCTGGCATTGCAGCACCTGACCCTGCTGCAACGTGCTCATGCCAATCCGCACCCCGCCGGCGTGGGTGAACTTCAGTGCGTTGCCCACCAGGTTGGTCAGGATCTGCTTGAGCCGTGTGGCGTCGCCCCGGATCCAGGCGGGGACGTCCGCGCCGATCTCCATGTCCAGGTACAGGCTCTTCTTCTGCGCCTGCGTGCTCAGCAGGTCGACCACCTCCTTCACCACAGCGCGCAGCTCGACGGGCCGGCTGTCCAGGCGAACGCTGCCGGCATCGAGCTTGGACACGTCGAGAATGTCGTTGATGATGGTGAGCAGGGTCTCGCCGCTGGTCTGGATCGTCTCGACGTAGCGCTGTTGCTCTTCGGTAAGGTCGGTCATCTGCAGCAGCTGCGCCATGCCCAGCACGCCGTTCATGGGCGTGCGGATCTCGTGACTGACTACGGCAAGGAACTCGCCCTTGGTACGCAGCGCTTCCTGCATCCTTGCCGCGGCGTCCTCCAGCGCGCGGGTGCGCTCCTGAACGGCGATCTCCAGCTTGGCCGCCTGGGCCTGCAGGCGCTGATTGGACTCGTACAGCTCCAGGCTCTTGCGCTCGAGCAGTTGCTCGGCTTGCTTGCGCGCCTGCCGCTCGCGCTCGACGCGGCGCAGCAGGATCTCCATCTCACCGCTCACCGGCGCCTGCGTGTCGCGCGCGGCGCGTGCCGCCGCCAGCCCGGAGGGCTGGTTCCGGATACGGTCGTCGCCGCTCATGCGCGCTCCAGCGTGAAGCGAACGCGGCTGCCGGACTCCGCCGACACACTCTCGCGCCCGATGGCCAGCGGCTCCCGGAAGTGCTCGGCGCAACCCTGGATGAGGCCCTCAGCCAGATCGGCGAAGTGGCGGGCGGACTGATACAGCAGCACCATGCGTCCAGCGGTGCGCTCCAGCACTTCGAAGTGGGGCAGCTCGGCGTCCGGGTACAGCTTGCGAACCTCGACGTGAATCACGCTGTTGAGATTCTCCAGGAAGTCGAACGCGCAGCCGACACCGGCGAAGAAGCGCGGGAATCCGGTGACGAAGCGGCCGAACAGGTGCTGCCCGAAGGCGCGCATCAGGTCTGGGACGGGAGTTTCGGTGGCCTTGGACAGTGCGGCGGCCAGGCTCCACATCTCGCCGTGGTCGTAGCTGCCTACCGCGGTATAGGCGCCGCCGGAGGGAACCTGGGCGGACATGATGATGCGGTCGACCATGCCCGGGTCGAAGCGGGTCTCGACCATCTCCAGGAACTCGGTGAAGACGATGCCTTTCATGTCGCAGCCTGTATCGGCCCGCGCAAAGCCATCTTGAGCGCATCCGGCCGCGGGCATGGATAATCCCCTGCCATGCTGATCGAAACCCTGCTTGCCATGCGCGATCTGCCGCGCCTGCACGAGATCGCCTCGGTGCTGATCCGGCACGGCTTCGGCGACCTGGTGCGGCGCACCGGCGTGGTCGGCGCCCTGGAGCGCGCCGGGCAGGTGCTGCACTGGGGCTCGCGCGAGCCGACGGCGGCGCTGACGCCGCCGCAGCGCGCACGTCATGCCCTGGCCGAGCTGGGTCCCAGCTTCGTCAAGCTGGGGCAGGTGCTGGCCACCCGCGTCGACCTGTTCCCGCCGGAGTGGATCGCCGAGTTCGAACGGCTGCAGAGCGATGTCCCGCCGGTGCCCTTCGAGACCCTGCTGCCGGTCATCCAGCAGGCGTTGGGGCGCTCGCCCTACGAGGTGTTCCAGGAGCTCAGCGAAGCACCGCTGGGGGCTGCCTCCATCGCGCAGGTACATGGGGCGCGTCTGCAGGACGGTACTGCCGTGGTCGTGAAAGTGGTGCGGCCCGGTATCCGCCCCAAGATCGATGCGGACCTGCGCATCGTCGCCTACCTGGCCGGGTTGCTGGAGAGCGAGGTCCCGGAGGCGAGCCGCTACCAGCCGGCGCAGATGGTCGCCGAGTTCGCGCGCTCGATGCGCCGCGAGCTCGACCTGGCACAGGAGGCCCGCGCCCAGGAGCGCTTCGCGCTCAATTTCGCGGGTGACCCCGGCGTGCTGGTGCCACGCATCTACTGGGAGTACACGCACGAGTCGATGAACGTCCAGGAGCGCGTGGAAGGCATCCCCGGGCACGATCTCGCGGCAGTGGACGCTGCCGGTCTGGACCGTCGCGCTCTGGCGCGGCGAGGCGCGGATGCCGTGCTGAAGATGATCCTGGTGGACGGCTATTTCCACGCCGACCCCCATCCCGGCAACGTGTTCTACCTGCCGGGCAATCGCGTCGCGATGATCGACTTCGGCATGGCCGGGCGGCTGTCCGAGCAGCGCCGGCGGGAGATCGTCGACATGCTGTGGGCGCTGTCGCGTCGCGACGAGCAGGGCGTGACCGACGTGCTGCTCGAGTGGGTGCGCGACGCCGACGTCGACGAGGCCAAGCTGGCCGCCGATGTGGGCGACGTGATCTTCGAGTACGAGAAGGTCGCGCTCAAGGACGTGCGGATGGGGGCACTGGTGAACGACATCACCGGCATCGTGCGCAGACACTCCATCGTCCTGCCCTCCGACCTCGCCCTGCTGTTCAAGGCGCTGCTCACGCTGGAGGGGCTGGGCCTGAAGCTCGACCCGGACTTCCGCCTGGTGGAGCATCTCGGGCCGTTCCTGCGCCTGGTGATGCGCCAACGCTATCGACCCGCCGCTCTCGTCGCGCGCGGGCGCCGCCATCTCGCCGATTACCTGTCACTGGTGGGCGGCCTGCCGCGGGACTTGCGCCGGCTGCTCAAAGAGGCCCGGCGCGGACGCATGAAGCTGGAGCTGGACCTCAAGCGGCTGGATCACTTCGGCCTGCAGCTCTCGCGCAGCGCAAACCGCGTCACGGTGGGCATCGTCACCGCCGCGCTCATCGTCGGTACCTCCATCGTCATGACGGTGAGCGGCGGGCCGACGTTGTTCGGGCTGCCGTTGTTCGGGCTGCTGGGTTTTCTGCTCGCCTTCCTGGGCGGGGTGTGGGTGCTGGTGTCGATCTGGCGGTCGGGGAAGGACTGAGCTTCAGACACAAGCTCTCAACGCCAATCCCAGTGGTCCGCCCGTAACGGTGCTGCCAGGGCGCATCGTTCAGGTGTTCCCGCGTTTGTCGCAGCGCTCTGCGCGCCTCTACGGTTCATCTGTTGTTCCTTGGCGTCCTCTGCCTCCTTGGCGTTGAGCGGTTTAGCCTCGGGCTGCAGGGTCGAACAGGTCCAGCCGGTCGGTAACGATGCAATCGACCCCGAGCGCGGACAGCAGGGCCGCGCGGTCGGGGTCGTTGATGGTGTAGCAGAGCAGGCCATACCCCGCGGCGTGGACTACTGCCGCCAGCTCGGGCGTGGCCCGGCCGTCCTGGAGATGCAGAGCCATGCAGCCGAGCTCGGAGAGTGCGCCACGCCAGTCGTCGGGCGGGTCGACCGCCAGCAGGCCGCGGGGCAACAGGGGCGCCGACGCCTGTGCCGCCACCAAGGCCGGGGCCGAAAAGGACGACAGCAGCGGTGGGTGAGCGTCGCCCGCCCAGAGCCGCATGGCGGCGCGGGCGACCGCTGCGCCAGTCTCGACTTCACGGCCGGGGCAGGGCTTGATCTCCACGTTGGCCCATAGCCCGAGGGCCCTGCAAAGGTTTGCGGCAGCCTCAAAAGTGGGCACATGCTCACCGGCAAAGGCTGTGCCAAACCAAGTCCCCGCGTCCAGCCCACGCATCTCGAGGAAGCCGGCAGCGGCCACAGGGCCGTGCCCGGACGTGGTGCGCTCCAGGCTGTCGTCATGCATCAGCACGGGCACGCCATCTGCAGTGAGCTTGACGTCGAACTCGACGCCGGCATAACCGAGGCGGGCTGCGAGCCGCAGTCCCGCCAGCGTGTTCTCCGGTGCCAGTGCGCCTCCCCCCCGGTGCGCCAGCAGCCGGGGAAAGGGCCAGAGGGCGGCCGGATAGGAGCTCACGCCGGAGGCCCTTGGATTTCCGCCCCGCCGCCCATATCAGGGCTACGGGGCGGATGCCGGTATAATCCGCTGGTTTTTCTGCGCGAATTCACGAGGGCAAAGATGCCGATCTACGAATACCGCTGCCGCAGCTGCGGTTTTGAGAAAGAGTATCTCCAGAAGCTGAGCGATGCACCCATTACCGACTGCCCGAGCTGCGGCAAGGCGGAGATGGCCAAGCTGGTGTCCGCTGCGGGCTTCCAGCTCAAGGGATCGGGCTGGTATGCCACCGACTTCAAGAACAGCGGCGCAGCCGCCGCCAAGAAGGACGGATCCGACGGTAAAGCCGATCCCAAGTCGCAGAGCGCCGAATCGTCTGGCGAGAAGTCCGCATCCTCCTCGGAGAAATCCGGCGCGGCACCGGCCTGCGGCGCGGGGGCCTGCCCGGCCTGCCAGTAGGCCAGGCCCCGCCGGGTGAAGAAGTACCTCATCACAGGGCTCCTGATCTGGATCCCCTTCGGCATCACGGTCTGGGTCATCAACCTGGTCGTGACGACGATGGACAGCCTGCTGCCAGCGGCCCTGGAGCCGATGGGCTGGCTGGGGGTCGACATCCCGGGCCTGGGGGTGGTGTTGGCGTTCGCGGTGGTCTTCCTCACCGGCTTGCTGACTGCCAACATCATCGGCCAGCGCCTTCTGGCGCTGTGGGAGGCCACACTCTCCCGCATCCCCTTTTTCAAGTCCATTTACGTCAGCGTCAAGCAGGTCTCCGATACTCTGTTCTCCAGCAGCGGCCAGGCGTTCCGCAAGGCGCTCCTGGTGCAGTACCCCCGCCAAGGCTCCTGGACCATCGCCTTTCAGACCGGCACGCCGGGCGGTGACGTAGTGAACCACCTGCGCGGCGAGTATGTCAGCGTTTATGTGCCCACGACGCCGAACCCGACGTCGGGCTTTTTCTTGATGATGCCGCGGGCCGACGTGGTCGAGCTGGACATGACCGTCGACGAAGCGCTCAAATACGTGATATCCATGGGCGTGGCCGCCCCGGGGCCAACCCGGCGCACGCTGAGTGCACCGCCGGCCGAGCGCCTCTGAGCGGGCGGCGCGAGGCCGCCCGACCGCCATCCATCCTCTCCACCCTTCGACCCACCTGCTTCGCTTCATGCGCTCCGACTACTGCGGATTGATCGACAAACGCTTCCTGGGCCAGACCGTCACCCTGTTCGGCTGGGTGCATCGCCGCCGCGACCACGGCGGCGTGATCTTCATCGACCTGCGCGACCGCGAGGGCCTGGTACAGGTCGTGATCGATCCCGACACGCCCGAGACCTTCGCTGTGGCCGATCGCCTGCGCAACGAGTACGTCATCAAGGTCGAGGGACGGGTACGGCCGCGGCTCGAGGGCACGGTCAATCCGAATCTGAGAACCGGCGAGATCGAAGTGCTTGCCAAGCACATCGAGCTGCTCAACGCCTCGCTCACGCCGCCTTTTCAGCTCGACGAGGACACGCTGGGCGAGAACGTGCGCCTGGAATACCGCGTCATCGACTTGCGCCGCCCCGAGATGCAGCGCAACCTGCGGCTGCGCTACCGGGTGGCGATGGCGGTGCGACGCTACCTCGACGCGCAGGGCTTCATCGACGTCGAGACGCCGATGCTCACCAAGTCCACACCCGAAGGCGCGCGCGACTTCCTGGTGCCCAGCCGGATGCACGCAGGGCACTTCTATGCCCTGCCGCAATCCCCGCAGCTGTTCAAGCAGCTGCTGATGATCGCCGGCTTCGACCGCTATTACCAGATCACCAAGTGCTTCCGCGACGAGGACCTGCGCGCGGACCGTCAGCCCGAGTTCACCCAGATCGACGTGGAGACATCATTCCTGGGCGTGGCCGAGATCACCGCGCTGATGGAGGAGATGATCCGCTCGGTGTTCAAGGAGGTCATGGGCATCGAGCTGGCGAGCCCGTTCCCGCGCATGAGCTTCGCTGAGGCGATGTCGAAGTACGGGTCGGACAAGCCGGATCTGCGCGTGCCGCTGGTGTTGACCGAGCTGACCGACGTGATGAAGGACGTGGAGTTCAAGGTCTTTAGCAGTGTGGCC